>Ga0207706_10002534_pt1 | contig 17812 bp, 15 predicted proteins | sample KBSC53metaG_FD_184318 | JGI IMG/M metagenome (GOLD analysis project Ga0207706, IMG submission 184318) | Corn rhizosphere microbial communities from Kellogg Biological Station, Michigan, USA - KBS C5-3 metaG (SPAdes) (version 2) | ecosystem: Host-associated > Plants > Roots > Rhizosphere > Soil ... | reverse complement strand
GGCCCTGGGCAGCCGGGCGGCGGGGCTAGGCGTCTGGTGGTCGGCCGCTTTGCGGCCGACTGCCTTGCGCTGCTCGGGACGAGGGCGCGCTGGCGAACTCGCTTTGTTCGCTTCGCTCTCGCCGCTCAGACAGCGCCAGCGAGTCAGTGCTTGAAGCGCGCTAAAGCGCGCCGCCCTCGTCCCTGTGCTGCTCAGCACCAGCCGATACGCCCCGCCGCCCGGCTGCCCAGGCCCTTGCCGAACGAGTGGTGGTAGGCAAAGAAGAATTCTTCCGTGCCCCGCGGCAGCCCGCTCGAGCCTTGCCGCTCATTCACAGCATGGTCTCAAACTGGTATTAAAACAGTGCCAACAGCGTTCACCGTCTCCCCCTTGCATGGGCCGATGGAAAGCCGAAACTTAGGGGTAAAACGTATCTAAGTGGTTGAGTATCAAAGATTTTCAGCCGGCTCCCCTAGGCAAAAAGATACCAATTGGATGGCTGGTATTTCTGGTACCATACTGGTATCATAAAGAACAAGCTGACGAGACGAGGCACGACAACGTGGACATCCGCTACATCATCGGCGTCGATGGGGGAGGCACCGGCACCCGGGCGCGCCTTGCCACGCCCGACGGGGTCGTGTTCGGCGTGGGCGAGGCTGGCCCCTCCGCGCTGGGGCAGGGCATCGAGCAGGCGTGGTCGCATGTGCTCCAGGCCGCGGCCCAGGCCTTCCGGCAGGCTGGGCTGGTGCCTGCCGCGCCGGGCGAATGCGCGATGGGGCTGGGCTTGTCGGGCGTGCATGTGCCGTCGCGGCGCGAGGCCTTTCTGCAGGCGGCGCCCCGCTTCGCGCAGCTCGTGCTGGAAGACGATGGCTCGACCACCTTGTTCGGTGCCCACCGTGGCCTGCCGGGCGCCGTGGTCGCGGCCGGCACCGGCAGCATCGGCGAGGCGCTGCGACGCGATGGCCGGCGTGTCACGGTCAGCGGCTGGGGCTTCGGCATCGGCGACGAAGGCAGCGGCGCATGGCTGGGCCAGCGCGCGGTGCAGCTGGCCCACCATGCGCTCGATGGCCGGGCCGAGGCGGGTGCCTTGGCGCGCGCCGTGTGGGGCCGGGTCGGCAGCACGCGTGAGGCGATGCTGGCGTGGGGCGAGCAGGCCGGGCAAGGCACGTATGCGCAGCTGGCGCCGATGGTGTTCGAGCTCGAGGCGGCCGATCCCGCTGCCGCAGCACTGCTTGCGGAGGCGGTCGATGCGCTGTCGGCCGTGGCGTGGGCGCTCGACCCGGAAGGCACGCTGCCGATGGTGATCGCCGGCAGCGTCGGCCAGCGTTTGCAGCCGCGCTTTGCGCCCGCGTTGCTGGCCCGCTGCGTCGCTGCGGCCGGCGATTCGGCCGATGGCGCCCTGCTCGTGATCCGGCGCGCGCTGAACGAGGCGGCCCGATGAAGCGGCTGCCCTTCGACTTTCGCGCCGATGTGCGCGCCGCTTCCCCGTTGTACATGCAGCTCGCGCAGAAGATCGCGCAGGCCATCCGCGACGGGCGCTACCAGTCGGATGAGGCGCTGCCCTCCGAGCGCGTGCTGTCCGAATCGCTGAAGCTCTCGCGCGTCACGGCGCGCAAGGCGATCGACCAGCTGGTGGAGCAGGGCCTGGTGGTGCGCAAGCGCGGCTCGGGCAACTACATCGCGCCCAAGCTCGAGCAGCCGCTCACCCGGCTGACCAGCTTCTCCGAAGAGCTGCACCAGCGCGGCTTCACGCCGTCGTCGCGCTGGCTGTCGCGCGGCATCACCGCGGCCGCGCCCGACGAGCAGCTGAGCCTGGGCCTGTCGACCGGCTCGCGCGTGGTGCGGCTGGAGCGCCTTCGCCTGGCCGACGAGGTCGTGATGGCGTATGAAGTCACCGTGATGCCGGAACACGTGTTGCCCGACCCCCAGCAGGTCGATGCCTCGCTCTATGCCTACCTCGCGTTGCGCGGCAAGGCGCCGGTGCGGGCGCTACAGCACATCCGCGCGCTCAACGCAGAACCGCAGCTCGCCGATCTGCTCGAAGTACCCAGGGGCCAGGCGGTGCTGTTCATCACCCGCGTCGGCTACCTGGAATCCGGGCAACCGGTGGAGCTGACCCATTCCTACTGCCGCAGCGACTACTACGGTTTCGTCGCTGAAATGAGGCGGGAGGCCGCATGATCTTCCAGACCCTTCAATGACCGACATCGCAGGCCCGATCGAGGGCCACATCCTCACGCCGCAAGGCTTCGTCCAGGGCCGGCTCGTCCACCAGGCCGGCCGCGTGCTGCGCATCGAAGGCCGCCCCGTCGCGATCGACGAGGCGCGCCAGCAGGCCGAGCGCATCGTGCTGCCCGGCTTCATCGACCTGCACGTGCACGGCGGCGGCGGCGCCGACACCATGGAAGCCGGCGACGCGATCCAGCGCATCGCCGGCCTGCACGTGCGACACGGCACCACCTCGCTGCTGGCCACCACGATGACCGCGCCGCTGCCCGAGATCCACGCTGCGATGGCCGCGCTGGGGCCGGCCTGCCATGCGCGCCCTGCCGGCACCGCGCGCGTGCTCGGCGTGCACCTCGAGGGCCCCTACATCAATCCCGGCAAGCTCGGCGCGCAGCCCGATTTCGCGCGGCCCACGTCGGTGAGCGAGATCGAGGCGCTGCATGCGCTGGCGCCGATCCGCCTGATCACGCTGGCGCCCGAGGTGCCGGGCAACCTGGAGCTGATCGGCCCGCTGCGCGCGGCCGGCTTCCAGGTGCAGATCGGCCACTCGGCCGGCAGCTACGAAGACGGCGTGGCCGCGATGACGCAGGGCGCCGGCGGCTTCACCCACCTGTTCAATGCGATGACCGGGCTGCACCACCGCGCGCCCGGCATGGCCGGCGCCGCGCTGGCGCATGCGCGCTACTCGGAGATCATCCCCGACCTGCTGCATGTGCACCCCGGCGCGATCCGCGTCGCGCTGCGCGCGATCCCCTGCCTCTACTGCGTCACCGACTCCACCGCCGCCGCCGGCATGCCCGACGGCGAATACCGCCTCGGCCGCCATGTGGTCACCAAGTGCCTGGGCGGCGTGCGGCTGGCCGACGGCACGCTCGCCGGCAGCACGCTGACGATGGACCAGGCGCTGCGCAACCTCGTGAGCCTGGGCCTCACGCTCGACGACGCGTCGCGGCGCGTCTCCACTTACGCCGCCGACTACCTGGGCCTGAACGACCGCGGTCGGCTACAGCCCGGTGCCTCGGCCGACATCGTCGTGCTCGATCGCGACCTGCAGCTGCAGCGCGTGATCGTCGAAGGAGAAGAGATTGACATCGCGCATGCTTGAAGAAGCGCGGCAGGCCCCCGAAGCGGTGGCCCGCCTGCTGGCCCACGACACCCCCGCCTACGCCGAGCTCGGCCAGGCGCTGCGCGCGCAGCCGCCGCAGGCGATGCTCACCGTCGCGCGCGGCAGCTCCGACCATGCGGCCCACTACATGGCCTACCTCGTCATGGCGCGGCTGGGCCGGCTGGTGACCTCGCTGCCGATGTCGCTGATCACGCTGTACCAGTCGCGGCTGCAGTGCGAAGGCCTGGTGTCGCTGGCCTTCTCGCAATCGGGCCAGAGCCCCGACCTGGTGGCGCCGACGCGCTTTTTCCGCAGCGGGGGCGGGCGCACCGTGGCCTTCGTCAACGATGCGGCCTCGCCGCTCGCGCAGGCGGCGCAATGGTGCCTGCCGCTGCATGCCGGCATCGAGCAGAGCGTGGCCGCGACCAAGAGCTACATCGCGCAGCTGGTGGCCGGCGCGCGCTTCGTCGCCGAGTGGCAGGACGACGACGCGCTCAAGGCCGCGCTGCAGCGCCTGCCCCAGGTGCTGCAGCGCGCCGCGCAGATCCACTGGGATGCCGCGGTCGAGGCGCTGTGCGATGCCGACCGGCTCTTCGTGATCGGCCGCGGCACCGGCCTCGCGATCGCGATGGAGGCGGCCTTGAAGTTCAAGGAGGTCTGCGGCATCCAGGCCGAGGCCTTCTCGGGCGCCGAGGTCAAGCACGGCCCGATGGCGCTGGTGGAAGAGGGCTATCCGCTGCTGGTGTTCGCGCCGCACGGCCCCGCGCAGGCGGGCCTGCTGGCACTGGCCGACGAGATGCGGCAGCGCGGCGCGCGCGTGCTGCTGGCCGCGCCCGCCGGCACGCCGGGCAGCGAGCTGCCGCTGGCCGGCACCGACAACGAAGACCTCGATCCGATCAGCGCGATCCAGAGCTTCTACCCGATGGTCGAGACGCTGGCCCGCGCCCGCGGCGCCGACCCCGACAAGCCGCGGCATCTCGCCAAGGTCACCCGCACCCACTGAGCGCACGCAACCGGCCCTGCCATGACGATGATGTCCGACGAATTCGATGCCGAGCCGTTCCACCCCGGCCAACTGGTGATGGTCAACCTGAAGGGCAAGGCCCTCGGCGCGGAGGAAGCGGCGTTCCTGCGCGAGCACCGCATCCGTGGCGTCTGCCTGTTCCGCTGGAACCTCGGCACCGAGGCCGAGGTGCGGCAGCTCACCGCCGACCTGCGCGAGATCATGGGCCCGGCCGCGCTGATCGCGGTCGACCAGGAAGGCGGCTCGCTGGTGCGTGCCACCTTCCTGCCGCAGCCGCCGGGGGCGATGGCGCTGGGCGCGATCGGCGATGCGGCGCTGGCCGAGAGCGTGGGCGCGGCGGTGTCGCGCGGCTTGCGCAGCGTCGGCATCAACTGGAACTTCGCGCCGGTGCTCGACGTCAACAACAACCCGGCCAACCCGGTGATTGCCGAGCGCAGCTTCTCCGAAGACCCGAACGAGGTCGCCCGCCTCGCGGCCGCATGGATGCGCGGTGCGCTGCGCGAAGGCGTGGCCTGCTGCGTGAAGCACTTTCCCGGCCATGGCGACACGCACGTCGATTCGCACTTCGACCTGCCGGTGGTCGACAAGCCGCTGGCCGCGCTCGAGGCGCTGGAGCTGCTGCCTTTCCGCGCGCTGCGCCGCGAGGCGCCGGCGGTGATGACGGCGCACATCGTCTACTCGCAGCTCGATCCCGAGCACCCGGCCACGCTGTCGCGCCAGGTGATCGGCCAGCTGCTGCGCGACGACTGGGGTTACGACGGCGTGGTGATCACCGACTCGCTGGTGATGAAGGCCATCCACGAGCGCTACGGCCACCACCGCGCCGCGGTGCTCGCGCTGCAGGCCGGCGCCGACATGGTGATGGCGCTGGGGCCGCTGGAAGACCAGCGCGCCGCGGTGCAATCGATCGCCAACGCCTACGCCGGTGGTGCGCTGACCTTGCCGCAGCTGCTGCGCGCCCGCGCGCGGCTCGACGCGCTGGCCGCGCGCTACCCGGTCAAGCCCGGCGACTACCCGGCCGCCCAGCGCGAGGACGACGACCAGATGATGCGCCGCGGCTGGGCGCTCTCGCTCAGCGCGGTGGGCGATGCCCGGCCGCCGCAGCCGGGGCAGCGGATCCGCGTGATCGCGCAGCGCACAGTGCCGTCCGACGGCGCGTCGGAAGCCGGGCTGCGTGCGGATGAAGTGGCGGCGCTGTTCGCGCGCTTTCCCGATGTGGAGCTGATGCAGCTCGACGACCTGACCCAGCTCGACTGGGCCGGCGTGCCGGCCGATGGCCGCTACAACGTGCTGGCGTCGAACCACCGCAGCCGCTACCGGCCCAACGCCCGCGACTGGCAGCCCGACCTGCACCTGGTGTTGTGGAACCCGTTCCTCGCACTCGACGTGCCGGCGCCCGCGCTGGTCAGCTGGGGCTACCTCGACGGCGCGCTGACGGCCGTGCAGGCCTGGCTCGAAGGCCGCGGCACGGCGCAGGGCCGGCCGCCGGTGCGGCTCGCGCTGCCGCACTGAACCCCACCGCTTCACAGGAGCCGCCCATGCAACGCGACGAGCCCACCGCGCGCCGGTCCCCGATGTTCTGGGTGCCCACCCTGTACTTCGCCGAAGGCCTGCCCTTCTACACCGTCGCACTGATCGCTGGGCTCATGTTCAAGAGCATGGGCGAATCCAACGAGACCATCGCGCGCTGGACCGGCATGCTCGGCTTCGCGTGGGTGTTCAAGCCGTTGTGGAGCCCGCTGCTCGAGATGGCGCGCAGCAAGAAGTGGCTGGTGGTGGCCTTCCAGCTGATCGGCGCCGGCGCGCTCGGCGGCGTGGCGCTGGCGCTGCAGCTGCCCGGCTACTTCGCGATCGCGATCGCGGTGCTGGCGCTGGTGTCGCTGGCCTCGGCCACGCACGACATCGCGGCCGACGGGCTCTACATCGCCAGCCTCAGCAACAAGCAGCAGGCGGCCTATGCCGGCTGGCAGGGCGCGTTCTTCAACGCCGCCAAGTTCATCTCGCTCGGCGGGCTGGTCATCCTCGCCGGCACGCTCGAAAAGCGCATCGGCGTCGCCCCCGCCTGGACCATCATCTTCGGCCTGCTGGGGCTGATGATGGCGGCGCTGGCGCTGTACCACCTGTGGTCGTTGCCGCCGGTGAACAACCCCGAGCGGCCCAAGGGCGCCGACCTGTTCGGCACCTCGTGCGACGTGGTCGTCGACTTCTTCCGCAAGCCCGGCATCTGGCTCGCGATCCTGTTCATCGTGCTGTTCCGCGCCGGCGAAGGGCAGATCCAGACCATCGGCCCGTTGTTCCTGCGCGAGGCGCGCAGCGCTGGCGGCCTGGGCTTGAGCACCGACGAGGTCGGCGTGGTCTACGGCAGCGTGGGCACCGCGGCCTTCCTCGTCGGCAGCGTGCTGGGCGGGTACTTCACCTCGTGGCTGGGCCTGAAGCGCGCGATGCTGTTCCTGATCCTGGCGCTGAACCTGCCGAACCTGGCGTTCTACTTCCTCGCGGTCGCCACGCCGAGCAGCCTGCCGGTGATCTCGGCCGCGCTGGGGCTGGAGATGTTCGGCTACGGCTTCGGCTTCGTCGGCGTGATCCTGTTCATCATGCAGGTCGTCGCGGTCGGCAAGTACCAGACGGCGCACTATGCGCTGGGCACCGGCGTGATGCAGCTCGGCATGGTGCTGTTCAAGTCGATCAGCGGCGACATTCAAACGGCGCTGGGCTACGAGCGCTTCTTCCTGTGGGTGCTGCTGTCGGCGATACCGGTGCTGGTGCTGTCGCGCTTCGTGGCCATCCCGGGCGCCGAAGGCACGCAGCGGGAGCCCGCCGCGCAGCCCGTCGAGGCATGAAGGCGCTGATCGTCGCGGCGCTGTGCGTGCCGCTCGCTGCCGCCGCCGCGGAGCCTGGTGTCTTCTTCGACGACTTCGACCAGCCCGATCTCGCGGCGCTGTCGCGCACCGGCTGGATCGTGCGCGACAAGCCGGGCCATCCGGGCATCGAAGGCGCCGCGTGGGGCAGCGAGGGCGTGACGCTGGTCGACGATCCGCAGCAGCGCGGCAACCGGCTGCTGCGCCTAGCCGCGCGCACCGACGGCACGCCGCAGGGCACGCGCCAGGCGCAGGTCTGCCAGGCGCGCAAGTTCCTCGAAGGCACCTACGCGGCCCGCGTGCGCTTCAACGACGCGCCGGCCGAAGGGCCCGATGGCGACGTGGTGGTGCAGACCTTCTACGCGGTGAGCCCGCTGCGCTTCGACTTCGACCCCGAGTACAGCGAGCTCGACTGGGAGTACCTGCCCAACGGCGGCTGGGGCGACGCCCGCACCCGCCTGTACGGCGTGAGCTGGCAGACGGTGCGCCTGCAGCCCTGGGCGGCGTACAACCAGCCGCTGCAGGCCTTTCGGTCGGTCGACGGCTGGCATGTGCTCGTGATGCAGGCCACCGGCGGCAAGACACGCTGGTACCTCGACGGCGAGCCCTTGGCCGAGCACGGCGGGCGCAACTACCCGGTGGTGCCGATGGCGATCAACTTCAACCTGTGGTTCTCGCCGGGCGGCCTGCTGCCCGGCAACCAAGCCGTGCGCAGCTACCGGCAAGACATCGACTGGGTCTTCCACGCCAAGGACCGCCAGCTCTCGCCCTCTGAGGTCGAGGCGATGGTCGTGCGCCTGCGGCACAAGGGCGTCGCACAGCTCGACGAAGTGCCCGCGGCGCAGCCGCCGCTGCCGTCGAGCTGCGATTTCTGATCAGCGGATTCACTCGTAGAACTGGGACGAAAACACAGTTGGCGATCGATTGAATGCATTCGATACATGCGGATGCACAGTTCCCCCAAAAGCGGGAAGCCGATTCAGCTGTGCGATGCGCAGAATGCGCCCCGGTTTCTCCTGTTGCGTCCCATGATGATTTCGTATCTTCGTTCGTCAGAACCCGTCCTGTCGGACCCCGCGTGGGACTGCATCCGACCGCTGTCCCACCCTGAGGATCCCGAGCGCTTCGAGGCCTTGCAGGTGCACATCGAGCGCTTCGGCGTCACGGTGCACCGCCAGTTCCGCGTCGGCCCCGATGGCGATGTGGACCGCGCGTTGGCGCAGGCGCAGAGCTGGCGCGACCGGGTTTTGACGGTGATGCCGCCGTTGCAGGAAGAGACCCCGCGCGACCAGGTTTTCGGCCGCGCGCCGGCCGCCTCGATCTGGCGGACGCGCCTGGGCGCCGAGGTGCTGCTCGGGCGCCTGATGCGCGAAGGCCTGCTGCCCGAGCAGGCCGATGAATCGCCGGCCTCCGACACGCCCGCGGCTGAGGACTACCCGCCGCGCCGCCGCCGCGGCGAGGAGGTGCTGGCCGCGATGCACGAGGCGATCGAGCAGACCGGCGGCGCCTGCCTCGAGAGCGTGTGGCTCGGTAGCCGCCATGCGTATCGCTTCCGTTGCCGCATGGGGCATGAATGGGCGCGCCGGCCCGAGCGGCTGCAGTACAACCTGCGCTGCCCCAAGTGCCCGCGGCCGGGCAACCTGAAGCACGACAACCTGCAGAAGCTGCAGGCGCTGGCGCAGGAGCGCGGCGGCCGCTGCCTCAGCGAGCAGTACCGCGGCAACGAGGCGCACTACCGCTTCCAGTGCGCGGCCGGCCACGAGTGGGAGGCCAGCTTCAAGAACATCGTCCGCGGCACGTGGTGCCGCCAGTGCTATGTGGCGGCGCGGCGCCGTTCGCAGTCGCGGTAGGCCTGCGGCGTGAGGCCGTGTCGCCGCGCGAACGCGCGCTGCAGCGCGTCCACCGAGCGGAAGCCGCTGCAGCCCGCGATCCGCTCCTGCGGCCAGCGCGTCTGCCTCAGCAGCCGCGCCGCCGCGGCCACGCGGGCCTGCTCGACGAAGCGCGCCGGCGTGCAGCCCGCCTCGGCGGTGAAGGCGCGCGCGAAATGCCGCGGGCTCATCAGCACCCGCGCCGCCAATGCATCGACCGAGAGATCGTCGGTCAGGTGCGAGGTGATCCACGCCACCAGCTCGCGCAGCCGGTGGCTGGCCGAGGCCTGCGCCTGCAGCGCGGGGCTCAGCTGAGGCTGTTCGCCACCGCGCAGCATCGGCAGCGCGAGGGTGCGCGCGATGTCCATCGCGACCGCATGGCCGAGGTCGTCTTCCACCAACGCGAGCGCGAGGTCGAGGCCGGTGGTGACGCCGGCTGACGTCCAGACCGGGCCGTCGTGCACGTAGATGCGCTCGCGCTGCACCCGGGCCTGCGGGCGCAGCGACTGCAGCTGGTCGCAGGCGCGCCAATGCGTGGTGGCCTCGCGGCCGTCGAGCAGGCCGGCCGCCGCCAGCGCGAAGGCGCCGGTGCACACGCTGGCCACTCGGCGCATGCCCGGCGCGGCACCGGCCAGCCATGTGCCCACGCCGTGGTCGAGGATGGCCGCGCGCAGCGCCGGCTCGTCGCCGCCGGCCACGATCAGCGTGTCGATCGCCTCGGGCAGGTCGGTCAGCGCGCAGGTGTTCGCGAGGCTCAGGCCGGCGTTCGTCAGCACCGTGCCGCCCTGCGGCGACGCGATGTGCAGCCGATAGCTTCCCGGGCACAGCCCCTCGGCCTTGCTGAACACGCTGGCCGGGCCGCTCACGTCGATCGCTTCGACGCCGTCGAAGGCGACCAGCACCACGGCGCTGGCAGGAACCGCGGCTTCTTCGTCCTTGCGGGGCGGGGAGGGCATCCGTAGGCTCACGGCGTCGCGGTCATCGAGAAGAGGCGGAGATGTCCAAGGGTGTGCGGGCGCTGGTCGGCGCGAGTATGGCAGCGCTGGGCTTGGCGGCCTGCGGCGCGCAGGCGCCGATGCCGCCGGCGCCTGCCGGTGCCGCAGCGGCAGAGCGCCAGGCGCGCGCCTTCGTCGAGGCGATGGCGCCGCGGCATGGTGGCCGGCCGGTCGTGGCCGTGCTCGCGCTCAACGAGGGCACCGAGACCACCGACTTCCTGCTGCCGCATGCCGTGCTGCAGCGAGCTGGCGTGGCCGAGGTCGCGGCGGTCGCACCGCGGCCGGGTTGGGTGCGGCTGATGCCGGCCCTGGAGGTCGAGGTCACGCAGGACCTCGAAGGCTTCGACCGGGAGCATCCGGCGGGCGCTGACTACGTGATCGTGCCGGCGATGCATGCCGACGACGACCCGGTGGTGACCGGCTGGTTGCGCCGGCAGGCCGCTCATGGCGCGCGGATCATCGGCATCTGCTCCGGTGCGCTGGTGTTGGGTCGCGCCGGCCTGCTCGACGGTCGGCGCTTCGCCGGCCACTGGTACGACCGCGGCACGCTGCTCGAGCGCCACCCGGGTGCGGAGCATGTGCCGCACCAGCGCTACGTGGTCGACCGGGATGTCGCCACGACCACCGGCATCACCGCCTCGGTGCCGACATCGCTGGCGCTGGTCGAGGCGATCGGCGGGCGCGCCACGGCCGCGGCGCTCGCGGCCGAGCTCGGCGCGCCATCATGGACGCCCGCGCACGACAGCACGCCCTTCCGGCTGACCGCCGGACGCATGTGGCACTACGTGCTCGACAAGGCCGCGTTCTGGCGCCACGAGCGCTGGCGGGTGGATGTGCGCGACGACATCGACGACATCGCGCTCGCGCTCGCAGTCGATGCGTGGTCGCGCACGGGCCGCGTGGGCGTCGAGGCCGTGTCGCCCTCGGGGCCGGTACGGCTGCGCAGCGGGCTGCGATTGGCGGCGTCGGCGGGCGGCGAGGGCCGCACCCCGCTGCCGCTCTCGCCGTCATTGAAGCCGCTGCAGCAGCTGGACCGCACGCTGTGCGAGATCGCCGGCCGCTACGGCCCGACGCAACGCGACCGGGTCATGCTGGAGATGGAGTACCCGAGCGCGGCCACCACCTGCGCGCACTGATCGTCGGTGCCCACACTGATGCGCAGGAACTGCTCGATGCGCGGCAGCGGGAAATGGCGCACGAGGATGGCCTGTTCGCGCAGCGCCTGCGCCAGCTGCTCCGCATCGCAATGCGGGTGGCGCGCGAACACGAAGTTGGCCGACGAAGGCAGCACCTCGAAGCCGAGCGCCTGCAGGCCGGCGCTGAGCTGCGCGCGGCTTCTCGCGATGCGGGCGCAGGTGCTGCGGAAATGCGCGTCGTCCTCGAACGAGGCCAGCGCGCCCGCGAGCGCGAGGCGATCGAGCGGGTAGGAGTTGAAGCTGTCCTTCACGCGCATGAGCCCGCCGATCAGCTCCGCGGCACCGAGCGCGTAACCCACCCGCAGGCCGGCGAGCCCGCGCGACTTCGACAGTGTCTGCACCACCAGCAGGTTCGGATGCCGCGCCACGAGGCCGGCCGCGCTCTGCGCACCGAAATCGACATACGCTTCGTCGATCACGACCGCGCGATCGGGCTGCAAAGCCAGCAGCCGCTCGATCTGCGGCAGCGGCAGCGCGATGCCGGTCGGCGCGTTGGGGTTGGGCAGGATCACGCCGCCGCAGGGGCCGCCATAGTCGGCCACGTCGATCTCGAAGGCCTCGTTCACCGGCACAGTGCGCGACGCAATGCCATAGAGCCGGCAGTACGCGGGGTAGAAGCTGTACGACACGTCGGGGAACAGCACCGGCGCGCCGTGCGACAGCAAGGCCAGGAACACCAGTGCGAGCACTTCGTCCGACCCGTTGCCGACGAACACCTGCTCCGGCCGCAGCCCATGGTGCGCGGCGATCGCCTGCCGCAGCGCCTTGGCCTCGGGATCGGGGTAGAGGCGCAGGTCCTCCGTGGCCGCGGCCGCCATCGCCGCCAGCGCGCGCGGGGTGGGGCCGTAGGGGCTCTCGTTGGTGTTCAGCTTGACCAGCCCGGGCAGGCGGGGCTGCTCGCCGGCCACGTAAGGTGTCAACTGGTGGACGCGGGGGCTCCAGAAGCGGCTCATGCGGTGAACTCCGTGTGCGTGAGTGAAAAACAAAAAAGGCGCCTCGCGGCGCCTTGGTGGTGGTTCGTCTGGAAGCTCTGGGATCAGAGGGCAGGACGATGGGCGAGCACGCCACACCAAAGCGCCGGAACGGCTCCGTGGTGATGGTGGTGGAAGAAAGCGATGCGCTGGCCCATGGGCGCCGAGTATGGCATGCGGTCACCGATGGTAGAAACGGGCGCATGGACACCTCGTTCTACGACGGCCTGGCGCCGTACTACCACCTGATCTATGGCGACTGGGCGCGTGCGGTCGACGAGCAGGGGGCCGCGCTCTCGCAGCTGCTCGCGCGCCATGGCGTCCAGCCCGGTGATCCGGTGCTCGATGCCGCCTGCGGCATCGGTACGCAGACGCTGGGCCTGCTGCAGCACGGTCACCGCATGGCCGCTTCGGATCTTTCGCCGGGCGCCGTCGAGCGGCTTCAGGCCGAGGCGGCGCAGCGTGGCTTCAAGGTCGAGGCGCGGGTCGACGACTTGCGCATCCTGGCCTGTGCGGTGCCCGGTTCGATGGCTGCGGTGATCGCCTGCGACAACAGCATCCCGCACCTGCTCTCCGACGATCAGCTGCTGCAGTGCTTCCGCAGCTGCCTGCGCTGCCTGCGGCCGGGCGGCGTGGCGGTGTTCTCGGTGCGCGACTACGCCGTGATCGAGCGAAAGCATCCCGACGTGCGGCCCTATGGGCTGCGCTACGACGGCGGCAGCCGCTTCCTTGCGGTGCAGGCCTGGGAGTGGGACGGCGACCAGTACACCGTGCGCATGTACCTCACCTCGGAGTCGCCAGAGGGGCGCTGCGAGACACGCGTGCTGACCAGCCGCTACTACGCGGTGACGATCGACCGGCTGATCGAGCTGATGCGAGAGGCGGGCTTCGCGGAGATCGTGCGGCGCGACGATGTGCTGTTCCAGCCCGTGATCACGGCTGTCGCCCCGGGCACTGCGGTGCGCAAGGTTCAGGCGGTCAGCGCCTCGGCATCGCGGTAGGTGTTGCGGCCCGCGCGCTTGGCTTCGTAGAGCGCGCCGTCGGCGCGCGCCGTCAATGCCTCGGGGGTCTCGGCGTTGCCTTCGTACACCGCGATGCCGATGCTGGTGGAGACGGTCATCGCGCGGTCCTCGATGTCGAAGGGGCGTGACATCGCTTCGATGATCTTCCCCGCGACGAGCTGGGGCTCGGCAGGCGTGTTCAGTCCTTCGAGGACGACCATGAACTCGTCGCCGGCCAGGCGCGCCACCGTGTCGGTCTCGCGCACGCAGGTCAGCAGCCGGTGGCCGAAGATCTTCAGCACCTCGTCGCCCACGGCATGGCCGAAGGTGTCGTTGATCTGCTTGAACCTGTCGAGGTCGAGGAACAGCAGTGCCAGCAGCCGGCGCGAGCGGCGTGCGCGCGACATCGCGGCGGCCAGCCGCTCGTCGAATTCGCGGCGGTTCGGCAGGCCGGTCAGCGTGTCGATGCGGGCGAGCTGGGCGAGGTGCTGTTCGACCAGCTTCATCGCGGTGACGTCGCTGCTGAGCGCGTAGATGCCGGCGACGCTGCCGTCCTTCTGCACATCGGGGATGTACTCGTTCTTCAGGTGCCGATGCACCTCCAGCGCGGTCGATTCGAGCTCGAAGCTCACGCGTTCGCCGCGCAGCGCCTGGTCGAGGTAGGGCTTGCGCTGCGCATACAGCTCGGGCCCGATGATCTCGATCAGCGGCTTGCCGATGCACTGCGCCGGCTCCAGGCCCATCCAGGTCTTGAAGGTGCCGTTGGCGAACTGCAGCCGCTCGTCGCTGCCGATGTAGGAGATCAGCGCGGGCAGGCTGTCGGTGATGTCGCGCAGCCGGCGCTTGGCGGCCGCCTGCTCCATCTCGGCGAGCTTGCGCTCGGTGATGTCCTGCACCAGCGCGTAGGCGCCGGCCACCCGGCCGTCGGCGCCGAGGTCGGGCACGAGCTGGTTGTAGAAGTACCTGGGCCGCGAGAAACGCGTGGGCGCCGACTCGAAGCTGACGGCCTGGCCGCGCAGCGCGGCCTCGATCGGCCCGCGGCTGCGCTCGTAGTCCTGCTCGCCGAGCAGCTCGCGCATGCTCAGGCTCAGCAGGCGCTCGATCGGCAGGCCCATCGAGCGGCAGAACTCGGCGTTGGCGAACTGCAGCCGCTGTTCGCCATCGACATGGACGACACCCGCGGGCACGTTGTCGGCGATCGCGCGGATGCGGCGCTCGGCGGCCTCGAGCTGGGTGGTGCGCTCGCTGAGCGCCTGCGCCATCGCGTCGAAGCGGCGCGAGAGGCTGCCGAGCTCGTCGCTGCGGGTGTTGCCGATGCGCGCGCCGAGGTCGCCGCGCTCCAGTGCTTCGGTCGCCACGCTGAGCGCGCGCAGCGGCGCGAGCACGCGCCGGAAGCCGAGCGCCGCCTGGCCGGCGATCAGCAGCATCAGCAGGGCCATCGCCAGCAAGGTGATGCGCTTGTGCCGCAGCTCCGACTCGCTGCGCATCAGGCTGGCCTCGCGCGCCCAGCGGTAGGCCGAGTCGGCCATGCCCTGGGTGTCGGTCAGCAGCTGGTCCACCAGCAGCTCGCGCCGCCGCGCGACCAGTGCCGATTCGTCGGCCGGCGGCAGGTCGGCGAGCCGGTCGAACAGCAGGGTCAGCCGCGCCGCGCCGTCGCGCAGCGCGCGGATCTCGGTGCTGTCGAGCACGACGCTGTCGTGCGCGGTCAGCGCCAGCGAAACGGCGGTCTGCCGCTGCCGCCATTGCTGCTCGGACTGCGGGTCGCGTTCGCGCGCGAAGTCGTGTGTCAGCGCCAGCAGCCCCGAGAGCTCGCGCGCCACCGCCTGGGCCTGCTGCTGCTGCTGTTCGGCGGCGTCCTCCTGCGCGGCGGCATGCCAGATGGAGACGCAGGCGGCCAGGCCGACCACCAGCGCGATCAGCGCGGCCGCGAGCAACTGCGTGCGGATCTTCATCGCTTCAGTGCGCCAGCCCCACGGCCTCCGGCTGCACCTGGCGCAGCGGCGCGGGATAGACGAATTCGAGATAGTTGGGTGCCGTGCGGGCTGCGACATAGCCCTCGCGGATCGCCCAGCGGGCCTGGTTGCGCAGGCTTTTCAGCAGCCCGTTGTCGAGCGACAGCTCCGGCGCACGCTGCGGCCAGACCCAGCTGACGAAGGCCTGGTCGGCGCCGAGCCGGCTGCGCAGCACGGCCTGGGCCCGGGCCGGCTGCTCGTGGATCAGGTCCTCGGCCTTCTGCAGCGCTCGCAGCAGACGGACCAGCACCGCATCCTGCGCGCCGGCGAGGCTGCGCCGCGCCACGAGGTTGAAGGTCTGCGTGTAGGTGCCCGAGTCGGGCATCACGACCAGTTGCTGCGGCATCGCGGTGATGGCCTGGTAGGCCACCGGCTCGAAGATCGCGAGCGCGTCGAGGTGGTTCTGCTGCAGCAGCCTGACCGCGTTCTCCGGCTGCACTGGTACAGGCTGCAGCGCCTTCGGGTCGACGCCGTGGATCAGCAGGTAGGCATCGAGGAAATACTGCGCCGAGGTGCCGCGCACCACGCCGATGCGCTTGCCTTCCAGGTCCTTGGGTGTCCGGATGCCGGCCGCGGGGCGCACCAGCAGCTTGGCATCGCTGGTGGTCGAGAAGATGCTCGCCAGCACCACGAAATCGTTGCGCTCGAAGCTCTCGAACATCACGGCCGTGTCGGCCGCGGTGGCGAGATCGGCCTTGCCTTCGGCCATCAGCTGCAGGCAGCGGCGGCCGGTGGGCGCCTCGATGATGCGCAGCGCCAGGCCTTCCTCGGCGAAGTACGACTCGGCCTCGGCCACGAAGATGGGCAGCGCCATCGGCGATCGGGCGACGGCCAGCGTGAGTGGCGCTGCGGTGGTGGTGCCGCCGAGCACCGAGCCCAGCACGAGGGCGACGGCGGCTGCGAAGCGGCGGAAGGGGGATGGCGGCACGTGGATCCTGCGGTGGAGCCCGCCACCAAGGCGGGCGGGAGCGGCAGGAGCGGCCGCCAGCGCAGGAGCAAGCTTCGCCTGAAATGCGTGCCGGCATTGCCCCGAATACCGGGGCGAAGGCCGGTCAAATCCGCCGGATCACTGTGCCGAGGCGGCCGTCACCGGAGCCTGGGCGAAGGTGGCCCACAGCCGCGCGAGGTCGGCGCTGCCGTCCTTGCCCTGCACGGTCTTGAAGGTCTTGGCGGCGGCTTCCTTCTGGCCCGCCATCCATTGCGCGATGCCCAGGTGCAGGCGGGCATCGTCGGGCCGCTTGACGCCGCCCTTGGCCAGGCCCTGCTCGATCAGCGCCGCGCCCTTGTCGGGCTGGCCGGCGGTGGCCATCGCGTAGCCGAGGCTGACCAGCGCGTTGCCGTCCTTCGCGCCGGCGCCGCCCTGGGCCAGCGCGGGCGCATCGGCGGCGGCGGCCTTGCGGGCCTTGTCGCGCAGCTGCTGCTGGCGCTGCGCATCGGCACCCTTGCCGAACAGGCCGCGCGTGTAGGCCTCGTCGATGATCTTGGCGGCCTCGGCGGGGTAGCCGGCGGTCAGCGCGAGTTGCGCCATCTCTTCGAACTCGCCGGCCTTCTTCAGCGTGCCGGTGGCCAGGCGCAGGCGGTAGGCGTCGAGGCGCAGGTGGTCGGAGAAGCCGGGCTGCGTCTGCGCGCGCGAGATCAGGTCGGCCCACAGTTCGGGCTTGGGATAGCGCGCGACCAGGCGCTCCAGCGTCTGCGTGTAGCCCGCCTCGTCGCCGGTCTTGCCCTGGGCGCTGGCCAGCATGCGCAGCAGTTGCTCGGAGCTGGCGCGGCCCGCGGCTTCGTCGGCGCTGACGGTGGCGGCGAGCTGTTTGGCAGCGGCCGCGTAGTCGCCGGAGAGGTACAGCGCATTGGTCAGCAGCGTGCGTACCGATTCCTCGGTGCCGCCTTCCTTGAAGTAGCGTTGCGCGGCGGCAGCGGACTTCGGGTAATCCTTGACCTGGTAGTTCAGGTCGGCGAGCGCCTGCAGCGTGCGGCGCAGGTCGTCGCCCGACAGGCGGCCGCTGTCGACCGCGGCCTGCACCGACTTGATCGCCAGCGGCAGGTCGCCGGCACCGAAGGCCACCGCCCCGCGGGTGCGGTCGACGGCCAGGGTCTCGTAGGGCGTCAGGTTGCCCACCGCCTCGGCCTCGCGCACCTTGGCCATCGCCTCGGTGTGCTTGCCTTCCTTGAGCAGGGCCTGGGCGGCGTTCAACGCGGCGGCCACCGGGGCGCGCGCCGCCTCGGCGGGTGCCGAAGCGGCCGGCTGGGCGGCCTGCTGAGCTTGTATGGACAAGCTGGCGAGCGCCAGCGCCACTGCCGCGGCCATGCGCGACACCAATCCGGATTTCGTCATGTGTTTACTGGAGAAACTGCTCGTTACCGACCAAGCCGATCTTGGTGACGCCCAGGCGCTGGGCCGAAGCCATCACCGCGGCCACGTGTTTGTAGGTCACGAGTTTATTGGGTCGCAGATGCACTTCCGGCTGGTCGGGTATGGCGGCCACGGCGGCCAGCTTGGCCTCCAGCGTGGGGCGGTCCTTCACGATCTCGCCGTTCCAGCCGACGGTGCCGTCGAAGTCGACATCGATGCGGATG
>Ga0207706_10002530_pt1 | contig 17824 bp, 18 predicted proteins | sample KBSC53metaG_FD_184318 | JGI IMG/M metagenome (GOLD analysis project Ga0207706, IMG submission 184318) | Corn rhizosphere microbial communities from Kellogg Biological Station, Michigan, USA - KBS C5-3 metaG (SPAdes) (version 2) | ecosystem: Host-associated > Plants > Roots > Rhizosphere > Soil ... | reverse complement strand
AAACCCATCTCCGAGCACGAATCCGGAGATGGGTTTTTTTATCGCCTCCCGCCCGGACTTCGCGCAACGAGGTCGCTGACGAGGAGCTGCTGCTTGAAACCGCCATTCGACATTGCTGCCGACCTTGACACGCCGGTCTCGGCGTATCTCAAGCTCAAGCCGTTCAAGCCGCGCTTCCTGCTGGAGAGCGTCGAAGGCGGCGAGCGGCTCGCGCGCTATTCCTTCATCGGCTTCGGCGATTGCGCCGAGGTGCGGCTCGATGAGCGCGGACTCACTGTCAACGGCCGCACGCGCCCCGCACCGGATTCGCAGCAGGAGCTGCTGCAAGCGTTGCGCGATGCGCTTGCGCATACGCCACAACCTAGCCCACGAATTCCCGGCGTGCCGCTGCCCGGCGGACTGGTCGGCGTTGCGGGCTACGATCTGGTGCGAAATTTCGAGCGGTTGCCGGCACGCGCGCGCGTCGTGGAGCCCTCGCCGCAAGCTCACTATCTCGCGCCGCAATCGCTGCTGGTGTTCGATCACCTGACCCGCGGCGTCGCGTTACTCCACGCGGGCAGCGAAAGCGAGCGCAGCTCGTTGCGCAAGCAAGTCGTGCAAGCGCTGCGCGGCGCGATTCCACAGAGCGAGAAGCGCATTCGTTATGCCCCGGCCGTGGGCAGCCTCAGCCAGGCCGAGTTCATCGACGGCGTTCGTCGCACCAAGGAATACATCGCCGCCGGCGACGTCTATCAGCTGGTGCTGTCGGTGCGCTTCGCCGGCGAATGCGAGCTGGAGCCATTCGAAACCTATCGCGCGCTGCGGCTGCTGAACCCTTCGCCCTATATGTTCTATTGCGACCTCGGCGATTGCGTCGTCGTCGGCTCTTCGCCCGAAGCATTGGTGAAACTTTCGCACGGGCATGCGCAGATGCGCCCGATCGCCGGCACGCGGCCGCGCGGCCGTGACAGCGACGAGGACGAGCGGCTGCAGGAAGAGTGGCTGGCAGATCCGAAAGAGAACGCCGAGCACATCATGCTGGTCGATCTCGCGCGCAACGATCTCGGCCGTGTTGCGCGCGCCGGCACGGTGGGCGTGAATCCTTATCGGCACGTCGAGCGCTACAGCCACGTCATGCACATCGTCAGCGGTGTGAATGGCGAGCTGGCGCCCGGCAAGGACGCGTTCGATTTGTTCGCAGCCGCGTTCCCCGCGGGCACGCTGGTCGGCGCGCCGAAAGTGCGCGCGATGGAAATCATCGACGAGCTCGAGCCCGTGCGCCGTGGCTTCTACGGCGGCACGGTCGGCTACTTCGGCCATGGCGGCGACATGGACCACGCGATCACGATCCGTACGATGGTGTTTCGCGGCGACACGTACAGCTATCAGGCGGGCGCAGGCCTGGTCGCGGACAGCGTGCCGCAGACCGAATACGAGGAAGTGCTGGCGAAAAGCGCCATCGTGCGCCGCGCGCTGGCACTCGCAGAGGAGGGCCTATGAGCGCTGCTCCTGCCACGCGGCTCCTGCTCATCGACAACTACGACTCCTTCACCTACAACCTGGTGCAGGCGTTCATGGTCCTCGGCGCCGAGGTGCTGGTCCATCGCAACGATCAGATCTCGGTCGACGAAGCGCGGGCGTTGCAGCCGACTCACTTGTGCATCTCGCCAGGGCCCGGGACGCCGTACGACGCCGGAGTCTCGATGCAGATGATCGACGCATTCGCCGGCCACGTGCCGGTGCTCGGTGTCTGTCTCGGACATCAGTCGCTGGTCGAGGTGTTCGGCGGCAAAGTCGTGCGCGCAGCGCGGCTGATGCACGGCAAGACTTCGTACGTGCATCACGACGGCCGCGGCATTCTCGCGGGCCTGCCGGAGCCCTTCGAGGCGGGTCGCTATCATTCGCTGATCGCGCAGCCGCAGTCGCTGCCGGACGTGCTGGAAGTTTCGGCGCGCACTGACGAAGGTGAGCTCATGGCCGTGCGCCATCGCGAGCTGGCGGTGGAAGGCGTGCAGTTTCATCCGGAGAGCGTGCTCACGCCGCAAGGGCCGGTGCTGATGGACAACTTCCTGCGACAACGCTCGCCAAGGCGCCAGCAATGACTGCTCTGCGCGAAGTTCTCGAGCTGCTGCTCGACCGCCGCAACCTGAGCGAGGCGCAGGCTGCCGACCTGTTGGTCGCGCTCACTGACCCGACGCTGTCGCCGGCGCTCGGCGGGGCGTTGCTCGCCGGACTTCGCGCGAAAGGTGTCACCGCCGACGAAGTGCGCGGTTTCGCAAAGACCATGCGCAAGCTCGCGCGACGGCCGATCCTGCCGGACGGCGGGCCGCTGGTCGACATGGTCGGCACTGGCGGCGATGGCTCAGGAAGCTTCAATCTTTCGACAGGAGCCGCGTTGCTGGTCGCGGCGATGGGCATTCGCGTCGCGAAGCACGGCACGAGCTCGGTTTCGAGCCGCAGCGGCAGCGCAGACGTGGTTCGCGCGCTCGGCTTGAATCTGCCGCTCGACGAGAAGGCCGCTGGCGAGTGTCTCGCGGCGACTGGCTTTACGTTTTTCTTCGCGCCGCATTACCACCCGGCGATGAAAGCAGTGATGCCGATCCGGCAAGCGCTCGGCGTGCGTACTGTCTTCAATATTCTCGGACCGCTGTCCAATCCTGCGGAGCCGCCGTTTCATCTGATCGGTGCGTATCACGTCGACATTGCCGCGTTGATGGCCGACACGCTCGCTGGCCTGCCGATCGAGCGTGCGTTCGTTGTGCACGGCGAGCCCGGTTGGGACGAGGCGACGCCGATCGGACCGTTCACGCTGTTCGACGTGCGCCCTGGCGAGGTCAAGCGCTCGCGTCGCAGTGCGGAGGAGTTCGCACTGCCTGCCTGCACCGCTGACGAGCTCAAAGGGGGCGATGCCGCCTACAATGCCGAGCACCTGCGGGCAGTGCTCGAAGGACGCGACCGCGGCGCACACCGCCACGCGATCGTGTTGCAAGCGGCGCTCGTGCTGGAGCTGATGGGGATAGCGGCGTCGGCGAAGCAAGCGGCCAGCATGGCGCAGGACGCGATCGACTCGGGCGCCGGCCGCAGAATATTGGAACGAATCGCAGCGTTCGGCCGCGCGGCAGCGGCTAGCGGGTAGTCAGATGAGCGGACTCCTAACTGAAATGGCGCAGTCGAGCCTTGCGAGGCTCGAACAAGCGCGCGCGAGAGAATCCGAGCAGATGTTGTGGACGCGTGTGTGCTCGGCGCCGACAGCACCGCGATTGAAGCTTTCGCCGGAAGGCTTCGACATCATCGCCGAATGCAAGCTGGCGTCGCCTTCGGCGGGCGATCTGTCGCAGCACACTACCGATATCGACAGGCGAGTGCAGGCATACGCGCATGGCGGCGCCTGCGCCGTCTCCGTGCTGACGGAGCCGACGCGATTCGGCGGGTCGCTCGAGCACCTCGCGCAGACGGCGCGGACGCTCGCGGCGCTCGGCGTGCCAGTGATGCGCAAGGATTTCCTCGTCGATCCGTATCAAGTGATGGAGGCGCGTGCCGCAGGCGCCGGCGGCGTACTCGTGATCGTGCGCATGCTGGATCGCAGCCGCATCAAGGCGCTGCTGGACGTCGCCGCGATGCTGAAGATGTTCGTGGTCATCGAAGCGTTCGACGCGGTCGATCTGCAGGTCGCGCAGGAAGTGCTCGCCGAGCGCAAGGCGCATGACGAGCAGATGCTGGTCGGCCTCAATTGCCGCGATCTCGACACCTTGAGCGTCGACCTGTCGCGGCTGGCTCAACTCGCGAGCTCTCTGCCGCCGGCCTTCTCTTCGGTGGCGGAGAGCGGCGTCGGCTCGCTCGAAGACGTGAAGACGGTCGTCGACCTCGGTTATGACGTCGCGCTCGTCGGCACGACGCTGATGAACTCGGATGACCCCGGCAAGCTGCTGGGCGAGATGCTGGCAGCCGGGCGTGAGCGCGCGATGGCGGTGCGCACCCGCAAGATGCGGATCGCCACCGGCGCTGCGATCGACGACGAGTAGCGGCGTGGCGATCTGGGTCAAGATCTGCGGTCTCACCACGCGCGATGCAGTTGAAGCAGCGGTCGCAGCCGGTGCCGATGCAGTCGGCTTCGTGTTCGCGCCGTCCAAGCGGCAAGTCACGGCGATGCAGGCCACGCAGCTCGCGCAAGGCGTGCCGCGAAGAATCCCGCGCGTCGCGGTGATGCTGCATCCGACGCAGAGTCAGCTCGATGAAGTGTGGTCGACGTTCCGGCCGGATGTGCTGCAGACGGATGTGGAGGACTTGGAGACGCTGAGGGTGCCGATGGGGTTGACAGTAATGCCGGTGATCAGGAGGGCAGGGGGAGTCGGGCTCAAGCCCGACCTACAGCCCAAACACCAGCGCATCCTCTTTGAGGGGCCGGTGAGCGGCGTGGGTAGCACTTCCGATTGGCACGCGGCGGCGCAGTTCGCACGCACCACGCAACTCGTCCTCGCTGGTGGCCTCAATGCGACCAATGTCGCCGATGCCATCGCCGCGGTTCGTCCGTTCGGCGTGGACGTGAGCAGCGGCGTCGAGGCGTCGCCCGGGGTCAAGGACCCCATCAGGATTCATGAATTCGTGCAGCGCGCCCGCGCGGTGTGCGAACGGAGCAAATAGATGAGCAGCTCGATTTCGATCGATCCCCAGGCGTCGCTCGCGCGCATGCTGAAGGGCGAGTACCCCGACGCCCGCGGCCGCTTCGGGCCATTCGGCGGTCGCTACGTGCCCGAGACACTGGTGCCGGCGCTCGACCGGTTGCAGGCTGGCGTCGATCGCTACTTGCGCGATCGCGCTTTCCTCGACGAGTTTCATGCCGAGCTGCGCAGCTGGGTCGGGCGGCCGACGCCGCTCACGCACGCGCGTACGTTGTCGCGGCGCTGGGGTGCCGAGGTATGGCTGAAGCGCGAAGATCTCGCGCACACCGGGGCGCACAAGATCAACAACTCCATCGGCCAGGTGCTGCTCGCAAAGAAACTCGGAGCGAAGCGCGTGATCGCAGAAACGGGAGCGGGTCAGCACGGCGTTGCATCGGCAGCCGCGTGTGCGCGGCTCGGCATGCCTTGCACCGTGTACATGGGCTCTGTCGACATGGAGCGCCAGGCGCCGAACGTGGGGCGCATGAAGCTGCTCGGTACGACGGTCGTTCCAGTTACGAGTGGCGATCAGACGCTGCGTGCTGCTGTCGACGAGGCACTGCGCGATTGGGTGTCCGATCCGAACGGCACGTATTACTGCCTTGGCTCTGCGATCGGTCCGCATCCCTATCCCTATCTGGTGCGCGAGCTGCAGTCCGTGATCGGCCGCGAAGCGCGCGAGCAGATCGTCGAGCAGACAGGCAAGCTGCCGGACATCGTGATCGCCTGCGTCGGCGGCGGCTCCAACGCGATCGGTCTGTTTCATCCGTTCATCGCGGACCGCGACGTGCGCATGCTCGGTTTCGAAGCCGGCGGCAAGGGCGCGGGGCTGGGCGAGAACGCAGCTCCACTCGCATACGGCACGCCCGGGGTCTTGCAAGGCAGCTATTCGCTGCTGCTGCAGGATGAGCATGGGCAGATTCAGGAAACGCACTCGGTCTCAGCAGGTCTCGACTATCCGGGCGTCGGACCCGAGCACGCTTTGCTGATGAGCGTCGGTCGGGTGAAGTACGAAGCAGTGGACGACGACACGGCGCTGGCTGCGCTGGCTGAGTGTTGTGCGGCCGAGGGGATTCTGCCCGCGATCGAATCGGCGCACGCGCTCGCGGGCGCGAAGCGCTACGCCGCAAAGAATCCGGGCGCAAGGATTCTCATCGGTCTGTCCGGCCGCGGCGACAAGGACATGCCGACGTTGCAGCGGACGCTGCTGAAGGATGTGCAGTGATGGCGGCAGGCAGCGTGATCACCGAAGCGATCCGCAACGCGAAGGCGAGCGGGCGGCCGGCACTCGTCGGCTGGGTCACCGCCGGATTTCCGCAACGTGAGACCTTCGTGCAACAACTGTCCGCTGTCGCGGATGCGTCGGATGTCGTCGAGATCGGTGTGCCCTTCAGCGACCCGATGGCCGACGGCCCCACGATCCAGCGCGCCAGCCGCGCGGCGCTTGCGCAAGGCGTATCACTCAAATGGATCCTTGCCGAGCTCTCGGGCCCGCGTCCCAAGCTGCGCGCGCCGTTGCTGCTGATGAGCTACCTGAATCCGTTGCTCGCGTACGGTCTCGAGCGACTGCCGGAAGACGCAGCGCGCGCCGGTGTTTCCGGCTTCATCGTTCCCGATCTGCCGTTCGAAGAATGCGCGGACCTGCGGGCTGCGCTCGCAGCGCGTGGGTTGGCGCTGGTGCAGTTGGTTACACCCGTGACTCCGACTGAGCGCATCGAGATGTTGTCCGCCGCGAGCAGCGGTTTCATCTACGCGGTCACGATGACGGGCACGACCGGCAAGAACGCGCCGGTGTCCGCTGACGCGCTCGAGTACTTCGCGCGCGTGAAACGCATTTCGCCGCTGCCCGTGTGCGCGGGTTTCGGCATCCGCAGCCGCGAGCAAGTTGAGCGGCTGGCGCCGCACGTCGACGGCGTCGTCGTGGCCTCAGCGCTCGTGGAAATGTTGGAGCGTGGCGAAGATCCGGTGGCGTTCTTGCGCAGCCTGCGCTAAGGACCTACGCCCTTCCTAACGATTGTGTCCTGCCGCGGCGCAGGAACAATGTCGTCGCTTCCCTTCTTATGCAGGTACGCCTTGCACGGATACGGTGACAGCGATGGCCATCAGATGGTCGCTGGGTGAGCTGCTCGGTTTGAAGAAACCGCGGCGGTCGCCTTACAAGCCGAGTCCTCCGGAATCGAAATTCCATGCGGTCTCGATAATTCCAGGCGACAGCGCCTGCGCCGCGGTCCATCGTTTCACGGGCCAGCGCTTCCTGTCCGCGCACGCGCCGCGTCTGCCATTGCCGACATGCGACTCTCCGCGGTGCACTTGCCACTACCGACATCACAAGGATCGTCGCGCCGGACCGCGACGTCGCAGTGAAGTCGGCATGATGATGGCGTCCTATTCGGGCGCCGAGCGTCGCCGCTCGCGCGGACGCCGCGCTGATGACGACTGAGTTGCCGTAGGATTCCTCCGACATTGCGTCCGTGTGACATACTCGCACCGCATTCCAGCGGGGAGAACTCCAATGAAAGTCGCCGGCAGAGTCGTCGCCGTAACGGGCGGCGCGAAGGGTATTGGTCGCGCTCTCGCGCGTCGCTTCGTTCAAGAGGGTGCACGCCATGTTGCCGTCGCTGATCTCGACGATGCGGGTGCACGCGCCGTTGCGACGGAGCTGCGAGGCTCGTCGATGCGCGTCGACGTGAGCCGCGAATCGGACATCGCGACCTTCATCGATACCACGGAGCGCAATCACGGTCCGATCGATCTGTTCTGCTCGAACGCGGGCATCGGTATCGGTCGCGGCCTCGATACGCCGAACGATGCCTGGCAGAGGATTTGGGAAGTGAATCTGATGGCGCACGTGTACGCCGCGCGTCATCTCGTGCCACGCATGATCGCGCGTGGCGGCGGTTATCTGCTGAACACGGCATCGGCAGCGGGCCTGCTTTCGCAAATCGGCAGCGCAACCTACTCGGTGACGAAGCACGCTGCCGTTTCGCTCGCGGAGTGGATTGCGCTCACGCACGGCCACGAGGGCATCAAGGTTTCGGTGTTGTGTCCGCAAGCCGTGCGGACCGACATGATCGCCGGCAACGAAGGCGACGTCGCGAGCGTCAACGGCATCATGGAGCCGGAGCAGGTGGCTGAAGCTGTGGTAGCGGGACTCGCGGCGGAGAAGTTCTTGATCCTGCCGCACGCGGAAGTTGCGGAGTATATGCAGAGGAAGGCGGCGGATCGGGATCGATGGATCGCGGGGATGAATCGGCTGCAGCAGAGATACCAAGAGTCAGGCTAAAGCCTGACGATCTCAGGCGGCGGATTCCGGCGTATACGCGTACAACCGGCTCTGCGTGCGCAGCATGTCTGCTTCGGTCAGCGCCGGTCGTTCGGCGCGCAGCCGCTTGATCAACGCGATAAACGCATCCGGCGGAACCGCCGGACTGCAGTAGAAGCCTTGATACTGGTCGCAGCCGAGCTCGCGCAGATGCTCCAGCTGCTCCTGCGTCTCGACGCCTTCGGCAACCACGCCGAGCCGCAGGCTGTGCGCGAGCGAAATGATGGCCTTCACGATTGCCACATCGTCGGGATTCGAGAGCAGCTCGCGCACGAAGCTGCGATCGATCTTCAGCTTGTCGAGCGGCAGGCGCCACAGATAGCTGAGGCTCGAGTAGCCGGTGCCGAAGTCGTCGATCGAGATGTGCACGCCCATCGTGCTCAACAGCTGCAGCGTCGCTGCGCTCGATTCCGTGTCGTGCATGATCGAGCTTTCCGTCAGCTCCAGCTCGAGATAGTCGGGCTGCAGGCGCGCGTCTTCGAGCGCCGAACAGACGACGGCGGTCAGATCGCCGTGCCGGAACTGCTTCGCCGACAGATTGACGGAGACGCGCAGCGGCGGCATTCCCGAGTCGAGCCACGCGCGCATCTGCGCGCACGCCTGGCGCAACACCCACTCGCCGATCGACAGGATCAAGCCGGTCTCTTCCGCGATCGGAATGAACACATTCGGCGGCACGAAGCCGCGCTTCGGGTGTTTCCAGCGCAGCAGCGCTTCGGCGCTGCGCACGCGGCCGCCCGAGATGTCGACCTTCGGCTGGTAGTGCAGTTCGAGTTGCCCGTCGCGAATCGCGTGTCGCAAGTCGGCTTCGAGCGCCAACCGCTCTTCCTCCGACTTGCTCATCTCTTCCGAGTAGAAGCGGAAGCTGCCGCGCGCAATGCTGCGAGCGGCGCGCATCGCGGTTTCCGCCCGGCGCAGCAGCACATCGAACGAGGTGCCGTGCGCGGGGAACATGCTGATGCCGGCGCTGACCGCCACTTCGATGTCATGACCTTCGATCGAGAAGGGCTCGCGCAGCGCGGCGAAAATCGTTTCGACGGTCACCTCGGCGGGAATCGGGCCGGTGCCGACACGGCCCAGCACGATGAATTCGTCGCCGGCCAGGCGCCCGAGAGTATCGCCGTTCGCGAGTACTGCACGGAGTCGCTGCGATAGCCGTCGCAGCAACTCGTCGCCCACTTCATGGCCGAGCGAATCGTTGATTGCCTTGAAGCGACTGACGTTGAGCACCGTGAATGCGAACGGCGCGTTGGACTGCTGTGCCTCCGCAATGGCGTGTTCCGCGGCTGCGACGATCGCGACGCGTGTCGGCAGACCGGTGAGGATGTCCCGGTGCGGAGTGCCGGATGAGGGCAACGCTTGCAGGCGGCGCAGGCGCACTGCGAACCACAAAGCAGCCGCCACGGCGCCGACGGCGATGAGGCTCGAAACCGCCAACAGTACGACTACGTAAGACCCTTCCATTGTCGACAAATACCCTGGGACGCGGTTCTTGGCGCGTACGTTCGGGTATCGGGCGCCGCCGCCCTGCCTTGAGCCGGACCGTGTGGGGAAAGGTCAAGACCGGGAAGGGTGTGACGCACCGCTCACTCTCATAGAATCCGCTAATGAAATCCCTGTGTATCTTTTGCGGGTCCAGCCCAGGCAACCGGCCTGCCTACGCCGCGCTCGCAGTCAGCACCGGCGACCTGCTTGCACGCCGTGGCCTCACGCTCGTGTACGGCGGCGGGCGAGTCGGGTTGATGGGCGCGCTCGCCGACGCGGCGTTGGCTGCCGGCGGACGAGTCGTGGGCGTGATTCCGCAGATGTTGATCGACCGCGAGGTCGGACATGCAGGCCTGTCGCAGCTGCATGTCGTTCGCACGATGTCGGAGCGCAAGCTCCTGATGGGCGATCTCTCGGACGCGTTTCTCGCTTTGCCCGGCGGCATCGGCACGATGGACGAGCTGTTCGAAGCGTGGACGTGGACGCAGCTCGGCTTGCATCGCAAGCCCTGTGCGCTGCTGAACCTGGATGGCTACTACGATCCGTTGCTCGCGTTCCTCGATCACGCCGTGGACGAGGGATTTCTGGAGCCGCGCTATCGCGCGGCGCTGCTGGTCGCCGACGACTTGGAGACTGCACTCGATCGTCTCACCGCTGCGGCGTCTTGACACTGCAATGCGCAGGCATCAGCCTTGCGCGCGCGCATGGAACTCATCAGCTGGTTCATCGACCTGGTCCTGCATCTCGACAAGCATCTCACCGAGCTCGTCGCCAACTATCACCTCTGGGTTTACGCGATCATTTTTCTGATCGTCTTCTGCGAGACCGGCCTGGTCGTCACGCCGTTCCTGCCCGGCGACTCGTTGTTGTTCGCGCTCGGTGCGCTCGCCGCTGTCGATCAGACGGGCACGTTGCACGCACCGTTGATCTGGTTGCTGCTGACGGTGGCAGCAGTGCTCGGCAACGAGGTGAACTTCCGCATCGGCCGTGCGATCGGACCGCGCGCGTTCAGCGGCGGAATGCGCTGGCTGAAGCAGGACTACCTGATTCGCACGCAGCAGTTCTACGAGAAGCACGGCGGCAAGACGATCATCCTGTCGCGCTTCATCCCGATCATCCGCACGTTCGCACCGTTCGTGGCCGGAGTCGGGCAGATGAAGCGGCGGCGCTTCGCGGCCTACAACGTGACCGGCGGGTTTGCCTGGGTCACGCTGTTCATCTGGGGCGGATATCTGTTCGGCAATGTGCCGATCGTGAAGCAGAATTTCGGGCTGGTGACGATCGGCATCGTGGTGGTGTCGGTGCTGCCGGTCGTTTGGGGATTGTTGAAGAAGGATAAGAGTCAGGCTAAAGCCTGACCCTCTCTATCTTCGCAGCCACACCAATCCCAGAACGCTCACGCCGAGCAACGCATAACCCGGCCAGGCCGGCGTCCCCGCCAGCAGCCAGATAATCCCGCCAAGCGCGCACGTCGCGGTCAGCAGCGCGGCGTCGCGGCGCCGCCCATCACGCCGGATCTCCATCCGTAACCGCTCGACATCCTGCGTCGTCACCGGGACGCTGAAGCGGCCGTCGGCTGCGCGCTGGATCGCGTTCTCGACCAGCGGCGGCAGCTGCTGCAGAGCCTGGATCATGTCGGGCAGATGCTGGCGCACGTCCTTGGCGATCGCTCGCAGGCTCCAGCGCTCGTTCATCCACTGTCGCAGCAGCGGCTGCGCCGTCTTCCACAGATCGAGATCGGGATAGAGCTGGCGGCCGACGCCTTCGATCTGCAGCAACGTCTTCTGGATCAGCATCAGCTGCGGCTGCATCTGCGCGTCGAAGCGCTGCGCCGCTTCGAACAGGCTGATCAGCACCTGGCCGAACGAAATCTCGCGCAGCGGCTTGTTGGCGATCGGCTCGCAGACCGTGCGCACCGCAGACTCCAGCTCGTCGACGCGCACATGCGCGGGAATCCAGCCGGAATCGATGTGCAGCTGCGCGATGCGGTGGTAATCGCGCTCGAAGAACGCGAGGAAGTTCTCCGCCAGATAGTGCTGGTCGCGCGGGGCCAGCGTGCCGACGATGCCGAAGTCGACGGCTGCGTAGCGCGGCTGCTGCGGATCGTCGAGCAGCACGAAGATGTTGCCGGGATGCATGTCGGCGTGGAAGAAATTGTGGCGGAACGCCTGCGTGAAGAAGATCTCGACGCCGTTCTCGGCCAGCCGTTGAATGTTCGCGCCGCGCCGCTGCAGCTCGGCCATGTCGGAGATCAGCACGCCGCGCACGCGTTCCATCACCATCACGTTCTTGCGGCAGTAATCCCAGTAGACCTCCGGCACGTACAGCAAGTGCGAGCCGGTGAAGTTGCGCTTCAGCTGGGAAGCGTTGCCTGCCTCGCGCAGCAGGTCGAGCTCGTCGAGAATGGTCTTCTGGTATTCGCGCACCAGCTCGACGGGACGCAGGCGATGCGCGTCGCTCCAGTAGCGGTTCGCGAGATTCGCGAGCGCGTACAGGACTGCCAGATCGCGCTCGATCAGCGCGCGGATGCCCGGCCGCACGATCTTGACGACGACTTCCTGGCCGTTCGGCAGTTGCGCCGCATGCACCTGCGCGATCGTCGCGGCCGCGAGCGGCTGCTCCTCGAAGCTCGCGAACATCTCGGCGAGCGGGCGTTGATAGGCGATCTCGGCGATGCGCCGCGCTTCGGCGCCGGAGAACGGCGGCACGCGGTCCTGCAGTTTTTCCAGCTCGTCGGCGATGTCACGCGGCAGCAGGTCGCGGCGCGTCGACAGCATCTGGCCGAACTTCATGAAGATCGGGCCGAGCTCTTCCAGCGCGAGCCGCAAGCGCTCGCCGCGCGTAGCTTCGCTGGCGCGGCGGAACCAGGTGGCAGGCGAGAGATAGAACGCGAAGCGCAGCGGGCGGAACAGGTGAGTCGCGCGAATGATCCCGTCCAGCCGATGCCGGACGAGCACGCGCTGGATCTGCAGCAGGCGCGACAGGACGCGCGGCGTCATGCGCGGCTCACTTAGTGTTCCTTGCTTCGAGCAGCTTCAGGCGTGCTTCGAGTCGATCGACGTCCTCGCGCAAACGGTCGACGCCGTGCAGGAATTCCTCGGCCTCGGTGCGGCTCGGCACGTCGCGGCCTTCTTCCTGCAGGTATTCCGCTACGTTCTGCAGCAGCGTGTCGTGTGCGCGGCGAGCGAAGCCGAATGCGCCGCGCGCAGCGTTGCCGATCTGGTGTGCCGCGACGTCGCCGACGACGCGCGACAGCTCCTCTTCCAGGTCCGGCTGTGCTGCTTTCAGCAGCTCACTGAATGTCTGCGCGATCTCGGCATCGCCCTCGATGTGGACTGCGCCGCCGCGCAACGCGGCCTCGGGCGCAGGACCTGCGAGACGCAGCAGCGACAACGGCGTGCCCGAAAGCGTCGCGTCGGGCGTGCCCTCGTGATCCGTGTGCAACGTCATGTGCTCGCCATGCGACTTGAAGTACACGCTGAGCGGCGTGCCGTCGACGTGCACGGCCAGAACTTTCTCCGCGAGGCGCTGGCACAGCGCGCGAGCCGCCGACGATGCAGCGACGTTGCGGTTCAACAGCGATTCGAGCGGGCTGAGCCTCACAGGCGATAGCCTCGGTGCAGGGCGACGATGCCGCCGCTCAGGTTGTGATAGCGGCAATTTTCCAGGCCGGCGTCCTGCATCATGCCGAGCAGCGTCGGCTGGTCGGGGAAGCGGCGGATCGATTCGGCGAGGTAGCGATAGCTCGCCTCGTCCTTCGCGACCACTTTGCCGAGCCACGGCAGCACCGAGAACGAATACGCGTCGTACAGCGGCTTGAGGCCGGGCACAACGGGCCGCGAGAACTCGAGGATCAGCAGCTGGCCGCCCGGTTTCAGCACGCGAGTCATCGAGCGCAGCGCGGCTGCCTTGTCGGTGACGTTGCGCAGACCGAAGCCAATGGTCACGCAGTCGAAGCTGCTGTCGCGGAATGGCAGCCGCTCCGCATTGGCGAGCGAGTACCGCACGTTGCCGACCACGCCGCGATCCGTCAGCGCGTCGCGACCGACGGCGAGCATCGCTGCATTGATGTCGCTGAGCACGACCAGTCCGCCCGCGCCGACTTGCTTTGCCATGCCGGCGGCGAGGTTGCCTGTGCCACCGGCGACATCGAGCGCCTGCTGGCCGGGACGCAGCCCGGTCTGCGCCAGCGTGAATTGCTTCCACAGCCGATGCGCGCCCGCCGACATCAAGTCGTTCATCAGGTCGTAATTGCCGGCGACGGAGTCGAAGACGGCGCGCACGCGCGCAGCCTTCTCGCCCGTGGGGACCTGCTGATAGCCGAAGTCGGTGGTGGAGTCGCTCATATCGAGGAGCAGGATTCTAACCTTTTGTCAGGCTTCAGCCTGACTCTGACTACCGCTTGGCCGGAGTCGGATACGGAATCCCGAGTTCCTGCAGCCTTGCCAGGTACTGGCGCCACTTCTCCTCGCGATCACGCCCCAGCTCGTGCAGGTACGCCCAGGTGTACAAACCGGTGTCGTGGCCGTCGTCGAAGACGATGCGCACTGCGTAATTGCCGACCGGCTCGACTGCACGGACGCCGACTTCGTGTTTGCCGAGCTGGAGCGTCTCCTGGCCCGGGCCGTGGCCGCGCACTTCGGCGGAGGGTGAGTAGACACGGAGGTATTCGAACGGCAGCTCGAAGTGTGAGCCGTCGTCGAATGTGACTTCGAGGAGACGGGAACGGGTGCGGGCTTTGAGAGAGGTGGGGTGGGGCATAGAGGCTACAGGATGTAGCGGGTGAGATCTTCGTCTTTGACCAGCTCGCCGAGGTGTTCGTCGACGTACCTGGCGTCGACCGTGAGATTGAAGCCGTTGCGATCGGCGGCTTCGAACGATAGCGCTTCGAGCAGCCGCTCCAGCACCGTGTGCAGGCGCCGCGCACCAATGTTCTCCGTCCGCTCGTTCACCTGGTACGCGACTTCGGCGATGCGGCGCACGCCGCTCTCGGCAAACTCCAGCTTCACGCCTTCGGTTTCGAGCAGCGCGCGATACTGCGTGCACAGCGACGCATCCGGCTCGGTCAGGATGCGGATGAAGTCCTCGACCTTGAGCGCGTCGAGCTCGACGCGGATCGGAAAGCGGCCCTGCAGCTCCGGGATCAGGTCCGAGGGCTTCGACATGTGGAACGCGCCGGAGGCGATGAACAGGATGTGATCAGTCTTCACCGTGCCGTACTTGGTGCTGACCGTGCTGCCTTCGACCAGCGGCAGAAGATCGCGCTGCACGCCTTCGCGCGAGACGTCGGCGCCGTGCGTCTCCTGGCGCCGCGCGATCTTGTCGATCTCGTCGATGAACACGATGCCGTTCTGCTCCGCGTTGCTGAGCGCGCGCATCTTCAGCTCTTCCTCGTTGATCATCTTCGCTGCTTCCTCGTCGGTGAGCAGCTTGAACGCCTCGCGCACTTTGACCTTGCGGGTGCGCGTGCGGGTGCCGCCGAGGTTCGAGAACATGCTCTGCAGCTGCTGCGTCAGATCCTCCATGCCCGCGGGCGCCATGATCTCCACGCCCATCGGCAGCGCGCGCACTTCGATTTCGATCTCGCGCTCGTCGAGCTGGCCTTCGCGCAGCATCTTGCGGAATTTCTGCCGTGTCTCGGCGTCGCGCGGTTCGGGCTCGGGTTCGCTGACGAAGCCGAGCGTTTTCGGCCGCGGCAGCAGCACGTCCAGCACGCGGTCTTCGGCCGCATCCATCGCGCGATGCCGCACCTTCTCCACTTCTTCCTCGCGCGTCATCTTCACGGCGACGTCCATCAGATCCTTGATGATCGAGTCGACTTCACGGCCGACATAGCCGACCTCGGTGAACTTCGTCGCCTCGACCTTGATGAACGGCGCGCGCGCCAGGCGCGCGAGGCGCCGCGCGATCTCGGTCTTGCCGACGCCGGTCGGACCGATCATCAGGATGTTCTTCGGCGTGATCTCCGCGCGCAGGTTCTCGATCACCTGCATGCGACGCCAGCGGTTGCGCAGGGCAATCGCGACGGCACGCTTCGCAGCGCTCTGCCCGACGATGTGCTTGTCGAGCTCCTGGACGATTTCTCTCGGGGTCATGGACATAAAGAAGAAGGCCGTGGGCCTTCAGCCTATTTCAGTTCCTCGATCGTGAGATTGCGGTTCGTGTAAATGCAGATGTCCGCAGCGATCCCGAGCGCTTTCTCGACGATCGTGCGCGCGTCGAGCTCGGTGTTCTGCGCCAGGGCGCGCGCAGCGGCCTGAGCATACGGACCGCCGGAGCCCACGGCCATGATGTCGTCTTCGGGCTCGATGACGTCGCCGTTGCCGGAGACGATGAAGGAGTTCTTCGCGTCGGCGACGCACAGCAATGCTTCGAGCCGCCGCAGGCTGCGGTCGGTGCGCCAGTCCTTCGCGAGCTCGATCGCCGCGCGCGTGAGATTGCCGTACTGCTGCAGCTTCGCTTCGAAACGCTCGAACAGCGTGAACGCGTCCGCGGTGCCGCCGGCGAAACCTGCGAGCACTTTGCCGTCGTAGAGCCGGCGCACTTTGCGCGCGTTGGACTTCATCACGGTATTGCCGAGCGACACCTGGCCATCGCCGCCGACAGCGACGACGCCGTTGCGGCGGACCGAAAGTATCGTCGTGCCGTGCAGTTCGGTCATGGGCTCGCTCATGCCTTGGATTTGCGTCGCGCGCGCGGGTGGGCTGCGTCGTAGATCTTGGCGAGGTGCTGGAAATCAAGGTGGGTGTAGATCTGCGTGGTCGACATGTTCGCGTGCCCGAGCAATTCCTGCACACCGCGCAAGTCCTGGCTCGACTCCAGCAAATGACTCGCGAACGAATGGCGGAACATGTGCGGATGGACATGGCGGCCCAGTCCCTGGTGCCGCGCCCAGCTTTCGATGCGCTTCTGCACGACGCGCATGCCGATGCGACCGCCGCGCATGCTGACGAACAGTGCTGTCTCGCCCGCCTTGGCCAGCGCCGGCCGCTCCTTGAGCCAGCGCGCAACCGCATCGACCGCGTAACGGCCGACAGGAACGACACGCTCTTTCTTGCCTTTGCCGAGCACGCGCACGGTTCGATCGCTCAAGTCGATGTCGCCGGTGTTCAGGCTGACGAGCTCGGCCAGGCGCAGCCCCGAGGAATAGAACAGCTCCATGATCGCCTTGTCGCGCACGCTCAGGTCCGTATCGGCGCGGAACTCGAGCAGCCGCGCCATCAGATCGGCGTCGATGGTCTCCGGCAGGCGCTTGCTCGCCTTCGGCGCCTGCACGCCGACGGCAGGATTGGCGTCCAGAGCCCGACGCTCCACCAGGAACTTGAAGAAGCTGCGAACTGCGCTCAGCCGGCGTTGAATCGAACGTGGCGCGGCGCCGCGCCGGTGCTCGGCGGCGGCGAACATGCGCACGTGCTGGCTGTCGACGCGCGCCCAATCTGCGAGTGCGCTCTTCGCGCAGAACGCTACGAACCGCTGCAGGTCGCGCTTGTAGTTGGTATCTGTGTGCGCCGACATCCGGCGCTCGACCGAAAGATGCGTCAGGAAGCGGGGCAGCCAGGCGAGCGCTGAATCATCCATCGGCTGCGCCGCTCACTTCAGGCCTTCCCGATCGCCTCGTTGACGAGGTCGCCGATGCGTGCGAGGAACTCGGTGCTCATCGTCGGGTGGAAGCGCTCCGCGTCGGGACTGCCGATCGCGAGCAGCGCCGCGCCGGACTGCTTGCCTGCCTTGTCGCCGAGCGGTACCAGTGCAGCGGAGCCGATCTCGATGGTGCCGGCGCCGAACAGATAGTCGCGCTGGCTGTCGCGGATCTGGCCACAGCGCGGGCGGCCGGACTCGAACAGGGTCTCGAACATCTTCAGCTCGGCTGCGCCCGGCCGCACGATGCGCAGGTGCCGGCTGCTCAGCTTCGACAGCTCCGAGTCTCCCTCGCTGGCCACCAGCAGCAGCCATTCCGATGCGCCGAAGTCTTCGCGCAGCGATGCCTCGATCGCTTCCATCACGCTGCTCGTGTCGCCGGCGCGCACCAGGCGGGAGGCGAGGCGATGGATCTTCGCCGCCAGCACGTCGTTGCCGCGCGCGACTTCGATCAGCTCGCGCAGACGCGTTTCCAGCTTCTCGTTCTTGTCGCGCAGCGCCGCGACCTGGCGCTCGACCAGCGAGATCGCCGAGCTGCCGCGGTTGTGAGGGAGGTTCAGTTTCGTCAGCAGCGTGGCGTGGCGCTCGAAGAAGTCGGGATTGCTCTGCAGGTAATCCGCGATCCTGGTCTCTTCCAGGGATGCCTCGTCCAGCCGGCCGACAGGTTGCTTGCTCATGAAGCCCTCGATGATCTTTGAATAATGTCTTTCACGAGTGGTCGTCGTCCCGAACGTCCACCGTC
>Ga0207706_10002528_pt1 | contig 17836 bp, 14 predicted proteins | sample KBSC53metaG_FD_184318 | JGI IMG/M metagenome (GOLD analysis project Ga0207706, IMG submission 184318) | Corn rhizosphere microbial communities from Kellogg Biological Station, Michigan, USA - KBS C5-3 metaG (SPAdes) (version 2) | ecosystem: Host-associated > Plants > Roots > Rhizosphere > Soil ... | reverse complement strand
ATCCGCCGCCTCACGGAGACGCGCTAAGGGGTTCCGCCCCAAGAACTTTCGCTGTCAACTATTTCGGCCCCGATCAGAGGGCTCGTTTATCAAGCAGTTCTACCTTTCAAGGAGAGCCATGTTCCGCAGCTTCCTCTATGTCCTACTCTGCCTCGCAGTAGCCATCGCCACAGCCAACGCACAAAGCAACTACGCGGTTGTGCGCGGATCCGTTCTGGATCCCCAGCACCATCCGATCGCGGGTGCGCATATTCACCTCACTGCCGGTGGTACGGGTGCACAGCGAGAAGTCACTGCGAATGCGACCGGGCTCTACGAAATCGCGGGATTGCAGCCGGGTGCCTACACTCTCACTGTTGACAGTCCCGGCTTTGCCCACGCAACACAGGCGATAAATCTCGAGGTGGGCCAACAGGCTACGCTCGATCTGCAGTTGCATGTCGGTAACGAAACCCAGACCGTTAAGGTCGAGGGATCGACTGAGCTTCTCAAGACGCAGGATGCCAGCGTTGGAGCGGTGGTTGACCAGCGCTCCGTTGATTCCCTACCCCTGAACGGGCGCATGTTGATTGACCTGGTCCTGACGGTTCCGGGAGCGCATGCCAGTCACGGTGCCGCAACGGGCGACATGAACCCTCTCTATTGGAGACCAGGCCAGAGATCTGCGGTTTCGATTGGCGGTAGTCGTCCCAACGCGAACTATTTTTTGCTCGACGGAGCCACCAACACGGACCCCACATTCAGCACTCAAAATCTCAGCGCTTCTCCCGATGCCGTGCAGGAGTTCCAGGTCGAGACCGGCAGCTACTCGGCGGATATGGGCGGCGCCGGTGGCGGGCAGATCAACATCGTCACCCGTTCCGGCACCAGCAGCTTTCACGGTACCGCTTATGAATTTCTCCGCAACGGTTCGCTGGATGCCCACTCGTTCAATCAAATGGGCGGTTCAAATTTTCTCGTCCAGAACAACTTTGGCGCGTCCTTCGGCGGACCTGTCGCGCACACAGGCAAGACGTTCTTCTTTCTGAACTACGAAGGCTTCCGAAACGTCGAGATGATTTCAATGGTTGACACCGTGCCGACCCCGGAAGAAGTTTCGGGAGACTTCAGCCAAAGCGGTGTGGATATCTACGACCCAACAACAACCGCGCCCAATCCCAGCTTCAACCCCAGCCTTCCCATCAGCAAATCGAATCCGCAATATATCCGCCAGCAATTCGAATACAACGGCGTAAAGAACGTGATCCCGCCCAGCCGACTTACGCAAGCTGCATCCATCATGCTTACCCAGTACACACCCCAGCCCAACACGATGGACATGGGCGGATCGACGATGATGGGGCAGCCAACTGTTGTGGGTGCCGGCAACGACGCTAACAACTATCTCGACATGCGCAAGCAGCGCATGAACAACGACCAGGGAACAGCCCGCGTCGACCACGTTTTCAAGGGTGGCGATTTAGCATTCTTTCGTTATTCGGGGGGCGGCGAATTTGGTTTTATGCCCGAGGGCTTACCTGGCTTCGGGTTCTATCACGACGACCTCGCCCAGCAAGGCGTCCTCGCGTGGAACCATATTTTCTCCACTAATATGGTCAACACGGCTTCCGGAGCAATTTCGCGCCTCAGCATGATGCACACCACGGAGAGCGCCAACAAGAACGACATCGTGACACAACTAGGGATTACCGGAACCGGATTCGGCGGCCCCGCCGCATGGGGAGCACCGTACTTCAATGTGCAGGGCTACTCCCCGATGGGCGACAACTACGTAGCAACTCCGATGCATGCATGGGACACCGTGGTAGAAGGTCGCGACACGCTCAATTGGCAAATTGGTCGACACAGCGCCAAATTTGGCGGCGCGTATCAGAAGTTCATCTGGCCGATGTGGGGCTTCTTTCAGAATCGTGGCTATTACCAGTTCACCAACGGCTTCACTACGGAACACGCACTCAATGACGGAACCGGATCGTCTCTGGCCAGCTTCCTGTTAGGGTTGCCCGCCGCGCGCCAAGGCCAGGCAGGAGTACCGCAGATGAATCTTCGCCAGTGGTATGCGAACGCCTACGCACAGGACGCCTGGCGCTTGACCTCGACAACTACCCTGACCTACGGCCTTCGCTATGAATTCATGAGCCCGCTCGTCGACATCACTTATGCCAACAGCAATATTGACATGAGCAGCGGAACACCAAAGGTCTTCATCGGGGGGCAAAACGGATATCCCCGTGGCCTGATGTATGCCAATCACGCCAATTTTGCGCCTCGGATTGGCATCGCGCAGAACTTCCCTAATTTAGGATTGGTTGGACATGTCGCCTTTGGCGTCTTCTACACGCCTGTCGATATGAACACCTGGTGCAATCAGCGCCACAATGTTCCCTATGTCTTCCCGTTAACGTCCCAAAGCGATCCATTCATTCCAAGCATCCCGACACTGAACTTTCCGGCACCCGTGTTGGGAGTATCGGTTGTCAGCTTCACCACGCTCCAATTGCACGCTGCAGCGCAATACATCGAGCAGTGGAGCGCCTCTCTCGAAAAACAACTCGGTGCTGAAACTACAGTTGAAGTCGGCTACTTGGGCGCAGGAGGATTTCACCTTCAACGCTCGCATCTCATCAACAACGCGCAGCCGGGCCCGGGGTTGATCCAACCTCGACGTCCCAATCCGCGAATCAGCTTTGTTGATAACACAGTATTCCCGCCGAATGTCACGGTTGCCAGCACCACCTTTCCTGTCAGCACGATCAACCAGCTTGAGAACACCTCGCAAAGCTGGTATAACGCCGGCTATGTGAACATCAGGCGACGTTATGCAAACGGTCTGAGCTTCCTTGCCAATTACACTTTCGCCAAATCGCTTGAGAACGCCCCGGACTTTCGTTCGCCGATGTTCGAGGCTGCCACGCCGCAGAACAATGACGACCTTGAAGCAGAAAAGGGGCCGGGATGCGACATTCGCAATCGTTTTGTGTTAAGCGCGGTCTATAGTCCTCGCGCTTTCGGATCGAGCCGACTCGTTCGTGCACTCACTCGCGACTGGCGTGGTTCCATTGTGTACCAGGCCCAGACCGGCTTTCCCTTCACCGTCTCGGTCTTTGGAGACACAGCCAACGCGGGCACGGTTGTCGGCGAGAATCCGATCCGCGCCAACGTCACTGGTCAAAAGGTTTTTTCATCGGGAACACGAAACTCAACGACATGGATGAATCCCGCCGCGTTTGTCACGCCTCCCGCCTACACGTATGGGAATGCGAGCCGCAATTCTGTCTACGGGCCAGGACTTCAGACCATGGATCTTGGCGTAGTGCGTCAATTCAACGTGGCGGAGAAGGCCACGTTTGAAGCGCGCGCTGAGTTCTTCAACGCGCTGAACCACACTAACTATGGGACCCCGAACCGGTTCGTCAATACTTCAAGCTTCGGGAGCATCACCGAGGTCTCGACGCCGGGCCGCGAGATCCAGTTGAGCGCCCGCATCAGTTTCTAAGCCGTAGAACCTTGCAGAGGGAGGGGCCACAGGTCCCTCACTGCGAGACCAGAGCGTTGATCTGATTTTTAGACGCTACAGCAGCCACTGCATAAAGCTGGACCCGACGTTACTGAAATCAAATGCATGGAGGCCCAAATGGCTCGCAAGTTCCTTGCAGGCGAGAATTCCGCGCACGCTGTTGCCTTGGGCATCCAACTTGGGGGAATACACCGCGATGCCAAGCTGCCGGTTGACGACTCCAAATATGCCGCCCGACACGCCGCTCTTCGCCGGAAGCCCCACCTCGAAGGCCCAGTTGCCCGCATAGTCATAGAGACCACAGCTGAACATCACGGCCATTACGTACTTGAGGTTTTGAAAATCGAAAACAGGTTCGCCTGTCAACGGTTGGCAACCGATGTTGGCCATAGTCGCCGCCATCATCGCCAGATCTTTGCAATTCACCAACATTGAACACTGCGCGAAGTACTGATGAAGGGATTCTCCGACTCCATCGTCGATGATTCCAGCGTTCAAAAGCATGTAGGCGATGGCGCGATTTCTGTTGCCTGTGGCCGTTTCGGAAGCCAAGACGGACTCGTCGACGCGCAGTTTGCGTCCAGCCGCCTTTCCCATTTTTTCGATGAATGCATCAATGCCTACCTCTACCGGGCTTTGCTTGATAAGCGAAGCCACCGCGATGGCGCCGGCATTGACCATGGGATTGAATGGGCGGCCCGTCTTTTGGTCAAATTCAATGGAGTTGAAAGCTTCGCCGCTCGGCTCGACACCGACATGCTTTAGTGTTTTTTCCGCTCCATGCTGTTCCAACGCCATTTGGAACGCGAAGGGTTTGCACATCGACTGAATCGTGAATTCAGCTTCCGAGTCACCCGCCGAGAAGACCTGGCCATCCACCGTGGCGAGACAGATTCCGAAAAGATTCGGATTGGCCTTCCCCAACTCGGGGATATAGGTCGCGACTGCTCCGTCGTCTACATCTCTATATTTTTCGTAGATGCCGTCGATGATTTTTTGAAGCTGCGAACCCAGCCAGGGGGTCATGTCGCTTGAGTTCGTCCGTTTGTCCGAACTCTCGATCCGTGGAGCAGTCTCCATTTTTTCCAAACTCCAGGTGGTGGAATTGAGAAGCTGGTCTCCTGCGTTTGGCAGAAGCCAATGGCATCTTTTCCGGATTCTGTTGAGTGGCCACGATCGCCCAGTCGAACCTGGAAGTTTGAGAGACTCAATTGTCCTAATTGGGGCATAAAGATTCCATGAAGTTCTGCTGGGATTCGATTGTAGTTCAACATGATTCGCATGGGCGGGGACGATCACCTCTTCAGGAATTCCACGGCCGTGGGACCAATCTGGTCCGCGCACTGAACCGGCGCCAAGTGGCCGCAGCCTGGAATGACGCTCAGCTGCGACTGGGAGATCATTCGGTGCATTTTTTCCCCATGGCTGAGGGGGGTAATGCGATCTTCCGAGCCCCACACAATCAACACTGGCATCTTCAAATGCGGCAGCAGGTTATCGGTGACGTCGCGGCCAAGAAGCATCGAGTCGACTGCGCGGTGAATGATCCAGGAATTGCGGCGCGAGGAGCGCAGGATGTCCTCCGCGACGAACGCCGGAACCCTGAGAGGATGTGGCATCAACAGATCATCAAGCTGGTCGACTTCCGCCGCTGTCGTCGGCGTAAAGAGCTCGAGATTCCAAGTGGGTTTCTCATTGATCCCTGCGCTGTCAAAGAGCATCAACCGCCGCACCCTGCCGGGATGGTCGATTGCCACTCGTTGCACGATCCACCCACCCATTGACCATCCGCCAAGGTCGACCTGCTTCAAGTTGAGGACGTCGAAAAAGCCCACTACAACCGCAGCTTCGTCAGTGATTGAATATGAGAAATCTCGAGGTTGCTCACTGTGGCCATAACCAAGAAGATCAGGTAAATAAACACGGTAGCCCGCTTTTGCGAAGTAAGGCGCGAGGTTTCGCCAATCTTCTGACCGGCCTCCCAGGCCATGAACCAGCACTACTACCGGTCCGTCGGCTGGACCGAGCGCGTAATAGTGAACGCGGAAGCCAGCGACGTTCGTTGTCCGGCTCTCCGCGCCGGAAAGGACGAGGCGAAGCTCGGAATATCCCCGGTAAAGGCTGACTGGGCGCATGCGGAATGCGAGGGCTGTCGATAAGGCCAGGAACAAGGCGGAAGCCAGGCACCACCGGAGGATTCTGGATCGGCTCACTTGTTCCCCAGATCTTTCGAATTCAGCGCCGACGCCCGCTGCCATCCACTCTCGATCACGCGGACTGTAATTGGGTCGAGAATCAAAGCACTGTGACTATTCCACTCTGCCCGCTCAACCCAGCGCACCGCATCAGCATCGGAGGCCGCTTGTAGAGAACCTCCAACGACACGACAGAGGTAGTCTGCGATCACGTAGTGGTACCGGACGCGATTGTCTTCGCGGTGAACGCGATCAAGCAACTCGATCAATTCAATCGGTTCGACTTCTAGACCTGTCTCTTCCCTGACCTCGCGAGCGACACCAGACAGAAGAGACTCGCCTAGTTCAAGCATGCCACCGGGCAGCGACCATTTCCCTTTAAGCGGCTGCTGCCCGCGCCGGACCAGTAAAACACGCCCGCTCTCAACGATCACCGCACCAACCCCGAACAGGGGAGTTTCGGGAAATTCTCTTTGGACGGTATGAGTCATGGTCTCAGTTTCTTACCATAGCGCGTTTAAGCCAAACTAGCGTAACCAAACAAACGGGTTATACTCACGATCCGGTACCCTGCATCGTCGGCTGTCACGTATCATCAAAGAAAACCAGGGGAGACGAAGATGGCGGAATTCACGCTGCTCATCGATGGGATGCACTGCGGCTCATGCATCCGCCGGGTGACCCAGGCTCTGAACTCCGTCGAAGGAGTTGAGGTGAAAGAGGTGCGCCTCGGAGCTGCGCGGCTGAGCACAGCACCTGGTAAAGATCCAATCAAAGCGGCTGTTGAAGCGCTTGCCAAAGTCGGCTACAACGCACGTCTAGAGCAATGACTCAAATAATGGAAGGTCCAACGACGGAATCGCTCGCTCTGCCAGTATTGGGCATGACGTGTGCCGCCTGCCAGAATCACGTTGAGACTGCATTGCAGGAAACTGCCGGCGTGAAGTCCGCACATGTGGATCTGATGGCGAATCGTGCCAGTGTGGTTTTCGATCCGGCTCTGACGCGCCCGAAAGATCTGGTTGAAGCCATTCGTAAAGCCGGATATGACGCGGTTCTTCCGCATTCCGGAGAAACGACTACACAGCAGAAATCGAAATCACTTCAGAGCAATGCCGAGATCAAAGCCTGGATCACCTTGGCCGGCGGCGCAGCGGCAATGTTGCTGGCCATGCCGTTGGGCGCAGAAATGGGCGCCCTGGATCAATGGCTGATGCGGCTTCTGCCCTGGCTCTACCAGATTCCAACTGACATTTTGCGTTGGGTACTTCTCGCGCTTACGGCTGTGCTGATGGCCTGGGCAGGGCGCGGAATTTACATGAGTGCCGCGCGCGGGCTGCGCCATGGCACAACAAACATGAATACGCTGGTCAGCCTGGGTACCGGAGTGGCATTTGCCTACTCCACATTCGCGACTATATGGCCAGGCACCGATCGCCAGATCTACTTTGACGCGGTCCTGCTGATTCTCGGATTTCTGCTTCTCGGCAAGGCTCTCGAGGGGCGCGCGAAACGACGTGCATTGGCAGCGCTTGATTCCCTGAGCAGGCTTAGGCCATCCACCGCTCGCCGCGTCGTGAACGGCATGGAAACGATCGTTCCTCTGGAAGAGATTCGGCCCGGGGACAACATCGTTGTCTTGCCAGGCGAAAGGTTTCCAGTTGACGCAACAGTTCTGGAAGGGCGCACAACCGTTGATGAATCCATGCTGACAGGGGAGCCGACACCGCAGCCGCGGGAGGTTGGGGGCCGCGTTCTGGCTGGCTCGCTCAACTACGATGGCGCCGTGGTTTGCCGTGCGGAGTCTCTGGGAGAGGCAACAGTACTGGCACAAATTACAAGGTTGGTGGAGCAAGCGCAATCGTCTCGTGCTCCGATGGAGCGGCTGGCCGACCGCGCCAGTTCCATCTTCGTGCCTGTCGTGCTTGGTTTGGCTGTAGTGACCTTTGCCGGATGGTTGATCTTCGCCCATTCCCTGCCTTTGGCGTTGGCAAATACGGTTGCGGTGCTGGTGATCGCCTGCCCTTGCGCGATGGGATTGGCTGTTCCCGCTGCGCTAACGGTCGCAGTTGGGCGTGGCGCTCAGTTGGGTGTGCTGTTCAAGGGCGGCGAGGCACTCGAACGACTCGGACATCTCGACGCTGTTGTTCTCGACAAGACGGGAACCCTTACAGTGGGCCATCCGGTGCTGAACATTATTCGACCGGTGGTGGGATATCGAGAGGTCGACCTGCTCCGCATGGCAGCCGCAGTGGAAGAACGTTCGAATCACCCACTGGCACACGCGGTTGTCGATTTCGCACGTGCGAAAGGCCTGAGCTGGAAGCCAGCGGAAAATGTTCAAATCCTGCCCGGCCGGGGAGTCACCGCCAGAGTTGAAGACTTTGACTGCTTGCTCGGCAATGAAGCTCTCTTCCGCGAATTTTCTGTCCGACTACCCGACAGCATTCCGCCTGTGAGGCCCGGGGTGACTCGTTTATGGATGGCATTGGACGACAAGCCGGTAGGATGCTTTGAGGCAAAGGACACGCTCCGCCCGGACAGCGCGGCAGCGGTTATGTCACTTCGGCAGTCGGGTTTTCGCGTCATTATGCTGACCGGCGATTCCGCAACTGCGGCGGCCCCTATCGCAAATCAAGCGGGGATTGACGAACTGGAAGCCGGGCTCGATCCGGCCGGTAAGCTGTCGCGCATACGCGCTCTACAACAGGAGGGCCTGCGTGTGGCGATGGTGGGAGACGGCATCAACGATGCTGCTGCACTGGCGCAGGCAGACGCTGGTATTGCGATGGGTACGGGTACCGACCTCGCCCAGGAGGCAGGTGACGTTCTGCTGTTGCGAGCTCAACCTTCAGCCATTCCTGCGGCCCTGAATCTGGCCGTTTCGACGCTCAGTATCATGCGCCAGAATTTGATTTGGGCAGTTGGATACAATCTCTTGGGCATCCCATTGGCAGCGGGACTGCTCTACCCCGCCTTTCATATTTTGCTCAGCCCCTGGCTGGCTGCAGCCGCCATGGCACTCAGCTCGGTGAGCGTCCTTGCCAATAGCCTTCGCCTGCGGAACTGGCAGCCCAATCCCCTTCCCGTTGTGCGGGCAGAGTAGACTAGCTTCAGAGCTTACCTGTGCGCATCCTCACCAGATATATTCTCGGCGAGATCCTCTCCCACACACTCATCGGCTGCGCGGTTTTCACATTCATTCTGTTTATGCGCGATCTGAGCCACATCCTCGAGATGGTGGTCCGCAATAGCTCCACGTTTACCAGCGTCATGGAGATCTTCCTTTTTACGCTGCCAAACACATTCAAAGTCACGATACCGATGGCGGTACTCGTCGGCATTCTATTGGGATTGAGCCGCCTCGCGGCCGACAGCGAAGTGATCGCGATGCGCGCCTCAGGCCTTGGTATCGGATACTTCGTAAAGGTGGCGTCCATCGTTGCAATCGGCGGTACCCTGCTGGGACTGGCGAACTCGGTATACCTGGCACCGCGTGCGAATCGCGCAATACTGAGCATGCAATTGGCGCTCGAAACCTCGCAGGCCTCCTACGAAATACAGCCACGCGTCTTCTATGAAGATTTCCGAAACGCAGTTCTGTATGTGCAGAACGTACGCGGAGGGACCGGCGCCTCTAACTGGGATCGCGTTTTCATGGCCGATGTCACAGACCCCGCAACGCCAATCATCACGACGGCAGCCTCTGCGACGGTCGCCAATGACACGGCCCAGGTACTGTTGATGCGCTTGCGGAATGGCTCGCGGCACGAGATGGTCGCAGGCCAACCACAGCAGTACAACATTTCAACCTTTACTAACACAGATCTGCCTTTGTCTTTGAGTCAGCAGAGCGAAATACATCTCGGACGCATGGACACCGCCATCTACGCCTTGCCTATGTCCACCTTGATGGATCGCACGCACGGTCCGGATGGGAAGCGGTTTCTCCTGGAGCTGTACACCCGTTTTTCGTACCCCGCTGCCTGCCTCGTACTCATGTTGGTGGGCGTGCCGCTGGGCGTAGTGTCACGACGGGGCGGCAAGAGTTCAGGGCTTGTTTTTACGGTTCTGCTGGTCCTGGTTTATTACGTGCTTTCGTATACGGGCATCGCCTTAAGCCGCCAAGACAAGCTCTCTCCGTTTCTTGGCGTGTGGATGGCGAATCTCATATTTGCGGTTGCCGGCACCTTTCTATTGTGGCAAATGGCCAGCGGAGGTCGAGTTCTGTCGGCAATCGCCGGATGGGCCGCCCGCGTACCTGTTCCGAAGAAAGCGCTCGACACCAACGGCCACCTTACGGGTCTTCTCGATCGACTGCAGCCGCGCTCGGCAAGAATAGGCTCACGGAGCGCCTTTCCACGAATTCTTGATGGCTATGTCGTTCGCGAATTCCTCAATACATTCATTTTGGTGCTGGCGAGCTTTGTGATGCTGATGCTTGTCTTCACCTTCTTCGAACTGGTGGGTGACATTCTTCGCAACCACATTCCGCTGACCACCGTCGGCGATTACTTATTCAACCTGAGTCCGAGCATGCTCTATACGATCACACCGCTCGCGGTTTTGATTGCGGTTCTCGTAACCTTCGGCGTACTGAATCGCAACAGCGAGATTATTGCGATGAAGGCTACAGGGATCAGCCTTTATCGCCTTGTGATTCCAATCGTGTCGATCGCTGCCACGTTGGCTGTGGGACTTTTTCTCTTCGACGAGTTTTATCTTCCGCAGGCCAACCGAAGACAGGAAGCCTTGCGAAGCACGATCAAGGGGCGGCCGCCCCAAACGTTCCTTCATCCAGAAGAGAAATGGATCTTCGGACAGCCACGTGCAGGGGAGCCCGGCCGAATCTTCTACTACCAGTTCTTCGATCCTGATGCTAACGAATTTGCCAATCTCTCGATCTTCGAGTTCGATCCTGCAACGTTCGCGCTTTCAAGACGAATCTTTGCCGCGCGGGTGTATTGGGACACGAGAAGGAGTGCCTGGCGTTTTGTGAACGGCTGGGAACGAGATATCGAGGGAAACAATACTCGTTATAGCGAGTTCACAGGCACGAGCTTTGCGGAAATACACGAAGACCCCGGCTACTTTAAGAAGGAGAATCTGCAGTCGCAGGAGATGAATTTTGGTCAGCTGAACAGCTATATCAAGGACCTGCGCCAGAGCGGTTTTGACACCATGCGCCTGCGTGTTGCCCTCTGGCATAAGCTTGCCTACCCCCTCATCGCCATCGTTATGGCCGTGCTTGCGATTCCTTTTGCGCTCTCAATGGGACGTCGCGGCTCTCTTACCGGGATCGCAGTTGCCATTGCGGTGGCGCTTGCGTATTGGGTGGTTGACGGTCTCTTCGGGGCCATGGGCAACGTGAACTACCTTCCGGCGGCGCTGGCCGCATGGTCGCCGGATATCCTCTTTGGCTTAGCCGGAGGATACCTGCTGCTGCGTACACCCACTTAATCCAGCGACATCCTGCCCATCGCTGCGACTTGATCGACCACGTGAGGGTTCCCCCGTACAATAGAGCAATGTTTCGCGATCTGCGCCCGCTCTTCGGATACATGCGCCGGTACCGCTGGGGATACCTCTGGGGCACCCTGTCTTGTATCGCTACGAACGCTGTGTGGGTCCTCTTCCCCAAAGTGCTTCAGTCTGCCATCGATGAGTTGATTCACGGTGTCACGCGCGAAAGGATCCTGCTGCTCGCGGGGATGCTGGTTGCAATTGCACTTGTAAAGGGAATTTTTCTTTACGCGCAACGCTGGATCCTGATTGGTATTTCACGCGAAATCGAATTTGATCTTCGCAACGATCTCTTCAGGCAACTCGAACGGCAAGATTCCGGCTTCTATCAGCGCTACCGCACCGGCGACATCATGGCCAGGCTGACCAACGACCTGAATGCCGTACGCATGCTACTTGGCCCCGCGCTGATGTACAGCGCCAACACCATCTTTTTCACGGTGGGCGCCTTGTTTTTCCTGTTGCGAATAAGCCCCTGGCTCACACTCGTTGCGTGGGCCCCGATGCCGCTGGCAAGTATTCTTGTGCAGTACTTCGGGCGCAAGATTCACGACCGGTTCGAACGAATTCAGGAGAGCTTTTCGGAGATTTCTTCGCAGGCGCAGGAGAACTATTCCGGCGCCAGACTGGTGCGCGCATTCGGGCGCGAGGAATCGCAAATCAATCTCTTTGAAAAGCTGAACCGTCAGTACATAGCCCGCGCACAGCGGTTGGTGCAGCTGATGGGTATGTTATGGCCGACTCTTGAATTTATTCTGGGCGTCTCGATGATCATCACCCTGCTCGTCGGCGGCCACCTGGTAATCGCTCACCGCATCTCACCCGGCGATTTCGTGGCATTCAATACCTACATGATCATGCTAATCTGGCCCATTATTGCTGTCGGCTGGGTCGTTAACATCTTTCAACGCGGCACAGCCTCGGTCAAGCGGATTGACGAATTGCTGCGTGCCAAGCCCGCCATCGACGACATCGATGCAGATCCCGGAATCGCGCCAGATACAGTACTCCAAGGCGAAATCGAGTTTCGCGACCTGAGCTTCGCGTATGGCGAAACTGAGGTGCTGCACAACATCTCGCTTCACATACCTGCAGGTTCAAGCCTGGCTATCGTCGGCCCGACCGGCTCCGGCAAGACTACTCTGGTGAACTTGATTGCGCGTCTTTACGAGGCGCCGACGGGTTCGCTGTTAATCGATGGCCGGCCGGTTCGCGAATATCCGTTGGAAATGCTTCGCCGCAATATGGGGATTGTTCCGCAAGAGACATTTCTTTTCAGTGAAACGATCCGCGAAAATCTTGCTTTTGGTGCTCCAAAAGCGACGGCGGAAGATTTGCTGGAGGCAGCCGAAGCGGCGCATATCCGACGCGAGTTTGAGGAGTTTCCCCAGGGCTTTGAAACGATGGTTGGCGAGCGAGGCGTTACTCTATCGGGTGGCCAGAAGCAGCGGGCCGCCATCGCTCGAGCATTGCTGCGTCGTCCAGCCGTCCTGATCCTTGATGACGCCCTGGCCAGTGTGGACACGTACACAGAAGAGCGCATCCTCGGCGGCCTGCGAAGCTACACCGCAACTGCAACTACGATTCTCATATCGCACCGGGTCTCGACGGTCCGAAACGCAGATCAGATTGCTGTGTTGAATCGTGGACGGATTGTCGAAGTAGGCCGCCATGAAGAACTTCTTGCCCTCGATGGCTACTACGCCAGCCTCTACCAAAAGCAGCAACTGGAAGAAGAGCTAACGGTTGCTGGATAGGCAGCGAAGCACATCCGCAGCCTCGCATGAGTTCTTTCCCAATGACCTGTAATGCGTCTCACGGAACCAGCGAATTGGATGTTAGCCTGGTCAAACGATCCAACTTGCGCCGGCGGTGACTTCGGCAGATCCAGACCTTTGGATCTGGGCAGGGATCTGTAAGGAAGGATCGTCGACAACTTGCAATCGGGAAACAACTCCGTCAGGGTCATTTGCTACCTGACGCCACGCATCGCGCACGTTCCTGACATTGGCGATCACCTGTTCGAATTTCGCTGTGGAATTTGCCAGGGACGCCTGCAGCATGAGCGCAAACATCGCCGTATAGAAGTCCGAAAGTGCCTCGGCTGGTTTTCCTCCGATATCCATCTTCAGCGTGGCTTGCAGATGGATCACGATGTCCATGGCGCGCTTTACAGCGGCCCGCCGCTGGTCCGGGTCTCCCCGCTCCACCGCAGAGATGGCGCGATACATAAAGCGAATGATCCCGTCGTAGAGGGCCAAAGTCAGTTCCACCGCCGAAGCCCCCTCAAGTGCGCAGTTCTGGTACGAGGTCATCTGATGCTCCCTATCCGTTGTTGCTTGAGTGGTAGCCGGTAATCGCGCTGTACATTTCGTCTACTTGCTGGATCATTTGCGGAATGGATTGCAAGATCTGATTGGCTAAACTGAGTTCGGCCGTGAGGTGGATTTTCTGAGTGGCGATCAACTCCTCTTGTTTGCTGATATTGTCATTCAACATTTTTTCCTGTCGGCGATCTTCACTGAGTGCGAGGCTGATTGCGCCATGAGCGCCGCTGTTATTTCCCAGACTATGCAGGGTTTTGGCGAATGCAGGACCAAAGCTCCCCGAATCCTGGAAAAATGAAACGACTTGGTCAAAATTGCTGTTCAGAATATCCCCGAGCTTGTCGGCATCGAGGGTGATGGTGCCGTCGGAAGTGGCGCTCGCGGTGATGCCGAGAACGATCAATGAATTAACGGTGTTGGTTCCGAAGACTGAACTCATTGCCGACAACAATCCCTGTTGCAACTGAGCCAGAATCGAGGAGCTGTAAAGCGGCTGCGGATTCCCCGACGAGTCAGTGGCTTCCTGTGCAGTGATCGTCTTCATCACGGCGTTATAGTCGGACACAAATGTGCTGATGGCAGACTCAATGTTTGAAGTATCGTTATCAATCACCACCTGTACTGTCTCCGGAGTTGAATCTGCGGTGGCTTTCCCTGCGGAGAGCAACTGGAATGTCACGCCCGGAATGGCATTGCTAACGGTGTTCGATGCGCTCGTGAGATTTACTCCGTCGACAGTAAACTTGGCGTCTATTCCGGTTTGGATGGTGGTCAGGCCCAGTCCGGCTCTTTGGTCGGGAGCGGTCGAATCCGCAAGGGTCGTCGGGTTTTCCGAGTTGTTGGTGGAGTCTGCGATCGTGATTTTTCCCGAGAAGCCCGCGACGCGGCTCACCAAGGAAAGACGTACGGTATCGTCCGCGTTCGTCAGGACACTGGCAGCCACGTCGAGTCCCGCACTGTTGACGGCCGCGGATAGACCGGAAAGCGTGGCTGCCGTGGAGCTGTCCCCAACATTGACCGTTTGCCATGCGCCGCTCCCCACCCGGAAGGTTATGCTGCCGGTGAGTACGTCTGCGGCGCCGATCGGATCGGAAGCTGCGCTTGAAGTTTGCGCCAGATTCTGCACTGCGATGGTATGCGTGCCTGCCACAGCGATTGCACTGGCCGACGAGAGGGTCAAGATACTCGTGTTCGAACTGGATCCAACCTTGTAAGCCAAGGTTCCGCTGAAGTCGGTCAGATTCTGCAGGTCCGTCGATAGCGCGGAGATCTGAGAACCAAGGCTGGAGAGCGCTGCGTCTTTGCTCTGCAGGCTGGTTAGCTGGCTCTTCCACGGTGATTCCACTGCCTGCAGATTGGTCACGATCTGGTTCACTGTGCTGGTCACATCAAAACCCTGACCACTGGTTGCTGAGCCAAAATTCAAGCCAACTGCGCCCATAAATCTCCTGTCGAGCTATTCGACATCAAGCCGAAGGCCAAGACTTCCGATTACGAATTAGGAAACTCCAAGCGAGTTCTCGCTGGGCTGCCATACGAACAGGAAAAGCCGCTGTTTCGCCGCTTTCCCTGCCCGCTTGTGCTCGATGCGATTTCTCCACAATTATTGGAGCAGCTTTGTAATCAACTGCTGGGACTGATTGGCCTGCGACAGAGCGGCAATACCAGTCTGGCTGAGGATCTGGAATTTCGACATATCGGATGTGGCTTGGCCGTAGTCGGTTGCGGTGACGTCGTTCTGCGCTGCGAGGGTGTTGGTGGACTCCGTGCTCATGACGTTAGCAACTGCGCTCAAAGTGTTGATATTCGCACCAACTGTGCCTCGGTCAGTCGCGATTGTTGCGATAGCAGTTGTGATTTTCGCCAATTCGGTGATCGCGGTCGCTGAAGTGGTGAAGCCGGCCGCTGTCAAAGAAAGTGTTCCCGAATCCACGTTTGCCAGAGCCGAGTTACTGTCAGTTTGTCCGATAGTGCCGTCTGTGGTGTAGATAGCCGGCGTCGCCCCAAACAACGCAGTGCCGTTGTATTCCGTGTTGGAATCGATATTGTCGATCTCGCCGAGAATATTCAGATACTCGGCATTCGCCGCGGTAATCTGGGTGGAATTCATTGTTCCATTGGAGGCTTCAGTGGCCAGTGTGACTGCGCGGTTCAGCAAGTTGGTGACCTGCGCCATTGCGCCATCAGCGACCTGCAACATGTCTACGCCTTCAGAAGCGTTCTTCGCCGATTGCGAAAGTGCGGTGGCCGCGGCCTGAAGACCATTGGCCAGCGAAAGGCCGGCTGCGTCGTCTGCCCCGGAGTTGATCCGGGATCCAGACGACAGTTGCTGAAGGGTTTTAGAGAGCGAAGCCTGCGTATTCGCAAGGTTGTTTTGTGCGTAGATCGCAGAGATGTTATTCAAAACGCCTAATGCCATAAAGATTCTCCTTTGTGAGTTGCATTGATTCCGGTTCCTTGTTTCGGTGACTGGTGAGGTTGCGAAAACTGTTCACTCGCCTCTCCGGACCGCCTCGTGGAGGAGCAATGTTGTTTATTGCCTTCATCGGCGTGCGTCGTAAACCCTTTATCTCTTTTTGCAAGCTTTCCATTTATGCATCTGTGAGTCATCCCTTTCGCGTCGTGGCCGATAAACATTGAAGACGCCACAAAAGGAATCTCCAAAATGATTGACCTCACCAAGCTCAACGGAAATGCAATGGTATTGAACAGTGATTTGATCAAGACGGCCGAATCCTCGCCTGACACGATGCTCACTCTCATCAACGGAGAAAAACTGATCGTCCGCGAGGATCTTGCGGAGGTGGTTGGCCGGGTCCTGACCTATCGCGCACGCTTGCTGGCGGACGTTGCCCAGCGAGTGTCGTCAATCGCCGAATTGCAGCAGGCAGCCGCATGGGTGAGTCTTGATATTTCAGGCGGGCAAGATGGGAGTCGGATTTCATCAAGCAACGCCCCAACTGAAAGCAGTAATGATTGAGCCCTGATGCCCATCTCACCGAAACAGGGGAGCGCAAAATGGACAAAGCAAGCATCGGCGGAGTGGTTCTGGCAATTGCCGGAATTGTCGCGGGGCTGTTGATAGAAGGCGGCACACTAAACCAGATTCTGCAGCCCACTGCCGCGCTCATTGTCTTTGGGGGCACCATGGGCGCCGTGCTGCTGCAATTTCCGCTGACCACGGTGACCGGCGCCTTCCGCAGCATGGCTCGGGTGTTTGTTACGCCTGCGAGACAGAACGATATGCTCATCGCCCAGTTGGTATCATTCGCCAACGAGGCTCGTCGCAACGGTGTGGCTTCGCTCGATGCTGACCTGAAGACAATTCGAGAGCCCTTTTTGAAACAACCGCTTATGCTGGCCGTTGATGGTACGGAGCCGGCAGAGCTGCGCAAGATCATGCGCGTTAGTCTCGATTGCACATCGGAGCGGGAGGAGCGGCTGCCCGCAGTCTTCGAATCTGCCGGAGGATTTTCGCCAACGATCGGCATCCTCGGCGCGGTGCTCGGCCTCATTCAAGTGATGCAACATCTGGACAACATCCAGGAGGTGGGCCGAGGTATTGCCGTGGCATTCGTAGCAACGATTTATGGAGTCGGCATCGCAAACCTTTTCTTTTTGCCCTTTGCCGGCAAGATGCGTATCCACTTGCGGGAGGAGCATCAACGTCGCGAGATGATGCTCGAAGGGGTCATTTCAATTCTCGAAGGGATGAACCCGCGCATGCTCGATGTGAAACTGTCAGGCTTCTTGAACGAATCAGAGAAGCCGGTGAAGGAGCACGCCACATGAATCCCCGCGTACATCGGTCCCGCGTCACTCATGACCGATGGCTTGTCTCGTATGCTGATTTCATAACACTGCTCTTCGCGTTCTTCGTCGTGCTCTATGCCTTCGCAAAGGCGGATCAAAAGAAGCAGTCGCAGGTGTCTGTCGCCATTGACTCGGCGTTTCAATCGCTGAGCGTCTTGCCAGCCGATATTGGTGGGGTTGCGAACTGGTCGCGAGTCCGGTCAGGCAACACTCAGTCTGCAAAAGCACTCGTAAGCCCGTCTGGAGTGGTGATGAAGGAGCAGATTCTTTCACCGGCACAAGTCGCGTCCGACCTTGAACAGATTCGCCGGGAGCTGCAAAATGTTCTGGCTGACCCCATTGCGCGACACACCGTCTCAGTTCAGATGCAGCGAGATGGCTTGGTCATAAGTTTGCGCGAGGCCGGCTTTTTCAATTCAGGTTCGGCAAGTCCGCGATTGGAAACGCTTCCCACGCTTCGC
>Ga0207706_10002525_pt1 | contig 17859 bp, 10 predicted proteins | sample KBSC53metaG_FD_184318 | JGI IMG/M metagenome (GOLD analysis project Ga0207706, IMG submission 184318) | Corn rhizosphere microbial communities from Kellogg Biological Station, Michigan, USA - KBS C5-3 metaG (SPAdes) (version 2) | ecosystem: Host-associated > Plants > Roots > Rhizosphere > Soil ... | reverse complement strand
TATGCCAATGTCGCGCAGGCGAACCACTTCTGCGATCTGCTCTGGCTCGGCTCGGTCGCCGCCGCGTTCCTTTATGCGCGCAGGACGCTCGGCGCGAAGACCGCGCTGGCGCTCGTCGTAGCGCTGCTCGCGTTCTCGACGACGAGCGGGTCGCGGATGGCGTGGCTCTACGCCGCCGGACTCGGCGCGCTCGGCGTCTTCGCGTGTTGGCGGATTGGCGGGCCGTTCGGCCGCCGCTTCGGTGGCGCGCTGATCGCGGTCGCGATCGTCTACGCCGTCGTCGCGACGGCGATCGCCGCGTCGGGCGCGCTGGCGGTCCTAGGCCTAACGTCCGCCGAACAACGTACGCGCGTCGGCGAAGCGGGACAGTCGGATGCCCAACGCGTCTGGTACTGGCGCGTCGCCGCCGAGGCAGCGCGCGACCATCCGCTGTTCGGGGTCGGCGTCGGTCGCTTCGCCGGCGAAGGGCTCGCGCTCGCGATGCGCAGCGCCACGGTGGTGCCGAACGCCGCCGATGCGCAGGCGCACAACGTCTTCCTGCAGCTCGCCGCCGAGTGCGGCATCCCGCTGGCGCTCGCTGCGCTCGTGGCCCTCGCCGTCTGGCTGGGCCGCGCCGCGCGCGCAACGGCGCATCGACCCGAGACCATCGCAGTCGTCGCGTTGGCGTTGCCGATCCTCGTCCACGCCAACCTCGAGCATCCGCTCGGCTACCTGTATTTCCTCGGTCTGCTCGGATTGCTCGTCGGCCACGTGCGCGGCGATCCGGCGACCGCGTCGGGGCCGACGAAGACGCCGGCCGACGCGATGCGCTTCGCTTCGTTCGCCGTGCTCGTCGCCGCGGCGATCGGCTATCTGCAGTTCACGCAGGTCGAGCGCGCAACGCAGCTCCTCGCCGCGCAGATGCGCGCCGGCGCGCCGCCGCAGCCGACGGTCGAGCTCGGCACCCGCCTCGACGCCGTGCCGCGCTGGTCGGTGTTCGGCGACTACGCCGAGCTCGTCGAGCTCATCGCCGTCGTCCCGACGTCGGCGGACGCCCTCGGGTTGGCCTCGCGCTGCGAGCGCGCGCTCGCGTTCGGCCCGTCGACGCCGCTGCTCGCGCGCTGCGCGACGATCCAGCAGGTCGCGGGGCGTCCCGATCGCGCCTCGTACTTCGCCAACGCGCTCTGCCGGCTCTATCCGGGAGCGGAGCCGACGCTGATCCAGTCGATGACCTTCGTCGGTGGCAAGACTCCGGCGGCCGAGGACGTTCGAAGCGACTGCGTGCGCCGCGCGAACTGAAGCGGTCGCCGGCTACGGCGCCTTGAGCGCCGCACCCCGCTCCGCGAGCGCGCGCGCGACGACGACGCTGCCGGCATGCGAGAGGTGGTTGGCGTCGCGCAGGCGATTCCAGGCGCACCACGTGTCGCCGCAGAGCGTCGTCATCGGATCGAGCACCTGCACGTTGGCGCGGCGCTGCGCGAGCGCGACGATGCGCTGGCGGAACGGCGCCTGCCGTCGCCGCTGCACGTCGACCGCGAGGCCGCGGCGCGGCGTGTCGAGCACGATCGTGACCGCGACGTCGTTGCCGAGCCGGTCGAGCTGACGCTCGATGCCGGCGACGTACGCATCGAGCGCGCTCCCCGTCACCGGCCCAAAGGTCGACGTCGGCGCGCCGGTCCAGGAATCGATCTCGCGACCTTCGGCGTCGAAGCTTCGCCACATCGCCGAGAGCACGACCCAGCGCAGGGGCGCCTTCTCGATCGCGCGCCGCTGCAGGTACTCGCTCTGCACGGCGAAGCGCTCGTTGACGCAGGCATCGCCGCCGTCGGCGCGCCCCGGATAGACCAGGCCGACGGTCGGCATGCACGCACCGATCGCGAGCACCGCGTCGTTCGGGAAGACTTCGGCGACGCCATCGTAGAGATGGTTGGCGTGGCTGTCGCCGAGCAGCAGCACCGTCGGCGCGGTGTCCTTGCTCAGGCGGCAGAACCACAACCCGTCGGGCCGGAACGGATAGCGCGCCGTGCACGCCGCGTTCGCGATCTCGTTCGATTCGGCCGGCATCGCCTCGCGCGCGGCGGCGGCGAGGCCGACGCCGGCGAGCATCGCCGCCGCGAGCGTCGCAGCGAGCGGGCGCAGCCGCAGCGCGACGAGCGGCCGCTCGACGGTGCGCCACGTCAGCGTCGCGAGCACGAACGCGAGCGCGACCGTGGCGCAGATTGCCGCCGTCGATGGCGCGCGGTCGAAGTTGCGCAGCAACGAGAGCAGCGGCCAGTGCCAGAGGTAGAGCGGATAGCTGATGAGGCCGATCGCGACCGCGGCGCGGCTCGCGAGCAGCCGGCCGGCGCGATGCGCGCCCGGCGAAGCGACGACGAGGCACGCGCCGGCGACCGGAACGAGCATCAGCATTCCCGGAAGCTCGGTCTCGGCCGAAAGCAGCACGGCACTCGCAGCGATCAGCGCGAGCCCGGTCGCGGCCGCCGCGCCCCGCCAGCGCTCGGGGACCGCGGTGCGCACCAGCATGGCGCCGGCGAGCAGCTCCCAGAAGCGCGCCGGCGACAGATAGAACGCAGCGCGCGGGTCGCGCTCGCTCCACCAGAGAAAGAGCGCCAACGACGCGACGGCGACGATCGCGATCGCCGGCGCGAGCACCTTCTTGCGCACGGCGAGCCACACCAGCACCGGCCAGAGCAGATAGAACTGCTCCTCGACGCCGAGCGACCAGAGGTGGACGAGCGGCTTCAGCTCGGCGACGCCGTTGAAGTAGCCGACGTCGTGGTACGAGACGATGTTGGCGACGAAGAGACCGCCGCCGATCGTGTGGACGAGGAGATTGCGGAGGTTGTCGGGCGGCAGGAACGTCGCGCCGATCGCAGCGGTCGCCGCGAGCACGATGAGAAGCGCCGGAAAGATCCGCCGCACCCGTCGCGCGTAGAAGCTCGCGAACGAGAAGTCGGGCGCGAGCAGGATTCGCGTGATCAGGAAGCCGCTGATGACGAAGAAGACGTCGACGCCGACGAAGCCGCCGCCGAGCGCGCGCGGCCAGGCGTGGTAGGCGACGACCGCGAGCACGGCGACTGCGCGCAGGCCGTCGATGTCGGGGCGATAGGGGGTCGCGCTCATTCGGCTCGGTCCGGCGCTCTTATCATCCCGCGCTTTGGCACCGCGACCGAGATGGCCGTCATCGAACCGAGCCCGACTGCGTCACCGATCACGGTGAGACTCCACTGATGGCGCGCGCCGCACCGGCCGCCGCCGCCGTGAGCGCCGTCGACCTGGAGCGCGCGCCGGGCGGCGCGATGATCGCGGGCGCGATCGCCGCCGTCGCGCTGCCGACGCTGATCGCATGGAACGTTTCGCCGTCGGCGACCTTCTTCAACCAGGCCGCGGCGTTCGTCGGCTGGGGCGCGTTCCTGCTCATCCTCGGCGCCAGCCTGCCGCGCAGCGTCTGGCCGCGCTCGCGCGGCATGCTCGCGCTGCTCGCGGCCCTCGCGGTCTGCACCGTCAGCGCGCTCGCGGCGATGGCGTATTCGGTGCCGTCGACGCTCGCGCTCTCGAACGCCGGGACGATCGTGCCGGCGGCGCTCGTCGCCGCGGTCGCGGCGTCGGCGCGCCGCGCCGGCCGCGGCTGGCCGGCGTTTCGTGCCTTCGCGATCGCGCTCGCGGTCGCCGGCGTCGCGAGCGCGTTGATCGGGCTCGTGCAAGTCTTCGCGCCGCAGCTTCCGGACGGGAACTGGATTGCACTCGCCGCAAACGTCGGCCGAGCCACCGGCAACCTGCGCCAGGCGAACCACGTCAGCAGCCTGCTGCTATGGTCGGCGGTCGCCGTCATCTGGCTCGGTGAGACGAAGACACTGGACGGCCGCATTGCCGCCGCGCTCGCCCTCCTCTTCGTCTACGTCATCGTCCTGAGCGCGTCACGGACCGGCGCCGTCGGGACGCTGACGCTCGCCGGTTGGGGTCTTCTTGACCGAAGCCTGTCGCGGCGCGCTCGCCTCGTCCTGATCCTCGCGCCGCTGTTCTACCTCGTCACCTGGTGGGCGACCGGTGCGTGGTTTGAGCAAGGTCACCGCGTGTTCGTGGGGCAGGCGCGGTTCAGCACCAGCGGTGACATTTCCACCAACCGCTTCGGGATCTGGTCGAATGCACTTGCGTTGATCGCATCGCATCCGTGGCTCGGCGTCGGCTTCGGCGACTTCAACTTCGCGTGGACGCTGACGGCGTTTCCGGGCCGGCCGACCGAGTTCTTTGATCACACCCACAACCTCATCCTCAACCTCGCCGTCGAGATGGGGATCCCGCTCGCGACCGTCGTCCTCGCGTTGCTCGTCTTCGGGCTCTGGTGGGCGCTTCGCAACGCGATCGCCGACGGCCGCGGCGGCAGCGATGGAGGCGTCGGTGCGCGCGACGCCGATGCGCCGTTTCCGATCCAGCGCGCCGCGTTCGTCATCGTCTTTCTCGTCGCTGTCCACAGCATGCTCGAGTACCCGCTCTGGTACTCGTACTTCCTGCTGCCGACCGCGTTCGCGTTCGGCCTCTGCCTCGAGCAGCCAATCGCTTCCGACGTTGCGCTCGCCGACGCTGCGGACACCGAGGTCACGCGTCCCTACGTGCTCGCGGCGATGGTGCTGATGCTCGCCGGCACGCTCGCGGTCTACGACTACATGCGCGTCGTCGTCATCTTCATGCCGACCGAGGCCAAGCCGCTCGAGCAACGGATCGTCGAAGGAAGGCAGAGCGTGCTCTTCGGCCACCACGCCGACTACGCGGCGGCGACGATCGCCGAGCACCCGAGCAAGGTGATGATCGTCTTCGAGCGCGCCCCGCACTACCTGCTCGACACGCGCCTCATGGCCGCGTGGGCGCGCGCGTTCGCGGAGCGCCGCGAGGTCGAGAAGGCGCGCTGGATCACCGATCGCCTGCGCGAGTTCCGCAACGAGGACGCCGAGGAGTTCTTCGCCGGCTGCCGACGGCCGCAGGGAGCGAGTGCGCCGGCGCCGGCAGCATCGTCGCCGCAGCCGTTCCAGTGCCGGCACGCGACGCGGACGTTTCGCTTCGAGGACTTCCGCTAGCGTTTGGACTGCGCTGGCGCGGCGGCTTTGTCTGCGACCCAGTCGCCCGACTTGCCGCCGCGCTTCTCGAGCAGGCGAACGCCTTCGATCACCATGCCGCGGTCGGCGGCCTTGCACATGTCGTAGATCGTCAAGAGGCCGACCTGGACCGCGGCGAGCGCTTCCATCTCGACGCCGGTGCGGCCGATGGTCTCGACTTCGGCGGTGCAGCGAACCGCGCTCTCGGCATCGACGAGCTCGAACTCGACGCCGACCCTCGTCAGCGCGATCGGATGACAGAGGGGAACGAGCTCCGACGTCTTCTTCGCGCCCTGGATCGCGGCGATTCGGGCGACGCCGAGGACGTCGCCCTTGGCGGCGCTGCCGGCCGCGATGAGCGCGAGCGTTGCCTGCAGCATACGGATCGTTCCGGTCGCGCGCGCGGTGCGGCGCGTCTCGCCTTTGGCGGCGACATCGACCATGTGTGCCTGCCCCGCGGCATCGAAGTGCGTGAGCGAACAGCGAGCGTCGGCGGGGTCAACCATCGTCGATACAAAGGAGAAATGTTTCCGTTGCATCATACGAGGCGAAGGGCAGGCCGCCGCGGCCGCGCCTCGACCGATGTCGTCCACCCTCCCCCCGCGCAAGACCACCGCCGGCGTCCGGCGCTGGCGGCAGCGCGCCATCGCCTCGGCGTGCGCGCTCGCGCTCGCGGTGCCGGCCGGCTGGGCGCCGGCGCAGAACGCGCTGCCGGCGCTCGGCGACACCGACTCGGCGGACTTCACGGTCAGCAACGAGCGCAAGCTCGGTGACGACATCATGCGGCAGGTCCGCACCGACCCCGACTACGTCGACGACCCGCTCCTGCTCGAATACCTGCAATCGGTCTGGCAGCCGCTCGTCCAAGCGAGCAGATCGCTCGGCAACATCACCCCCGACCTCGACCAGCGCTTCGCCTGGGAACCGTTTCTCGTCCGCGACCCGAGCGTCAACGCGTTCGCGTGGCCCGGCGGCTACGTTGGCGTCCACCTCGGCCTGATCGCGATCACGACGACGAGCGACGAGCTCGCGTCGGTGCTCGCGCACGAGATGTCGCACGTCTCGCAGCGCCACATCGCGCGCTCGATCACCGGCGACTCGAAGCGCTCGCTCGTCGGCCTCGCGGCGCTTCTGCTCGGCGTGCTCGCCGCGTCGCGCAGCCACAGCCCCGACGCGGCCAACGCGGTCATCGCCGGCACGCAGGCGGCGACGGTGCAGGGCCAGCTCAACTTCTCGCGCGACGTCGAGCGCGAGGCCGACCGCGTCGGCTTCCAGGTGATGACCGCGGCCGGCTTCGCGCCCGGCGGCATGGCGGCGATGTTCGAACGCATGGACCGGGCGACGCGGCTCAACGACTACGGCGGCTATCCGTACCTGCGCTCGCACCCGCTCACCGTCGAGCGGATCGGCGAGGCGCGGGCGCGCGCGAGCGCGCGCGAGGCGCAAATCACGTCCTGCACGGTCGGCTCGGACGGCATTTGTCGGATGCCGGAGTCTACCGTCGGCAATGGCACTCGCGGGAAAGGGATCGTCGCCAGCGACACCGCCGGCAGCGCCGTTAGCCAGGCGCCGGTGAGCGTCCTCGAGCACACGGTCGCGCAGGCGCGCGCGAGCGTCCTCATGGATCCGCGCACCGACGCGCTGCGTCGCTGGCAGGGACGCGACGCCGACCGCGACGGCAGCGCCGCCGACAAGGTGCGCGCCGCCTCCGAAAGCGCGATCGCGTCGAGCATGCTGCGCGACTGGGCGCGCGCCGACGCCGCGTTCGCGACCGCCCGCGCCGTCGCCCACGCGACGCCGGGAAGCGCGCGCGCCGAGCGCGCCGTCGCGCTGATGCAGGCGCAGTCGCTCGTCGACCGCGGCGCTGCGACGCAGGCCGCCGACGCGATGAAGGCCTACGCCAACGACGGCTCGCGGCCGACGCTGCTGCTCGAGAGCGAGATCGCGCTGCGCACGACACCGGCGACGGCGCCCGACAACGCTGCGCTGAAGACGAATGCGTCGACGCTGCAGACGTGGGTCGCAGTGCATCCGCTCGATTCGCTCGCCTGGACCGCGCTCGCGCAGACGTGGTCGAAGCTCGGCCAACCGCTGCGCTCGATCCGCGCCGAGGCCGAAGCGCGCTACGGGCTCGGCGACCTGCAGGGCGCGGTCGAACGGCTGCGCGCCGGCCAGCGTCTCGCGCGCGGCGGCGGCCCGGTCGACTTCATCGACGCTTCGGTGCTCGATTCGCGGCTGCGCGTGATCGAGGCGCAGCGCCGGCAGATCGTCGCCGACCAGCGCGCTGGCCGCTAGTCGGCAGCCGCGCCTTCGCGGTCCCTTCGCACGCGCTTGACGCGTGCTTCGATTCGCGCGCATCGACGGCTCTTAGACTCGCCCCGATCGAGGTGGAGGCGCGCGATGAAGGCTGGCATCCGGGCATTGGCGAGCGCGGCGCTCGCGTCGGCGAGCACCGGGGCGCTCGCCGTTGCGGTCGTCGCGGCAACCCCGCAGGGTGAAGTCGCGCAGGTCCGCCAAGTGACGGTCAAGTTCGGCGAAGCGGTCGTCCCGTTCGGTGATCTGCGGCTGGGCGATCCGTTCACGATCGCGTGCCGCGGCGCGAACGTTCCTGCCGGCAGCGGTCGCTGGGCGAACGACCGCGTCTGGCTGTACGACTTTCGCGAGCCGCTCGGTCCGGGGACGACGTGCACCGCAACGCTGCGCAGCGACTGGAAGCCGGCGACGAAGTCCGGCGCCGCCGCTGCGCCGGCGGGCGCGGAGAGCGCCGCTCCAGTGAGCGGAACGACGCGCTTCACGTTCTCGACCGGAGGCCCGGCGATCGTCGCAGTGCAGCCGGGTGGCGGCGGCGAGATCGAGGAGGACCAGCATTTCCTGCTTCGGCTCTCCGGTGCCGCGGTCGAGGCGAGCGTCGTCGCCAACGCCTGGTGCGAGGTCGAGGGCATCGGCGAGCGGCTCGCGCTCGTCGTCGTCGGCGGCGACGTCCGCGCGCAAGTGCTGAAGGCGCGCGGCGTCGCGCCGGCCGCTGCCGACCGCACGCTCGTCGCGCGCTGCGAACGTCCGTTGCCGAACCGCGCCGCGATGCGCCTGGTCTGGGGCAAGGGCATCGCGGCAGCGAACGACGCGAAGATCGTGACGAGCGTCGAGCAGCGCTTTCGCTACACGGTGCGCGCCGCGTTCACCGCCGACTTCAGCTGCGAACGCGAGCGCGCCGCGGCGCCTTGCCTGCCGATCCGGCCGCTGACGGTGCGCTTCACTGCGCCGGTCGCGCGCGAGCTCGCCGCGCAGGTGCGCCTCAGGCCCGCCGCAGGCGAGCCGCTCGCGCCGGTGTTCGACAAGGACGACAAGTCGAGCGACGTCAGCGAGGTCGCGTTCCCGAAGCCGCTGCCGGAAAACGCCACCTTCAGCGTCGAGATGCCCCCAACCTTGCGCGACCTCGCCGGCCGTGCGCTCGCCAACGCATCGGCGTTTCCGCTCAAGGTGCAGACCGGAAGCGCGCCGCCGATCGCGAAGTTCGCGGCGGCGCCGTTCGGCATCGTCGAGAAGAACGCCGACGCGATGCTGCCGGTGACGCTGCGCCACGTGCAGTCGGACCTGCGGCCGCCGGCGGGCGCGGCGAGCCAGCCCGGCGGACAGGTGCGCGTCAAGCGACTGACGAGCGACGCCGACATCCTCGCCTGGTATGCGCGTCTGCAGAGGTACCACGAGACGCAACTGACGGCGCGCGAGCTCGGCTTCCCGCCGCAGCAATGGACCGTCGTCGAGGAGGACAAGGACGCGAAGGGCCGCACCATCCGCCGCCGCGTCGACCGCATGGTCGGAACGCGCGAGGTGTCGCTGCTCGCCAAGGAGGCGGACGCGAGGCGGCTCGACCTGCCGATGCTCGCCGGCGGCGACCCGCGGCCGTTCGAGGTCGTCGGCATTCCGCTTCCCGAGCCCGGCTACCACGTCGTCGAGATCGAATCGATGCGGCTCGGCGAAGCGCTCCTCGACAAGCGCGCGCCGATGTACGTGCGCACCGGCGCGCTCGTCACCAACCTCGGTGTCCACTTCAAGCGCGGCCGCGAGAACAGCGTCGTCTGGGTGACGACGCTCGACCGCGGCAAGCCCGTCGAAGGCGCCGAGGTCGTCGTCCACGATTGCAACGGGCGCGCGCTCTGGAACGCTCGCAGCGACGCCAAGGGCCTCGCTGTCGTCGCGCGCGTGCTCGACGACGAGCCCGAGCACTGCGTCGCCGACAGCGGCTTCTTCGTCACCGCGCGCAGCGCTGGCGACGTCGCGTTCGTCTTCAGCAGCTGGCAAAAGGGCATCGAGCCGTGGCGCTTCCACGTCCCGACCGGACGCGGCGCCGAACCCGAGCTGCGCGCATCGACGGTGTTCGACCGCACGCTCTTGCGCGCCGGCGAGACGGTGTCGATGAAGCACTTCGTTCGCATCGAGACCTCGACCGGCCTCGCGCCGGTGCCGGCCGATCGGCTGCCGACGCGGGCCAAGATCGTCCACCAGGGCAGCGGCCAGGAGGTCGTCTTTCCGCTGCGCTGGGCGGCGAACGGCCGCAGCGCGCTGACGACGTGGAACATCCCGCCGGCGGCCAAGCTCGGCGTCTATGAGGTCGTCCTCGAGCGCGATCCCGCCATCCCCGGCGCCGCGGTCTCGCGCCGCGACGACATGCGCGAGCGCACCTGGTCGAGCGGCAACTTCCGCGTTGAAGAGTTCCGTCTGCCGCTCGTCGACGCGCGCGTCAGCGGTCCGAAGGCGCCGCAGGTCGCGGCCTCGGCGGTCGCGGTCGACGTCCAGATGAGCTATTTCTCGGGCGGCGCGATGGCCGCCGCGCCGCTGCGCGGGTCGGCGCTCTTGAAGACGCGCTCGCCCGGCTTTGCCGGCTACGACGAATTCAGCTTCGACCCGCCGCGCGACCCGGGCGAGCAGGAGGCAGGCGAAGGCGACGGCGGCGAGCGCGACGACGGCAGGCTGGTGGCAGACAAGGTGCCGCTCGTCACCGACAAGAACGGCGTCGCGAGCTTCGTCGTCCAGTCGCTGCCGGCGGCGTCGCGGCCGGCGTCGCTCGACGCCGAGATCACCTTCAACGATCCGAACGGCGAAGTGCAGACCGCGACGACGCGCGTCGACCTTTGGCCGAGCGCGGTCGTCGTCGGCGTCAAGGCGAGCCGCTGGGCGAGCAGCCGCGGCCGCGTCCAGTTCAGCGTCGTCGCGCTCGACACGTCCGGCAAGCCCGTCAAGGGCCAGTCCGTCGCGGTGCGCGGCCGCGTCACCCAGGTGATCACGACGAGGAAGCGCCTCGTCGGCGGCTTCTACGCGTACGACAACCGCACCGAGGTGAAGGAGCTCGGCGCGCTCTGCTCCGGGACGAGCGACGACCGCGGCCTCGTCCTCTGCGATGCCAACCTCGAGACCGCCGGGCAGGTCGAGCTGATCGCGCGTGCGAGCGATGCCCAGGGCCACGTCGCCGAGGCGGCGGCGAGCGTCTGGATCACCAAGCAGGGCGAGCTCTGGTTCGCGCAGGACAACGACGACCGCATCGACGTGCTGCCCGAGAAGAAGCGCTACGAGCCCGGCGAAACGGCGCGGCTGCAGGTGCGGATGCCGTTTCGCGAAGCGAGCGCGCTGGTCGCGGTCGAGCGCGAAGGCGTCATCGCGACGCAGGTCGTGACCTTGCGCGGCGACGACCCGACCGTCGAGCTGAAGATCGAGCCGACCTGGGGGCCGAACGTCTACGTCAGCGTCCTCGCGCTGCGCGGCCGCATCCGCGAGACGCCGTGGTACTCGTTCTTCACCTGGGGCTGGAAGGAGCCGCTGTCGTGGTGGCAGAGCTTCTGGCACGACAGCAAGGACTACCAGCCGCCGACGGCGATGGTCGATCTCGCCAAGCCGGCGTTCAAGCTCGGCGTCGCGGCGCTGCGCGTCGGCCTCGCGGCGCACGAGCTGCAGGTGAGCGTCAGCGCCGACAAGCCGCAGTACACGATCCGGCAGAAGGCGATCGCGAAGATCAAGGTGACGCAGGGCGGGAAGCCCCTCGCCGGCGCCGAGGTCGCGTTCGCCGCCGTCGACGAAGGGCTGCTCGCACTGCGCGGCAACGACTCGTGGCGGCTGCTCGAGGCGATGATGCGCGAGCGCGCGTGGAGCGTCGAGACGAGCACGGCGCAGAGCGAGATCATCGGCCGTCGCCACTACGGCAGGAAGGCGGTCGCCGCAGGCGGCGGCGGCGGCCGCGGCGCGACGCGCGAGCTGTTCGACACGCTGCTGGTCTGGAACCCGAGCGTCACGCTCGACGGCAACGGCGAAGCCACCGTCGAGGTCCCGCTCAACGACTCGCTGACGAGCTTTCGCCTCGTCGCCGTCGCCGACGCCGACGTGCAGAAGTTCGGCACCGGCAGCACGAGCATCCGCGTTACCCAGGACCTGCAAGTGCTCGCCGGGTTGCCGCCGCTGGTGCGCGACGGCGACCGCTTCGCTGCGATGCTGACGCTGCGCAACACGACGGCGCGCGAGATGAAGGTGCATGTCGCGCTGCAGGGCACCGCGAACCTGCCGGGCACGGGCGCCGGCGAGATCGCGCGCGTCCCGCTCGCGTTGCCGGCGCAGGACGTCGTCGTCGCCGCCGGCGCGGCGAAGGAGGTCGTCTGGCCGGTCGACGTTCCTGCCGATGCGTTCAGCATCGTGTGGGAGGCGTCCGCCGACGAGGCGGGCGCGAAGGACCGCATCAAGGTGACCCAGCTCGTGTCCGCGGCGGTGCCGGTGCGCGTGCTGCAGGCGACGATCGCGCAGCTCGACGGCACGGTGGCGCTGCCGGTCGCGGCGCCCGCCGACGCGCTGCCGGCGAGCGGCACCAAGCGCGGCGGCGTCAACGTCGCGGTGCAGCCCAAGCTCACCGGCGCGCTGCCGGGGATTCGCCGCTACTTCGAGACGTATCCCTTCATCTGCCTCGAGCAGAAGACGTCGAAGTCGGTCGGCCTCAAGGACGCCAAGCTCTGGGCGAGCGTCGCCAACGCGCTGCCGACGTATCTCGACAGCGATGGCCTCGCCGGCTACTTCCCGCCGCGCGCGGACGAGCCGCCGCACGGCAGCGACCGCTTGACCGCGTACGTGCTGGCGGCGACGCACGAAGCCGGATTCGAGCTGCCGCAAGCGGCGCGCGACGCGATGCTCGCCGGGCTCGCCGCGTTCGTCGAAGGCAGGATCGAGCGCAGGATCTGGTCGCCGCGCGCCGACCTCGACGTCCGCAAGCTCGCCGCGATCGAGGCGCTGTCGCGCTACGGCCGCGCCAACGCGAAGATGCTCGGCTCGGTCCAGATCGCGCCGAACACGTGGCCGACCGCGGCGCTGATCGACTGGCTCGGCATCTTGAAGCGCGTCGACGGCGTCCCCGAGCGCAGCCGTCGCCTCGACGAAGTGCAGCAGATCCTGCGCGCGCGGCTGACCTACGCCGGCACCACGCTCAAGTTCAGCACCGAGGAAAGCGACTTCTGGTGGTGGCTGATGGACAGCGGCGACGCCAACGCCGCGCGGCTGATCCTCGCCGTCCTCGACGATCCGAGCTGGAAGGACGAGCTGCCGCGAATGGTGATCGGCAGCCTGTCGCGGCAGAAGGGCGGCGCCTGGCTGACGACGACGGCGAACCTGTGGGGATCGCTCGCGCTCGACAAGTTCTCGGCGAAGTTCGAGTCGGCGAAGGTCGCGGGACGGACCGTCGCGTCGTTCGCCGGCGCGGCGTCGGCGAGCGGCCCGCGCGCGGTGGCCGACTGGGCGAAGCAGTCGGGCGGCGGCGCGGTGAAGCTCGCCTGGCCGGAAGGCGCAGCGACGCTGCAGGTTGCGCAGGAAGGCAGCGGCAAGCCGTGGCTCACGGTGCAAAGCCTCGCCGCGATCGCGCTGCAGACGCCGCTCAGCGCCGGCTATCGCGTCACGCGCACGGTCACGGCGGTGGAGCAGAAGGATCCGGCGAAATGGTCGCGCGGCGACGTCGTCAAGGTGCGGCTCGAGATCGATGCGCAAAGCGACATGACGTGGGTCGTCGTCAGCGATCCGATCCCCGGCGGCGCGACGATCCTCGGCGGCGGTCTCGGCCGCGACTCGGCGATCGCGACGCGCACTGAACGCGGCTCGGGACGCGCGGGGGCGGCGTTCGAGGAGCGCAGCTTCGAGGCGTACCGCAGCTACTTCGAGATGCTGCCGCGCGGCAAGCACGTCGTCGAGTACACGGTTCGGCTCAACAATCCCGGCCGCTTCACGTTGCCGCCGACGCGCGTCGAGGCGATGTACGCGCCCGAGAGCTTCGGCGAGGCGCCGAACGCGCCGGTGGAGATCGCGCCGTGAAGCGCGCCGCGGTCGCGCTCGTCTGCGCGCTCGCGTGCACCGCGGCGCATGCGGTGCCGACCTTCGCCGAGGTGAAGGCGGCGCACCGGCCGTCCGACTTCACCCTCGTCGACCGCAACGGCACGCCGATCCAGACCGTTCGCGTCGACCCCTCGGTGCGCCGGCTCGCGTGGACGCCGCTGGCCGAGATCTCGCCGGCGCTGCGCACCGCGATCGTCCTCAGCGAGGACCGCCGCTTCTGGGAGCACTCGGGAGTCGACTGGCAGGCGGCCGCGGCGAGCGCGTGGGGCAACCTCTGGAACACGCGAACGCGCGGTGCGTCGACGCTGACGATGCAGCTCGCCGGCCTCATCGACGACGGCCTGGCACGGCCGAGCGGCGGTCGCAGCGTCGCCCAGAAGGTTGGCCAGGCGGTGACCGCGGCGCGGCTCGAGCGCCAGTGGCAGAAGGCCGAAATCCTCGAGGCGTACCTCAACGCGGTGCCGTTTCGCGGCGAGATCGTCGGCATCGACGCGCTCGCGCAGACGCTCTTCGGCAAGCGCCCGAGCGGCCTCGACGCCCACGAGGCGGCGATCGCCGCGGCGCTGGTGCGCGGTCCCAACGCCAAGCCGGCCGAAGTCGGAGAGCGCGCCTGCGGCCTTCTGGCGCTGCAGCAGCTCGACTGCACCGGCGTTCGCGCGCTCGCCGAGACGTCGCTCGCGCGGCGCGGCGCGATGCCGCTCGGCGAGCAGCTCGCGCCGCACTTCGCGCGCGCGCGCATCGATCCGGCCGGCGCTGCGCTGCAAGCGAGCCCGCTCGACGCGCGGCTGCAGCGCTTCGCGGTCGCGACGCTGCGCCGCCACATCGCCGAGCTCGCCGGCAGGAACGTCGAGGACGGCGCGGTCGTCGTCCTCGACAACGCCAGCGGCGAGGTGCTCGCCTGGGTCGGCTCGAGCGGAGATCGCTCCGGCGCAGCGGCGGTCGACGGCGTACTCGCGCGCCGCCAGCCCGGCTCGACCTTGAAGCCGTTCGTCTACGCGCTCGCGTTCGAACAGCGCCTGATCACCCCGGCGACGCTGATCGACGACTCGCCGGCGCAAATCGCGACCGCGTCGGGCCTCTACCTGCCGCAGAACTACGACAAGCGCTGGCACGGCTTCGTCAGCGCGCGCACCGCGCTCGGCGCGAGCCTCAACGTGCCGGCGGTCCGCGTCGGCGCGATGGTCGGCAACGACACGCTCCTCGCACGGTTGAACGCGCTCGGCCTCGCGCTGCCGCAGAGCGCCGGCTGGTACGGCGCGTCGCTCGCGCTCGGCAGCGCCGACGTCACGCTGCTCGGCTTGACGAACGCCTACCGCACGCTCGCCAACGGCGGCCGCCATTCGCCGGTCGCGACGGCCCTCGGCAAGAGCCCCGCGCCGGTGCGCCTGCTCGACGCTGCGGCGGCGTTTCTCGTCGCCGACATCCTCGCCGACGACAACGCGCGCGTCCGCACGTTCGGCTGGGCGAGCCCGCTCGCGACGCGCGGCTTCGCCGCGGTGAAGACCGGAACCAGCAAGGACATGCGCGACAACTGGTGCCTCGGCTTCACCGACCGCTACACGATCGGCGTCTGGGTCGGCAACGCGAGCGGCGAGGCGATGCACGACGTCAGCGGCACGAGCGGCGCGGCGCCGGTCTGGCAGGCGATCGCGGCGTACCTGCACGCAGGCAGCCCGTCGAAGGCGCCGCCGCTGGCCACGGGCGTCGCCGTCCGTCGCGTCGCGTTCGACGGCAGGCGCGAGCCGGAGCGCGACGAGCTCTTCCTCGTCGGCAGCGAGCGCACGCGGGTGCGGGCGAGCGAAGAAGTCGTGCGCGGCGCGCGCTACGGCATCGCGAGCCCGCGCGACGGCAGCATCTTCGCGATCGATCCCGACATTCCGCCGGCGGCGCAGCGCATCACCTTCGAGGGCGAGCGCGGCACCTGGCGGCTCGACGGCCGCGCGATCGGCAGCGGCGAGCGGCTGCGCTGGGCACCGTGGCCCGGGCGGCATCGGCTCGAGCTCGTGGCGGCGTCGGGCGAGACGCTGCAGACCGTTGCCTTCGAGGTGCGCGGCGCCGGCGTCCGCGCCGATCGCGTCCCGCGGTGACGGACGCTCAGGCGCGCGCGAACAGCCGCTCGAGCGCGGCGTCGATCACCAGGCCGCAGAGGCTGTAGAGAAGCGATCCGACCAGCGCCGCGACGAATCCGTCGACGTGAAAGCTCTCGAGCACCGCCGCGGCGAAGTAGAACATCAGCGCGTTGATGACGAAGAGGAAGAGGCCCAGGGTGACGATCGTCACCGGCAGCGTCAGCAGGACGAGGACCGGCCGCACGAGCGCGTTGAAGAGGCCGATGACGAGCGCCGCGATCATCGCCGAGCCGAAGCCCGCGACCTGCACGCCCGAGTAGATCTGCGCGACGAGGAGGAGCGCGGCGGCGAGCAGTAGCCAGCGGACGATGATCTTCATGGCGGAAGGATACGGTCTGACGCCCCGGCACCGTCCTCCGCGCCCCGAGGGCCGTTCTCGACAAGAATTCTCAACCGGCAGCTTCGACGCTCGATCGTGACCGTTCGTGTCTGGGATCCGCTCGTTCGCATCATCCACTGGTCGCTCGCGATCGCGGTCGCGCTCGGCTGGGCGACGACGATCCCGGCGCTGAGCGGGTGGCATGTCGAGGTCGGCTACGCGGCGCTCGCGCTCGTCGTCGTGCGCATCGTCTGGGGATTCGTCGGTCCGCGCACTGCGCGCTTCGCCCGCTTCGTGCGCTCGCCGCGCGCGACCTGGGCCTACGCGCGCCTGGCCGTCCGCGGCCGGGCGGAGCGCCATCTCGGCCACAACCCGCTCGGCGCCTGGATGGTGCTGGCGCTCTTTTTCTGCGTCGCCGGGCTCGCCGCGACCGGCTGGCTGTACTCCACCGATGCGTTCTGGGGCGACCGGACGGTCGAGCAAATCCACCTCGATTTCGCCTGGGCGATCGTCGCGCTGGCCGCTCTGCACGTCGCCGGAGTCGTCGTCACGGGCATCGTCCACCGCGAAAATCTCGTCGCCGCGATGCTGCACGGGAGGAAGCGAGAGGCCGCCGAGGGCGACGTGATCTGACGCGCGATCGCGACAAAGCGGCTCTCTCCCCGAAAGAAATGCGTTCGCCACGAGTGAAAAACTCTTTTCTTCCCCCGTAGTCGCAGTACGATTCGCTCCGCGCGGAACCCTGGAGAACTAAGAGTCCACGTGGCTCTGGCCCGCTCCGAGCACATCAACCAATCACTTGATGGAGAGAATCGAAATGGCAACTGCGAAGAAAGCTGGGAAGAAGGCGGCGAAGAAGCCGGCGGTCAAGAAGGCAGTGAAGCGGGCAGCGCCCGTCAAGAAGGCGGCCAAGAAGGCAGCGCCTGCGAAGAAGGCGAAGAAGGCGAAGGCGCCGGCCAAGAAGCGCACCCCGAACGCCGCGTTCATGAAGGCCATGACGCCGAGCAACGCGCTCGCCGCGATCATCGGTGACCGTCCGGTCCCTCGCACCGAGGTGACGAAGAAGGTCTGGGAGTACATCAAGAAGAACAACCTCCAGGACGCGAGCAAGCGCACCATGATCAACGCCGACGCCAAGCTGCGCGAAATCTTCAAGAAGGGCCAGGTGTCGATGTTCGAGATGACCAAGCTCATCAACAACCACCTGAGCTGAACGTGTTCCGCCCTCGTGGCGGATCAGAAATGCCGGCGCTCGCGCCGGCTTTTTCTTGGCCGAGGCGTTTCCGTAGGACGCCACCGACCGCGTGAATCGGAGCCGTCCCACGATGTGCGCATCCGCCCGCCGAGCGACGCCGGAGATGCGCAGCCGCAGACTGCGTCGCGATCACTAACGGGAGTTGGACATGCGACCTGTTCTTTCCACGCTCGTGCGCATCGCCGCCGTCGGCGTCGGCTCGCTGGCGTTCGCCGTCGGCGCCAATGCCGCAGGCGACAAGACCGCCTACGAGAACGCCAAGGCCTCGGCGAAGTCGACCTACGAGGCCGCCAGCAAGCAGTGCGACGCGATGAACGGCAACGCCAAGGACATCTGCGCCGCCGAGGCGAAGGCGGCGCGCGTCAAGACCGAGGAAAACGCCGAAGCGGCGTACAAGGGAACGCCGAAGGCGCGCGCCCACGCGATCGACGAGATCGCCGAGGCGAACTACAAGGTCGCCAAGGAACGCTGCGACGACCGAACCGGCAACGACAAGGACGTCTGCCTCAAGGTCGCCAAGGCCGAGATGACGAAGGCGAAGGCCGATGCCAAGGCGAACCGGAAGACCGTCGAGGCGCACCAGGACGCCTCCAAGGACAAGCGCGAGGCCGAGTACAAGGTCGCCGCCGAGAAGTGCGACGCGATGACCGGCGACGCCAAGAGCGCCTGCGTCAAGGACGCCAAGGCCCGTTACGGGATGTAATCCCGCGCCGCGAACGGACGCTCAGCGCGTCGCGA
>Ga0207706_10002523_pt1 | contig 17866 bp, 15 predicted proteins | sample KBSC53metaG_FD_184318 | JGI IMG/M metagenome (GOLD analysis project Ga0207706, IMG submission 184318) | Corn rhizosphere microbial communities from Kellogg Biological Station, Michigan, USA - KBS C5-3 metaG (SPAdes) (version 2) | ecosystem: Host-associated > Plants > Roots > Rhizosphere > Soil ... | reverse complement strand
AGCGCCGATCGACGTCGAGCCGCTTGGATCGGCGACGACACGGATACCTTCACCGAAGAGTCCATCCAGATGATCCTCCACCAGGATCCTGAACTGCCGATGGATCGAAACCGCCGGCAGCCTCGTGTCGCGTGCCTGCTGGAGCCCTTCGATGAGCAATGGGCGATAGAGCGGCTCGGTCAGCACGTGAGTGTCGAAGTAATGCCGTTCGACCCGCTCCGCGTTGGTCAGGATGATCTGTCCGACGCCTAGCGCGGCGAACTGCGCCCACAGGCGCCGCATCACCTTGGGACGGGGCAGGGCGAGCAGCACATCGACCCGGGGCCGTGCAGGGGCCTCGTTTTCGAACACGCAACCCAACGTCACCCGACCATCAAGAACCGACTCAACCGTTGCGACTCCCTGCGGGCCATTGAGCACGCCGACTCGCACGCTTTGGCCCGGAACGACGCGAAGCACGTTCAGCAGGTGAGCGGCGCGGGCGTCAGAAAGGGTGACCGAATGGCCGTCGACGCGTTCGCGTTCGTCGACAAGGATCAGGTTCACGCGTTCTCGTCAGCAGCGATGTTCGGCATTGCGATCGAGCCCGTTAATGGGAGTAACGAAGGTGCAAGGAGATTCAGATGGACGACCTTTTGCTCTGGTATCCCGTGCTCATGATCGCCGGCGTGCTGTTTAACATCGCTTTCTGGGGCACTGTAATCTACTTCGTGATCAAAATGTTCGGTGGGGGAGACGCGCGGACGCCGCAACTTCTCAACATGATCCTGGCACAGCAAGGGACTTTTACGGGTCTTGGTGGCCCGAACGAGCCAGGCCCGGTGGCATCAGAGATGAACAGGACAGCTGGCGAAAACCTCATCGATCTCAACCGGTGAGCGATTGCGTACGGCCTGTCGGCTGGATGGCGTCGGACGGAAGCCCCACGAGGCACCAATTCGCCCAGCGCGCCGGCAGCTTGAGCCGCACACGCAGCATCGCGCTCCGAAACGCGGTGTGAGGTTTTTCGCCCTGCGCGAGCGACTGATGAAACGCCACCATGAACTGGCGGGCGACCTGTGAGTTGGCGTCCCACAGGCTGACCACCAGCGATCGCGCGCCCGCGTAGAAAAGCGGGAGATAGAGGCCGATCCATTCTTCGCTGACGATTTCAGTGGTGCCGACGCGCTGGGCTCTCTGGCCCAGCGCGCATGCGCTCAACGCGACGACCCTGGCGTTCAGTTTCGCGCCGAACAACTCACTGCCGCGGACGGAGTCGCTCCCGAGCCGCAGCGCTCCATCGAGTGGTCGTTCCTCGTCGAACCGGCCATGACAGGCAAAGTGAAGCACAGCGAACTCGGACCATTTCTGCGTCGGCCATCCAGCGTCGGCGGGCGTGGCATCGGCGGGAACGAGTCGCGCGATCACGCGCCGTTGTGCTGACTTCCAGATCTGCTCGAGGTCGCTCAGCTCGGATTCAACATCTTTCAGCGGCAGATCACCGAAGCCATTGAGAGACGATCCCATCAAGAGAACAGCGGTCGACATTGTGCTCGCGTGCGCCGGTGACGGGAGTCCCAGGCTCGGGACGTACTGAACAGGCCAGCGCGCGATGAGTGTCTCCTCATCGAGCGGCAGCGCGTGCAGCGGAAGCCCCTTCAGGCGTCCATGCGCGCTGATCAACAGGCAGGCGTCTGCCGGCAGCCCGTTTCGGATCTCCGGTGGCAGAACGCGATCGGTGATCGCCTCCGGAAACAGGTCCGAGTATTCGTCGACCTGGCCGTGCAGCCGTCCGGCGTGCTGCACGAGTTCTTCGAGTTGCGGTGCGCTCCACTCGACATCGGCGTGAAGAGCGCGTCCTGATGGGTTCCTCGCGAAGACGTGCAGCGTGGCTCCCGTGGGGGAGTCGCGCCAGAAGAAGCTGACGGGGCTGACATCACGGGGGAGGTCGCGGAGCAAATCGACAGCATCGAATGCGCGCGGGTTGCGGAGACTTGCCCAGCGCGGATTCGTCTTCATGATCGACTGAAGCTTCGCGCTGCGCTCGTCGGAGATCTCGCGGAGCCGCGTCTCCAATTGAGACTCTACCGGACCGCCTCGCTGCGACGCGTCCAGCGTCCCGAGTTTGCGTTCGCACGCGTCCAGATCGCGTTCGAGTGCCTCGAGTGCCTGCACGAGCCCGCGGTCGACGCCGTCGAAGAGCGGAACGTCGGCGTTCGCCAGCAGCTGTGCGAGATAGAAGCTCTTGGATCGTTCGGCGACGGTCCACGCCCGCAGACAGCCGGCCTCCGTTCCGCGCGCCAGGCCGATGTCGAACGCCTGATCGTAGAAGCGCAGTTTGTCGAGCAGGAACCGCTGTTGTTCGCGAACGTCGACGAAGCGGCGCACTCGAGACTCGACTTCATCGAGCGCTTGCTGCGCCAACTCCCACGCATCGTCATGGTGAAGCTGGCGGGATTTCAGACGCGCCTGGGCGAGACGTGTCTCGCTCAGAAGATCCGGCGGCCCGTGCTCGGCGAAGAAGCCGAACGCTGACGACAACTGATCTTCGGCCTCGTCCAGCCGTCCGAGCTCGAGCAGCGCGTCACCGGCGCGGCGGCGGCAGGCGGCGACGGCGCGAGGCCACCCTTCGGTTTCGAGCAGCGACGCGGCCCGCATCGCCTTGACCGCGGCGCGATCCCACTCGCCCCGTTGAAAGGCGATGTGAGACTCGAGCTCCTCGACCATCCAGTGTCCCGGCCAGATCGCGGCGAGCTGCTCGAGCGCCGACTGCGCCTTCGCGAGGTCGAACGTCGTCGCGAAACTGGTCGAGAAGATCTTTGCTCTGAGTAAGTGAACCTGCGTAAGAACCGGCTTCGCGACAAATGGGAGAAGCCGCCCGGCGTGCTCGGCTGCAAGATCGAGATCGTTCAGCGCAGAATCCCAGTTATTCTCGAAGCGGGCAACAGTGGCTCGATCGATGAGCGCCTGCATCAACTCCGACTTGAGCTGGGGAGTGGATGGCGCCAGCTCGCTGATGATCCGGTCCAACCCGACGCGCGCCGCCGGCAGGTCTCCTTCGTCCAGTCTGAGCATCGCCTCGATGCGGGCGTGACGGGCTTCCCACGCTTCCATGTCACTTCCGGCGAGCTTCGGCCGCCTTTCGAAGCCACACGCCCTCGGCATTACGATCGCCCTGCCTCTGCGCGACGCGCATGAAGCCTTCGTAGCTGCGTGCCTCCAGTTCAGGCACTTCGATCTGTTTCGCGCGTTCGAGGCACTCATGAAAGACCGCCTCCGCGCCGGTGACGTCGCCTGAGTTGAGGAGCATCATCCCTTCGAGCTCGCGGCGCGTCCATTCCTGGAACAACACGAAGAACTGTGTCTTCCGATCCAGCCCCTCGAATCGCACTGGCAGAGGAGCGGCGATCGGCCAGCGCTGGGCGTACCTGGCCGAACCAGGCTTGTAGTACTCGGCGATGTCCATCGGCGCGCCGCTTCCCATCTGATCGGCGCCGAGCGCCTTCAACTGTGCCAGCGCTTCATCGAGTTTCGCGGGGTCGTTGATGGCGGCCGCGACGGCGCCGCGTACTTCGGCCGGTACGTCGGCCGATGTCAACAACTGCTCGAGCATTTTCTGCATTGATGGATCCATAGCGGCACTCCAAGTGGACTGCGCGCGCCCTCGTCGCAGTCAGTTAGTCGAAAGCGGCCGTGAGCCCGTCGTAGATGCGACGCGCGACGTCCTTGTCATCGAGATAGCCAGCGATTCCATGGCGATTGGTCGTTTTGTTCTGCACATCACGCTTGTTTTCGATACCCGGCATCGCTGGATCCAGAGGAAACCGCGTCGTGTCGAGGGGATAGAGTGCGACGACGTCGCGATCGTCCATGGCGTTGAACCACCGCTTGACGCAGCCGGGACAGCGCACGGGTGCGGCGAGCCCCTTCACGGTCTTGCGGATCTCGGTGATGGCAAGCGGGGACCCGAGAGTGACCAGGAGCACGCAGTTCCATCCACAGAGATGGCCCTTCTGCCTCAGGAGGTTGTACGCGACGACAGTTCCCAACGAGTGCGCCACAACGACTGTTGCAACGTCCCGCGTCATCGCCGCGCTGACTCCAGTGTCGATCGTGTCGCGAATGTTCGAGTTCTTCAGATACTGATAGACGTCGTGCGTGAAGAGCGCGATGCTGCTGCCGCTTCCGTAGGGGACGTAGCGGTCGACTGCGCCCAGGAAGGCTTGAAACCACTCCCAGTTCAGCGGTCCTTTTTCGACGACGTCCTGCCCGGCGATTGCCGCGAGCTGTGCGTCGTCGATGCCGCTTCTTGCCTGAATGTCCCGCATGACGGCGCGTGTGAACTCTTCCTCTTCGGCATCGCCCGCTTCGCCACGCACGATGACTGCGGCGGCATCGTCTGCCGACTTGCCATCGACGAAGTCGTAGAGGGTGTCACCGTAGTAAGGAAAGCGAATGTCACTCTCCGCGATCGGCAGGCGCAATCCATTTTTGGCGAGACCGTCGTGCAGCGCGTCGAGCCACTCCGCCTTGAGGGCGGAGGCGTCCTTGTGCTGCTGCGCACGCCCGTGTACGAAGACGAGCTGCCGATTCATCGCACATCTTTCGACGTTATCGCGCGCTCGAGTTTCGGAATCGCGCGTTCGTCGAAAAGCGTCCAGAGCGAATTGCGCATGTCCTGCTCGATGCCGTCGAGGGCCGGATGAAGCTTCACGCGGTGGGCGCGCAAGAGCGACCAGCCCTGGGAGAGCAGCGGCAGGAACGGTACGACCATCTGGCTCCGGTCGATCGAGGTTCCGACCAGCCTCCGGCCAAGCAACTCGAGATCGAAGAAGGTGACGCCAACGTCGCTCTTCAGATAGCCCGACATCTCCCGTATCCGATCGCCAAGCTGCGCGTCATGATACGCGTAGGCCGCGTACACCGCGAGCGTCGGATCGATGCCCTTCGCGTACTGCATCTGCTGTCCCACTCGCGCCGAGTCGTTCGAATCCAGCCGGAAGCGGCCGTGCCGCGAGGCCGTGGCGGCGACCGCACGAAGTGAACGAACGTCGGACGCGCGCTGTTTGTACAGGTCCCACCTCCAGGTGTTGTCCGACGGCTCGTACGCCACGTCGGCCAACTCGCCGTCCACGGTCAGGGCCGCCAGGAACCCCTGAATGACGGGGATCACGCAGGCCGTTCCGTTGTCGAACCGAAGGAGCACGCTGGCGCCCGCGCCGTCGATCTTCTCGATGCGCAGAAGGTTGCCGTCACTCCCGAGCAGCTGACCGTTTGCGAAGGGCGCGAGAAAGCTCGTGATGCGCGCTCCACGCACCTTGATTCCGCATTGCGATTCGAAGTGCTCCGGCCCGAATGGCCGCGCGACGTGCTGCACAGCGCCGGCAAACCACTCGGCGCCGGGCAGACCGGCCGCAATGGCCTCCTGAAGCGTCTTCGTCACATCGTCTGGTTTGCCTTGCGAGGCCGATGCGGTCACATCGCGCGACATCGAGCCGAGAGTCGGTCCCGGCACCGGAGCCGGACTTCGCACCGCGCGTCCGCCGCGAGTTGCCGCGACCTCGGCTTCGATTCGCGCCAGCCAGCCATCGCGCGACGTAATAATCGCGTCCGGATTCTGGTTGACCTTCTTCTCGAGCCTGAGCGCCTTGACGCGTCGCGGCACTTCGGCATCGAGATAGTCCTTCAGCGCCCAGATCTTGATGTACTTCGCCGTGTCGCCGGTTCCGCCCGGCGCCAGGATGTCCGACCTCGTGCCGAGGAGGGCGTCGAGCAACGCATCCGTGTAGAGCGCCGAGTAGGTGGCGCTCTCGGATGCAGCGTCCTTCACTTCCGCCGCGGTTCGTCCGAGGTAGCAGGCGAAGAACTGGTCGACCGGCCTGGTCTTCTCTCCGCCGCCCGTGTTCGGAAAGATTTCGACCCCCTCGATGTTCTGGTTCTGAATGCCTTGCGGGGCGACGCGACACGCATCAGAGATGACAACGACGTGCGGGATGCCGCACGTGCGGGCGAGCTCGACACTGCCCATGACGTTGACCGCCGCGTACGGCTTGACGGGTGCCTCGCTCAGCAACCAGCGATCGCCGCGCTGAAGATTGATGCCATGGCCGGCGAAGTAGACGAGCAACTGATCGACTCCGGCGCCGTTGCAGAGCTCGTACACGGCATCGGTGATGTCATCGGGCCTCACCTTCTTGCCACCGGCGTCGGTCAGTAGTTTTGCGTGAGTCTTGTCGGGCAGGCCTTGCTCCAGCGCCCACTCGTGCATCCTCTTCGCGCCGGTCGCCGCATCGCTGAGCTTCTGGAGATCTCCCGCCTGGTCGACCCCGATGAAGATTCCCGCTCGTACCATCGCCGCTCCTCGCCGTCGAAACGTTAACACCGAGGCAGTACCATGGCGATATGCGTTTCGTGTGGACAGTTATCGCGTGCAGCGTGCTGTGTGCGAGCGGGTGCGCGGGGAAACCCACGCGTCAAGGTGAAACGACGATGCCGAGCCCGGAGGGATGTTTCGTTCAGGTGTGGGACCTTCCAGGTTTTAAAGGCGTGACGGACTACATCAACGGTCCGCGGAATTACAGCAACCTGCGGGATCTGCCGGGCGCCCGCATCTGGGCGGATCGCATCCGGAGCACGAAGACCGGCGTGGTGGCTCGCGCCGTCGTGTACGCGCGCGAGAATTTCGAGGGCGCCAGCCTGCGACTGATGCCCGATAGCGATTACGCCACATTCCCGACCGACCTGAGTGGACACATCGCCTCGATGCGGATCGAGTGCGCGGCTCCCAACAAGGCGCCATGATTCAACCGCGAAATCAGCGTGCAGACTTGGTGATGCGGTACGTAGTAACACGGTAGACGAAGCTGGGTTACTCGCCGATATACACAACGGCACTGCAGATTTCTACGCGGGGGTAGCAAGTAAAGATGAGGAAGGTATGCGACGTGATAGAGGCTTCAGAGAATTCGCGAAGCCTGGGGGAGTCGGAGATGCGCCAGTTGCACGCATCAAAGATTCGATTGCTGGTGCAGCTCGATCAGACGCTGCGCCTGCTCGGGGTAAATTTGCTCGCGGCGAACCTTTACACCGAGGATCTCGACGAGGACGTCCTGCTGAGGTTGGAACTTTGTAAAACGACGATGCTGCGGGAACGTGCGCGGGACGGCATCGGGGCCAGCTGGTACGATGCGGACGTATCACTTCAGGTGACGAAGTCGGGTCGCGAGAATCACTCTCAGCGGTAAGGCCCTGGACGCGCCTCCTCGTATGTGACGGGAGGCGCACAGCGTATTCGAGTGCAGCGTCACCTTGCGCGGGACGCTGCATGTGTGGGTCTTGGCCTTCCAGTCGGCCGTTCAACCGTGCGTTCTAGTGGTTGCCGTTGACGAGTTGGGCACGGATCTCCCCACCAGGGTATTTGGTGGTGTGGACATTGACATAGGTCACACCGGCCGCGAACGCGTCGATCAATTCATCGAATTCACCGGCTGTGACTCCCTGTCCTGTTGGCCCGATCACGTCTGCTGGTCGGAGAACGCCGGAGATCGTGGCGGGTGCCGCGGGACAAAGCTGTGTGCCCGCCGGTCCATTGCCAAGATTGGTGCAGAGGAAAACGGAGATACCGCCGGATTGGTGGCGCTGCCCGATATGGATGTGGGCCTGCTGCACGTTGCCCTCCAAATTGGCGTAACTCAACTCGTACTCGATTTCCTGATGATGCTCGTCGAATTTCGCTCGGAATTCGCCGGAGCCAGTCGTCGATAACGTTAACGGGTCCTCCTGAAATCCAGTCAGACTTACCTGAATCAGGTTGTTCTGTGCGAAGAGCACTGTCGAAGCCGCGAGCAAGCAGATTCCACTAACGACAGCGATCGTCCTTTTCATGGTTGGTTGACCTCCCACTGTTTGTGTTGAATTGGTCGCGTACACGCCGCTGAGACGTCGAGTGTCTCGTGGAGCGCAAAGTATCGTTGAGCGTTTGCGCTGTAGTCAATGAGCGGCCGAGCTGCAAAGGCGCCGTCGTCGATCCCGCCGTCAAGTCGTATCTGCGGCGGCGAGTTGTGACCGCAACTCGCCAGAAATCCGACATGCGCAGGCCACGAGCAACCCACGTCTGCACACGACTACGCGGCAGGGCAACGGCCGGGCGTTTGCACCCTATCAACCGCAGGAGGTGTGCGCCAATACGCCGCGCCACAGTGATACTGGATATCAGCCCGCTCATCGCGATCGAGATCAACGCCTCGCACGCAGCCGCCGCAGCGAGTGCCCAAGAAGCAGTAAACCATGCGCGGCGATGCGGCGAACTACTCGCACGGGTCAAAGACAGTCTTCCGCACGGGTCGTGGCTTCCTTGGCTCGATGAACGCTGCAATGTGCGCCCGCGCCAAGCGCAACGTTATATCCGGCTCTATAAGAACTGGGACACGCTAGCGGCAAAGGCGACACGCGAGATGCCTGCCAGCTTGAACGAAGCGATGGCGTTGCTGGCAAGCCCGAAACGGATAGAGAGGACTGGGCGGGTCGTCGCGAAAGAATCCGCGTTGCACGTAAACGAGACAGAACAGACATCAACACCCGTCACAACGGTGAAGGTTGTCACCATTGAACGATTCGATGGCACGTGGAAAGGCTACATCGTCCCACATACTGACCCCCGCTATGCGTTCGTGAGTGTGGTGCAGTGGTCCAAGGACGGCGGCACAATCGACGGAATGCGCAAGGCGATTATCCGAACAGCGGCTGATGAGGTGCTGCGCCACCTGTTCGGGATCGCCAATCACAACTGGTCTTCAGCGGACGTCAACGAGTCCGACTCTCATTTCCGCTGGTCGTACAACCAGTTCCTATTCGACAGCCATGACGACTACGTGCAGCAAGTAGTGCTCGGGAGGTAAAGCGGCTTTGCGCTCGGCCTCCTCATTTCACTCCCGACATCTCGCGTTCGAACGCCGCTACCTTGCCGCCTTCGAGCAGTTGCTTCGCGTCGAGGAGGCCGAAGAGCTCGATCAGCTTCGCCACGACGCCCGTCCACCCGGTCTGGTGACTCGCACCGAGGCCGGCCCCATTGTCGCCGTGGAAGTATTCGTAGAAGAGGATGTGGTCGCGCCAGTGCGGATCTTGCTGAAACTTCTCGGTGCCGCCGTACACCGGCCGGCGTCCGCTGCTGTCGCGCAAGAAGATCCGCGTGAGGCGATCGGAAATCTCCTTCGCCACTTCGAATAGGTTCATCATTGTCCCCGAACCCGTCGGACATTCGATTGTGAAGTTGTCGCCGTAGTACGTGTAGAAGTTCAGCAGCGACCTGATGATCATGACGTTGACGGGCATCCAGATCGGGCCGCGCCAGTTGGAGTTGCCGCCGAACATACCGGTGTTCGATTCCGCCGGCAGGTAGTCGACGCGGTGCTCCTGGCCATTGGCGTGAAAGACATACGGATGATCCGCATGGAACCGCGACAGCGCACGGATGCCATAGGGGCTCAGGAACTCGTTCTCGTCGAGCATCTTCGTCAGGATCCGGCGCAGCCGCTCCGGCGTGAGCAGCGCGATGATGCCGCGCTCGTTCACGCCGAAGTGCCCGGCCCCCGTCGGATGCATGGTCGTCGCGAGCTCGGGCATCCGGCGCAGCCGCTCCAGGATCTTGAGCATCGTCCCGGGAACGCGCTCGCGCTGCCATTTCTCGATGACCGTGGTCGCGCACAATGGTAGGAGGCCGACCATCGAGCGGACCTTCAAGCGGGTGGCGGAGCCGTCGGGCAGCCGCAGCAGATCGTAGTAGAAGCCGTCTTCCTCGTCCCACATGCCTTCGGGGCCGGGGCGGTTCATCGCCGCAGCGATGTAGTAGAAGTGCTCGGCGAACTTGAAGACCATGTCGTCGTAGGTCGGATCGTGCGCGGCGAGCTCCACCGCGAGCTCGAACATGTTCTGGCTGAAAAGCGCCATCCACGCCGTGCCGTCGGCCTGTTCGAGATAGCCTCCGGTGGGGAGCGGCGCGCTGCGGTCGAACACGCCGATGTTGTCGAGGCCGAGGAATCCGCCGTCGAAGACGTTCTTGCCGAAGCGGTCCTTGCGGTTGACCCACCACGTGAAATTGAGCAGGAGCTTGCTGAACGTGGTCCTGAGGAAGTCCAGGTCGGTCCCGGCGTCCCTGGCGTGCCCGGTGCGATGGAGGAACAGCGTGGCAAACGCGTGGACGGGCGGGTTCACGTCGCTGAAGTTCCACTCGTAGGCGGGTATCTGGCCGTTCGGATGCAGATAGGCGCCGCGCAGCATCAGCTCCATCTGATCCTTCGCAAAATCAGGATCGACGATCGAGATCGGCAGCGTGTGGAAAGCCAGGTCCCAGGCCGCGTACCAGGGGTATTCCCACTTGTCGGGCATCGAGATGATGTCCCGGTTCAGCATGTGGAACCACTCCGAATTCCGGGCGGCCCGGTAACCCGAATGCAGGGGGTTGGAGTGGTGCTCGTCGAGCCAGTTGTCGCCGTCGAAGAAAAAGAACTGCTTGCTCCACAGCATGCCGGCAATCGCCTGGCGCATGACGTTGGCCGCGTCGGCGCTCACGGACGGAGGCGTGACCGACCGGTAGAACTCGTCCGCTTCGCGAAGCCGGTCAGCGAAGACGGCATCGAACGCCTTGCCAAACGGCTTGCGCTTCTCGTCCGGGAAGCCGCTGGACAGCCGCAGGCGGATCACGGCGGACTGTCCGGCCCCGATCGTGGTCGTGCAGTGGGCGGCGACCTTCGTGCCCTGCTGGTCGGGATTCACCGCGTCTTGCCGGCCGTTCACGACACAGTCGTTGATGCCGTCCTTGACGTATCGGGTCTCGTTCCTGGTGTGGAACAAGCGTTCGTGATTCGTTTCGTTCTCGGTAAAGAGCAACGGCACCTCGCCGTCGCAGGAGAGCACGAACGAGCCAAGGAGAGGGTGCGCCGCTGCGACGGCGGTGCCGCCTGCGAATGTGCCAACGCGCGTGAGGCGCGGCCTTTCTGCAGCCCGATTCGACGAGGCGATCCACGTCGACCAGTCGTTGCGGAACCACAGCGTCGGCAGCAGATGCAGATCGGCCGCTTCCGGCCCACGGTTCTCCGCCGTGATGCGCACGAGAATGTCTTCGGCGCCGCCCTTGGCGTACTCGACGACGACGTCGAAATAGCGGTTCTCGTGGAAGACGCCGGTGTCGAGCAGCTCGTACTCCATTTCCTCGCGGGAGCGGCGGCCATTCGTCTCCACCAGGTCTTTGTACGGATAGGCGGCCTGCGGGTACTTGTAGAGATACTTCATGTAGGAGTGCGTCGGCGTGCTGTCGAGATAGAAGTAGTACTCCTTCACGTCCTCGCCGTGGTTGCCTTGGCTGTTGGTCAGGCCGAACAGCCGCTCTTTGAGAATCTGATCCTTGCCGTTCCAAAGGGCCAGACTGAAACAGAGTCGCTGCTGATCATCGGAAATACCCGCGATGCCGTCCTCACCCCAGCGGTAGGCGCGGGAGCGGGCATGATCATGGGTGAAGAAATTCCAGGCGTCTCCCGTTTCGCTGTAGTCCTCGCGCACGGTGCCCCACTGGCGTTCGCTCAGGTATGGCCCCCACTTCCTCCACGGACTGGTCCCGGTGCGGGCTTCTTCAAGGCGACGGTGCTCGTTGGTCATGACAAATCCCTCATTCCATTTCGTTTGCTCTGGTGCTTGCAACGCGACGCGTGGGCTGAAATCGTCCTGCGTCCGAGGTTCACCGAGCGCCTGTCCATCTTGCGATCACGCTGACGTTCCGCGAACGATGAGCGACACAATTCGACCGGCTGCCCGCGCTCAATCGATCGCTCGCCGGGCGCCGTCTCGTGGTGGATTTAGATTTCCTCCGACAAGTGTCATCGCGGTTGCTGACGCACCTGGCGTCGCGTGATGGGCGGCGTGACGCCACCCTGCCATCGAGGAGGCCTCGCCCTTTTCTCTGTCTTCAATGGTCCCTCGGGACCTGCGCCTTCGCCGCTTCGCGCCGCTCCCGCTGATCGCTGATCAACTTGTAGGTGACGTAGTACTTGTAGATGTTGCTGACGTAGGTGACCGTTTCACGGCCGATCCGCTCCGACGCGACACGCTCGACGTTGCCGAACCAAATGTTGGGATCGAGGCCTCTCTTGGCGGTTTCACTCCGAAGCTGTTTCAGGCGCCCTGGCCCGGCGTTGTAGGCTGCGAAGGTCATCAGCCCTTTGTTCAGATTGTCCATGGGATCGTCCTTGAAGTACTGGTCCATCATGAACCGCATGTACTTCACGCCGGCGTGGATGTTGGCATCGACCTGGGTGATGTCGCCGACGTTGAGTTCCTTGCCGGTCGGGGGCATGACCTGCATCACGCCAATCGCGCCCACGGGGCTCTTGACGTTCTGGTCCAGCGTCGACTCTTGATAGCCCTGCGCCGCCATGAGCAGGTAATCAAGGTTGTACTGGGCGCCGTACTTCTTGAACATCTCGACCATCGCCTGCAGCTTCTGGCGCTCGGCGTCGGCCGCGGCGTTCTTCGCGTATTTGGTGCTGTCGAGATAACGGCGTTCGATCACGTTTCGGAATCCGTCGCCCTTGCCGTGCTTTTGGAGCCAGGTGTTGACGACCGCCCGGAGCTTGGGATTGTCCTTGCGAAACGCGACGGCCAGGCTGCCGCCTGACCGGACGGCGATACCTGGATGCGCCTTCAGGTTCGTGAACACTTTGCTCCAGAACTCGGCGAGGTAGTCGTCGACGATGGTGGCGTTCACGAGGCCAGCGTTGACCATCTCGAGCACGTCATCGTCTTCGAGAACCGCCGGGGCCTCCACGAACACCGCCGCCGGCTTGCCGCGCGCCTTCAGTTGCTCGTTCAGCGTGATGAGGCTCTCCTCGTAGAGGCTCCCTTTGCGGACGAACACGTCCTGGCCGGAGAGATCGTCCAGCGTGGCGATCGGAGGCGCGCCTGGTCCGGTGACCACCACTTCACTGACGTTGGTGCGCGTCGGCTCCGAGAAGTCGACCAGTTTCTCCCGCTCGGGTGTGACCGTCACCATGGCCGCGACCATGTCGACCTTGCCGCTGGTGAGGGAGGGGTACAGCTGATCGCGCGACATGGGCACGATCACAACGTGCAACTTGAGGGTGCCGGTCTTCAGGTCGGCATTCAGATCGTTCTCGAACAGCTTCAACGACTCGTACGTCAACCCGCGCTCCTGCCCCCTGTCGATGAAGTAGTGCGTGCGGTTGTACGTCACGGCCACGCGAATCGCGCGACGCCCGACCAATGCGTCGAAGTCGCCGGTGAACGGCTTGCCGATGCCGTCGCGCACGGCCTGCGGAAGGGCGTCGTACGGCGAGGCGGTGTTCGGGATGGGCACCTCGGCTACGGTTGCTGGTGCTGCCGGCGGCGTGTTCTGACCGGAGCAAGCCGTGGCGGCCGCAGCCAGCAACAGGGCAACCGCATAGGTGTATTTCATGTCTGGAGTCCTCTCGGAGCTTGTGCCGCGTGCCTGGAAGATGAGAAACAGGCCTTTCTATCCACGAGACCGATGGTCTGCGGAAGCCTGCATTTGCGAGGTGCTTGTTCGGTTATTCGTGATCGGCTTCCCGCCAGGTCCGCGGCACAGATCATGTCAGCGTCACGCTCATTGCGGTGTTCCGTTCTGCACACGTCGAGACCGCCGCACGCCGACGCGCCTCAGTGCTAACGCCTCACTGCGAGTTCGCTGAATGCCTTGCTCGATCAAATCCTCGAGGACGCGGGGACTCCCGTACGCACGCCAGCTGCCTCATGTGAGGCGCGAATCAGCGCCCGACAGCACTCCGCCACCGTATAGTCGGCCTTCTCCGCCGCGATGCAAGCAAACCCTACTGCTGGTGCTTCGCGAAGAAGGCCGCGGCTTTTTAGGATGTCGCGCTCCGTGCGCAGCTCCCGATTTCTTTGCGGAGGCGGGCGAGCTCCTCGCGCTCGGCCGTCGTCAAGCCGGTACGACCGTGCGTGCGATCGGCCTGGGCCGCGTCACCCACAACCGCAGGGCCGACGGCGTCAGATCGAGATCGCGGGCAACCGCCCCGACCGTCTTGTGGTCATCGAGTACCAAGCGCACAGCCTGGTTACGGAACTCCTCATCGAACTGCCGGCGTGGCCGCCGGCCCTTGCTGCTCTCGGGCATCCGGGACATCGTATCCGCCTTTCGGAACGTGTCCACGAGATCGGACCAGGTCGCTGTTGATCGAGCGGAGCCGCACATTGATCCCGCCCGGTACGTAGCCCCGCTTGCGCAACGAGCCGATGAGTGCTTGTAGTGACGCCCGCGAGATGTCAGCGGGGAGCACCGTGACACTTTGCCGATAGTGCGCACAGTCCTCTCACTCCACGCGCGAACATAACGGCCGTAGTCGAGGAATTGATCGCAGAGATTCCCCGTCGTCGTCGGCATAGTTAGCTACTCCCGCGACAAGGATCGGAGGCAGCAAACTCACGCGAAGACGTTGATGGCTGGAGACTTGATAGCCGGCGACCCGACTTGAACGGGTGACCTGCTGATTACGAATGCTCGCCCTTGCCGGAGCGGCCTGCATGTGGTCATGATGACCACATGGAACGTAATCTCGTGGGCGCTCGCGAGTTGAAAGTGCGTCTCGGCCGCTACCTCCGCCGCGTCCGAGAAGGGCGAACGTTGGTCGTGACCGACCGAGGCCAGCCGGTCGCGGAACTCCGCCCGATTGGCGTCGAAGCCGAGACCGACGCCGTGCTCGCTAAACTCGAGGCCAACGGCGCGATCACCCGACCCAAGGACAAGCGCTTGCCGCCATTCCGACCCATTAACAGTCGCGGCGACTCGGCCTCGGCGGCTGTCATCGAGGATCGCGCCGATCGCTTCTGATGCGGTACTTCGACGCTAGTGCGCTGGTGAAGCGATACGTCCGCGAAACAGGGAGCGTGACGGTCCGTCGACTGCTCTCATCCGATGTATCAGCTACGAGCCGGCTGTCGGCCGTCGAGATCACATCCGACTTGATGCGCCGATCACGTGAAGGCGCGTTTGTGGATGCGGAGCGCGATCGCGCCTTTGCCGTCCTCTCCAGGGACATGGCCGCTTTGCTGGTCGTCGAATTGACACCAGACATTGTCGCTCGGGCACAGGCGCTGTTGAAGCGTCACACGCTGTGTGCGTGCGATGCCATTCAGCTCGCCAGTTGCCTCTTCCTGCAGGAGGAGCTTGGCGAAGAGACGACGCTCGTCGCCTTCGATGAGCGTCTGGCGGCAGCGGCTCGTCGAGAGGAGCTGAAGCTCGCGTAAGAAGCGATCCGTCCGCGGTACTGGTTCAGATGGCGCCTGCGGGCCTCTCCAGCTTGGTTAGCTTCTTGGGACGGAGGTCAGTCCGACCTTGTCGGCGAGTGACGTGGCTTTGAGCCTTGCGACGCGATTCGGATTCAGTCAATTGCCGAACGCCGGTTCGGGCGCAAGCACGCCCATGGGCCGAGCCGCAGTCTTCTGATGAGCAGCACCCGCCGCCGCAGGCCCCGCCTTCGGCGACGTCATTAGCGAAGGTACATTATCATCGGCGCCCGAAACGTCATGGCCCTAACTCAATGGCCCGCACAGCGGCCAACCAACTCTGCGCCAACACTCGCGCCGATTCGATGTCACGCATCAATAAGGACACCGTCATTCACTTCAACGAAAGTAACCCGTAACGACAAAGCTAACCTGAAACTCTTTCTCGACTGAATCGAAATCCCGCTTCGTCTGTAGGTAGAAGCGTAGTGGGATTGATTCGAGTTCTTTCGCAATCGCTATTTTCGCTTTGTTAGTGACGTAGTTGTCGTTTTCAAAGTCCGTCTTGTTCTCGTAACCCGCAGTCACCGCCCATTTGTGTGGCAGAATGATGGTGAATGGAAAGAATGTTTCCAGGGAATTCAATGGCTGCGCACTGCCCTCTTCGGCGACCGACTGGTTGTATTCGAAGGACGGGCTGAAGGTGAGCCACCGCGTAATGTCCCATCCCAAGGAGCCGAACCCCTGAATTTGCCAAGCGTTGTCGCTGAATTCGTGACGTCCTGTCGGCATTTCCAAGTCCAAACCGGCGCCGACGCGGAAGGTCTTTCTCAACCGGAAAGCCGTGCCTGTTGCCACTTTGACATCCCCGAGACCCCCGATGTCCGGGACGTTGGGGTCATCGCTGCCGACCCGCAAGTTCACCGGTAGTTTCAACCGCACCGCCCAGTCCTGATTCTCCGAGACACGCCAGACCCACAAGGTCCCTGCCGTCTCCTCCACGATGCTCGCTCCATCGGTAAACTTATTCCACTCCGTTTCCAGCCAGACGCGGCGGGTAAGAATCGTAGGATCGTTGAACACTTTCAGATCGGCCGCGGGCACCTGATCCGAACTCGTGCCTGCTTGCTCGGCGGCCTCCAGATTCGCTCCATGGAATCCGGCGATAACACCGAGCGTTACGAGCATGATTCTCTTCATAATCGTGACCGACAAGCGAATCGACCGGCGGCGACTGCGTTTGGACCCGGCATCGGGATGTGTCAATCCACTTTCGCGGGTTGAATGTGGTCGAGGCTGCGGGGTCGAACGGCGGCCACTGTTCAATCTCGCACAGGGCCTGACAGCGGAAGCCGTGGGGAGTGGCGAGCAGAACGCCCCGGACGCTAGTGCCCGGGAGATATACATCTTTCGAACGATTCGCAGGGTTCGCGTTGTCGGGCCAGAGGCCGTCGAGTTCTGTCGAACCCGCGTAGCCTTCACGAGTTTTGCACTCGACACTTTCGATCTGGTTTCAGTGAACGTCGGCGCAAACAGTCTGCTGATCGATCCGCTGATGAACGTGATCGGTAAATTAGTGACATGCATAGTGACTCACGGCTAACCCCGATACGTTGGACTTCTACGGAGAGGGAGAGATTAACGGCATACGCTTCCAGGGCGGCGGCGATTGTCTCAGATAGGCCGATGCTCCTCTGATCGGCGCCACGAACGTGCGGTGCCACAATCGTGCGACAGTCCTTAACGACGGCTGCGTCGGCGGATTGATAACTTCGAAATACCTTAGCTCCCATCGACGCTTCACCGACTGGCAGCATTTCGGCTGGTTATCTCAGCACATCAGTTGCGGTGGCTCGATTTTGGAAAAAGCGGTAAGCGCCGCTCAAACGTCGCGTTGAGGGTGCGACGCGCTTCCTCATCCCCATGAACCGCCACCAGACCTGGACTTGTCCTGACTACCGTTGGGTGACTGATGGTGAGAACGGTGAGAAGGTGAGAGCCGTCCCAACGTCCTCTCCCCAGTAAATACATAATCAACAGGTCTGAATTTTCATTTTCTAGAGGACAGAGTAGAAGAGGGATTCTCACCTCTCACCCTATCACCTGTGGCTATCGAAAAGTCGATACGGCCGCAGATCAAGCTCTAGGCATGCCACAGAGTCCGCACGGGAATTGCGACGCCCGCGGGACATTCATTCCAAGCGCAATGCGGTTCAATGAACGGGGCGGTTCCGCGGAATGTGGATGGGCGTACGGGGCCGACGGCAGTTATCCGCGACGCGATCGTAACTGTGGTGACCGGGCGCGTGATCGGTGTGTCCTTGCCAAGCGCCAGATGCGTTCGCCAGAGCGCGTCGTGTGCCGCGCGTTCTCTCGGCGGTTCAAAGTGCAAGATCCGAACCCGCTTGAGACGGTCAGGCGCTGCGGAGTCTGCAACGATCCTCGCGATCCCGTCCGCGACTTCAAGCCTGACAAACGTGTTGTTTCGGACGGCCAGGCTGTGCTCGCGGACTTCGGTATCTCGCTCCTTAAGAGCGATGACCACACGCACACTCGATTGACGCCGACGCCGGCACGCGCGATCTCCGCGATCGAATCAACGGCTGCATGACGCGCAGCA
>Ga0207706_10002507_pt1 | contig 17895 bp, 17 predicted proteins | sample KBSC53metaG_FD_184318 | JGI IMG/M metagenome (GOLD analysis project Ga0207706, IMG submission 184318) | Corn rhizosphere microbial communities from Kellogg Biological Station, Michigan, USA - KBS C5-3 metaG (SPAdes) (version 2) | ecosystem: Host-associated > Plants > Roots > Rhizosphere > Soil ... | reverse complement strand
CTCGGACAACGCGGCCAATGCCGGCGTCGTGCTCGGTGGCCGCCGGACCTCTCCGTCCGCGACAGACCTGCGATGGATCCCCGCGCTCTGCTATCGCAACGGCGTGATCGAGGAGTCGGGCGTGTCCGCAGCGGTCCTCGACCACCCGGCGAATGGGGTTGCCTGGCTCGCGAACAAGCTCGCGACGTACGGGCGGGCGCTCGAGCACGGCCATGTCGTCCTCGCGGGCTCGTTCATCCGCCCCATTCCCGCCCGCTCCGGCGACGACTTCCGCGCCGATTTCGGCCCGCTCGGAACGATCTCGCTCGGTTTCGCCTGAAGGTCGAGCACATGTATACACCCGTCAACGGTTTCAAGCAGGCGCTCGCCGCGCGGCGCGTCCAGGTCGGCCTGTGGCTCGGGCTCGCGGATCCCTATTGCGCGGAGATCTGTGCGGGCGCGGGCTTCGACTGGCTGGCGCTCGACGCCGAGCACGGCCCAAACACCATCCGTACGCTGCTTTCGCAGTTACAGGCCGTCGCGTCGTATCCGGTGCACGCCGTGGTCCGTGCCGCGCACGGTGACCCCGCACACCTGAAACAGCTGCTCGACATCGGGGCGCAGACGCTGGTGGTGCCGCTCGTCGAAAGCGCCGAGCAGGCGCGCGCGGTGGTCCGCGCGACGCGCTACCCGCCGGACGGCGTTCGCGGTGTGGGCAGCGCGCTTGCCCGTGCTTCGCGCTGGAACAGGCGCGCCGACTATCTGCAGCGCGCGGACGCCGAGATCTGCGTCATCGTCCAGGCGGAATCCGCGGCCGCGCTATCCCACCTGGACGAGATCACTCGCGTCGAGGGCGTCGACGGTGTCTTCCTCGGGCCGGCCGACCTGGCCGCATCGCTGGGGTATAGAGGTGAGCCCGCGCATCCCGTGGTTCGCGAGGCGCTCGATCGTGCCATTGCGGCGATCACCGCCGCCGGGAAGGCGGCTGGCATCCTCTCGAGCGACGAAGCGCTGGCGCGCGGATACCTCGCCGCGGGCTGCGGCTTTGTCGCGGTCGGCGTCGATACGACGCTACTGGCGCGGGCGACCACCGCACTCGCCGAGCGCTTCAAGGCGGGCGTCGCCGGGAATGGCGACGCGCCGGCGGGTTGACGCGCAGGCCCGGCCGTGCGGAAGTTCGACCAGTCCCTGCCGATGGCGCTGCTGCGCGCCCGCGAGCTCACGATGAGCTACTTCCGGCCGCTGCTGAATGCGCACGGGCTCACCGAGCAGCAGTGGCGTGTCATCCGCGTGCTGCAGGAATACGGCGAGCTCGAGTTCCGCGACCTGTCGCGGGTGGCCTGGATCCAGCCGGCGAGCCTGACAGGCATCCTCACGCGGCTCGAACGCGCCGCGCTGGTGCGACGGACACGCTCGCGGTCTGATCAACGCCGCCTGCATCTCTCGCTGTCCCGGGCCGGGTTGCGACGATTCGAGACCGTCAGCGTCGAGGCAGAAAAACGCTACGGACAGATCGAGCGGCAGCTCGGGCGTTCGAGGCTCACGTCCCTGATGAAGATCCTGCGTGATTTCGACCGGCTGGAGACGACGGAGGGCGCGGGGTCTCACCGCCGGCGTTGAGTCGCTGCGCAACATCGCGCGCCGCAGGCGCGCTCATTCCTGCCCCCAGACGGACCGCGCGACCTCGACCACGAGCTCGAGTTTCCGCCACTGCTCGTCCTCCGACAGGGCGTTGCCGTGGTGCGTGCTCGAGAAGCCGCACTGGGGCGACAGGCACAGCCGCTCGAGCGGCACATAGCGGGCGGCGGCGTCGATCCGCCGCCGAAGCAGGTCCGCATCTTCGAGCTCACCGTACTTCGTCGTGACCAGGCCGAGCACGACGGTCTTGCCCCCAGGCAACAGACGCAGCGGCTCGAAGCCGCCGGCACGCTCCGAGTCGAATTCCATGAAGAAGCCGTCGACGCTCGTCGAGAACATGGCTTCCGCAACGACCTCGTAACCGCCCTCTGCTACCCAGGCGCTCTTGAAGTTGCCGCGACAGGTATGCATCGTCACGGTCATGCCGGGCGGCCGGTCGGCGAGCGCGGCGTCGACCGCGGCGGCGTAGCGGCGTGGCAGGTCATCCGGATCGTCGCCGTTGCGGCGACAGGTGTCGCGCATCCTGGGGTCGCAAAGGTAGGCAAAGGCGACGTCGTCGAGTTGCAGATAGGCGCAGCCGGCCCGGGCCAGCTGCGCAATGGCGACGCGATAGGCGGCCGCGACATCGGTCCAGAACTCGTCGAGATCCGGGTAGACCTCGGTCGCGATTGCGTTGCGCCCACCGCGCAGATGCAACATCGAGGGTGACGGGATGGTCATCTTCGGCGTCGCCCTCGCCACCGACGCCAGGAACTCGAAGTCCCCGACCATGATCGGCTTCGAGCATCTCACCTTGCCGACCACCGTGGCGATCGGTGGCTGGTCCGCAGGCCCGCCGAACTTCAGCCCCGGATTCGCGTCAATCGCGACGCCGTCGAGCTGCGTCAGGAAATCGAGATGCCACCAGTCGCGGCGGAACTCGCCGTCGGTGACCGACCGCAGGCCGAGCGCTTCCTGATGTGCGACAGCGTCGCGGATCAAGCGATCCTCGAGTTCCCGCAGGCGCTCGCGGGCGAGGTCACCCGCCCGCCATTGGCGGCGGGCGCGCGCAAGCTCCACCGGGCGCAGAAGGCTGCCGACGTGGTCGGCGCGGTAGGGCGGTCTCAATTGTCCGTGCCCTGCATGGTCTGTTCGAGATCGGCCAGCTTCTTCAGCCGCCGGCGCATCAGGACGCCGGCCTTGTCGGTCGGAATGCTGACCTCGCGCAGACCGTCGGCGGCGGACAGCGCCTGCATCTCGGTGATCTGCTGCAGGGCAAACGCGTCCTCCCTGAAGGCTTCGACCTGCGCCTTGATCATGAATTCGCCGATCTCCGCGTCGTTGGTCACGAAGTTGCGCGCCTGTGCGGTCCAGTAATGCGTCGTGACCGCGCTCTCGGGCGTGACCAGCTGTGCGACCCTGACCATCGGTTGTGGCGACTGGGCCTCCTCCGGCAGATCGAGGTTGCGGAAGATCCCGGTGTTCACATGCAAGCCCGGCGAGACGTATCTCGAGCCGGAGCTGCGGATCGCACGGGCGCCGGTCCAACCGAGCGGCCGGGCATAGATCGCGGGAAGCTCGCAGTGGACGTGGCGCCAGACCTCCAGGTTCTCTCCTTCGCAGTTCATCTCGACCGGTGCTCGCGCGTATTCCGGCGTGCCGAAGGTCTTCGCGTGCAGGAAGCTCAGGTGCGACAGGTCGAGCAGGTTCTCGTGCAGGTGTACGTAGCTGCCCTTCACGTGCAGGTATCCGACCCGAACCGCCCAGTCCGGATGGTCGAGCCATTCCTGGTGTGGCGTAGGGTCGCCCTCGGCTGGCGGGCGCTCGCCCATCCATATCCACACGAACGGGCCCTTCTCGGCCGTGTGAAACGCTCGGACCCGCAACGACGCAGGCACCGACTTCTGCATCGGGATCTCGATGCACTGGCCCGTCGTGTCATAGCGCAATCCATGGTAGCCGCAGACGATCGTGTCGCCGTCGACCGTACCGTGCACCAGCGGAAACGACCGGTGACAGCAACGGTTGGCGAGCGCGACGACCGAGCCGCCCTGCGTTCGAAAGAGCATGACACTCGTGCCGAGCACCGTGCGCGCCATCGGTGTGCGGCTCACCTCGGCCGCTTCTGCAACGACGTACCACGCATTGCGTATGAACGGCGTCGTGCTGTCCGCCTGTTCCATAGCTCCCCCGGTCGTTCCCGAACCGCGGTCAACCTTCGAGCGACTTCCACATCTCCCGGTCGCGCTCCGCCGTCCAGATGCGTGGATCACGGATACCGCCGGCTTCGTCATAGGCCCGCGAGACGTCGAACGGCATGCAATGGTCGAAGATCGCGAATGACCCGAACGCGGGGCGCAGGCGCTCGCAGGTGTCGCTGTAGATCTGCTTGAGGCTGCGCCCGGCGGCGCGCCCGGATCGCACGCTGGCCAGCAGCTCGCTCACGAACTCGCGTGTCTGCTCGATGGCGAGCTGGCAGCGATCCTTTCCGACGAGCGCGTCGCCGCGCCCCGGCACCAGCGCGCGCGGCTTCAGCGCTGCGAGCCGGGTGAGTGTGGCCGGCCAGTCCTCGAGGTAGGCATCGCCGGTATAAGGCGCCGCGCCGAACTCGACCAGGTCGCCGCTGAACAGGACCTCGCTCTCCGGCAGCCAGGCCACGGTGTCGCCCTTGGTGTGGCCGCGCCCGAGCTGGAGCAGCCGGATTTCCGTCCTGCCAAGCCAGACGCGCATCTCGTCGCGGAACGTGATGTCGGGCCAGGTGAGGCCGGGGATCGATTCCACCGACTGGAACAGCCTGGGGAAACGCTCGACCTCGGACTTGAAGTCCTGTGCACCGCGCTCCTCGATCAGCTCGCGGGTGTCCTGGCTCGAGACGACGTGCGGCGCACCGTACGCCGAGGCGCCGAGGACACGGACCGCGTGGTAGTGCGTCAGCACTACGTAGCGGATCGGCTGGTCGGTGACGCCGCGGATACGCTCGATCACGTCCTGGGCCATGACCGGGGTCGCCTGTGTGTCGAGCACCATGACACCGTCGTCGCCGACGACGACACCCGAGTTGGGGTCGCCTTCCGCGGTATACGCGTAGGCGCCGCCGGCCAGGTCCGCGAACGTGATGCGCTTCTCCGCGAGGTCGGCCTGGGATGCGAACGCCTTGCTCATGATGCTCGAGCTCCTCTGCCGCAGACCCCGCGACTATACCCCGGGCGCACGCGGCCCCGACCGGCGCGCGGGACTGGCATGATCTCGCCATGGCGGAGCCTCGCAAGCGCTATCCGTTTCGGTCGCCTCCCGAGCTCGCGGGGCCACCCGCTCACTGCCCCGTCGTGATCGCGGGCGCGGGTCCGGTCGGGCTGTCAGCGGCGCGGGACCTGGGGCTGCGGGGGATTCGGACGGTGATCCTCGACGACGACGACAAGGTGAGTGTCGGCTCCCGCGCGATCTGCTGGTCGAAGCGCACGCTCGAGATCTTCGATCGGCTGGGTGGTGCGGCGCCGCTCGTGCGCAAGGGTGTCACCTGGAACACCGGCAAGGTCTTCTATGGCGACGATCGCGAGCCGCTGTTCAGCTTCGACCTGCTGCCCGACCGCAGCCAATGTTTCCCCGCGTTCATCAATCTGCAGCAGTACTACGTAGAGGAATGGCTCGTGGATCTGGTCGAGACGACGCCACAGGTAGAGCTGCGCTGGAAGTCACGCGTTCACTCGGTCGAGATGCGTGACGATCACGTCGAGATCGGCGTCGAGACTCCGGAGGGGAACTACAGGCTGACCGCGGACCACCTCATCGCCGCCGACGGCTGTCGCAGCTCGATCCGCGGCATGCTCGGCCTCGATTTTGCGGGTGAGGAGTTCCAGGATCATTTTCTGATTGCCGATATCCGGATGAGGGCCGAGCGCCCCTCGGAGCGCTGGTTCTGGTTCGATCCGCCGTTCGCGCGCGGGCAGTCGGCGCTGCTGCACAAGCAGCCGGACGATGTGTGGCGGCTGGACTTCCAGCTCGGCTGGGACATCGATCGGGCGGTCGAGCTCGATCCGGCACGCATCGGTGAGCGCGTGCGCCGCATGCTCGGCGAGGGTGCGCAGTTCGAGCTGGAGTGGTCCAGCATCTATACCTTCCAGTGCCGGATGCTGGATCGTTTCGTTCACGACCGGGTCGTCTTTGCAGGCGATGCGGCGCATCTGGTGTCGCCGTTTGGTGCGCGCGGCGCCAACGGCGGTGTGCAGGACGTCGACAACCTCTGCTGGAAACTGGCGCTGGTGCAGCAGGGCGTGGCGCCGCGTTCGCTGCTCGCGAGCTACGACTCCGAGCGCGTGACAGCGGCCCGGGAGAATCTGCTGCATTCGACGCGCAGCACCGACTTCATCACGCCCAAAGGCGACTCGAGTCGCGCGTTCCGCAACGCGGTGCTGAGTCTGGCGCGCGACCACCAATTCGCGCGCGCCTATGTCAACAGCGGGCGGCTGTCGCTGCCCGCGGCACTCGGCTCGTCACCGCTACGGCCGCCCGGCGGCGATGCGCCGGGCACCGCGCTGGCCCCGGGCTTGCCAGCCGGCGACGCACCGATACGGATGCGCGATGGCACCGCAGGGTGGCTGCTTTCCGAGCTGGGCGGCGGTTTTACCCTGCTTTGCTTTGGCAGCGGCGGCAGGTCTGCGACCGCTCTGTCGACACTCCCTGTGCCTGTCGAGATCCTGCATGTGCTGCCGCCTGGGTCGGCCGACCGCCCCGGCCGCGTGATCGTGGATGCAACGGGCAAGCTGGCCGCCGATCTGCAGGTTGCACCCGATGCCTGCCTGCTGTTTCGGCCGGATCAACACCTGGCCGCCGTATGGCGCGATTACGACCCGGACCGGATACGCAAGGCCGTCATGCACTGCGTGGGGCGAGGAGACGAATCGTGACGCCGGCCGAGCTTCCGCCGGGGCGACGGATCACCGATCCTGATCGCTTCTATCAGGCGCTGGTCGACGCCCACGAAGGACTTTCGCCCGAGCAGAGCCGGCTGCTGAATGCGCGCCTCATACTGCTGCTCGCGCAATACCTGGAAAGCGACGAGCAGGCGCACGCCCTGCTCCGCGAGGCGGCCCGGGGCATCGTGGCCGACTCTCCCTGACGCCAGGCGAAGTCAGGGGCACCGCGGCAGGCTTCCGAAGGTTGTCACGAGGACGAGCCGCCCGCTCCAGCGCGCGAGAAACTCATCGCGGCCGAGCACCGCGGCGTGCGCGGTTCTGGCCGGGTCCTGCAGCAGTACGCGGTCCTGGGCAAAGGCGCCGAGCACCAGGAAACGCCCCTCGCGCAGCTCCGCCAGCGCCGGGAATGGCACTGCAACGAGGTCCTCCCAGGCGCAGTTGTGCTGCCAGGCGTAATAGCCATGGGCCTCGGCGGCCGAGAGCATTTCGGGGATCCCGAAGGAGCCGCCAATCCTTGCGGAGGCTTCCAGTTGCTCGAAGTCCACTGCGGAACCTCGACACTGGAGGACAAAATGCAACGCGACGAGGGCGGAATGCTCAGTCGGTGGAACGGAGTCCGCCGACGGCGGTACAAGCGGGAGATTCGACAAGATTAGGGTAACAACCTGATTGTTTTGGTCTGAAGGGACCATATGCTGGCCGGAGGTCGGCGGTCAACAAGGTTGACCCGAACCGGATCAAACAGTTCACGGACGATGCCGCCCGCTTTGCGCTTTCGGGCTCAGGCCACGGGCAGATTCATCACCTGCGCCGCCCACTGCACCACGGGGCGCACGCGTGGCGAAACTATGCGCAGCGCCTCCTCGTAGTCCACCCAGCGGTACTCGCTGTGCTCGGGGCGTCCGAGCTCGTCGTTCATTGGCAGAGTGACCGCCTCGGTCTCCGTGCGCGCCACGAAATACTCGGCGACCTTGCCGCGGCTATACGGCCCCGTGAGTGTCGAGGCGTGCCCCCAGGAGAAGCTCAGGTCATCGATCAGCGACTCCTCGCGGACCTCACGCAACGCGGCCGCGCGCGCCTCCTCGCCCCGCTCGACGATGCCCTTCGGAAAGTCCCAATGGTTGAAGGCGCGCAGCAGGAGAAACCGCCAACCGTCGGGGGTTTCGCGTACCACGACGACACCGGCCGAAAGCCGCGGCGGACGGGCAGTCATACTTTGAAGTATAGGGCTGCCCGCCTCCACGTTTCCTGCAAGCCCGGGCTGGCCGCAGCAGCCGCCTCACACCGCGTACCCGGGTCAGGCGGCCTCTTCGAGCTCCCCGTGTCTGGCCGATCGCTCGTACTCATCCACCCCGGCCGCGGCATGGATCACCGCCGCGATCCGCACCGCGCTCTGCACGGCTTCGCGGCTCGCGCCTTCCTCGCGGAGCTTGCGCTCGTGCGAGGTGATGCAGAGTCCGCAGCCGTTGACCGCGGACACCGCAAGCGAAAGCAGCTCGAAGTCGAGACGGTCGATGCCGGGGCTGCCGATGACGTTCATCCGCAGCCGCGCGGGCATGGTCCCGTACTCCTCGTCTTCGACCAGGTGAAGAAAGCGGTAGTAGACGTTGTTCATGCCCATGATGGCCGCGGCGGCACGTGCACCGGCAATGCTCGTCTCATCGAGCCGGTCGCGTGACCAGTCTTCTACCGCGCGGGCAAACGCGACGTTGCGGGCCGCAATCGCCGTGGCCACCGCGATCGACGCGATCTGCTTTTCGGTGAGCCCCGGGGCACCCTGCGGCGTGAGTACCGAGCCCAGGTTCAAGCGGATGTCGCGCGCGTAGTCCGGCAGCGAATCACGTATCTGCTCCAGGGACATGTCGTCTCCTTAGGGTCTGTGTGAGGACCGCGCGGCGCGACGGGGCGGAATCGGGGGAGGAACCGACCCCGCCGCGACACGCGGATTTGGTCTTGCGGCGTGGTGATCAGGCGGCCTTCAGCGTGTCTTCGCCCTTCTTCCAGTTGCACGGGCAGAGCTCGTCGGTCTGGAGCGCATCCAGGACACGGAGCACTTCCTCCGGGCTGCGGCCGACCGACAGATCCGTCACGTAGACGAAGCGGATCACGCCCTGCGGGTCGACGATGTACGTCGCGCGTTGGGCGACACCGGCTTCGCGATCGAGAACGCCGAGTGCCGTGGACAGCTCACGCTTGATGTCCGAGAGCATCGGGAACGGCAGGTTCCTGAGGTCCTCGTGGCTCTTGCGCCAGGCGAGGTGCACGAACTCCGAGTCGATGCTGACTCCGTAGAGCTGCGCGTCGCGGTCGCGGAACTGCTTCTCGAGCTTGCCGAAGGCCGCGATCTCGGTCGGGCAGACGAAGGTGAAATCCTTAGGCCAGAAGAAGAACACCTGCCACTTGCCGGGGTCCGAGTTCTGGTTGAACGGCTTGAAGCCGTGGTCGAGATCGTTCGAGACGACGCCGGTGAGGGCGTAGGCGGGGAATTTCTGGCCAATGCCAAGCATTTAGATCTCCTGATGGGTGGCTCGATGGGTGCATTGTCCTGATCCAATAGAGATTAATCCAATGCATGGTTCTTATGACTTCGATAGACGCTATCTATGAGCCTTGATATCCTTGGCTCGTGAACCTTCGAGATCTCAGGTACCTGGTGGCACTCGCGGACGAGCGGCATTTCGGCCGGGCGGCGGCGCGCTGCTTTGTCAGCCAGCCGACCCTCTCCGCCCAGATACGCAAGCTCGAGCGATATCTCGGCGTGTCGCTGGTGGAGCGCCAGCCCAGGCGGGTCGCGCTTACGCCCGCGGGCAAGGAAGTCGTGGAGCGAGCGCGCCGGGTGCTCCAGGAATCCGACGCCATCGTCGAAGTGGCGCAGGGCGCCCGTGACCCCTTGGCCGGCCAACTGAGAGTCGCTCTCATCCCAACCGTCGGCCCGTATCTCCTGCCGCGCGTCGCGCCGGCGCTGCAGCGCGACCTGCCGAAACTCAAGCTTCTTCTCTACGAGTACCAGACCGGCCCGCTCCTCGAGCGACTGCGGGCGGGTGAGCTCGACGTGGGTGTGCTTGCGTTGCCGGTGGTACCGATGGACGGCCTGGAGGCGACAGTGCTCTATGAGGAGCCGTTTGCCCTCGCGGTGCCGGACTCGCATCGGCTGGCCGCGCGCAAGCATGTCGGCATCGACGACCTTCGGGACGAGACCCTGCTGCTGCTCGAGGACGGCCATTGCCTGCGCGACCAGGCGCTCGAGGTTTGCAGCCACGTCGACGTGCACGAAGCGCAGGATTACCGCGCCACCAGTCTCGAGACCCTGCGGCAGATGGTTGCGGCCGGTCACGGCGTGACGCTGCTGCCGGAGCTCGCGATCGCGGCCCCGATCGGGGCAACGCGCGGGCTCGAGATCCGGCCCTTCGATGCGCCCCCGCCCTCGCGTACGATCGGCGCGGTGTGGCGCAAGTCCACCACGCGCAGCGCGGCGATCGAGGCGATCGCCGCGACGGTGCGCGCGGCACTGAGGGAGGACAAAAATCGATGACCCACCGGGATGGCTCAGGCGCGCAGTACTGAGCGCTCGCGGCTGCCGGTCCACCGGCTGCACGACGAGGAGGTCGAGCGCCTGCTTGCGACCGGCGAACGCCGGGCCGAGCTCGTCGAACTGCTCGGGGAGGACGCTTACCGGGAGCTGAGCCAGCTCGCGCGCCAGGCACGGGCTGTTCGCCGCCGCGGCGGCCCGACCGTCTACGTTCTGCCGGGTCTCATGGGTTCGCGGATCGGCACTCGCGGGCGCCTGCTCGACGACGTCCTCTGGCTCGACATCGTCGAGGTGGCGGCGGGGCACCTCACCCGCCTGGCGCTGCCGCGTGGCGCGCGGCTGCGGCCGCTCGGCATGATGTGGCTCAACACCTTCAAGCTGAAGCTCTCGCTCACCGTCGCCGGCTTCGATGCGCGCCCTCACGCCTACGACTGGCGGCTCGGCATCGAGGCGCTCGCCGCCCAGTTGAACGCGCGGATCGCCGCCGACGCGCGGCGCGACGTGATGCTGGTCGGGCACAGCATGGGCGGGCTGGTCGCTCGCGCGGCGCTCGCCGGCGACGGCCGCCGCATCCGCCGCATCGTGCAGATCGGCGCGCCGAACGGCGGCTCGTATGCGCCGGTGCTCGCGATGCGTGGCGTCTATCCCACGGTCCGGAAGCTCGCCGCTCTCGATATCCGGCACAGCGCCGAGGACCTCGCGCGCATCGTCTTCCGCACGCTGCCATCGCTGCACGAGCTGCTGCCACCGGCGCAGGGCGGCGCACCCAATCTGTTCGATGCCACGCAGTGGCCGGCCGACGCGCTCCGACCGGACGCGAAGCTGCTCGCGGCCGCCCAGCAGGCACGCGCGCGCTGGCCCGGCGGCGACGCGCGCTGCCTGCACGTCATCGGCATCCGCCAGGAGACCGTCACGGGCTTGAAGCGCACCGGCGCGCAGTTCGAGTTCGTGCTGACCGACGAGGGTGACGGCACGGTGCCCCTCGCGATGGCCGAGCTCGCCGGGTCGCGCTCCTGGTACGTTGCGGAAAAGCACGGCGGGCTACCGAACAACGGCCGCGTCATTTCCGCCGTCGTCGACCTGCTGCGCACCGGCGAGACGCGGCGACTTCCGGCGAGCGTTCGCCGCGTACGGCAGGCGGGCTCGCGGCGCGTCAGCGAAGCGGTTTTGCGCCGCGTCGCACCGCAGAAGGTGCGCTGGCAGGATCTCTCCGCGGACGCCCGCCGCCGGCTGCTGGAGCCGGTGGTGTCGCCCGAGTTCCGCGGCGGCGTGCCAGACGCCACGCGCGCTCGCACAGGCGAGCGCCGCAGCACGGCGCGACCGCCCGGACGCCGCCGGCTCGAGATCCGCATCGTGCGCGGCAGCATCGTCGATGCCAACGCGCGCGCGCTCGTGCTGGGTGTCTACCGCAACGTCGATCCGACCGGTCCCGCGGCCGCGCTCGACACGAGGCTCGGAGGCGCGATCCGCGAGCTCGCGTTCCGCCGCATGTTCGACGGCAGCCTGGGCCAGGTCTACGTGCTGCCGACGCCGCGCTCGGCGCTGCTCGCCGAGTTCGCGGTGTTCGCCGGGCTCGGCGATTTCGACGAGTTTGGCCACGATGCGCTGGCTTACGCCGCGGAGAACGTGGTCCGCGCGTTCGCGCGGTCGCGCGTCGAGGACTTCGCGACCGTGCTGATCGGCGCCGGGTCGGGCAGCAGCGTGGCCGCCGCGCTCGACGGCCAGTTGCGCGGCTACCTCGCAGGGCTGCGCCGCGCGGACCCGGCGCGCGTCGTCCGCAGAATCACCATCTGCGAGCTCGATGCGCGCAAGTTCGCGAGCCTGCGTGCGGCGATGACCCGCCTGGCACCGCAACTCGGCGCTGATGACTTCGAGCTGGTCGTCGACGAGGAGGACTCGCGACCGCCGCCGCGGACCGCGCCGAGCCGGGTCTCCCGAGCGCCGCCCGATCCCGTGTACCTGCTGGTCAACCTGGCCGAAGACGGGCACCGCACGCTTCTCTGCCGCGCGTCGCTCCTGACCGCGGGCTCGAAAGCCGCGGTGCTCTCCGGATCTGTTGCCGTCGAGAAAGCCGCGCTCGGCGAGCAGATCACCCGAATCGAGCGGTCCGGACTCGCGCCGCGCGAGCTCACCCGATCGGGTGAGAGGCTGGCGCGCACGCTGCTTGCGGCCAGTGTGCGCGAGGGGCTCGCTGGCATGGCCGCACACGCGCTCGTCGTGGTCCACGATCGCGAGGCATCGCGGGTGCCCTGGGAGGCGATGCGCATCGACTCGGGCTGGCCGGCGCTCGAGCAGGGCATGAGCCGCAGGTATGCGAGCGAGAACCTGACGGTTGCACGCTGGCGCGAGGCGCGCATTCCCGGTGAGCGGCTGCGCGTGCTGCTGGTCGTAGATCCCACCGAGGACCTCCCGGGCGCCGCCGCGGAAGGTGCTGCGCTGCTGCCGCTCCTCGCCGAGCACCGTGCCGAGGTCGAGTCGCTCGCCGGTGCCGAGGCCACTCGCGACCGGTTGCGCGGACTGCTGCGCTCCGGCCGGTTCGACGTACTGCATTTCGCGGGCCACGGTTATTTCGACCCGAACCGCCCAGGCGAGAGCGGACTGCTCTGCGCCGGCGACGAGGTCCTGCGTGGCATGGATCTCGACGGTATCGGCGACCTGCCGGCGCTGGTGTTCTTCAACGCCTGCGAAGCGGCGCGAGTGCGGCGCCGCACGGCCGCGCGTCGTTCGCCGCCGCGGCAGGCGACGCGGCGGCCGTCGACGAGTCTCGCCGAGGCGTTCCTGGTCGGCGGTGTCGCCAACTTCCTGGGTACGCACTGGCCGGTGGGCGACGATGCGGCGCTCGCGTTCTCGACCAGTCTCTACCCTGCACTCCTCGCCGGGCGACCGCTCGGCGACGCGATCCGCGATGCCCGCCGCGCAGTGCAGGCCAAGGGCTCGAGTGACTGGGCCGACTACGTCCACTACGGCAACGCGGCGTTCGTGCTGGCGCCGCCAGCGCCGTAGGAAAATAGTTCAGTACCATCTTTCCTGACGCCCGCGTGCGTCGGCGAAAATTGGGTTTGCGCTGGTCCAGCCGTGCACCGTTCACGGTCCGCACCCCACCGCCGCGCCGAATCCGTAAATAGACATAAAGAGCGCGAACGGCGTCACAACCGGGGCGACCTGTACCTCGGGAGAATCCCGCGGGTGTGTATCTCACTCGACACCACCACCACAAGGACCAATATGCGAACTTCAAAGATCCTTTCCGGCGTCTCGGCGGGCGTGCTGCTCGCCCTGACCGGCGGGGCGTACGCGGCCACTGCCACGACGACTTTCCCCGTCACCGCAACCGTGGCGCCGAACTGCACGGTCGCTGCGACGCCCATGGCTTTCGGCGCCTACACCGGAGTCGACATCACAACGCCGACGTCCACGATCACCGTGAACTGCACCGCCTTGACGGGGTACGGTATCGCGCTGGACGTAGGCACCGGCGGCGGCACCTACGCCGCGCGCACGATGAGCAACGGCGGCACCGGGACGCTTGTGTACAACCTCTTCACGACGACTGCGCGTAACGTGGTCTGGGGCGACGACTCCGGATCGACAGACATAATCGCGGACATCGGATCAGGGATGGGGACTCCCAAGAACCATACGGTGTATGGCAGCCTGCTCGCTGCCAACAATCCGAACGCCCAGTCCGGCAGCTACGCATCGACGATCAACGTAACAGTCACGTATTGACGTGAGGTCACTGCGCAGCCTGATCTTCGCGCTCCTGGCATCGGCGGCAGTCGCAGGACTGTCGCCGATGCCGGCGCTTGCCGGCAACTTTTCGATCTCGCCGGTTCGCCTTGACCTTTCAGCCGCGGCGCGGACAGCAGCGCTTACCGTGCGCAACAACGACCGAGAAGTCCTGATCCAGGCCGAGGTGCTGCTGTGGGAACAGCACACGGGTGAGGATCGGCTCACGCCGACGCGTGATCTGCTCGTATCGCCAGCGGTGTTCACAGTACCGAAGAACGGCTCGCAACTGGTCCGAGTGGCGCTACGCGGAGCGCCCTCCAACCCTGCGCAGGAGTTGAGTTACCGGCTGATTCTGCAGGAGGTGCCCCAACCCGCAAACCCCGATTTTTCCGGCTTGCAGGTCTCCCTGCGCCTCAGCATCCCGATCTTCGTAGCGAACGCCGAAGCCACCGGCCCAGCGCTGGCCTGGTCTGCGACCGCATCCGGGGACGGGTTGATCATCACCGCGCAGAACTCAGGCGATGTGCACGCCCGTATCCATGGCTTCTCGGTCGCACCGGCCCTGGACGACGGCGCGGCGCTTTCACAGCCGGTAGCCGCATACATCCTGCCCGGCCAGACGCAGAGCTGGACGCTCCGGCCGGCTACGGGAAGCCATGGGTCGACCGCCGACTGGCGGCAGGTGCGGCTCACGGTGACGACCGACGACGGCGAATCCAAGCTCGAACTTGACACGACAGGTGAGTAGTCGATGCGCGCCCGGCAGCTCATCGCCTTGCTGCCAATGTTCGCGGCTCCATGGGCGGCGGCCACCGATGTTTCTCCCGCAGGCGGCGAGGAAATCATCGAGCTGCGCATCAACGGGCAGGAACCAGGATCGACCCTCTTCGTGCGACGCGATACGAGCGGCGCGCTGCTCGTGCGTGCCGAGGACTTCGACGACCTGAGACTGAAGCCGCCGCAGTTGGCAACCATCGTGGTCGACGGGGCGGCCTACTTCCGCATCGATGCAGCGATGGGCGCGGACCTGCGTTTCAACGGCGCCACGCAAAGTGTGGATGTGACCCTGCCCGCCGACGCTTTCCTGCCGACGGTCACTGCTCTTTCCGACGCTCCTCTCAGGCCCGCCACGGTCTCGCCCGGCGCATTCCTCAATTACAACCTTTCGACTCAACAGGTCGCCGGCTTTAACGAGAGCGGCGCGTTGCTTGAACTCGGCTTCTTCAGCAGGCTGGGCGTAGTCACGAATTCGATGGTTGCGCGTGAAGCAGTGGAGCGGCAGGGCTCGACGCGTCTCGACACGACCTTTACCTACGACATGCCGGCGCGGCTGGCCACCGTCCGGGTTGGCGACGGTATCAGCTCCTCGGGAGCATGGGGCCGTGCCGTGCGCTTCGGCGGGCTGCAATTCGGCACGAATTTCGCTACCCAACCCACGCTCGTCACCACGCCGCTCCTCGCGGCTCGGGGCGAAGCGGTCGTACCGTCGACGGTGGACGTGTTCATCAACAGCCGACGGGTTGCAAGCGAGGCGGTCCCACCCGGGCCATTCGCCATCGAGAATCTCCCGGCGATCACCGGAGCCGGCGAACTCCAGGTAGTCGTCACCGACGCGCTTGGCCGGCAGCAGGTCCTCGCTCAACCCTACTACTCGGGGCCCAGCCTGCTTCGCGCTGGCCTGAACGAATTCTCTTTCGAGGCAGGCGCGATTCGCAATGACTATGCGATCGAGAGCTTTGGCTATGGCGACCCTTTCGCCGCTGCGACGTTTCGACATGGAATAACGAACTCGTTCACCGCCGAGGTGCATGCCGAGACACAGACCGGCCACGCGAATGCGGTAGGCGTCGACGCCGCCTGGCAGCTCGGTGCCGTGGGTGTCCTTACCGCGACCACAGCATTCGGAAGCGACCAGGACGATTCAGGTTGGCTCGCCGGCATCGGCGCCGAACGCAGTGGTCACCGGGTGCACGTGTTCGGGCGCACGCAACTCGCCTCCGCGAAGTTCGTGCAGATCGGCCTCTCCGAGTTCGAGCCGCGTCCGAAGCAGCGCACCTTTGCCGGCGTCGGCATCGACCTCGAGCGCTTCGGCACAGTTCAATTCGCCTATGGACACCAGAGCTTCTGGGACTCGAATCCGGTCGAAACGCTGGGCGCGAGCTACTCGGTGACCCTGGGCGCCTACGGCTTCGTCAGCCTGTATGCGAATCACACGGGCGGCCAGCTACCACAGACCGATGTGTACCTGGGTTGGACGATGCCCTTGGGCAGTCGTCGCAGCGTCGGGTCAAGCGTGGCCTATCGACCGGACACTGCCGCCGGTGAGAGCGTAGAAGCGACGGCTACGCTGCAACAGAACCTGCCGGCCGGCTCGGGCACGGGTTACTACCTGAGCGTCTCCAGCACAGAGGACGCGCAAGCCAGCCTGTCCTACCAGGGTCGCGCTGGCCAGGCGGGTCTCGAGTACTCGCGCCGCAGCGACACCGACGGCTGGCGCGCGACGGCGCTCGGTGGACTTACGCTCACGTCGGCCGGCGTGCTGCCCACGCGCTGGCTGGACCAGAGCTTTGCCGTGGTCCAGGTGGCCGACTACCCCGATCTGACCGTGTACGTCGAGAACCAGCCGATCGGTCGCACCGACCGCAAGGGCCGTGTGCTGCTCGATCGCCTTCGCCCCTACGACACCAACCAGGTGAGCCTGGACCCGGCCGAGTTGCCGCTCGATGCCTCACTTTCGAGTCCGACCGCTTCTCTCACGCCCGCCTACCGCAGCGGTGCGGTCGTGCGATTCCCAATCACCCGCGCGACCGCGGCAACGATGCGGCTTTTGCAGGAAAGCGGTGAGCCCGTGCCGGCAGGCGCGCGAGTTCATGCACCGGGTGGGGAGGCCACCGTCGCACTCCATGGATTGATTTTCCTGACCGACGCTGCGGGCTACAACGAAGCTTCCGCAAGCTGGCCGGGGCACCGCTGTCGTTTCTCCTTCCAGCGACCCGACGACGGCGACCCGATGCCGGACCTCGGCGAGGTGCGGTGCCTTGCAACGAACCCGTGAACTCTGCAGGGGCTCAGGACGCGGAAACCGACAGCCTGACGGGCATCGAATAGCTGCCTGCCGGCAGCCCCGGTCGCAGTTTGAGCCTCAAGCTCAGTCGCAACTCATTGACGTTCGCGGGTGCCTGCTGCAGGACCGTGATATCCGACTCACCAAGCGTAACCGGTGCACCGAGTCCGTCGATGTGGACGTAATCCGCGAGTCCGGCGAGTGGCACGATATTGAGCAGATACCGGGACGTCCCGATCGTGTGCACACGGTAGTGAACGTCCAGAGTCTTATAACCCTGGAGCAGGTCGGTGGACGTCAGCTCGACGGTTGTTGGTTCATAGACCGGTTCGATCCACGTGCGAGCCACGACTTGAGCCGACACACCGAAGCTGGCGTTGCGCATGCTGGCGAAGACCGGTGTTGTCGCCAGGATCATCACAATCGAGCAAGTGGCGACAGGTTGTCGATTTCTGCTCATGAGCTCCCTCCCCAGGTGAGGCAGCAGTTCTCCTTTCGGTCGAACCCCGCCCATCGTTATTGTTGGTCCGGTGCCTGCGGTTTGGCGCCCGGTCTGTTCTTGACGACCACGCTACACCCGACTCGTGGAACCAGCAATCTTGACCGTGCTCCGCGGCGAGCGGCAGAGATACTCCAGGGCAGGACGGCTCCGACGTGACCGGGCGCTCCCATATGCGGACCTGCTCGACTGCCGCGATCGCGGTCGTCCTGTTTTTCGAGGCGGGAGCGGCCTTGGGTGGCACAAGTTGCTCGGTGGCCGCGACCGGAGTCAGCTTCGGCGCCTATGACATTTCACTGGCGACACCGAATGACTCGACCGGTGACGTTACCTTCACCTGCACGTATGTGCCACCCGGGGGTGCGACGGGCGTGAATATCCAGGCATCCCTCAGCCCCGGCGTGAGCGGGAGCTACTCCCCGCGGCAGATGGCCCTCGGTCCGGGGCGCCTCAATTACAACCTGTTTCTCGACGCCGCCCGCACCTCCATCTGGGGCAATGGCCTGTCTGGCACGGGCATCGCGACTGCCAGCTTTACAGTCGGTCCGGGTGTGGGAAATGG
>Ga0207706_10002499_pt1 | contig 17916 bp, 18 predicted proteins | sample KBSC53metaG_FD_184318 | JGI IMG/M metagenome (GOLD analysis project Ga0207706, IMG submission 184318) | Corn rhizosphere microbial communities from Kellogg Biological Station, Michigan, USA - KBS C5-3 metaG (SPAdes) (version 2) | ecosystem: Host-associated > Plants > Roots > Rhizosphere > Soil ... | reverse complement strand
GCGCCACCGGGGGGGGGGAGGGTTGGCGGTTCTGGGCCCATTTAAGCGGATAGCGAGAGCGGGGGGGCAAAAGGTCACTATCCGAACTGCACAACGCGGCGTCTTCGCCAACAGTTCCGAGCCTCAGAATAATTTTTTCATCAGTGCCGAAACGATTTGAGCGCCGGTCACTGGGCAGGAAACACAGGTAAATCAACGCTGTAACGCCCTAGTTTACGCTCGAGCGGGGACCGGAGTTGTTTCGCAAGCCCAGCGACGATCCGTTCGAATTGCGCTTTTTCCTGTTTGCCTTCCTCTTCGGGCACCAGGACCGGGCTGCTGAGGGTTAGCCGGCCGGTGAGCTCGCTCGTCCGCCGGAGGCTGATTTCGACGGGTTCCTGGGGCAGGTTGAGCATCGCGAATTCGACGATTTCCGTGACTAGGAACGCGACTGCGACCGCGACGTCCTGGGTCGTGTTTACGGTATCGAGCTCGAGATCGATGGCGAGCCTCCGCGCCGGCTCCGGCGCGCCGGCCCGTAGTTCCGCGGCCAATTCCGACAGGAGCGGACGAAGGGCGATCCCGCGATTTTCCTCCATCTCGGCGAAATGATTGCGGTGCACGATCGACAGGGCACCGACGCGCCGGCCGATGCCGGCATAGGCCGCGCGCGCATCCGGCGTTTCCGCGCTGCGGCCGTGGATGTTGAGGAGGGACGCCACGACCTGGAGGTTATTCTTGACCCGATGGTGAACTTCGCGGACCAGCCGGCGCTGGCCGACCAGAGCGTCGGTCATCTCACGCTCGGACTCCTCCACTCGCGACACGGCCCGGCCGAAGGCGTCGCGAAGTGCCTGGATTTCCGTCGACGGCCCGAGCCTGCGCGGAAGGTCAAGCCCGCTTTCCCCCGGCTTGTAGGCGATTACGGCGCGCTGCAGCCTTTTGAGCGGACGGATCAACAGGCGCGACACCAGCACCCAGGTGACCAGTGCGGCGAGGATCCACATCAAAACGGGCAGGAGGAGGATGACGCGATCGAGCGTCGTGATTCGGTGCACGGCGAAGCCGACTCGGCTTGTGATCGCGCCATTCGCAACCGGTAAATCGACATAGGTTAGCGGATCGCGGGTATCCGACCCGTGGGCCATCACCGTCAGTTCGTTACGACCGTCGGTCAGGGTCGCCGACCGAACATCTCCGCCCTGGGCGAGGGCAACTGCGCGAACTTCGTCAATGGGGATGCTCGCTGTCGCCATGCCCTCCACGACGCCGACGCGAATGTCGATGTCCATGCCATTGGGATCGATCCAGGTCCGGACGTCTCCGGGACCGACCAGCGGCGACTGATCCTTTGGCTCAAAGCCGCCGGCGGTGCAGAGGAGCTTTCCGTCGGCGTCTCTAAGGGAGAAGCGCCGGGTAATCGCCGGGGCGGTGGCCAGGGACCGGAGCGCAGTGCCACATGGATCGCTTCCGCCGTCGCGCACGGCGCCGGCAGCGGCGACCCGCAATGCCAGCGCATTTCTTGCGATCAGGCTTTCGATGGCATTGGCCGTGGATTTCGCCTGGTCCTGGCTTCGCCCGTACAGCGCCGAATTGGCCTCATGAATGCCCGACTCGCCAAGCCACGTCAGCGCGATACCGATCGGAAGCAGCAGGGCCGTCAGGATGAGGAGGAGTTTTGCCGCCGTTGGCAAAATCGCAAAACGGCGAAGCGCGGCATTCAGCATGCCGGGGCCATCAATGTTGGCTCAGTTAAGCTTTCCGAGCAGATCGTGAAATTCGTCGGGGACGTTTTCGCGAAGCGTGTCGTCGTAGACTGACCGGAGCGCGCGCCCCAGGTCGGCCGACCGTTGCCGCTTCTTCGAATGACTCGGCGTCTTGCCGGAGCTCTTGATCGCTCCTCCAGACTTGCCGCCTCTCGTAACACTCAACCTCTCATCCCCCTCGCGCGGGTGCTCGCGCCTCATACAATTCTCGACTCCACGCGCAACGGGATAAGCCGTGATTGGCGTACCGAAACGAAACGCGCACGTGCGTAAAGCTGGCTATTGGGTTGCCGCCTCGCGAAAAGCGAAACCAAATCGGCTGTGCTTGGTTCCACCTTTTTGCATGACTTCTGTGGGGAGGGTTCCAACGAGGGGACGTTCCTTACAGGGTTGAAACAATTGGGACGCGCGGCCAGAGAGGCCGCAAATCTGCATTTCAGGGAGAGCCTTCATCTATGTCGCTGGGCCAGGAACTTGCTCCGCACCTGCCATTCCTGCGGCGCTACGCGCGCGCGCTGACCGGCAGCCAGGCGCATGGCGATGCGTTCGTTCGGGCAACACTCGAAGCGATCGTCGCCAAGCCCGATGAATTTCCGCGGGACGTCGATCCCCGGCTTGGGTTGTACAAGACTTTCCACGCGATCTGGTCGACCGCGAACATCGAAGAAGGCGAAGAGCCGTCGAGGGGACCGATGGGCGCTGAGTCGATCGCGCATGCGCGGCTGTCGCGGATTACGCCGCTTTCCCGCCAGGCACTGCTCCTGACATCGCTCGAGGGTTTCTCTTCGGACGACACCGCCTATTTGATCGGCGCGACTCCAAACGACGTCGACTCGCTCGTCGCCGAAGCGCTCGAGGAGATCGAGCGGCAGACTCTTGCCGACGTCCTCATCATCGAGGACGAGCCGATTATCGCCATGGATATCGAGACGATCGTCCGCGACCTTGGCCACAATGTCACCGGCGTCGCAGTGACTCGTGACGAAGCGGTTTCGCAGGCTCGCCAGAACCCGCCGGGGCTCGTTCTTGCCGATATCCAGCTCGCCGACGATTCCAGCGGGATCGATGCGGTGAAGGACATTCTCGCGGAATTTTCCGTGCCCGTGATCTTCATCACGGCCTTTCCGGAACGCCTACTGACCGGAACCCGGCCCGAGCCGACGTTCCTGATCACCAAGCCGTTCCAGCGCTCGACCGTAAAAGCGGCGATTGCCCAGGCCTTGTTCTTCGACGCAGCAACCGTTCCGGCGGCCTGATCGGCAATTTCGCGCGGAACACCCTTCGTGAAGGCGCGTTGGCCTTCACGAACATCGATTGATGCGGAAGAGAAACGGTGGCCGATTCAGATCGAGAAAACGCGCGCGTGGTCGAAACGACGACCGAGGCGCGTGCCGGATCCACTCCGCATATGACTCGCTACGTGCTTTCGGTCGGACTGCTTCTGGTGATCGCAATTTTTGCGATCATCGTCTTGGTGGGACGGTCCTGAACACCTAGCTTCTGTCACAATCGCTGTTCATCTTTGAGTCACCGGCCGGAGCGTCTTGCGTTCCGGTCGAACGAAGGGTGGGGTAGAGTTTGACCCAGACTGGTGAAGAGGAACAAATCACGGACATTCCGTCCGAGCCCGTTCCGCTGTCCGATCCGGAATTCAAGGACCAACTGGCGACGGTGATTCCGCATTTGCGTGCGTTTGGCCGGTCGCTGTCCGGAAGCCGCGACCTGGCCGACGATCTGGTTCAGGAAACGCTGCTAAAGGCATGGGCCGCCCGCAAGCGCTTTCAGGCCGGCACCAATATGCGTGCGTGGACCTTCATCATCCTTCGCAACCTGTTCCTCAGCCAGATGCGACGCGCTCGCTTCAAGGGCGAGTGGGACGATATCACCGCGTCGAAAATCCTCGCCGCTCCGGCCAGCCAGGACCGGCACATCGAACTGAGCGACATGCAGCGCGCGCTGATGCATCTGCCGCAGCCGCAGCGTGAGGCGTTGATTCTCGTCGGCGCCGGCGGCTTCGCTTACGAGGAAGCAGCAGACATTTGCGGTTGCGCGGTCGGCACCATCAAAAGTCGCGTCGCCCGCGGCCGCGTGGCGCTGGAGCAGCTGCTGTCGAGCGGTAAACTGCCGTCACGGCGCCAGCACAAGACCGACCCGGATAAGTCGGCGCTTCAGACAATCATGGGTGAGGTCGACGAACTCAGTCGCGACCACGGCTGAATTAGTTCAGGCGCCGCAACAAATCGGCAAAATCGCGGTCGCAAGGCTCCGACGCCGCAGCCTCAAAGGCGCGGCGGAGGGCCGTCATGATGCCGGCGTGGGAGGGTTGGACATCAACACGGATAAGTCGCCTATCCATGCTGTTTGCGTCTCCCCCCGAGTCAAAGTCGTGTTCAGCCTTCATTTCTTTGGAAACGACCAAATCCGCATGAGGTTTCGTGTCGCGCGGATTTGCGGCAATCAGCGCGTCGATGAGTGACATTCCTGCCACCCGGAAAGATGCACTTGAGCGTGCTGAACGTCACTCGCCTTTCCTGCGCGAGGCAGTGCGGTTGCTTCCTGATATTGCGTCGGCGTTCGAACGCGACGGAACTGACACGGCTCTGGCACTGGCCCTCGCAGCGACCGACGACGACCTCGGCATTGAGCTCCGCACGCAGCGGCTTGGCCTGGCGCTGGTATCTGCGCTTGGCGACCTTGCCGGCGAGCTGACGCTCGAGCAGGTCACACTTCTCCTCAGCGACTTCGCCGACCGCGCGATCGCTCGCTCGCTCGCAACGGCGCTTCAAGAGCGCGTTCCGGATGCAGAGATCAAAGGCTTCACCGTCATCGCGATGGGCAAGCTCGGCAGTCACGAGCTCAACTATTCGTCCGACGTCGACCTGATGCTCTTGTTCGACCCGCGAGCACTACCCCGGCGCGAGCGCGACGACGTCGGTGAAGCAGCGGTACGGGTCGCGCGGCGTATGATCGAGCTGCTGCAGAAGCGCACCGCGAACGGCTATGTCGCCCGCGTTGATCTCAGACTGCGGCCATCGCCCGAAGTCACGCCGATCGCATTGCCGGTCAACGCTGCGATCTCGCACTACGAATCGAGCGCTTTGCCGTGGGAGCGAGCTGCATTCATTCGGGCCAGACCCTGTGCCGGCGATATTGAGTTGGGTCAGAGGTTTCTCAGCGCGATCGAGCCGTTTGTCTGGCGCCGCTCGCTCGATTTCGGAGTGATCGACGAGGTTCGCCAGATTTCCGCTCGCATCCGTGACCATTTTGCGCAGAGCTCGACCTTCGGTCCCGGCTTCGACCTTAAGCGGGGGCGCGGCGGGATTCGGGAGGTCGAGTTTTTCGTGCAAATCCAGCAAATGGTTCACGGCGGACGGGACTCTTCCGTCCGGGTTCCCGCGACTCTGGATGCGATCGAAGCGCTGAAGGCGGCGGGACGGCTCGACGAGGCCACGGCGCACGATCTCGCCAACTCCTACCGCACCCTCAGGACAATCGAGCATCGCGTGCAGATGGTCGAGGACGCGCAGACTCATCTGCTGCCCGCGCAGCCCGAGGCGCTCGACAATGTCGCTCAGCTCGCGGGAATGGCGAGCGGCGAAGCCTTGCTCGACCTCCTCCGCCCCTTGGTCCAACGAGGAGGCGCGATTTTCGACGGCCTCGCGCCGGACGAGGGCGGACGGTTGTCGAACGATCCCGACATACTGCTCGGCGAGCTCAAAGCATTCGGCTTCGCGGACGCGGCTGCAACGGCTCGCCATGTGGTGGACTGGCGGTCGGGCAAGGCGCGCTCGCTGCGCACGCCCGCGGCGCAGAATGCCTTTGAAGCCATGCTCCCTAGCTTGCTCCAGGCCATTGCTTCTGCGCCCGACCCGGAGCGCGCGCTCAACCGCCTAAGCGACATCGTCGAGCGCCTGTCGAGCGGCGTGAACTTCTTCCGCCTACTGGAGGCTCGGCCCAACCTCGCTCATCTGCTTGCCAAAATTCTTGCTCATGCCCCCGCGCTGGCCGATCAACTGGCTCGGCGTCCGGAGCTTCTTGAAGGCCTGTTTGACGCATCGAGCTTCAATGCCCCGCCGAGCGTGACGGAAATTGCTGCGGACCTCGGCAAGGTGATCGGCGCGACGTCATATGACGTCGGGCTCGACAAGGTGCGGCGGTTCGTGAACGAACGCCGCTTTGCGCTCGGTGTCCAGCTCATCGACCAGCGTGGCGATCCTCTCGATGTGACGGAGGGGTACGCGCGAGTGGCCGAGGGCACTCTGGTCGCGCTCGGCAATGCTGCGAGGCGGGAGTTCGCGTCGGCTCACGGCGTAATTGCCGGAGCCGAGTTGCTTGCGCTGGCGCTCGGTAGGTTCGGTGGGCACTCGCTCACCCACGCCTCCGACCTCGACATCGTCTACCTGCATACAGCGCCCGAAGGAGCGATGTCGGACGGCAATAAGCCACTCGGGCCCAACGATTATTTCAACCGCCTCGCCAATCGCGTGACCGCCGCGATGAGCGTCCCGACCGCTGCCGGACCCCTTTACGAGGTCGACACGCGCCTTCGGCCGGGCGGCCGGACCGGCATGCTGGTCGTGTCACTGGAGGCGTTCGAGGCCTACCAGCGCAAAGAAGCCTGGACCTGGGAGCATATGGCCTTGTGCCGTGCTCGGCCGGTGTTCGGCTCACCGGAGCTTCAAGAGCGTGTCGCCGGGATGATCAACTCGATCTTGCGCATGCCCCGCGATGCCCAGACGGTCATTCGCGATGCCACCAAGATGCGCGCCGATATCGCAAAGCATAAGCCGGCGCGCGGGCCGCTCGACGTCAAGCTCGGGCCCGGCGGGCTCGTCGATCTCGAGTTTGCCGTCCATGTCCTGCAACTCACCAGAAATGCCGCGCTCAACACCCGGCTCGAAGTGGCGCTCGAGGAGCTGGAAGCCGATAATTTAGTTCAGACAAATATTGTCGACGCGCTAAAGTTGTTGTCACGTATGTTGGTCATGATGCGCCTAGTCGCACCGGGCGAGGTCAAGCCAACGAACAACACCTGGCAGCTGGTTGCCGAAGCCTGCGGCGCCGTCAGCTGGAACGAGCTTCTTGCCGAGCACGATGCGGCGCGGCAGAGGATCGCGGCACTTTGGAACAGCATCAGGCAGGAAGGGTGAGCAAGTGAACGAAGGCGACAGGGCTCCGGCTATCACGGTCAGTTTAAGCGATGGAAGCAGCGTGAACCTCGCCTCACCCGGCCAGCCGCTGGTGCTCTACTTCTACCCGAAGGACGATACCTCGGGCTGCACGCTCGAGGCCCAGAATTTCACCCAGCTTGCGCCCGACTTCGAAAAGGCCGGGGTGAAGGTCATCGGAGTCTCCCGCGACCCGATGAAGAAGCACGAGAAATTCATCGCCAAATATGACCTTGCTGTGCCGCTGGTGTCCGACGAGGACGGCAAGATTTCGGACTCGTTCGGCACCTGGGTCGAAAAGTCGATGTACGGCCGCAAATATATGGGAATGGAGCGTGCGACTTATTTGATCGGCGCCGACGGCAAGATCCTGAAGGCGTGGCGCAAGGTCAAAGTCCCCAAGCACGCCCAAGAGGTGCTGAAGGCAGCGAAGGCCTAACGTCGGCTTCACCGGGGGAACCCAGGCTGGCATTCCTATAAATTGTGGTCTGCTGACTGGATCATCGCGACGATCGCAAACCTGCTTTTCTCAGGCGTCTTCGCCTTCTTGGCCTTTGAGGCCACGTTTCATGGCAGCAGGTTCTTCCCTTCTGGAACGACGCAGCCCGCACTCCATTGCGATCCTGCTGCGAACGAGGTCACCGCGGACACCGGCTAGGCTTAATGACTTCGGCACACCCGCATAGAGCGCCGTCGGCTTAGCCCGCCAGCGCCTTGAAGATCATCTCCCAGTGGAGGACGTCGTCGTACATCGCGCGCACCGGGATGCGCTCGTCGAGGCCGTGGGCGCGCTCGTCATCGGGTGAGATGCCCCAGCTGCCATCGACGTCGTAGACCGGGATACCCTGGGCGCGGAAGAAGCTCCCGTCGCTGGCGCCGGTCGACATCACCGGGAACACGTGCATATCCTTGCCGTGGAAGCGCATGGCCGCAGCCTTGACCGCATTCACCACATCGGCGCGGACCGGCGACGCGGGCGTCGGAACGCCGATGTAAAGCGGATCGGGCGTTACCTCGACCTTCGGCCCGGCCAGCGCCTGCAGCTCCGCCTGCACGTCCTTCGGCTGGACGCCGGGGAAGATGCGGCAATTGACCGTCGCCGTCGCCGACTGCGGCAGCGCATTGTCGGCATGGCCGCCCTTCAGCATCGTCGCAACGCAGCGGGTGCGGGTGAGGCCGACCTCGAGCGGATTTGCCTCGATCGCATCGGCGGCGGCGCCGTCGTTCGGGTTCGCGAGCCAGGCGCGGATCTGCTGGCCGAGCGGGCTGTCGCCCTCCTGCCGCGAGCGCTCCTCGAAATACCCGCGCGTGATCTCGTTCTGCATCGGCGTGAAGCGGTGCGCCTGCAGTGCCTTCAGCGCGTCCGCTAGCTCGTAGATCGCATTCTCCGGACGCGGGCGGGAGCTGTGGCCGCCCGGGTTGTGCGTCGTGAAGAAATAGGTCTGGAAGGTCTTTTCGGCCATCGAGATGCCGAAACCGAGCGGACGGAAATTGCGGTCGTAGGACGCGCCCCCGCCGTCGGCATTCAGGCCGAACTCGGCATCGGTGAGGTTGCGCCACTTGGTCGAACCGAGCGTCGCGCCGATGCCGCGCGTTTCCTCGTCGCCGCTGTAGAAGAAGACGATGTCGCGGTTCGGCTTGAACCCCTGGCTTATCAGCTTCACCGCGGCCATCGTCGTCGCAACGTCGCCGTTCTTCATGTCGCTGGTGCCGCGGCCGAGGAAGTAGCCGTTCTCCTCGCGGAACACGAACGGGTCGAAGGTCCAGTCAGCGCGATTGGCCTCGACTACGTCCATGTGGCCAAGGATCAGCATCGGCTTCTTGGTTGGATGCGGCGAGCGCCAGCGGACGATCAGCGCCGTCGTATTGTCGCCGGGAAGCGCCTCGTAGGGCATGAAGTGAATGTCGCTATCGGGAATGCCCGCGGCGCGGAACTGCGAAGCGAGCAACTCTGCGACCTTCTGCGTCTGCCCGCGATTGTGGACGCTCGGGATTTCGATCGCCTGCTTGAAGACCTCGCGAGTCTTGACCTGCCATTCCTTCGAAAGCTGCGTCGGAACGTCACGCGGATCGGTCGCGGCGAGCGCCGTCGTCGACGCAGCAGCCGCCAGGGCAAAAGCAAGAACTCGCTTCATTTCAAACACTCCTATTTGCCCGCGAGGTCGCGCAGCATCAGTTGCCAGTGAACGACATTGTCATACAGCGATTGCACCGGAAGGCGCTCGTCCTTGCCATGCGCGCGATTGTCGATCGGCGTGATCGTCCAGCCGCCGTTCACTCCGTAGACCGGGATGCCGGAGACCCGGAACGGCCGCCCATCGCTCGCGCCGGTCGACATTTCGGGAAACACCGGCATGCGCGGATGCAAGGCATGCACGGCATTGGTGTAGGCCGCGGTAACGTCCGGGCGCAGTGGTGAGGCGATCGAGGCGACGTAATCGTCGTTGCGGGTTACGACGACGGTCGGATCGGCGACGACGTGCTCGAGCTCTGTCCTAATCGCGTTGGGATCGACGCCCGGGAAAATGCGGCAATTGATCATCGCCGTCGCGAGTTGCGGCAGCGCGTTGTCGGCGTGACCTGCGAACAGACGGGTGGGCACGCAACGCGTGCGGGTCAGCCCGACTTCGTTTTCATCGGCCTCGATGAAGTCGGCTGCCTCGCCGTCGTTTGGATTGGCGAGCCAGCGGTGGATCGCGTCCTTGAGCGGTCCGGTCACCAGTTGCTCGCGCGCTGCGAAATGCGCCCGCGACGTTTCGTTCAGCATCGGCTGAAAGCGATAGGCCTCGATTTTGTCGAGCGCGTGGGCGAGCGAGTAGATCGCATTATCCTTGCGCGGCTTCGACGAATGCCCGCCGCGATTGCGGACGGTGAGCGTATAGCTGGCGAAGGTCTTTTCAGCCGTCTGCATGGTGAATCCCGCCGGCGAACCGTCGACGTTGAAATTACCGCCACCACCGTCGGCGTTGAGACCGTATTCGGGGTGGCCAAGCAGGTCGAGCCAGTCGCTCGCGCCATGTTTCGCGCCAAGGCCATTGGTCTCCTCGTCGCCGGTGAACAGGACGACGATGTCGCGCTTTGGTTTGAAGCCGGCCGCTTTCAGGTTGATCATCGCCTGGGTGATGGCGACGATGCCGTCCTTCATATCGATCGAGCCGCGGCCATAATAATAACCGTCGCGCTCGGTCATCACGAACGGGTCGGTGGTCGAATCCTCGCGTTTCGCCTCGACCACGTCCATGTGGCCCATCAGCATGATCGGCTTGGCCTTGGGCGTTCCGGCGGCACGCCAGCGAACGATCAGTCCCGCCGTCTCATCCGCGCCCGTCGTCGCGCTCTCCGTGTGATAGGGCATGACGTGGATGTCGGCGTCCGGGAAGCCGCCGGCCTTGAACTGGTCGGCGACATATTGAGCCATGGCCGGAACGTTGTGGCGGCCGATCACCGTCGGCGTGCTAATCACATGCTCGAACATCGCGTGCGCGGCGTCGTGCTGGGCCTGCGTCAGCTTCGGAGGAGCGGCGCCGTTGGCGGCGCTGGCGAAGGCGATGATGGATGCGGCAACGAGCAAATGGCGCATGGTGAAACTCCCCCCGGAATTAAGTTGCGCGACGCTACCGGCCACGCGCGGCGCGTCAAGTTACAGAACCGTGACCTTCGGCCAGATAGCCGGCGCTTCGCATTTCCTCGAGCCTGCTGACGGTGCGCTGAAACTCGAAGCTGCCGTCGCCTGACGGGTAGAGCCCGGCCGGCTCCGCGTCCGCTGCTGCCAGCAGCTTCACCTTATGCTCGTAGAGCGCGTCGATCAGCGTGACGAAGCGCGCTGCCTCATTGCGGCGCTCGGCCGACATCACCGGAATGCCGACGATGATCACCGTGTGATAGCGCCGGGCAATCGCGAGATAGTCCGCGGCCCCGCGCGGCTCGCCGCACAGCCGCTTGAACGAGAAGACAGCGACGCCCTTCAGGCTCTTGGGCACGTGCAGCGTTCGTCCGCCGCCGACGTCGATATCCTCTGCGGGAACCTTGGCGCGGTCCTCGACCGGGTAATCGGTGAGCTGGAAGAAGGCGCGGCTGAGGTCCGCGGTTGCTTCCCGCCCGTTGGGCACGTGCCACACCTCGACGCCGGTCAGGCGGTCGAGCCGGTAGTCCATCGGCCCGTTGACCGGCACGACGAGCATTCTTTTCTCGATCAGCTCTATGAATGGGATGAACAGCTCCCGGTTGAGCCCATCTTTGTAGAGATCGCGCGGTGGTCGGTTGGACGTCGTGACGATCTTAACGCCGAGGTCAATCAGCTTCTCGAACAGCCGTGACAGGATCATCGCGTCGGCCGGGTTGGTCACCATCATCTCGTCGAAGCATAGCAGCCTGGCTTCGGCGGCAACTTGGTCCGCGACCGGCTCGATCGGGTCCCCTTCCTCGCGCTCGCGAGCGACGCGGAGCCGGGCGTGGGTTTCGAGCATGAACGCGTTGAAGTGAACCCTACGCTTCGGCTCGACCGGGATGTGCGCGAAAGCGAGGTCCATCAGCATCGATTTGCCGCGCCCCACCCCGCCCCAGAGATACACGCCGACCGGACCGCTGCTTCCCGATCCGAATAGTCGCCCGAACAATCCGCCTGTGTTGAAGCTCGCCGCTAGCCGGTCGAGCGCTTCGACCGCCTTGGCCTGCGCAGGATCCGGCTTCAGCTCGTTGGCAGCGATGAGTTGATCGTACGCGGCGCGTACGGGTCCGCTCACCTTGCGGACGGCCCGTTGGGGCGGTTCACCTTCTTCAACGTCCCGCTGAAGCTGTAGCAATTCGCGCCGTCCTGCTTGACGACGCCCTGCAGGAAGGCGTGCCCGCGCGTCTGCTTGACCAGCTCGACATGGGAATCGAGCGGCGTGCCCGCCTGGCCGCGGGCGAGGAAATGCGTGGTTAGGTCGAGCGTCACGTAATGCGCGCGCTCCATCCCGGCGCAGAGGCCACCGGCGAACATCGACATGTCGATGAAGCTCATGATCGCGCCGCCGTGGATGGAGCCGCCCATGTTCATATGGTCTTCGGTCGGGAACATCCGGCAGATGCCGCGGCCGGGGCCATCGGGCTTGAACAAAAGTCGTCCGGTGGCCGCGGCGAAGCTCGAACGCGGAAAATCGCCCCAGCTGTACCAGCCTTCATTGTCAGGATCCGGAGTCGCTCCACGCGGGACACCGACGTCCTCCAACCCTTCGGCCTGGTATTGCTCGTCGCTCAAGCGGCGCGTTCCGCGATCATCTTCTTGGTCTCGGCAATCGCCTTGGCCGGATTGAGGCCTTTCGGGCAGACGTTCGCGCAATTCATGATCGTGTGGCAGCGGTAGAGCCGATACGGATCCTCGAGCTGGTCGAGCCGCTCGCCGGTCGCTTCGTCGCGGCTGTCGGCGAGCCAGCGATAGGCCTGAAGCAGGATCGCCGGCCCCAGGAACTTGTCTGAGTTCCACCAATAGCTCGGGCAGCTGGTCGAGCAGCAGAAGCAGAGGATGCACTCGTAGAGTCCGTCGAGCTGGGCGCGGTCCGCCGGCGACTGCAGGCGTTCGCGGCTCGACGGCGCCGGGCTCGACGACTTCAGCCACGGCTGGATCGACGCATATTGGGCGTAGGCGTGGGTCAGGTCGGGGACGAGGTCTTTCACGACGTCCATATGCGGCAGCGGCGTGATCTGGATGTCGCCCTTCATGTCCTCGATCGCGGTTGTGCAGGCGAGGCCGTTCCGGCCTTCCATGTTCATCGCGCACGAACCGCAAATCCCCTCGCGGCAGGAGCGGCGGAAGGTCAAAGTCGGGTCGATCTCGTTCTTGATCTTGATCAGCGCGTCGAGAACCATCGGCCCGCATTTGTCGAGGTCGATGGTGTAGCGGTCCCAGCGCGGATTGGCGCCGGTGTCCGGATCGTAGCGGTAGACCTTGAACGTCTTGAGGCGCTTGCCGTCCTCGGCCTTATGCGTGCGGCCCTTCTTGATGGTGCTGTTCCGGGGAAGGAAAAATTCGGCCAAACCTCTGCTCCTTGCTTGGCCGGAGCCGCTAGCACGTGGTTCCCGCGTTTTCAAAAGCTACAGGACGCACTCTGCTGCGACAGTTCGAGGAACAGCAGTAGCTGGCTTCCGTTCCAGAAGCTTCCCAGCAGACAGGAGGAGCACATGCTCGGAAAAGCCGACGCCACCCCCATGATCGCGGTCAGGGACCTCGATCGCGCTCGGTCCTTCTACGAAGGGACTCTAGGCCTCGAGGAGATCGACGATTTTGGCGAGGGCTTCATGCTGAAGAGCGGTGACACGAACTTCAGCATCTACCGCTCGGACTTCGCCGGAACCAACAAGGCGACCGCGCTAACGTTCACCGTCGACGATGTCGCCAGGCAGGTCGACGACCTCAAGGACAAGGGCATTTCGTTCGAACACTATGACGAATTGCCGGGCCTGCAGCGCAAAGGCGACGTCTATGTCGCCGAAGGCATGAAGACCGCCTGGTTCAAGGACCCTGACGGCAACATCCTCAGCCTTATGGAAGGCGGGGACTGACCATAAAGGGCCGCCCCGACGGGCGGCCCTTCCTTTATGGATCCAACCGTTTAGCGGCTGATCGTATCGATTACCCGAGTGACCGCGTAGGTCGTCGGGTCGACGACGTACACATAGCCGTCCGAGTAGACATAGTGTCCGTTCGAATCGAGCTTGTAGTAGGTCGTGACCGGACCCGGGATCGTGCTGTAGGTCGTGTAGCTATAGTTCGGGCCGAACACGTAGCCTACCTTGTAGGCGGCGGGCGAGCCCTTGACCCGATGGGTCGAGACGCAGACGCCGTCCTTCCACTTGGTGCAGACGTAGGTCTTCACCTTGGCGTCTGCGGCTGACGTGGCGGTCAGCGCAATTGCTGCACCTGACAGGGCGATTAGAAACTTCCTCATTTCATCCTCCTTTACACGTTGGACTTGAGGGGGCGCTCAACTGGCGCCGAAGCCGCCTTGCGGGCGGCACGTGAGCAGGAGGGGCGCGGTTTTCCCGCGCGCCTCCCTTTGCTCGACGTTTGGTTTAGCGAGTCAGGGCGTCGATGACGCGGGTGACCGCATAGGTCGTCGGATCGACCTGGTAGATGTAATTGTCGCGATAGACGTAGCGATAGCGCGGATTCAGGTCGTAACGCCGCACGTAGACGCGCGGAATGGCGCGATAGGAGGTGTAGCCATAGTTGCGGCCGAAGTGGTAGCCCATATTGTACTGGGCGCGGCGAGCATTGCTCGACCAGCGGACGCAATGGCCGTGGCGCGTCTTCACGCAGACCTTCGAATGATGTCGCCAACCGTTATGGTGGCCGCGGTCGGCAAGGGCCGGCGTAGCGGTCAGGGCAACGGCGGCGGCGCCGAGGGCAAGAATGGTCTTCATCATGGTGAAATTCTCCCGTTGAGGAATGGCAAACCAACGTATGGTTTTGGCCCCGGTTGCCGCGTTCATCTGGGAGCAATGAGATTTTCATCCTGCGCTTGGTGCAGCCTGCCGGTTGCCCCTTGGGACCCACCCCGCTAATCGGGCGCCGCGCTCCCCCATCGGCGGGATTCCAATACTCCGCCGTAACTACAGAAAGGCTCGAACCAGCCCCATGGCTCGGAAGAAAATCGCTTTGATCGGCGCCGGAATGATCGGCGGCACCCTCGCTCACCTGGCGGCAATGCGCGAACTCGGCGACATTGTCCTGTTCGACATCGCGGAGGGCATCCCGGAGGGCAAAGCGCTCGACATCGCCCAGGCGGGTCCGGTTGACGACTTCGACGCGAAGCTCAAGGGCTCGTCCGATTACGCCGACATTGCCGGCGCTGACGTCTGCATCGTCACCGCCGGCATCGCCCGCAAGCCGGGCATGAGCCGCGACGACCTCCTCGGCATCAACCTCAAGGTGATGAAGGCGGTCGGCGAGGGCATCAAGACGCACGCTCCCAACGCCTTCGTGATCTGCATCACCAACCCGCTCGACGCGATGGTCTGGGCACTGCGCGAATTCTCCGGGCTTCCACACAACATGGTCGTCGGCATGGCCGGCGTGCTCGACAGCGCGCGCTTCCGCCACTTCCTCGCCGAGGAGTTCGGGGTCAGCGTCGAGGACGTCACTGCCTTCGTGCTCGGCGGTCACGGCGACACGATGGTCCCGGTGGTCGGCTATTCGACCGTCGCGGGAATCCCGATCCCCGACCTCATCAAGATCGGCTGGTCGACGCAAGAGAAGATCGACGCGATCGTCAAGCGCACCCGCGGCGGCGGCGGCGAGATCGTCGCTCTCCTGAAGACCGGGTCGGCCTTCTACGCTCCCGCGACCAGTGCGATCGCGATGGCCGAGAGCTTCCTGAAGGACAAGAAGCGCGTCCTGCCCTGCGCCGCCAACCTCACTGGCCAATACGGTGTCAAAGACCTTTACGTCGGTGTGCCCTGTGTGCTCGGTGGCGGCGGCGTCGAGAAGATTGTCGAGATTGAGCTCGATGACGCGGCGCGCGAGAACTTCAACGTCAGCGTCGATGCGGTGAAAGAGCTGCTCGAAGCCTGCAAGCAGATCGACGGAAGCTTGGCGTAGGAAGCGGTGCTGTACCTGCTTTTCCTTCAGGCTTCGGCTACGGCTCCAACGGTCGATCCATGGCCACTTTTTGCATCCGTATGCATGCAAGGCGGATCGACCCTGCCAGCAGCAACTGTTCGGGAGAGTTCTGCAAGCGAACTGCCCGAGGCCGTCCGGGAAGCGCTCGGATCGAACCTTATCGACCGGTCCGTCATGGGCGCGTTGGGGGTGAATTTCACCGTCTCTGCAGGAAGCAACATTCCGAACAAGGTCTATGCGTTTCGGGACGGAAGCGGATATGTTGTCCTGCCGACTGGCGGGGACATAAAATCCAACGCGTTTTCGGGAATGTGTGCGGTGGCGATCCAGGGCAATCAGTACCTTGCCGCGCTGCGACAGATGAATCCCGATCAAGCTGAAAAGTTGGCCAGAAAGATCGCCAAGAAGGGCTCAAAGCCAGTAGCCTTTGGCGATTTTCGGGCACACTCGGGCAAATATGAAGTGAGCCTGGTTCAAGTTGACGGATGGACTTCCGCTGCAGTGAACGCGGCACGATGAACGATTTGGAGATCAAGGCTCAATGAGCATCCTCGTAGACCGCAATACCAAGGTCATCACCCAGGGCATGACCGGCGAGACTGGCACGTTCCACACTCGCCAGGCGCTCGATTACGGCACCCAGATGGTCGGCGGCGTCACGCCCGGCAAAGGCGGCACGAGCCACCTCGGCCTGCCCGTGTTCGACACCGTCCACGAGGCGGTCGCCAAGACCGGCGCGACAGCGTCCGTCATCTACGTCCCGCCGCCGTTCGCGGCGGACTCGATCCTCGAGGCGATCGACGCCGAAGTGCCGCTGATCGTCACCATCACCGAGGGCATTCCGGTGCTCGACATGGTGCGGGTCAAGCGCGCGCTCGACGGCTCGAAGTCGCGGCTGATCGGCCCGAACTGCCCCGGCGTCCTCACGCCGAACGAGTGCAAGATCGGAATCATGCCGGGCAACATCTTCAAGAAGGGCAGCGTCGGCGTCGTCAGCCGCTCCGGCACGCTCACCTACGAAGCCGTTTTCCAGACGACCAACGAAGGCCTCGGCCAGTCGACCGCGGTCGGCATCGGCGGCGATCCGGTGAAGGGCACGGAGTTCATCGACGTGCTCGAGATGTTCCTCGCCGACGACGAGACCCAGTCGATCATCATGATTGGCGAAATTGGCGGCAGCGCCGAGGAAGACGCCGCGCAATTCCTCGCCGACGAAGCGAAACGCGGCCGTCGCAAACCGGTCGTAGGCTTCATCGCGGGTCGCACCGCTCCTCCGGGACGCCGCATGGGCCATGCCGGCGCCATCGTCTCGGGCGGCAAGGGTGATGCCGAGAGCAAGATCGCGGCGATGGAGGCGGCTGGAATCACCGTCTCCCCGAGCCCATCTGAGCTCGGCACGACGCTGAAGGGTTTGCTCGAGCTGGCATGAACGACGTGGCTGGAATCGTGGAACGGGAGCAAGGCCCGAGCTGGGAACGGCCGAACTGGCCGGTGTCGGAGCTCGACGACCTGAATCTCGGCCTCGATCCAACGCAGGCGACGATCGAGAAGGTCAAGGCCGCGGCCGCCGAGAAAGCCGCCGCCGTCTCGGGCGCCAGCGCGTCCGACATCCAAAAGGCCGCCGAAGACAGCATCCGCGCGATGATGCTGATCCGCACCTATCGCGTGCGCGGTCACCTCGCCGCCCGGCTCGACCCGCTCGGCTTGTCGCGGATGGACGTTCCACCGGACCTTACGCCGGCCTTCCACGGCTTCAGCAACTCGGACCTCGACCGTCCGATCTGGGTCGGCGGCGCGCTCGGTTTCGAAACCGCGACGATCAACCAGATCGTCAAGGTACTGCAGGACACCTACTGCGGACACATCGGCTTCGAATACATGCACATCAACGAGGTCGAGGAGCGGCGCTTCATCCAGGAGCGCATCGAAAAGCCCGAAGACACGGTGCAATTCACGCCCGAGGGCAAGCAGTCGATCCTGACCAAGGTCATCCACGCCGAGCAGTGGGAGAAGTTCCTCGCCCGTAAATATGTCGGCACCAAGCGTTTCGGCCTCGACGGCGGCGAGAGCGCGGTCCCGGCGCTGGAAGCGGTGATCAAGTACGGCGGCCAGTATGGTGTCTGTGAAATCGACGTCGGCATGGCCCATCGCGGGCGCTTGAACATCCTGTCCAACGTTATGGGCAAGCCGGCCAAGGCGATCTTCCACGAATTCGCCGGCGGCGCGACAAATCCGGCCGACGTCGGCGGCTCGGGCGACGTCAAATACCACCTCGGCACCTCGTCGGACCGCGAATTCGACGGCAACAAGGTCCATTTGTCACTGCTGCCCAACCCGTCGCACCTCGAAGCGGTCGACCCGGTCGTGCTCGGCAAGGTCCGCGCGAGCCAGACGATCCGCGGCG
>Ga0207706_10002497_pt1 | contig 17925 bp, 16 predicted proteins | sample KBSC53metaG_FD_184318 | JGI IMG/M metagenome (GOLD analysis project Ga0207706, IMG submission 184318) | Corn rhizosphere microbial communities from Kellogg Biological Station, Michigan, USA - KBS C5-3 metaG (SPAdes) (version 2) | ecosystem: Host-associated > Plants > Roots > Rhizosphere > Soil ... | reverse complement strand
CGCTCAGTTTGCAAAGGAGAGGGGACACGATCGAAATGAATGGCGATATTGCGGCAATCCGCCGGGCGATAAGGGATATCCCCAATTTTCCCAAACCGGGAATCACCTTCAAAGATATCACGCCGCTATTGGCCGATGGCCCATTATTTGGCAAAACCATCGACCTTATCGGCGATCGTTACCGGGAAGAAAGCATTGACATTGTCCTCGGGATCGAATCGCGTGGGTTTATTATGGGTGCGGCATTAGCCTACAAGCTGAAGGCGGGCTTCAGTGTCGTACGGAAACCTGGAAAATTACCGTATGAAACCCACAGCGAAAGCTATGAGCTTGAGTACGGTCGCGATAGCTTGGAAATCCATATCGATGCGATTCCACGCAATGCTCGGGTGATCATCGCCGATGACCTGATCGCCACCGGTGGCACTGCAGCGGCCACTGCCGCACTGGTGACAAGACTCGGCGGAACCGTGGTGGAGTGCGCTTTTGTGATCGAGCTCGGATTTCTAAGCGGCCGACAGAAGTTGCAACCGTACAAGGTTTTTTCATTGCTCCGATACGATTCTGAATAAATGAATTGCTCTGTTATCGCAGTGTTTCGCTTCCTTGACATCCCCGTGCAATGCTCTGTAGAGTGACCATGGATGAGCAAAAGCTGTCCGTTTAAATCGAGATCTACCCGGCTAAAATTTTTGCCATAGCTCATGAAAAGAATAGAAGAAATGTCACTCTGGGAGCGGCTCTATTTCCCAGAGATAATTCGTGGTCTGACGGTCACCGGATATCGATTCTGGCGCAATCTCACGATTCATTTCCTACAGATGTTTGGCTTGGCGAAAAACGCCAAGGCGGCCATCACCGTCCAATACCCGGAAGAGCGGTTACCTTATCCAGATACGTTTCGTGGACGCCATCGGCTCACGCTCAAGGAAGACGGGACAGTCCAGTGCACCGCCTGCTTTCTCTGCGCGACGGCTTGTCCGGCCGAGTGTATCTATATCGAGGCGGGCGAGTATCCGGACAATCCGGTTGAAAAGTTCCCGATCCGATATGAGATCGACACATTGCGGTGTATTTACTGCGGCTACTGCGTAGAAGCATGCCCGTGTGATGCGATCCGCATGGATTCCGGAACCCATCCTGGCAATCTCGGTTTTGGGCGAAAGGAATTTGTCGAAACCAAGGAAGTGCTGATGGAGCGGTCGAAAGAACTTGCCGAGAAGGGCAAAGAAGGCCTTTACGAAGAATACGTCAAACCCTACCGGCACGTTTAACCTCTAAGACGTTCTCGCCTACCCGAAGGAGGATTTACCATGTCAGACTCTCAAAACGGCGCGCCGACCAAGGCGATCAGTACCGAGCCGCTGCCTTCATCTCATAAAATTTATATTGAAAGTCAGCGCCGGCCGGACGTTCGGGTAGCCATGCGGGCCATCCATTTATCAGGGGAGAATGGTCATAATGCCAATAGTCATCACGGTGAGAAGCAACCGCCGTTGACCGTGTACGATACCTCGGGTCCTTACACCGACCCCAATGGTAAGAGCGAGATCCGGCGTGGGTTGCAGGCTCTGCGCGCCGATTGGATTTGCGCGCGAGGCGACGTGGAAGAGCTGTCGGCGCCCAGCTATCAGCCGCCGGCAAGGAGCAACGGTCACAGAAAGACTTCTTCGACGGAACGTTTTCCGGACGAGTCGCGCCGGCCCATTTTGCGCGCTAAACCCGGCTGCAATGTCAGCCAAATGCACTACGCGAGGCAGGGAATTATCACGCCGGAAATGGAATACATCGCGCTGCGGGAGAATATTGGCCGGCAGCAGGCCCTGCAGAACGGCCACTCGAGTATGGGTCGAACGCACGAAGGCTACAGTTTTGGCGCCGCGATTCCGCAATTTGTCACCGCTGAATTTGTCCGTGACGAGGTGGCACGCGGTCGGGCGATCATTCCGGCGAATATCAATCACCCGGAAGCCGAGCCGATGATCATCGGACGAAATTTTTTGGTCAAGATCAATGCCAATATCGGCAATTCCGCGGTCGCTTCGTCCATCGAAGAGGAAGTGGAAAAGATGATCTGGGCGACGCGCTGGGGCGCTGACACGGTGATGGATTTATCCACCGGTGAGAATATTCATGAAACCCGCGAATGGATCTTGCGCAACTCGCCCGTGCCGATCGGCACGGTGCCGATTTACCAGGCACTCGAAAAAGTCGACGGCAAGGCCGAGGATCTCACCTGGGAGATTTTCCGCGATACGCTGATTGAGCAAGCCGAACAGGGCGTGTCGTATTTTACGATTCATGCAGGAGTGCTATTGCGCTATATCCCGCTTACGGCCAGACGCGTGACCGGAATCGTATCGCGGGGCGGCTCGATTTTGGCCAAATGGTGTTTGGCGCATCACCAGGAAAATTTCCTTTACACGCATTTCGAAGAGATCTGCGAGATCATGAAAGCCTACGACGTGTCGTTTTCATTGGGTGACGGACTCCGTCCCGGGTGCATCGCCGACGCTAACGACGAAGCGCAGTTCGGTGAGTTGGAGACTTTGGGGGAATTGACCGAGATCGCCTGGAAGCACGACGTTCAGGTGATGATCGAAGGGCCCGGCCATGTGCCGATGCACTTGATTCACGAGAACATGACCAAGCAATTGGAAGTATGCCATGAGGCGCCTTTCTATACCCTAGGGCCGCTCACGACCGACATCGCTCCCGGATATGATCACATCACGAGCGCCATCGGCGCGGCGATGATCGGCTGGTATGGTACCGCGATGCTTTGCTATGTCACGCCGAAAGAACATTTGGGCTTACCGGATAAGAAGGACGTCAAGGACGGCGTGATTGCGTATAAGATCGCGGCACATGCCGCGGACTTGGCGAAGGGGCATCCTGGCGCGCAGTTACGCGATGATGCTTTGAGCCAGGCGCGGTTCGAGTTTCGCTGGGAAGATCAATTCAATCTGAGCCTGGATCCGGAGACGGCGCGGGAATTTCACGACGAAACGCTACCCGCGCAGGGAGCCAAGCTGGCACACTTCTGCTCGATGTGCGGGCCGCACTTCTGCTCGATGAAGATTACCCAGGACGTGCGCGAGTATGCTGCGCAGAAAGGTCTGGAGGAGGAAGCGGCCCTCGCTGCCGGCATGCAAGAAAAAGCCGAAGAATTCAAAAAGACCGGAGCGAAAATTTATCAAGAGGTCGGCTCTTCAGCTTCTGCAGAAACGAGGGCGGCGGCAAAAGAGTAGCGCGTTTCATTGTTGTAGAAAAAGTGGCCGGCGTCATGCCGGCCACTTTTTTTTGACCAGCACCCTACCGATCGACGTCATTCGAATCGATGAACAAGCGCATCTTGGTTTACGGTTTTGGTCCGTACGGGCCGTTTTCCGATAATATCACCGCCCGCATTCTTAAAACCCTGCCGCGGCAGTCCGGATTGACAAAACGCGTTTTTCCAGTGCGGTTTCATCGCCGACAATTCATCAATGCATTGATGCGCGCTAAACCGGATATCGTTCTGGGTCTCGGGCAAAGCTCGCGACGGCGGATCGAAATTGAAAGTAGGGGAGTCAATCATCGAAGGGCCAACAGGTCCGCCAAACGCAGAGCGATCTTCGCGGCGGAAGCGAAGCAATTAGCTACGACGTTCAAAATCAAAGCAGGTCGATGGGCGAGGACTTCGAGAAACGCCGGCGACTACGTATGCAACTATTCGATCTATGTTCTCCTGCGTGAAATCAAGCAGCGGAAATTAACCGTACGACTCGCCTTCGTTCACATTCCGCATGATTATGACCGGAGAAAAGCGCGCAAATTTATCCGACAGGTTCTACGCCAGTGCGAGGCAGTTGACTCTGGTGGCGGCTCGAGGGGGAGAAAGCTTTTTGCCGGCCGATCACGTCGTTGGAACGTCGAGCGTTAACTGGTTAATCGCCGCAAGGCTTCGGCATATTTTTCTTGCGTCTTTTTGACGATTTCGGGCGGCAGTGCGGGGGGTGGTGATTTCATGTCCCAGGGCAAATTCAGGAGATAGTCGCGCACAAATTGTTTATCAAAGCTATCCGGCGTTTTCCCCGGTTTGTAACCATCGGCTGGCCAGAACCGAGACGAGTCAGGGGTCAGCACTTCATCGATCAGGATAATGTCATCGCCTTCGATGCCGAATTCAAGCTTGGTATCCGCGATGAGAATGCCTTTTGTCTCAGCTAAATCCCGGGCGCGCGCGTAAATGGCAATGGTCAGATCGCGCATTTTCTCGGCGCGTTTCCTGCCGATCTTTCCAGCCATTTCTTCGAATGTGATGTTCACATCATGGGCGCCGACGGGGGCCTTCGTTGACGGTGTGAAGATCGGCTGATCGAGCCGGGATGCCTCGACCAACCCCTGCGGGAGCGCGATACCGCAAAGCGCGCCAGTATTTTGATAATCTTTCCAGCCGGATCCCACGAGATAGCCGCGCACGATACATTCGACGGGCGCGGGTATACTCTTCTTCACCAACATCGAGCGGCCTTCCAGGTCGGCTTTGTGTGGCTGGCATGCTGCAGGAAACTCTTCCACGTGCGTGGTAATCAGATGATGCGGGACGATGTCCTTGATGATGCCAAACCAGAATTCCGACAATCGGGTGAGGATTTTTCCCTTATCGGGGATCAAGGTTGGCAAGATAACGTCAAAAGCCGAAATCCGATCGCTGGCGATCAGCAGGAGCTTGTCGCCCAAATCGTAAATATCGCGAACTTTGCCGCGATTGAACAGTTTCAAACCGGACAAGGATTGTTCAGCCATAACTTTTATCGAACCAGAAATTGTGTCGCTATGCCAGAGTGAAAATAACCGGTGCCGCCAGTGAGTTTACTGGATCATTTGTTTAAGTTCGGCTTCGTTAAAACCTGTGAGCTTCTCTTTGCCTTTAATGATGACCGGACGCTTGAGCAGGTTCGGATCTTTCAGCATCAGTCTGATGGCCTCATCTTTGGCTGGCGGCTTCTGCTTCATGTGCTTTTCTCGATAGAGCGGTGTGCGTGTGTTCAAGAACGGCTCGATCGGGTCGTCGCCGATGATCTCGCGCAGCTCCTTCTCCGTGAACGGATTTTTCCCGTACTCGCGCTCTTCAAAATCGATCTTTTTTGCTTGCAAGAAACTTCTTGCTTTTCGACAGGTGGTTCAGGTGGCCTTGTAAATAAATTTGAGTTTGTCAGCCATCACACGCCCTCAAATCTACTTGAAAAATTTTGCCACTCGCTCGAAAGCGCCCGCTTCGATCTCGTTGCGTACGGGCCATTCGTTTTTCGCTTTGAGCGGTATGGTGGCATCGATGATTGCAACCGTGTCGCCCAACCAACCGCGAAAGCTCTGCACTTCTCGAATGATCTCGATGTCTTTGTCCCAGTGCACTCGCGTCGCCACGGCCCACATGACTTCTCGTTCATTGAAGACATCGATATCCTCGTCGACAATGACCGCCAGTTTCAGGTTGGGCATCTCGACAAACGCCTGCATACCGGCTTTGTTCGGCTCGTTTTCGAATTCTTTTTTGATTGAAATATAGCAGATACAGCGACCGCAGCCCGAAGCCGGCAGATGAATCGCCCTGATTCCCGGAACGTTCTTGCGGATCACGTTGTAAGTGCTGCCTTCTTTCGGAATGCTGCCCAGGTTCCAATGATCCATATGACCCGGCCAGAAATCTTCGATAATGCCGCCGCGCCGGTGCGTGATGGCTGTGATCTCGATCACCGGCACGTCCATTTTCGGCTGCGCATAGCCGAGAATTTCGCCAAACGGGTTTTGCGGTTTTCTGACGCCAGGCAGAATTTCTCCTTCAATGATTACTTCCGCGTCTGCCGGAACCATGAACTCATCGCCCCAGGTCGTCGAAGGCGTAAGGCGGAGCGGTTCTTTTAGAAACGCCGAGGCGGTCAGATAGTCATTGTTACCCATGGGCGTCATCGCGCAGGAGGAAAGGTAAAAGGCCGGATGATGGCCCAAAACGACGATGACCGGCGCCCGCAGGTTTTTCTCCTCGTATTCACATGCCATCGCTTCCAGGTGGTGATGCTTGTGCGCCGAAAAGCTCATGTGCTTGGGGTCATGATACTTATTTTTCGTAAACGTAATGTCATAAAATTCCGCGTTCAGCCCCTTCATCGCGCAGGTCATTGTATGGTATGGCCCTGCGTCGCCCTTCTGGTGCATTGGCATGGGGAGAACCCGAAGATCCGCTTTATCTCCGGTCAGGACGACTTCCTTAACCGGCGCCTTCTCAGGCGCAATAATGTCGAGTTTTCCTTGTTGCTGCTCGAGCCGCGCGACTTCGAGACTGACGTCCATAGGCGATTTGATCTGTCCCAGATCGAGAGAGTCGGCGACGTACTGCCGAGTGACCCACGGGTTGTAAAACATCGGGAAGGCCGATTTCTGGCCGTTAAGCGCCGGAACGTTTTCGAATAAAACCATCTTAGGCTCGTTGCGGACATCCAGGTGTTTCAAATAAGCGACGGTTTCATAATTGTTCGCATCGACGAAGTTTTTTTCGCGAATGATCGAACCTTCTCTTTTGGCGCCCTCTTGAGCGATAAAGCTCGGTAGGTCTTTGGCCATGAAATTCTCCTCTAATTTCTATCCAATGATATCTCACCTAATTAGATGAATCAGGTGATGAGTTCAAGGGTATTAGCTACGCGCTAAGTCCCGTAGGGCGCGCAGCTTGTGACGGAAGCCCGTATGACACAGGAGGTTGAGCAAATGACGAATCTGCTTGGCTTTCCTCTGTGACGCGGGATACCACGGGAACTCTTCTTTGAGGCCGAATCGATCGACGACGATGGTTTTTTGCTGACAAAATTTGCGAATGCCTTCCGCTCCGTGGCGGTGTCCCAATCCACTCTCCTTCCAGCCACCCATCGGCGCCTCGGTCACGAGAAAATTGATCAAACTGTCATTGATACAAACCGAGCCCGCCTGTAGATCTTGCGCGAGCCGCCATGCGACATCTTTGTCTTGCGAAAAAATGCTGCCCCCTAGCGCGTACCGAGAATCGTTGGCAAGTTTGAGTCCCTCTTCGGCGTCGCTGATTTTTATGATCGGAATCACAGGTCCGAAGGTTTCTTCGGTTGCAATCGCCATACGGTGATCCACATCGACGAGCACCGTCGGCTCATAATAGTAGCCGGGCAGCTGAGGATTGCGGCGAGCTCCCGTCAGAGCCTTGGCGCCTTGCGCGATCGCTTCTTCGACTTGCGCCGTGACTTTCTTGAATTGGGCTTCGGTTGTGAGGCAGCCGATATCAACGTCATTCTCGCTCGCGCCTTGCCGGATGGCGCGTACCCGCGTCACCAGCTTTTCGACGAATCGATCATAAACTGGCGCTTCCACGTAAACACGCTCGATCGAAGTGCAGGCCTGCCCGCAATTCACCAGTGCTCCCCAGACGGCTGCGCCGACGGCGCGATCGAGATTGGCGTCCTTAAGGACAATCATCGGATCCTTGCCACCGAGCTCCAGGCCGACTGGAATCATTCGCTCCGCGGCTCTTTTCATCACGCGTTTGCCGATTTCGATGCTACCCGTGAAGGCGATCATATCGACACAATTCACCAGTGCTTCTCCAGTTTCTGCACCGCCGATGACGACTTGAAAAAGATTTTCTGGGAAGCCCGTTTGAGCGACAATCTCGGCGCCGAACATTGCCGACAATGGCGTCGCTTCTGATGGCTTAATGACGACGGCATTCCCCGCCATTAGAGCTGGGATCGCATCCCCCAGCGTCAGGGTCAGTGGAAAATTCCACGGACTAATGATGCCGATCACTCCTCGCGGCGTATAGGTGGAAATAATCCTCTTTGTTTTAAGAAGGGGAAAGTGCGGTGTGATTTTTTTCGCACTGAGATAGCGGTCGCTATGTTTAGCCCACGAGCCAATGGCATCACAAAGATAAAACAGCTCGTTGCCATACACTTCGGCGCGCGGTCTGCCCGTTTCGCCGGTCATGATGTCGGCGAGTCGATCGCCTTCATCGAGCAAGAGATCGCGCAGCTTGTAAAGTAACCTTGCGCGCTCGGCGAAGCTGGTTTTGGCCCACGTCTGCTGCGCTTTACGGGCCCGCGTGACGGCAATCGCAACATCATTGCTGTGCGCCACCGGCAACTCAGCGATTTTTTCGAGCGTCGCGGGATTTCTGACGATAACGGTCTGTAGATTCATGATCAGTCAAGCGGACGAATGGCGCTGCGCGTGAAGTCGGATGGTGCGCGCGCGGTACTCAGTTCATGATTTGGCCCCCGCAAATGTTGATCGCTTGTCCGGTAATTCCTGCGGCGGCTTCCGATGCGATATAAGCGACCAATGCGGCGACTTCCTCAGCTTGCAAAAATCTTTTGATCGGAACCGCGGCGATGGCTCGCGCCTTGAACTCCTCGGGTGTGATGCCTTGCAGCGCGGCGCTTTCACTGATGCCCAACGTCGCCATTTCTGTCTCGACCCAGCCGGGACAAATGGTATTGACGGTGATGCCGCGATCGACAACCTCCAGCGCAAGCGCTCGGCTGAAGCCGATCATGCCGTGCTTGGTTGCGCAGTAAGCCGTATATCCGGGCACGCCGAACTTGCCCAGCACCGAAGCGATATTGATCACCCGGCCAGCTCCGTCAGCCATCTGTCGTAGCGCGGCTTGGGTGACGAGGTACAAGCCATTGAGGTTAGTATCGATGATGTCGAACCACTTGGAATCGTCAGCATCGGTCATCAGGCTGAGGCCTGAGATGCCAGCATTGTTCACGAGAATATGGAGCGCTCCCCACTCGGACACAATCGCGGCAATCCCCGCCTCGACGTCTCGTTTTTTTCGAACGTCCATTTGAACACCGAGCGCGGAAAAGCCAGCGCTTCGAAGCTCGTCAGCAGTGCTCTTAATTCGACTGAGGGAGCGCGAAGCGATAGCTACTCTGGCGCCGTTTTTAGCCAGTTCAATGGCTATCGCTCTACCGATTCCGGTGGCGCCGCCCGTCACTAGCGCGACTTTATTGCCCAGCATAGTTATCAAACTTCCTCAAATTATCAGCACAAGTAGCGGCTTTTGCCAATGAAAGCAACTTTTTACCTTGCACTGGCTGTTTTTTTTTCGGCTGTCGTCTGCTATGTGCTGCGCGCGCCATGCTGACGTCTGAAAGTTCTGCCTTCACGAAAAAATTTTTACAGTTTTGGAGCTGGATAGATTACAATTTTAACTCTCTAAGGAGCAGACATCTTTATGGATATCACTAAGCTTTTGGCCTTCGGCGTGGAACAGGGCGCCTCGGACTGTCATTTGAGCGCGGGAGAACCGCCGCTTATTCGTATTGACGGTGAACTCAAGAAACTGGAAAGCCCGCCTCTGAGTAAGGAGGACGTTCACACACTGGTTTACGATATTATGAACGATGCTCAACGAAAGACGTTCGAGCAAACCCACGAATGTGATTTCTCATTCGAAATGGGTCAGGTGGCGCGGTTTCGCGTGAATGTTTTTATGCAGAGAAAAGGCGAAGGCGCAGTGTTTCGCACCATTCCGACGAAAGTGCTGACCCTCGAAGAGCTCGGCATGCCGCCGATCCTGAAACAGCTGTGCGACAAAGAGAAAGGTTTGATTCTCGTCACGGGTCCCACCGGATCCGGAAAATCTACGACATTGGCCGGTATGATCGATTATTTGAACAGCACGTTCGAAGGACACATTCTGACCGTCGAAGACCCGATCGAGTTCGTCCACCCATCCAAAAAATGCCTTGTCAACCAGCGGGAGCTTGGTCCGCACACGCACTCGTTTGCCAATGCGCTACGCGCCGCGTTGCGCGAGGATCCGGATATCATTCTGGTCGGTGAAATGCGCGATTTGGAAACCATCCAGCTCGCGTTGACGGCGGCTGAGACGGGGCACATCGTTTTCGGTACATTGCATACCTCCAGCGCGCCCAAAACCGTCGACCGTATTATCGATGTTTTTCCGCCCAATCAGCAAGCGCAGATTCGGGCTCAGTTCGCCGAATCGATCGAAGCGGTTCTTACGCAATCTTTGCTCAAGAAGAAGGCCGGCGGACGAGTCGCGGCGCTGGAAATTTTGACCGGCACCACGGCTGTCCGCAATCTTATTCGTGAGGGCAAGATTCACCAGATTCCCGGTACCATGCAGGTGAGCCAGAAGGACGGCATGCAGACCATGGACATGGCGCTGACGAGTCTGGTTACGCGCGGCCTGGTCACTCGCGAGGAAGCACAATCGAAGAGCATGAATCCGAATCTTTTTGGCGCTGCGCCGGCCGCCGCCGCACGCGTCTGACGAGAGTGGAGTTGATGGAATCGAAGGCTGAAATTCAAAAGTTTTTCAATACGATGGTCGAGACCGAGGCGTCAGACCTCTATTTGACGGTGGCAAAGCCGCCCATGTATCGAATCGACGGTAAAATCCGCGCTATCGGCGATGATGCCTTTTCTCCGCAAAATCTTATGGATCTTTCCGAGGCGATGCTGAACGAAAAGCAGCGGAAGGATTTCGGTGAGACATTGGAAATGAACATGGCCATGTCCTTACCCGGAGTAGCGCGCTTTCGCGTGAACATTTTTCGGCAGCGCGGATCGGTCGGCATGGTCATTCGTCGCATCAAAGCCGAGGTCCTGTCCCTGGATGAAATGGGCTTGCCGTCGATTCTCAAAGATATTGTCATGACAAAGCGCGGCTTGGTTCTCGTGGTCGGAGCTACAGGTTCGGGCAAATCCACATCGCTGGCAGCTATGATCGATCATCGAAACTCGAGCGAGGCGGGCCATATCATCACCATCGAAGACCCGATCGAATTCGTGCATCGGCACAAGCAGTCCATCGTAACTCAGCGCGAAGTGGGGTTCGATACTCATTCGTTTCAGTCGGCATTGAAAAATACCTTGCGCCAAGCTCCGGATGTGATCTTGATCGGAGAAATTCGCGATACAGAAACTATGGAAGCGGCGATAGCCTTCGCCGAAACCGGTCACCTTTGTCTCGGCACGCTGCATTCGAACAATGCCAATCAGGCCATCGAACGGATCATGAATTTCTTTCCAATCGAGCGCCAGGCGCAGATCTATTTGCAATTGTCTTTGAATTTGCGAGCGATCGTGTCGCAACGGTTGATTCCGAGCGTCGATGGTAAACGGGTGGCGGCGCTCGAGATCCTGATGGATATCCCTCGCGTGAAGGATCTGATCAAAAAAGGCGAGACAGATACGTTGAAAGAGGCGATGGAGCAAGGCGTTCAGGAAGGCTGCCAAACATTCGATCAGGCGCTCTTTGGTCTTTACAAAGCTGAGAAAATTACTTTGGATCAAGCCTTGGCCAACGCGGACAGCGCCAACAATTTACGCTTGAAGATCAAACTCGCCGGACTCTCAGTTGGTGAAGAACCGCGGGTCGATCTACCGAAGAAGGAGTCGATACCGTCGGCGGTCGGATTTCGCTTGCGCGACAATTAAGCTCGAGTCTTCAGCAATGCGCGATCACCCATGTTCGCACTCATTCCGACATAGCGGCCTGGCAATTCGCATCTGACGGCGGTAATTTTCTTGACAATTTGACTGGGTGGGCGTAATAGACGAGACATTTAACGTCTCACTCTAGTCGACATCACGAGTACAGCGGAGTCCAAAGCAAGCTCATGACAGGAACGATCGGCTATGCGCAGCCGTTTCGAGCAATCGGTCAGGCTTTGGAGACTTTGAATCTGCAGGTTTTTGAGCTTGAGCCGACCGGAGAAGACTTTCTCATCCGCGGCCATTTACCCAACCCAGTTGTCGACGTAAGCGCGGACGGTTTAAGCCCTGCCAGCTTGAACACGGTTTGGGGAAACCTCGCGCCACTGAGCTCGGAAAACCGTCCCGAGCAAACCGAGCCTACCGTTCCACTGCTGTCACCCATAGAATTGCAATATACAAACAAGGACATTGACCGACTAGAGCAGGAAGGCCGGGCCAATAGAACGAATCCGAATCGAATCCCAGAATATTCCAGCCTATCGCAGATCCTGCGTTGTGTCGGCGCATATCTCGTCCAAAAACGCGCCCGTTTAATCAAATTATGGCGCGATAGCGACTCCGTTTCTCTCGAGTATCAAACCTCGTTGGGAAATATGCTCAAGGACACGCTTGTGGTCGGCGAGCTTTATGATCTTTGGGTCAGAATGTACATGCAACGAGCGGAGCGCTCGACGACACTTTGAGGAGAGCGGCGGTTGCCCTATCTATTGTGAAACGAATCTATAGATGATCGACGAGTTCCGGTACACAGCCGTGTTGCGACCCATCGGCCAAATGCTGGAGGGATTGCGTATCGAATCTTTTTCAGTGAAACCCGACAGTGTCGGATTCGTCGTTCGAGACAAAACCAGGAATCGCGCGCAGTTGACGCCGCGGGAAAAAGCCTTTTTGGGGGAGCTACACTGGATGCACGGCGCGGCGTTGGATAAAGAAGATGCCCTGCGTCTGGCGGCCGGCGTGTTTGAATGGCACGTGACCGCAATAGATCTAGAGCGCTTCGAAGCGGCTGGTCGGGCGCTCCGCCAGGAGCACTCGGGAACTCCGGATTCGCACTCGGTCTCACAAATCCTGCGCGTGATCGGCAATATTCTCGACCAGAAGCGTCAGGAATTGTACTGCATCTCCAAAGACGCAGAGGCGGTTACCATTGAATATCTATTAAACAACGGCAAAGTGGCACGCGAAGAGTATCGTGTGCCTGTGCTCTACGATCAGTGGGTGCGCATGTATAAACGGCGCGCCAACCACGAAGCCGGAGAAGATTCCGCCACCTAATACGGGCCTTCTGACCGTCATGCCCCCGAACTTGAATTTTGCCCAACTGCTGCGGCCAGTTGGTCAAATGCTCGAGCCGCTCCAACTCGAATCCTTCAGCTTGAAACTTGAAGAAGGGAATGTCTCTGTCCAGGCGCAAAAGCGCGCGGAACGATCACCACCAGCCGCAGAGGTTTCGCTGCGTGTCACCTGGCAACTTTTTCGGCGCAAAAAATCGGACCCTGCTTCCGAACCGCAACCTTCGTCGGGGCTCCTGGAGCTACATTATACGCCAGAGGATATCGCGCGGATGGAAACGGAAGGTCAGAGCCGCCGCCAAGGGGCGGGCGGCAGACCGGAGGCTCACGCCCTGTCGCAGGTGCTGCGCGCCGTCGGTGCTTTCGTCGATCAAAAACAAGGCCGGTTAACTAGCGTTAAAATGGCGGGGCAGGATATTACGATCGAGTACGAATCTGCGTTGAAGCACAACCTGACTGAGAAATTCACCGTCGCAACGTTGTACGACTACTGGGTCAAGATGTACTTGAAGCGGCGCCAGCGCAGCTAGCCCTGGCTCTCTCGCCTCGATCTTGCAAATCAAGCGGCAACCCGTGGCCAGTGATAGCTCACTTGTGCTTCGCCGAAAATAAACCGAGAATTTTCGCGATCGGGTCGTAATATCGGTCCACCACCCGCTCTTTCAATGGGATGATCGCATTATCGGTGATGTGAATATGCTCGGGACAAACCTCGGTGCAGCATTTGGTGATGTTGCAATAGCCGATTCCCGCTTTCTGGCGAATGAGCTCCATGCGATCGTTGGTGTCGAGCGGATGCATCTCCAAAGCCGCGAGCCGAACGAACAGCCGTGGACCTGAAAAGGCCGGCTTGTTTTCGTCGTGATCACGAATCACGTGGCAAACGTTCTGGCAAAGAAAACATTCGATACATTTGTGAAACTCTTGGACGCGATCGATGTCTTCCTGAAACATGCGCCGGGTGCCGTCAGCCTCTTTGGGCTTCGGTTTAAACGCCGGGACTTCTTGAGCTTTTCGGAAATTAAAAGAGACGTCGGTCACGAGGTCGCGAATCACCGGAAAGGTGCGCATTGGCGAAACCGTGATGGTTTCGCCAGGTTCGAAGATATTCATGCGCGTCATACACATGAGCCGCGGTTTGCCGTTCACCTCGGCACTGCACGACCCGCATTTGCCGGCTTTGCAATTCCAGCGAACCGCTAAATCGTTGGCTTGCTGGGCTTGTATGGCATGGATCACATCAAGAACCACTTGGCCTTCGCCGACGGCGATGCGATAATCCTTGAATTCACCTCCGCTGGCGTCACCGCGCCATACGCGCATATGGACTTGCTGATCAGGCATCAACTTTTCTCCTCGAGCAATGCTTTAAGGTCCCCGGGTATCTCCGGCAGGGGCTCCTGAGCAAGTGTCATTTGCCCATTGGTTTTCCGGATCACGACATTCACTTTGGCGAACTTCGCATCGGTGCTGGGATAGTCGTCGCGAGTATGACCGCCGCGACTCTCTTTCCGCTCGATCGCCGCCAAAGAAGCGGCTTCGGCAAAGGTCAGCAGCGAGTGCAAATCGAGCGCGAGATGCCATCCCGGATTGTATTGCCGGTTGCCCTCGACCTTCACTTGCCGGCTCCGTTGCCGCAGTCTTTGGATAATTTCTAAAGCTTGATTCAACTCGGACTCGACCCGAATGATGCCGACGAGCTCCTGCATGCATTGTTGCAGATCGGAGTGGATCGTGTACGGGTTTTCCTTGCCAGTGGCCTCAAACGGTGCCAGGAGATCGTGGGCGTATTGATCGAGCTGATCGTTATTGATGGAAACCGAGCCGCCAAAGGATTTCGCGTATTCAGCGGCGTAGAGACCCGCGCGCCGGCCGAACACCAACAGATCCGAAAGCGAGTTGCCACCGAGCCGATTGGCGCCGTGGAGCCCGGCAGCGACTTCGCCAGCGGCAAATAGTCCCGGCACCGTCGTTGCCGTGCTATCGGCATCGACTCGGACGCCGCCCATCGCGTAATGGCAGGTCGGGCCGACTTCCATTGATTCTTTGGTGATATCCACATCGGCGAGTTCCTTGAATTGATGATACATCGAAGGCAGCCTGCGCTGAATGTAGTCTGCCGGACGGCGGGATGCGATATCGAGAAAAACACCTCCGTGCGGTGTGCCGCGGCCCGCTTTGACTTCCGAATTAATTGCACGCGCGACTTCATCGCGAGGCAGCAAATCGGGGGTGCGCCGATTATTGCGCTTGTCGTCATACCAAGCATCGGCTTCCTTTTCGGTGTCGGCCGTTTCGGTCTTAAAAAATTCCGGAATATAGCCGAACATGAAGCGCTTGCCTTCGGTGTTCTTCAATGTGCCGCCGTCGCCGCGGACGCCTTCGGTTACCAAGATGCCGCGTACGCTCGGCGGCCATACCATGCCGGTGGGGTGGAATTGGATAAATTCCATATCCATAAGATCGGCGCCCGCATCCAGTGCCATGGTGACGCCGTCTCCGGTATACTCCCACGAGTTGGAGGTCACCTTCCAGGCTTTGCCGCCGCCACCGGTGGCGAGCACGACGGCTTTGCACTTGAATAAGATGAATTTGCCGCTTTCGCGCCAGTAACCAAAAGCGCCGCTGATTCTACCGCCGTCGGTGAGTAAGCGTTGGAGATTACACTCCATATAAACATCGATGCCTTTATGGACGGCATGCTGCTGAAGCGTGCGGATCATTTCCAGTCCAGTTCGGTCGCCAACGTGAGCCAAGCGCGCATAGCGGTGGCCGCCGAAATCGCGCTGCAAAATCAAACCTTCTTTGGTGCGGTCGAAAAGCGCGCCCCATTCCTCGAGCTCGAGCACTCGATCGGGCGCCTCCTGAGCATGAATCTGAGCCATGCGCCAATTGTTGAGCAGCTTGCCGCCGCGCATGGTGTCGCGAAAATGAACCCGCCAGTTGTCCTCGGGGTAAACATTGCCCATGGCCGCTGCGATGCCGCCTTCGGCCATGACGGTATGCGCTTTGCCGAGCAGAGACTTGCATACGAGCGCTGTCTTAACGCCCTGCGCTGACGCTTCAACCGCAGCGCGCAAACCCGCGCCGCCGGCACCGATGACGACAACGTCGTACTCGTGAGTTTCGTACTTATCTTCGGCCATTAGAAAAACCTCAAATCGGAAATCACGCCCATCGACAACAGCCGGACGTAAAGATCGGTGAGCGCAACAAAGACTAAACTCACCCAGGCCCATTCCATGTGCTTTTCGTTAAAGCGGGTGACGAAGCTCCAAAGCTTATATTTGCTCGGGGCGCGGTGAAAGGAATTCAAGTAACCACCGCAGACGTGGCGGCAGGAATTGCAAGAGATACTAAAAATCGACAACAGCGTGGCATTGATGAAGAGCACGATCGTACCAATTCCCAAGCCGAAGCCGTCGGGGAACCGAAACGCATCGAATACATCCCACCAGAGAAAAGCCAGGACAAGCAAAGAGAGATAGAAAAAGTAACGATGCACATTTTGGAACAGGAACGGAAAGCGCGTCTCGCCGCTATAACCTTTCGATGCATCGCGCACGGCGCACGCGGGAGGCGATAAGAAAAAGGAGCGATAATAAGCCTTCCGGTAATAGTAGCAGGTCGCGCGAAACCCCCCCGGTATCCATAAAATCAAGAATGCCGGAGAAATATTCCACCACGAACCGATGAGTGGCAGGTGCACATGTGCGCAGTTCGTCGAAATGCATGGGGAATAAAACGGCGAAAGATAGGGGTCGACAAAATAGTGGGCGTTTTGCAGAGCCGCCCAGGTTGCATAAATGGCAAAGCCGCCAAGACCGACAACCACAAGTAATGGTTGGAGCCACCAATTGTCTTTGCGTAACGTCTTAAACTGGTCCAAAGTCAATGCTCGATCTGCCACGACAGTTTTCCTTTTGCTCCTGATTTTAGACTCACGATTGCTCTCAATTTTGATAAAAACAGATGGGACTTCAGTGTCAAGCAATTATCCGCTGTCCCTCTCCGCATCCTCCACTCAAGGTCGCAACGCTATCTCGAGGCGGGGAGCCCGTCAGTATAGACCACGCGAACTAGCCTTGATTGCGTTTGTTGCAGCTTGTCCCGAGCCGCAGTACCGACAGGATGAGCCGGTCCGATTATTTTCCAAACCTGATTTTTGCGCTGATGCAGCTGTGGTACCTGAGCTCCGTTCGCGTAGGCTGTCAATTTTTTTATAGCAGAAACGGAAATCGTTTGCACGTCGGCGAAACCCTCGATCCGGATCACGTCGATGTCATTTTCCCACTGACCTGGATCAGGCGGAAAGCGGATTTACCGACGCAGAGCAGTGTCTCAGATGTGCAACGAAGCATGCATCAGTGTAGCGTGGTTGAGAAGCAAAAGTAGTTTCAACTAGCTCGCCAACGGTGGCATATCTCTTGCGCCGTCGCGTGATGTAATCAACCGATCTCAAGTGCAACCAGCAAATCACGACAGCATTTATCAACTTCTAAGAACGCAAGTCGCCGCACGACCGCTGCCGGCGTCGCAGGCATCTAATCTATTTATGCCCAATTGGAGCGGTACCTCGTCGCTGGGATCTTTCGAACCGGTCCACGCCCGATGTCACAGAGGCGTGAAATGAAAATCGGCTATTCACTTTCAAGTGAGGAAACGACTCCTAAGGATTTGGTTCGCTACGCCGTGCGGGCGGAGCAAGCAGGCTTTAGCTTTGCGTTAATCTCCGATCATTTTCATCAGTGGCTCACGCTACAAGGTCAAAGTCCGTTCGTTTGGGCCGTGATCGGTGTGATTGCACAGGCCACGAACCGGATCGCGCTTGACACTGGTGTCACTTGTCCGATTATGCGCATTCATCCGGCGATTATTGCTCAAGCGGCGGCGACCGCAGCACTCCTTATGCCGGACCGTTTCTTTTTGGGTCTCGGCACCGGGGAAAATTTGAACGAGCATATTTTCGGCATGCACTGGCCGCCGAGCGACCTACGGCGGAAGATGCTCCAAGAAGCGGTGATGATCCTGCGGCTCCTCTGGCGCGGCGGCGCTCAAAGCTTTCGGGGAGAATACTTCAGCCTGG
>Ga0207706_10002496_pt1 | contig 17926 bp, 24 predicted proteins | sample KBSC53metaG_FD_184318 | JGI IMG/M metagenome (GOLD analysis project Ga0207706, IMG submission 184318) | Corn rhizosphere microbial communities from Kellogg Biological Station, Michigan, USA - KBS C5-3 metaG (SPAdes) (version 2) | ecosystem: Host-associated > Plants > Roots > Rhizosphere > Soil ... | reverse complement strand
TGGGTCTCGCCGCCGTTGGCGGTGTAGCCGGCGGCCACGATCCTGCCCTGTGCGTCCAGCGCGACGTCCTGGCCGAACTCCCCCTGCGTGGAAGTCGGCGGTGAGGGCGCCGTCGCCGTCGAAGCTCGGGGAGCGCTCAAACGAAAATCACCATCATCGGTGGCGGCCTCGGCGGCCGATTCCTGCCGGCCGCTACAACGCCGATGCGAGCAGCTCGACCACCGGCTTGGGCTGCCAGTGCTCGTCCCACAGGCCCCCGAACCCGCCGGGCGGGGAGACCTTGCGGTACGGCGGCGAGTCGACCGCGACGAACCACACGAACGGCACGTCGGTGGCCAACAGCGTCTCGTAGAACCGCTTCTCGTTCGCGGGCGTGGCGCCAGGGGCAAGCTCGGGGGGAATCGCGCCGCTCGGGAAGGACGTCTCCTGTACGACCACGAGCCGGTCGTCGGCGATGCCCGGGGTCGCGGCGACGCAGTGGTAGGCCTCGGCGACCCAGTTGGCCGCGGTCAGTGGGTCGTTGCGCAGGACCACCCACCACGGGTGCACGTTCAGGAAGGAGAAGTCGCCGACCTCGGTCGCCAGGTCCGGGTAGAGCTCCCAGTCCGGAGGCTGGAACCCCGTCGTGACGGGGCGGCCCCAGCGCGAGCGCGCCGCGTCGACCTCACGGACGAGCCGGTCGTGGTCCGCGATCCCCTTCTGGATGATCTCGTTGCCGACGCACACGGCGTCGACCGCATCGATCACCGTGTCCAGGTTGGCCTTCTCGGTGGCCAGGAGCGCGTCGTCCTGCCACCAGATCTTCGCCACCACGTGGTCGAAGCCGACCTGCTTGGCGATCTCCGGGGCCCGCTCGAGGCCGAAGGCCACCGCGTTGGTCACCAGCCCCCGGAAGCCCGCGGCGTGCAGGCGCCCGAGCTCCTCCGTGAGCTGCGCCTCGGTGGCGGGGTGCTGTCCGCCGACGAAGTCGAACGGCGGCCCCGGGTTGTAGTTGACCCAGCTCCTCGTCGTCCGTAACGAGTCGAGCACATCCATAGACGCGGCATCGTAGGGTTGCCACCCGGTGTCGAACAAGGCCATCGCGCAGACCCTCGTCTCCGCCATCGATCAGGGCGACGAAGCCGCTGTGCGGAGCGTCGTCGGCGACGACCTCGTCTCGCACGGCGCGCTGGGCGACGTGCACGGGCCGGACGGGTTCGTCGGAATCATGCTGCGGAACGTGCGTGGCGGGTTCCCGGACGCGCGCGTCGAGCTCGTCGCGGCGATCGAGGAAGGCGACCTGGTCTCGTTCCGGCTCGACGGCTCGGGAACCCACCTCGGGCCGTTCCTCGGCGTCGCGCCGACGGGCAAGACCATCCGCATCCGCGGCATCCACCACGTGCGCGTGCGCGCCGGCCGCATCGTCGAGCACTGGCAGGGGCCCGACATCCTCGCCATGCTCGTCGACATGGGGCTGTTCCCGCCGACGTCGGCGTAGCCCCGTCAGCGCGCCCCGAGGTGCTCGGCGAAGCGCTGCAGGCCACCCTGCCAGCCGCCGGGCGAGCCGACCGCGCCGCGCATGTTCTGCCAGCCCTCGCCGTGGCGGTCGAGGTGCCGGTGCTCGAGCTCGACCCGCGTGCGCTCGGGCCCCTCGGCGACGAACCGCACCTCGACCTCGCTCGTCCGGGCCAGGTCGGTCTCGAGCTTCCACTCCGTCGTGATGTCCCAGCTGATCACCACGCGCCCGGGGGGCTCGAAGGCCAGCACGCGCGCCCACTGGCACTCGCTGCCGTCGACGCCGACGTCGTAGATGCGACCGCCCGCGCGGAGCTCGAAGACCATCTCGGCCAGCTCGCCCTCGAGGATGTGATGGTCGGGCGGCCACCAGCCGCCCATGTCCTGGGTGAACACGTCGAACGCCAGCTGCTGGGGCGCGTCGACGACGATCGACGTCCGCACTGCGGTGTCCGCGATCTGCGTGGTCACTGCTTCTCCTTTGCTTTCTGCTCGACCGCGCCCTTGAACGCGGGGAGAGCCTGGTTCCAGAAGCGGTCGAGGTAGGCCCGGAGCGCGCCCAGGCCGTCCGGGTTGAGCTGGTAGATGCGCCGGTTGCCCTCGGGACGGTCTGTGACCAGGTCCGCCTCCTTGAGCACCTTGAGGTGCTGGGAGACGGCGGGCCGGCTGACCGGCAGCCTGGCCGCGAGCGCGCCGACCGACGAGGGGCCCTCGGCGAGCTGCTCGAAGATCGAGCGCCGCGTCGGGTCGCCCAGGGCGGCCAGGCCATCGAGTTGGTAAGCGGTCACTAACGGTAAGTGTACGCTTACGCTCGCGAGGCTGTCAACCCGAAGGCGCGCGCCGCCGCAGGTGCAGCAGCGGGAACGGCCGGCCGCCGTCGTCGAGCGGCGAGCGCCCGACGACTGTGAACCCCAGCGCCGCGTAGAACCCGACCGCGTCGGGGTTCTGCTCGTTGACGTCCACGGTCAGGGCGCCGCCGCGCAGGGCCTGCGCATGCCCCACGAGCCGGCGCCCGCCGCCGCGCCCACGCCACGCCGGCTCGAGGAACAGCGCCGATATGTCGTCGCCGTCCAGCCCGATGAAGCCGAGGGGCACGTCGTCGTCCCCGACCAGCACCCACAGCTCGAGCGCGCCGCCACCCAGGGCCTCGGCCACGAGCGGCCGCAGCGCGACGATGTCGTCCTCGCCGAGGAAGTGGTGCGTCGCGCGCACCGACCGCTCCCACAAGGCGATCAGCACGTCGACGTCCGCGGGGCGGGCGCGGCGGAGGCGCCAAGCGTCGCTGCTCAGGCCGTCAGCGCGTCGGCGTGCGCGGTCTCGGTCTTGCGCCGGAAGAACGCTCTGTGTCCGGTCAGGTACCAGATGACCATCAGGATCGCCCCGAAGATCAGGAAGCCGATCCCGATGATCAGCGGCGGCCCGATGCCGAACCACGAGTCGCCCGAGGCCGAGTTCGCGGGGTCGGACAGATCCACGCACGACTTGATGAACACCCCGGTCAGGATCAGCGCGCCCAGCAGCGGCAGCACCCCGACGAGCACGAACGTCTTGACGTTCGTCAGGAGCTGGTGCCGGTAGTAGACGACGCAGGCGTAGCCGGTCAGCCCGTAGTAGAAGGCGATCATCAGGCCCAGGGCCGAGATCGAGTCGAACAGGATGTTCTCCGACACGATCGTCAGGCCGACGTACCAGAGCACGGAGAACAGCCCCATGAGCAGGGTGGAGACCGTGGGGGTCATGTACCTGGGCGAGACGGTCCCGAGCGAGCGCGGCAACGCGCCCGCCCGCGCCATCGACAGCGTCGTGCGCGCGGTGGGCAGGATCGTCGTCTGGGTCGACGCCGCCGCCGAGGTCAGCACGGCGATGACGAGAATCTTGTCGAGTGGGCTGCCGAAGACCTGGGTCCCGAGGAAGCTGAGGACGTCGTCCTGGTTCTTGACCAGCGCGTCGGTCCCGACGAAGGCCTGGGCCGCGACCGCGACGATCACGTAGATCAGCAGCAGGAGCACGGTCGAGACGACGGCGGCCTTGCCCGGCGTCTTGTTCGAGCCTTCGGTCTCCTCGTTGACCGTCACCGCCGAGTCCCAGCCCCAGTAGATGAAGATCGCGATCAGCACCCCGCTGGTCAGCGCGCTGAACGACCCGACCGCGAACGGGTTGAGCCAGGAGATCGACGGGTCGACCGAGGTCGCGGCGGCGTCGCCGGCGGCGACCTTGACCAGCGCGACGATGGCGAACAGCGCCAGCGTCACGATCTCGAAGCTGAGCAGCACCACCTGCGTGCGCGCCGACAGCTCGATGCCGATGTAGCAGATGGCGGTCATCAGGACGATCCACAGGACGCCGAGCGCGGTGACGGCCGCGGTCGAGTTGGCGGCGCTGTCCCAGTCGAAGAGCAGGAACGTGTACTTGCCCGCGATCTGGGCCAAGTTGGCCATGACGATGATGTCGGCGACGATGATGGCCCAGCCGCCGATCCAGCCCGCCCACGGCCCCAACGCCTTGCCCACCCAGGAGAACGTCGTGCCGCAGTCCGGGTCGGCCCGGTTCAGGTAGTAGTAGGCGGCGGCGATCATCGCCATGGGGATGAAGGCGACGAGCAGGATCGCCGGCGACTGCAACCCGATCCCGACGACGGCGGCGATGAAGCCGAGCGAGGCCGCGAGCGAGTAGCCGGGGGCCGTCGAGGCGACGCCGATGACGACGCTCGAGACGAAGCCGATGGCGTTGCGCTTCAGCCCCTTGTCCTCGACGTGGATGTGGGGCTGGTGGGGGCGGTGCGACGGGGTTTGCACCGTCGCGGTGCCGTCGGGCAAAGGCATGGGCCGCGGACCATATAGCCCGTGACGTGATTGGGTTCCCGGTTCGATGACCGTCGCCGTCCTCGGAGCCGCGGGCACCATCGGTCCCGCAATCGTGCGCGACCTCGCCGAGTCCGACGAGGTCGGCGCCGTCCTCGCCCTCGATCTCGACGCCGACCGCGCCGAGCGGGTCGTCGCCGCTCACGGCAGGAGCAAGGCGCGCGCCGGCGCCGTCGACGCGACCGACCCAGCGGCGCTCGCGGCCGCGCTCGCGGGCGTCGCGGTGCTGGTCAACGCGGCCTCCTACCGCATCAACCTCGCCGCGATGGAGGCGGCGCTGCAGGCCGGCTGCCACTACGTCGATCTCGGCGGCCTCTACCACGTCACCACCCAGCAGCTCGCGCGCGATGCCGCCTTCGCCGCCGCCGACCGCCTCGCCGTCCTCGGCGCCGGCGCGGGCCCGGGCAAGACCAACCTGATGGCGCTGCTCGGGGCGCGGGAGCTGGACCGCGTCGCGGAGGTGCGCTGCGCCTCGGCCGGGCTGGACGAGGACCCACCGCCGGGCGCGAGCTTCCCCTATGCGCTGGCGACCCTGGTCGACGAGGTCACGGTGCCGCCGATGGTCGTGCGCGGCGGCGAGGCCGTCGCCGTCGAGCCGCTGTCCGACGGCGGCGAGATCGAGTTCCCCGACCCGATCGGCCGGCGCCCGTCGATCCGCACGCTGCACTCCGAGGTGCTCACGCTGCCGGGGTCGCTGGGCGCCCGCGAGGCAGACTTCCGCCTCTCGCTGGGGCCCGGCGTGCTCGACCGCCTGTTGGAGCTGCGCGAGTCCTCCCCGGAGGAGCTCGCGGCGCTGCGCCCGGCGCCGCCGTCGGCCCGGACCTGGTCGGCGCAGCACGTGCTTGTGCGCGGCCCGTCCGCGGAGGTCGTCGTGACCGCGCGCACGCCGCCGCACGAGGCGTGGGGGCTGGGCGGCGGCGTGGTGTCGACCGGCTCGGTGGCCGCGGCGACCGCGCGCCTGCTGCTGCGCGGCGCCATCCTCGCCCGCGGCGCCCTCCCGCCCGAGCGGTGCCTGCCGCCGGACGCGGTCTTCGCCGAGCTCGAGCGGGTCGGGACGACCGTCGTGGTCAGCGGCCCGAGCTGAGGCTCAGGCGCCCTCGACGTTGCGCCGCAGGTTCTCGTGGTAGCCGGCGAACTCGCGCCCGACCATGCGCTTGACCAGCGGCTGGGCCAGGCGCATCGCTCCGCGCAGCGGCCCCTCGGCGACGAACGCGACCCGGGTGCCTGCGCCGTCGGGCGTCAGCGTCCAGGTGCCGTCGACCGGGAACGGCCCCTCGACGATGCGGACGTGGAGGCGGTGCGGGCGGTCGAACACGGCGAACTCGACCACCTGGGCAAACTCCTTGCGCCCCGGCGGCTTGGTCCACTCGCGCACCCGGTAGCCCTCGCGGGGAGGCCCGTCGGTGAGCGGCTCGACCTTGGTCTTCGAGGTCTGCCACGCGCGCAGGTTGGCCGGATCGGTCATGTAGTCGAACACCGCCTCGGGCGGCCGTGCCACGGTGAACGTCTGCTCGATGCGCATGGACGACAGGTATACGGCGCCGCGACCGTCAGAGCTCGCGCCGCAGGCGGTCCACGAGCGCCTCGAGGTTCGGGTAGACGCCCGCGCCGTGCACGGACTCGACGGCCGGTTGCCACAGCTCCCAGCGGTCGATCAGCGTGCGCCCGAGCAGCAGCTTGATGAGCTCGAGGTCGAACGCGCCGACCCGCTCCAGCGCGGCCATCTGCTCGAAGAAGTCGAGCTCGCGGTAGAGCACGTACGCCTCCGGGGCGTCGGCGTCGACGTAGCCCTGGAACGCCGCGGCGAGGTCGTCGCTGGTCTTGAAGCGGGCGACCAGGCGCCGCGTCTCCACGAGCGGGTCGTCGTTCCAGCGGCGCATGAACTCGGCCGCCATCTCGGCCTCGCGGGTGCGCCGGGCCTCGCGGACCTGCAGGGCCGCGAAGATCGCCGCGGCGAGCGCGCCGAGCACGCTGAGCGCGAGCACGGAGGTCCCGATCGCGGTGACCTCTTCCCAGTTCACGGGGCCACACCCTAGGAGGCAAAGTGGTTCAATAACTGAACCGGAATGAGCGCCGCACGCGACATCGCCACGCTGGCCCGCGAATCCGCGCCCCAGACCGAGCGCGAGCGGCGCCTGCCGGATCCGCTGGTCGCGGAGCTACGCGGCTCCGGGCTCATGCTCGCCGGCGCCCCCGAGGAGGTCGGCGGGCTCGAGCTGCCGCCCGCGGAGGCGCTGCGTTCCGCCGAGGCGATTGCGCGCGGCGACGCCTCCGCGGGCTGGTGCGTCTCGATCGCCGCGACCAGCAGCCTGCTGGCCGCCTACCTGCCCGACGCCACCCGCGCCGAGCTCTTCGACGCGCCCGAGCGGATCGCCGCCGGGGTGTGGGCGCCGCGCGGCCAGGGCCGGCCGGTCGACGGCGGCCTCGTCGTCTCCGGGCGCTGGGCCTACTGCAGCGGCATCACCCACGCCGAGCTGTTCTTCGCCGGCTGCATCGTGGCCGGCGGCGACGCCGACCCGCGCCCGCGGGTCATCGGCATCCCGCGCGCCGAGCTCGCGGTGCTCGACACCTGGCACACGCTTGGCCTGCGCGGCACCGGCAGCCACGACGCCGTCGCCGACGAACTGTTCGTGCCTGGCGAGCGCGTGTTCTCGCTCTTCGACGGCCCGCGCGTCGACCGGCCGCTGTACCGCTTCCCCGTCTTCGGCTACTTCGCCCTCTCGATCGGGGCCGCCGCTCTGGGCAACGCGCGCGGCGCGCTCGACGACTTCGCCGCCCTGGCGGTGGACAAGGTCGGCACGGGCTCGCGCCGCACGCTGGCCGAGCGCTCTCCGACCCAGGCCGCGGTGGCCGAAGCCGAGGCCTCGCTGCGCGCCGCCAGGGCGCTGTACTACGAGGCCATCGCCGCCGCCTGGGACGCCGCCCAGCGCGAGGAGCCGGTGCCGCTCGAGGCGCGCACCGGGCTGCGCCTGGCCGCCACGCACGCCGTACGCACCGGCGCCGACGTCGTGCGCGCGGTCTACGACCTCGCCGGCGGCAGCGCGATCTACGACGACGCGCCGCTGCAGCGCCGCTTCCGCGACGCCCACACCGCCACCGCCCACTTCCAGGTCAACGCCGCCTCGCGCGAGTTGCCCGGCCGCATCCTGCTCGGACAGCAGGCCGACGCCTCGATGCTGTGACCGCGCGCGTCGAGGGCGTGCTGCCGTTCTGGCTCGACCGGCCCGCGGCCGAGGCCCTCGACGTCGCCGCTGCGGTCCAGCGCGCCGGCCTGCAGGGCCTGTGGATCGGCGAGCTGCAGAGCTTCGACGCCTTCGCCCTGGCCACCGCGGTGGGCGGGCGCGCGCCTGGCCTGCCCCTCACGGTCGGGCCGCTGGCGGTCGGCGTGCGCAGCCCGGCGGCGCTCGCGCTCGGGCTGAGGTCGGTCGCCACCCTCACCGGCAGCCCGGTCGCGCTCGCGCTGGGCGCCTCCAGCCCGGTCATCGTGACCGGCTGGCACGACCGCGACTGGGCCCACGCCGCCTCGCGCACGCGGGAGACCATCGCCGCGCTGCGTCCGATCCTCGCCGGCGAACGCGCCGCCTTCGACGGGGCGCACGTGCGCACGCACGGCTTCCGACTGCGCGAACCGCTGTCCGACACGCGCATCGCCGTGGCCGCCTTCGGCCCCGCGATGACCCGCGTGGCCGCCCGCCACGCCGACCAGGTCGTCCTCAACCTCGTGCCGCCCGAGCACGTGCGCGCGGTGCGCGCGACCGTCGACGCCGAGGCGCACGCGGCCGGCCGTACGCCGCCGGAGCTGGCCGTGTGGGTGCCGGCGGCGCTGGAACCGGGCCCGGCGGCGCGGGCCCAGCTCGCCGCGCAGCTGGCGATCTATCTGGGCGCGCCCGGCTACGGCGAGCTGTTCGCCGCGCTGGGCTTCGGCGCCCTCGTCGAGCGCGCCCGCGCCGGTTCCCGGCGCGGCGAGCTGGCGGACGCGGTGCCGCGCGAGCTGCTCGAGCGCGTCGGCGCGCTCGGCTCCGCCGAAGCCGTCGCCGCCCGCATCGCGGCGTACCACGACGCCGGCGCCGACACCGTCGGCGTCGCCCCCTCCACCGCCGAGGACCCGCGCGGGAGCGGCGTCCTGGCCGCGCTGTCCCCCACCAAGGAGCTCGCCCCATGACACGACAGAACACGCAGATCCGGCTGGCCGCCCGCCCCGTCGGGCTGCCCAAGGCGTCCGACTGGGACTACGTCGAGGAGCCCGCGCCCGAGCCCACCGACGGTCAGTTCCTGGTCGAGCTCGAGTACCTGTCGGTCGACCCGGCCATGCGCGCATGGCTGAACCCGGTGCGCTCCTACGTCCCGCCGGTCGAGATCGGCGAGGTCATGCGCGCCGGCGGCATCGCGCGGGTGGTCGAGTCGCACCACCCCGACTTCGCCGTGGGCGACCACGTCAACGGCGCGTTCGGCGTGCAGCGCTACGCGGTCTCGGACGGCGGCGGCGTCGCCAAGGTGGACACGGCGGCGGCGCCGGCGCCGGTGCACCTGGGCACGCTGGGCATCAGCGGCCTGACTGCCTACTTCGGCCTGCTCGACGTCGGCCGCCCCGAGCCCGGCCAGACCGTCGTCGTCTCGGCCGCCGCTGGGTCGGTCGGCAACGTGGTCGGGCAGATCGCGCGCATCCAGGGCTGCCGCGCGGTGGGGATCGCGGGCGGGGAGGAGAAGTGCCGCTGGCTGACCGAGGAGCTCGGCTTCGACGTCGCCGTCGACTACAAGGCCGGCGACGTCCGCGCCGCCCTGCGCGAGGCCGCACCGGACCGCATCGACGTCTTCTTCGACAACGTCGGCGGCGAGATCCTCGAGGCCGGCCTCTCGCGCCTGGCCCGCGGCGCCCGCGTCGTGCTCAGCGGCGCGCTCTCCCAGTACAACGCCACCGAGCCCCCGCCCGGCCCTCGGAACTACATGAACCTGCTGGTCATGCGCGCCTCGATGACCGGCTTCGTGATCTTCGACTACGCCGACCGCTACCCGGAGGCGGCCCAGCAGCTCGGCGCCTGGCTGCGCAGCGGCGAGCTGCGTTCGCGCGAGCACGTGGTGCAGGGCGACATCGCGCAGTTCCCCGACGTCCTGCTCGGCCTGTTCCGCGGCGACAACACCGGCAAGCTGGTGCTGGCACTGTGACCACGGAGGACCTCCGTCACGACCTCGAGCACCGCTTCGAGGCCGACTCGGTCGGCCGCACGCTGGCGCTGCTGGGCGAGCGCTGGACGCTGCTCATCCTGCGCGAGGCCTTCTTCGGCGTGCGCCGCTACGGCCAGCTGGCGCGCAACCTGGGCATCCCGCGTCCGACGCTCTCGGCCCGACTGCGCACGCTGGTCGACGCCGGCCTGCTCGAGCGCGCGCGCTACGCCACCGACCCCGACCGCTACGAGTACCGCCTTACCCCTGCGGGCATCGACCTCTTCCCGTCCATCGTCGCGCTCATGCGCTGGGGCGACGCGCACCTCGTCGGCCCCGAGGGCCCGCCGATCGTGCTGCGCCACCACGCCTGCGGCGCCATCGCCGACCCGCACCTGACCTGCGCGCACTGCGGCGGCGAGGTCACGGCCCGCACCGTCACCCCGGAGCGCGGGCCCGGCTTCCGCTGAGGCGCGTGTCGAGCGCGTAGGCGCCCGGCCCCTTCCAGAACAGGAACAGGCACAGGACGAGCTCGGCGGGGGCCAGGGTCAGGCTGATCGGCTCGCCCAGGGCGAGCCCGGAGACGACGATCGCCCCGACCATGTCCGCGGCGAGCACGAGCGCGGCCGGGCGCGTGGCCAGGCCGAGGATCAGCAGCAGGCCGCCGACGATCTCGATCACCCCGATCACGACCACGAACGCGGCGGGCGCGGGCAGGCCGTAGTCGCGGAAGGAGTCGACCTCGCTCGCATGGTTGACGAATTTCCCGAGGCCGAAGACCACGAAGACGCCGCCGCCCACCACGCGGGCGGCGAGCGCCGCCAACGCGCGCACCTCCATGACCCTCAGTCTCGCGCGCGGGTATTGCGTTTCGGGAAATCGCGTCCCGAGGGCACCTAGGGTCCGACTGCGGGTCATTCCGGATGGTCGGAACGCCGTCTCGACGGCAACCTGCTCGCATGACCCAGCCGCCCCTCACCCAGCCCTCCCCGCCGCCGCCCCAGCCGCCGCGGCCCAAGCGCCTCCTGCGCAGTCGCACCGACCGCCTCCTCGGCGGCGTGTCCGGCGGCCTCGGCTCGTACTTCGGCGTCGACCCGATCATCTTCCGGGCGATCTTCGTCGTGCTCGCCTTCGTCGGCGGCGTGGCCTTCATCGCCTATCCGATCCTGTGGATCTTCGTCCCCCGCGACGACGGGTTCGGCAACCCCGAGCCACTGCCGGTCTGGCGCCTGTTCGGCGGGGGAGGCGGGACGCCCCCGACCGCCGGCCGCGTGTTCGCGGTCCTCGGCATCGTGCTCGCCGCGCTCGTCGCCGCCGCGGTGTTGTTCGTCCTGTCGGGCTGGGTGACCGCGGTCGGTGGCGGCGTGATCGTCGCCGGCGTCGTGGTCGTGCTCGGCCTGCTCGCCATCGGCGGCGCGCTGAGCGGGCGGCGCGCCGCGCGCTGGCTCGTGCTGCCAGCGCTCGTGCTCGCTCTGCCCAGCGGCATCGTCGCCGCCGCCGGCGTGAAGTTCGAAGGCGGCTACGGCGAGCGCGACTACCGCCCCGCCGGCGTCGCCGCGCTGCCCGCCGACGGCTACAAGATCTCGGCCGGCTCGATGTGGATCGACCTGCGCGACCTGCACCTCGCGCCCGGTACCACCACGAAGCTGCCGGTCCACGTCGGCGTGGGCGAGGCGACCGTGCTCGTGCCCGAGAACGTCTGCCTGCAGGGCCGCGCCAAGAGCGGCGCCGGTGTGGTCAACGTCCTCGGCCACCAGCAGAACGGCTTCGACCTCGACTACAGCGTCGGCGGCGCCACCAGCAGCTCGCCGCGGCTCCAGCTCGACGCCGACGTCGGCATGGGGGCCTTCGAAGTCGTCCACAACCCGGATGAGGCCCGCTTCGGCGGCCCGCGCCAGAGCTTCGGCCCGCCCGGCTTCCACCGCGACGACGGCGACCGCTTCCCGCTCACCAACCGGGCCTGCAGCGTGGGGCCGACGGGGTGAAGCGCGGCGTCGACATCCCCGCGCTGGTCGGCGGGCTGGTCACGGTCGGCCTGGGACTGCTGCTCCTGCTCGACCGTGTCTCGGTCCTCCACCTCGGCTTCGGCTGGCTATGGCCGGCGCTGCTGGCAGCGGTCGGGACCTTCCTGATCGCCAGCGGCATGTCCGGCTCGCGGCGCCAGTAGCGCGATCATCTGAGGATGGCCACCGCCGCGCCCCCAGCCGAGCACGAGCGCGAACGCGCCGCGCGCCGCCGCGGGCGCGGCAGCCGCCGCGTCGCCGTCGGCGCGGCCCTGCTCGCGCTCGCGTTCCTGCTCGCGCTGCGCCAGCTCGGCCTCCTGTTCCCCGACCACATCGTGTGGCCGGTGATGCTCGCCGCGGCGGGCGTGGCGCTGATCTGGCGCCAGTGGGGCGGCCGCGGCCGCCCGGCCCCGCCACCCACCACCGCGCGGTCCGCGGCGACGCAGGCCGCCCCCGAGCCAGCCGTCAGCGACGAGCGCGCGGCGCTGCGCACGCTGTACCGCGGCGGCTTCGGCGTGGCCCTGATCGTCGGCGCCGGGCTGCTGTTCCTCTACGCCAACGGGGCCCTGTCGGGCCTCGGCGACGTCGCCCTGACCGCGCTCGTGGCCATCGTCGCCCTGGGCCTCATCCTCGCGCCGTTCTGGTGGCGCCTCGGCAACACGCTGGCCGCCGAGCGGGCCGAGCGCATCCGCTCCCAGGAGCGCGCCGAGGTCGCGGCCCACCTGCACGACTCTGTCCTGCAGACGCTGGCGCTGGTCCAGCAACGTGCCGACGATCCGAAGACGGTGGCCACGCTGGCTCGCCGCCAGGAGCGCGAGCTGCGCGACTGGCTGCGCGGCCGCCCGCCCACGGCCGAGCGCGAGTCCTTCTCCGCCGCCCTCGAGGCCGCCGCCGAGGAGGTCGAGGAGGCCCACGGCGTGCGCATCGACGTCGTGGCGGTGGGCGACCACCCGCTCGACGAGCGGGCCGAGGCGCTGGTCGCGGCGGCGCGTGAGGCGCTGACCAACGCGGCCAAGTTCGCCGGCGACGCCGGGCCGGTGTCGGCCTACGCCGAGGCCTCGCCCCGGCGCGTCCAGGTCTTCGTGCGCGACCGCGGGCCCGGCTTCGCGCTGGATGCGGTGCCGCCCGACCGCCGCGGCGTGCGCGAGTCGATCGTCGGCCGCATGGCCCGCCACGGCGGCACGGCGACCCTGCACACCGCGCCCGGCCAGGGGACCGAGGTCGAGCTCACGCTGGAGGACCGCGAGTGAACCCGAGCGTCGTCATCGTCGACGACCACGAGCTGTTCCGCGCCGGCGTGCGCTCCGAGCTCGCCGCCCACGTCGAGGTCGTCGGCGACGCCGACGGCGTCGAGAGCGCAGTGCCGGCGATCCTCGCCACCGAGCCCGACGTCGTCCTGCTCGACGTGCACATGCCGGGCGGCGGCGGGGTGGAGGTCATCCGCCAGGTGGCCAAGGTGCGGCCCGAGCAGCGCTTCCTCGCCCTCTCGGTCTCCGACGCCCCCGACGACGTCATCGCCGTCATCCGCGCGGGCGCACGCGGGTACGTGACCAAGTCGATCACCCCGGCCGAGCTCGCCGACGCCGTACGGCGCGTGGCCGACGGCGACGCCGTGTTCTCGCCCCGCCTTGCCGGCTTCGTGCTCGACGCCTTCGCCGGCGCGCTGCCCGCGAGCCAGGTCGACCCCGAGCTCGACCAGCTCACCGCCCGCGAGCGCGAGGTCCTCCAGCACATCGCGCGCGGGTACATGTACAAGGAGATCGCGCTGCGGCTCGGCATCAGCGCCAAGACGGTGGAGGCCCACGTCAGCGCCGTGCTGCGCAAGCTCCAGCTCTCCAACCGCCACGAGCTCAGCCGCTGGGCGGCCGAGCGCCGGCTCGTCGACTGATCGTCGTCGTCAGCCCGACGCCGAGGGCGGCGCACGCCGCCGCCGCCCAGAACCCGGCCGGGTAGCCCGCGAGTGCCGCTACCGCGCCGACGAGCGGGCCGCCCAGCCCGACGCCGATGTCGAAGAACGCGGTGAAGATGCCGACGGCGCCGCCGCGGCGGTCGTCGCCGGTGCGGTTGACGACGATCAACGCCAACGAGGGGAACAGGGTCGAGAAGCCCATGCCCATGACCACCGCGCCGGCCAGGGCGACGACCAGCGACCCGGCGGCGGCCAGCAGCGCCAGACCGGCCGCCTCCGCCACCCCGGCCGCGATCGCGGTCGTCCGCCCGCCGAAGCGGTCCGGCAGCCGCCCGAGCAGCAGTCGCGTGCCCACCACCGCGGCCGCGAAGGCGGTGAACACGCTGGCCCCGTGGCCGACGCCGAGGCGGTCGAGGTCGAGCACGATGAAGCCGGCCAACGCGCCGTAGCCCACGTTGGCCAGCGCCAGCGCGATGCCGGGGCGCAGCACCTCCGGCGGGACGAGCGGGCCGCGCGCCGGCGGCTCGGGCGCAGGGCCGCCGCCGGGCTGGCGCGCGGCGATCACGGCGCCGAGCAGCGGGGCGAGGGCCGCGAAGGCCCACACGAGCGAGTAGCCGCCGGCCTGGAACAGCCCCTCGCCGATCAGCGGCCCGGCCGACAGCGCGCCCCACACCGCGAGCCCGAACAGCCCGATGGCCTGCCCGCGCCGGGCCACTGGCGCGATGTCGACCACCCAGGTCGCGCCCGCGGTGAACACCGCGCCCTCGCCCGCGCCGAGCACCAGCCGCGCGACCAGCAGGCCGGGAACCCCGGCGGGAACGAAGTACAGCGCCCCGGCCGCGGCCACGAGCAGCGCGCCGCCCAGCACCACGATCCGCCGCCCGTGCCGGTCGGCCAGCCGGCCCGCCACCGGGCGCGCGACGACGGCCGTGAAGGCGAACGCGCCGGTGACCACGCCGACCCAAACGTCGCCCGCAGCGAGCGGCCCGTGCACGTAGCGCGGCAGCACCGGCAGCACGCACCCGACGCCCAGGAACGCGAGCAGCGCGGCGACGAACACGCCTGCGAACGCGACGAACGAGCGTGCCGGCGCACGCTCCGAAACCGCGGAGACCTCCACAGTGCACACGCTAGACTGGCCTCTCCGCGCCGGCTGGCGTAGTTGTCTGCTGCCGCCGGCCGATTGCCCACTACGACCCGGGATTCGCAAATGGCCCGCGGAGACGTCCGAATCGCCGTGACCCTCGCATGCGAGGAGTGCAAGCGGCGCAACTACCAGACGAACAAGTCCAAGCGGAACAACCCCGACCGGATCACCCTGCGCAAGTACTGCCCGTGGTGCCGCTGTCACCGGTCGCACCGGGAGACCCGCTAGGACCATGGCGCGCGACCGCAAGCGGGCCAAGCAGCGCCAACGGCGCGCTGCTTCGCGCGCGGGGTCATCGTCCTCGTCCCGTGGAGACGGTCAGCAGCAGCAGCAGCCCGAGCCCGAGTCCGAGCCCCGGATCGACCCCGATCAGACGATCCCCGACCTCGAGCACGGGTCGGCCAACGCCGACATCGCCAAGGCGGCCATCGCCGCCGGCGCCACCGCGCCCGAGGAGGTCTCCGAGGAGCTCGACGACGAGCTCGGCAGCGGGCAGCCGCGCGTCGGCGAGATCTACCCGGACGAGATCGAGGACGACGGCTACGACTCCGCGGAGGCCGAGAACGCCGTCGAGGGCCCCGACGGCGCCGCCGCGGCCGCGGCGGTCACCGCCCGCCCCGAACGCGACCGCGCCGCCCGCCGGCGCGAGCGCGGCGGCGGCAACCGGGTCGGCACCTTTCTCCGCAACAGCTGGGAGGAGCTCAAGCGCGTCCAGTGGCCCGACCGCCGCCAGGTCGCTCAGGCCACGGCCGTGGTGGCCATCTTCGTGATCATCATCGGCGCCTACCTGGGCCTCGCCGACTGGGTCTTCGGCAAGCTCGTCGACGCAATCCTCTGAGCGCCCCCTACACTGCTCCGCCGCTAAGTCATGTTCCGCTGGTACGTCGTCAACACCTACTCGGGCCACGAGAAGAAGGTGAAACAGAACCTCGAGCACCGCGTTCACTCGCTGGGGCAAGAGCGTGCTGTCCGCCAAGTCGTCGTGCCGACCGAGACCGTGTCCGAGATGAAGGACAACCAGAAGGTCTCGGTCGAGAAGCGCACGATGCCCGGCTACGTGCTGGTCAACATGGAGCTCAACGAGGACTCCTGGGCGCTGGTCAAGGGCACGCCGGGCGTGACCGGCTTCGTCGGCGCCTCCCAGGAGCCCGTGCCGCTCACCCAGCCCGAGGTCGACCGCCTCCTGCACCGCGAGACCGCCGAGCGCCCGCGCACCCGCGCGCAGTACTCGATCGGCGAGTCGGTCAAGGTCATCAGCGGGCCGCTGAGCGACTTCAGCGGCGAGATCTCGGAGATCAACGAGGACGCTGCCAAGCTCAAGGTGCTGGTGTCGATCTTCGGCCGCGAGACCCCGGTCGAGGTCGGCTTCGACCAGGTGAAGAAGATCTAGCCATGGCCCGCAAGGTCCTCACCACGATCAAGCTCCAGGCCACCGGCGGCCAGGCCTCGCCGGCGCCGCCCGTCGGCCCTGCGCTGGGCCAGCACGGCGTGAACATCATGGAGTTCGTCAAGGCGTTCAACGCCCAGACGCAGAGCGACGCGGGCACGACGGTCCCGGTCGTGATCACGGTCTTCGAGGACCGCTCGTTCACGTTCGTGGTCAAGACGCCGCCGGCCGCCGTGCTCATCAAGCAGGCGGCCGGGCTCGAGAAGGGCTCGAGCGAGCCCAACCGCGACAAGGTCGGCCGCATCACCGACGCCCAGGTGCGCCAGATCGCCGAGCGCAAGCTTCCCGACCTCAACGCCCACGACGTCGAGCAGGCCGCGAAGATCATCGAGGGAACCGCCCGGTCGATGGGCGTGGAGGTGGGCTGAGCCATGGCACACGGACGTCGATACCGCGAGGCGCGCGAGAAGATCGACCGCGAGCACGAGTACGCGCCCGCGGAGGCCATCGAGCTGCTCAAGGAGCTGCCCTCGACGAAGTTCGACGAGTCGGTCGAGGTCCACATCCGCACCGGCCTGAACGTGCGGCATGCCGACGAGCAGCTGCGCGGCACGCTCTCGATGCCCAACGGCCTGGGTCGCGACGTGACCGTCGCCGTCTTCGCCAAGGGCGACAAGGCCCGCGAGGCCGAGGCCGCCGGCGCCGACGTGGTCGGCGCGGAGGACCTGGCCGAGCGCGTCCAGGAGGGCTTCACCGACTTCGACGTGGCCATCGCCACCCCGGACCTGATGCCGATCGTCGGCCGGCTCGGCCGCATCCTCGGCCCCCAGGGCAAGATGCCGAATCCCAAGGTCGGCACCGTGACCATGGACATCGGCAAGGCGGTCGAGGAGTCCAAGGCCGGCAAGGTCGAGTACCGCACCGACCGCCACGCCATCGTCCACCTGGTCATCGGCAAGACCGGGTTCGACGAGCACGCGCTGCTCGAGAACTACGCCGCGGTGATCGACGAGCTCATCCGGGCCAAGCCGTCGGCCGCGAAGGGGCGCTACCTGCGCTCAATCACGATGGCGTCGACCATGGGCCCCGGCATCAAGATCGACCCGTCCCGCACCCGCGACATCGTCGAGGAGGCTGCGCCCGCCGCTGCGTAGCCGCCCGCGACGCCACCGAAGACCGTCGGCAGTTGGGCTCCGCGCCCGGCAGAAGTCCGGCAGAGGAGGCCGATGAACAAGGACCAAAAAGCCGCGGTGGTCGACGCGATCGCCGCCCAGATCTCCGAAGCGCAGGCCGTCATCGCGGTCGACTACCGCGGGACCTCGGTGCCGCAGGCGGCCGAGCTGCGCGCCAAGCTGCGCGACGCGGACACCACGTTCCGCATCGTGAAGAACTCGCTGACCGAGCGGGCCGCCGCGAAGGCGGGCGCGGACACGCTGACGGGCCTCCTCGAGGGCCCGACCGCGTTCGCGTTCGTGCACGGCGATCCCGCCGCAGCGGCCAAGGCCCTCAACGACTTCACCCGCGAGCTGGACTCGTTCCAGTTCAAGGGCGGGGTCATGGACGGCACGCCGCTGTCGGTCGACGAGCTCAAGGTGATCGCCCGCCTGCCCACGCGCGAGGTGCTCGACGCCCAGCTCGTTGGCGTGGTCGCGTCGCCGCTGACCGGGCTCGTGCGCGGCCTGAACGGGCTGATCTCGGGCCTGGCGCTGCAGCTGGGTCAGATCGCCGAGCAGCGGGCCGCCGAAGCGCCGGAACCGAAGCCCGAGGAGGGCGTGCAGGTGCACGAGCCCGAGGCGTCCGACGCCCAAGGCCCCACGCCCGACGCCCCGAACAACCTTCAACTGACGAGGACAAGGAGTAACGAATGGCAACCACCCAGGAATGGATCGACGAGCTCAAGGGCATCTCGGTGCTCGAGCTCTCCGAGCGCATCAAGGCGCTCGAGGAGGAGTTCGGCGTCTCGGC
>Ga0207706_10002493_pt1 | contig 17935 bp, 19 predicted proteins | sample KBSC53metaG_FD_184318 | JGI IMG/M metagenome (GOLD analysis project Ga0207706, IMG submission 184318) | Corn rhizosphere microbial communities from Kellogg Biological Station, Michigan, USA - KBS C5-3 metaG (SPAdes) (version 2) | ecosystem: Host-associated > Plants > Roots > Rhizosphere > Soil ... | reverse complement strand
ATGAACGGGCTGACGCTCACTGTCGCGCCCGGCGAGAAGGTCGGGCTGGTCGGCCGCTCCGGCGCCGGCAAGTCCACGCTGGTCAATCTGCTGCTGCGCTTTTTCGATCTCGAAGGCGGACGCATCCTGATCGACGGACAGGATATCGCGCAGGTCACGCAGGAGAGCCTGCGCGCGCAGATCTCGGTTGTGACGCAGGACACCTCGCTGCTGCACCGTTCGATCCGTGACAACATCCGCTATGGGCGGCCGACCGCAACCGATGCCGAGATCACGGCTGCGGCGAAGCTCGCGCATGCGCATGAGTTCATCCTCGACCTGGAGGACTGGAAGGGCCGGCGCGGCTACGACGCGCAGGTCGGCGAGCGCGGCGTGAAGCTGTCCGGCGGGCAGCGCCAGCGCATCGCGATCGCGCGCGTGATCCTCAAGGACGCGCCGATCCTGGTGCTCGACGAGGCGACCTCGGCGCTCGACAGCGAGGTAGAGTCGGCAATCCAGGAAAGCCTGACCACACTGATCGCCGGGAAAACCGTGATCGCGATCGCGCACCGCCTCTCCACCATCGCGCGGATGGACAGGCTGATCGTGCTCGATCACGGGCGCATCGTCGAGCAGGGCACGCATGGCGAGCTCTTGCGCGCGAACGGCCACTACGCGGCGCTGTGGCAGCGCCAGTCCGGCGGCTTCATCGATGCGGAGGATTTGCGGGCGGCGGAATAGCGCCGCACCAACATTCGGCGCGCCCCCTCTCCCCGAAAGGGCCGAGCCTGCGGCAGCCGTTACACCAGCCCCGTCATCGCCTTCACGTCGGCGCTGCCCGGGAACACGTTCGCGGCGAGCGCCTGGTCGGTGACGCGCAGGTGGTCCTTGAGCAGGCCCTTAAGCACGGCGCGCAGGTCGGTGGTCGCGGCTAGATCGCGGCCTTCGTAGAGGTTCGCGGTCTTGAGCCCCGGCCAGTCGGCGATCACGCGGCCGCCCTTGAGCGCGCCGCCGGCGAGCAGCGCAACCGTGCCGGTCCCGTGATCGGTGCCGTTGGTGCCATTGATCCGCGCGGTGCGGCCGAACTCGGTGACGACCGTGACGATCGCCTCGGCCCAGACATCGCCCATGTTCTTCTCGACCGCCGCAAGCGCGCCGTCGAGCGCGCCGAGCAGCGTCGCCAGACGGCCGGAGTCGGCGCCTTCGTCGACATGCGTGTCCCAGCCGTTGAAGGCGAGCGCGCCGATGCGCGGGCCATCCGCGCGCGCGAGGAATTTCGCCGCCGTTCCTGCCGCATCGGCAAAGAAGGCGCGCACCTGCGCGGGAAAGCCTTGCGGGAGCTGCCGCCCTTCGGTCGGCGCCATCACGGTCGCGTCGCCGGAGCGCGCCAGGATGCTCAGGTCACGCCGGCCTTCGAGCGCGCGCGCGAGCTCCACATCGGTGTGATGGTAGAGATCGATCAGGCGAGCCATCGTGTCTTCGCTCGCCGGCTGGATGCGCGTCGGCGTCCATGACATCACCTGCGTCGGGCCGCGTACCACCAGCGGCGTGACCGGGCCGACCGCAAACGCACGGCGATCGTGGCGCACGCGCGCTTCCGGCTCGAGCCCGCCAAGCGCGCGGTTGAGCCAGCCGGTATCGGCGCGGCCCGGATTGGGCAGGCCGCTTTCCAGAACATCCTGTCCGTCGAAGTGCGAGCGCTCGCGATAGGACGTGGCGGTCGCGTGCACGACCGTCGCGTGGCCCGCCTTGTACATGCGCAGGAAGTTCGGCATCGCGGGATTGAGCGCGAAGAAATCGTTGAGCGGCAGCGCCGGCGTTTTGCCGTCGAGCGCGAATGCCTTGTCGCCGCGCAGCTTAACCCAGTCGGGATCGCCGACCGGCGCGACCGCCGCGAGCCCGTCGAGCGCGCCGCGCAGGATGATGGTGAGCATGCGCGGATCGCGCCCTTCGGCGCGCGCGAGCTTCGGCAGGAACGGCCAGGCGAAGAGCACTCCGGCTCCGCCGAGCAGCTCGCGGCGCGTGGAGGCGTGAACGAAATTCTTCATGTCATCACCGCCTTTGGAATTCGGGCGCCATCAGGGTCAACGTGATCGCCTGCTGCCGGCTTTCGGCGCGTGCAACGGCGTTGCGGGTATCCTCCGAGGCGAGCGGCCCCAGCGAATTGTCCAGCAACTCCGCCGGTTCGACCCGCGCCTGCACCAGTTCGCCGATGCGGTTCGCGATATCGAGCCGCTGCGAGAGCCCGTCGATCCAGGCCGACTGTTCGTCGGAGAAGCCTTTCGGCGCGCTCGGGCGCCAGAAGCGCTCGCCGAGATACCCATGCGTGTCGAAGATACGGCGCGCTTCGGGGGCGACGCCGATGGCACGCCAGCACGCGATCAGCCACTCGCTGGGACGCTTGAGCTTCAGCCGCTGCTCGTCCCAGGTTTCGGGCGCCTCGACCAGCGCCTTGGCCATTTCCTTGAGGTCGCCGTCGGTGTCGAGGAAGCGCTTCGACAGCCGCTCGACCAGCGATGGCGACGGCTCGTCGGCCGAGAAATGCCGCGCAAGCTTGAACGCCACATGGGCGGCAGTCGCCGGATGGCGCGCCAGATCGGCGAGCACCGCCTGCCCCTGCTCGACGCCACCTTCCGGATACGTCTTGCCGAGGATCGTCTGCGGTCCCGGCTCGTGCCGCCGGTCCATGAAGACGAACTCGTTGCCGTGTTCGGCATCGGTCGCCATCGGCCGGATGGTCCAGCCGGTGATCGCCTTGGCGAAACGGTAGACGTCCTCCTGCGTGTAGACCGAGCGCACGCCGAGCGTATGCAGCTCGAGAATCTCGCGACCGAGATTCTCGTTCAGTCCGATCTTGTTGATCAGGCCCGCGACCGACATCGGCCCGATCGAGCGGAAATTGTCGAGATAGATCAGCATCGCCGGATGGCTTTCGGCGGCCAGCAGCATGTCGCCGAAGCGGCCGAGCACATGCGGACGGATCGCCTCGCGCTCATACCCGCCAACCATGTTGAGCACCACATCGGCGGAGACGCAGAAATGGTTCGACCAGAACCACACCAGCCGTTCGACGAAGCCGATCTCGGCGTTCATTGCTGCAGCAATGCGCGCCTCGACTTCGCGGTTGACGTTCCGCTGCGGCGGCGTGGCCGGTTGCGGCTCCGCCGCGCCGGGCACCGTCACCATGGCGGTATCCTCCGGCTTCGCGTCCTCCGGAGTCATCACCGCCATCGTGGTCTTTTGCTGCTCCGCGCTGATGCGCGCCGCGATGCGCTTGGCCTGCTGTTGCTGGTTGTAAGCGAAATTGAGCCGCGCACCTGCCGCGCTGGTCAGCAGTTCGGCGTTGACGATCTGCCCGGCGCCGGGCTTCTCGATCTCCTCGAGCAGCGCCCCGCGTGGATCGGAACCGATCATCCTGATCGATCCCGCGCGCGGACCAAGGCCGAACCGATGCAAGGCCAGCGCGGCCCCACCTTTCGCGTCCAGGGACATGGTCGAAATCCTCAAGGGCTGCCGGCCGGGAATTTTCGAGGGCACGCGGTCATGCGGCAGCGCTGCGACAAAATAGCCCAACTTGCCCGTGGGGAACAGGAGACCGCACAATCAAATTTGTCGATCGGTCATATGCGGGCGCCTGAAGATTAAGTATTGTTTCCATTCGAGTTTTGGCTTTTCCGGCACCCCCGCACTGCTCACGACTGATGTCCTCCTGGCTCTCCCGCCTCCCCTTGTCGCTGCGCAGCCGGGTCCCCGATTCCCTGCGCCATCTCGCGCGGCTCGGCCGGCATGTCGTCCAAAAAGGGCAGCCTTCGCCTGGAATTCCCGCGGCGTTGCTCGCCGACTGCCGCCTCTGCGCTTCGCGCAACGAGCTGGTGAGGAACTTGCCGAAGCGAGCACGCGTTGCCGAGGTCGGGACCTATCGCGGCGAGTTCGCGCGGCACATTCTCGGCACATGCGATCCCGCCGAACTGCATCTCATCGATATCGACACATCGCTGCTCGATCCGGCCGTCGCGAAAGATACCCGCGTGTCAGTTCATCAGGGCCTGTCGCAGGAGATGCTCGCGCGCTTCCCCGACGATCGTTTTGACTGGATCTACATCGACGGCGACCACTCCTACGAAGGCGCGAGCGGCGACGCGCGCGTCGCGGCGAGCAAGGTGAAGCCTGGCGGCTATCTGGTGTTCAATGATTTCGCGCATGCGGACCCTTATCTCGGCGCGTACGGCGTTCATCGCGCCGTTGTCGAGTTCGCGGTCAAGCAGGGCTGGAGATTCGCCTGGTGGGCCTACGAGCCGAACGGGCTTTATGACGTGGCGCTGCAGCGGCCGGCGACGCGCTAGAACCACAGATGGGCGCGCCTTACGTCTCGTGCGCAAGCGAAACCCGGGTTACAGTTTCTCGAGCATGAAGCCGTCGAACCGGGAGATGCACGGATGATCGAGACTGACCGGTGGTCCATGCGCCTCGTCGCGCACCTGATCCGGGCGATGCTGCTACTGCTCGCGCTTCTGGCGGCTGGCGGCGCGCACGCTGCGTGGCCCGACCGCAACATCACCATCATCGTGCCGTTTCCGCCCGGCGGCCCGAACGATCTGCTGGGCCGGCTGCTGGCGGCAGAGCTCGGACCGAAACTTGGAACAAGCGTGATCGTGGAAAACCGCGCCGGCGCCGTCGGCAATATCGGGATCGCGAGCGGCGCCCGCGCCGCGCCCGACGGCTACACGCTGGTGGTCGTCACTTGCGTCGTGCTGATCAATCCAAGTGTCACCAAGGTCGCTTATGATCCGCTCAAGGATTTTGCGCCGGTGGCCTATCTCGGGGCCGCGCCGAACGCGATCATCACGCGGCCGGCCTCGGGCATCGCGAGCGTCGCCGACTTGATCAAGAAGGCGAAGGCCGATCCGGGCAAGCTCACCTTTGCGTCGCCGGGCCTCGGGAGCATTTCGCAGATCGCGGTCGAACTGCTGAAGCTGCGCGCCGACATCGACATCACCCATGTTCCATTCAACGGCGCAGCGCCATCGCTGCAAGCCGCACTCGCCGGTACGACTGACATCGCGAGCGTCAGCATTGCGGGGCTGATCAATCACATCAAGTCCGGCGCGCTGAAGGCGCTGGCGCAAACCGGCAGCGAGCGTTGGGTGGACCTGCCCGATGTTCCGACCATGCAGGAAGCCGAAATTCCCAACGCAGTGGTCGAAACATCGCAGATGATCCTCGCGCCGGCAGGCACGCCTGCGCCGATCGTTCAGCGTCTCGCCGATGAAACGCGCGCCATCCTGGCGAAGCCCGATATCAAGGAAAAGATGCTCAAGGCCGGCTTCCTCGTGAAATACGAAGGGCCGGATGCGTTGCACGCCCGCATGGTACGCGAGATTCCCATGTGGAAGGAAATCGTCGAGCGCGCCGGGCTGGCGAAGCAGTAGAGCTGAGAGCTACACGCCGAACCGCTCTGTGACGTGGCGCTGCAGAGGCCAAGTGCCTGACCCTTCACTTCAATCCCGCCCGCCGCAATCCCTCCAGATAATGCGCGCGGTCGGTGTCGAGCTTGATGGGCATGTTGTCTGCGATCCAGGCGATCGAGATGTTCGGCTGAGCCCGGAGCGTCTCCTGCAGCGACGCGGCGGCGGCCTCGCGATCGCCCATCATGCCGGCCGCGGCGGTCAGCACGCGATGCGCCCCGACGAAGTCGCCGCGCTGGCGCAGCGACTCGCGCGATAGCCGGATCGCCTCGTCGTAATTGCCGCCGAGATATTGCGCATAGGCGGCGATCCCGGAGTAGACCGGCGAATAAGGATCGCGCGGACTGAGCCGCAGCGCCCGGCGCGCGGCTTCGTCCGCTTCACGCCAGCGTCCACTGTAGGACAGCGACAGACCGTAGTAGCCCTGCGCCAGCGCGAAGTTCGGATTGAGCTGCAGCGCAATCTCGAACTCGGCAAGCGAGTCCTCGAAGCGCCGCGCGAAGAGGTGCACGTGCCCGAGCGCGTTGTGCGCCCACGGATCCTCGCTGTCGGCGCGGATCGCGTCGAGGGCGGCGCGCTCGGCGAGCGGCATCGCTGCACCCATGTCCATCCATCCCATGTGCGCGGTGAACATGTAGCTCGTGGCGAGCAGTCCCAGCGCCTGCTCGTATTGCGGATCGATGGCGATCGCCTTTTCCAGGAGCGCCTGCGCGACGACATGGTCCTGCCGCGTCACGCGCCAGTAATGGGACAGCGCGCGCATCACCAGGTCCCAGGCATCCATGCTGTCGGGCGGCTTGCGCTGCGCGCGGAAACTCTCCGCCGCATAAAGCTTCGGCTCGATCGCCGCGACGATGCTTTCGGTGATCTCGTCCTGTACGGCAAACACGTCCGCCATCTCGCGGTCGTAGCGTTCGGCCCAGACATGGCTGCCGGTCGCGACGTCGTTGAGTTGGGCCGTGATGCGGATGCGATCGCCGCGCCTGCGCACGCTGCCCTCGACCACGTAGCGGACGCCGAGCTCTTCGGCGATCTGCTTCATGTGGACAGCCTTGCCCTTGTAGATGAACGACGAGTTGCGCGCGATCACGAAGAACCAGCGCAGCTTCGACAGCGCCGTGATGATGTCCTCGCTGATGCCGTCGGAGAAGTACTCCTGTCCCGGCTCGCCGCTGAGATTGGTGAAGGGGAGCACCGCGATGGCCGGGCGATCGGGAAGCTGCAGTGCGGGCCTCAGCGCGCCCGCGCCATCCGAAACGGGCGCCTCCCTGCGTTCCGCCGTCTCCACCTCCCCGACAAAGCGCAGACCCTTGCGCGCAACGGTGCGGATCAGCCGCTGCTCCTCGCCGGTGTCGTTCAGCGCGCGGCGCGCCGCATTGATGCGACTCGAGAGCGTGGATTCCGATACGACCCGCCCGTTCCAGATCGCATCGAGCAGGTCATCGCGGGTCACCACGCGATCGCGATGGCGCACCAGATGGTCGATCAGGTCGAACACCTGCGGCTCGACTGCAACAAGCTCGCCCGCCCGCCGCAGCTCGCGGCGGTCGGCATCCAGCACGAAATCTTCGAAGTGAAACGGCAAAGCTCGTGTCCCTTCAAACCCTTGCGAAGGGCCCTTGAGGCACCTTTCGCCACAAATAATCAAGATAGCCTCAACACAAAATCAAGACGCTCTCAAAGCGGCGAAACCTCGCCGGCACTAGGTTTTCTCCCACCCAACCGCAAGGAGAAAGCCCATGTCCGCAACCGCCGTCCTGGAAAAAGCCGCAGCCGCCCAGCCCGATCTCTCCGCCGTCAAGCAGCGCCAGCAGGGCGCATGGTCATCCGGCGATTATGCGGTGGTCGGCACCACCCTGCAGATCGTTGGCGAGCAGCTTTGCGAAGCGCTCAACCTTCGCCCCGGCAGCAAGGTGCTCGATGTCGCGGCCGGCAACGGCAATGCCACGCTGGCCGCCGCGCGCCGCTGGTGCGACGTGACCTCGACCGACTATGTGCCTTCGTTGCTTGAGCGGGGGCGCGAGCGCGCCACCGCCGAGCGCCTCGAAGTGACATTCCGCGAGGCTGATGCCGAGGCGCTGCCGTTTGCGGACGCAAGCTTCGATGTCGTGGTCTCGACCTTCGGCGTCATGTTCACGCCCGATCAGGACAAGGCCGCGGCCGAGCTGATGCGTGTGTGCAAGCGCGGCGGCAAGATCGGCCTCGCCAACTGGACCCCGCAAGGCTTCATCGGCCAGGTGTTCAAGACGCTCGGCAAGTACATGCCGCCGCCGGCAGGCGTGAAGTCGCCCGCGCTGTGGGGCACGCAGGCGCGTCTCGCCGAGATGTTCGCCGGGGCCGAGATCGACGCGCAGCCTCGCATGTTCGTGTTCCGCTACAAGTCGCCGCAGCACTTCCTCGACGTGTTCCGCTCGTACTACGGACCAATGCACAAGGCCTTCGGCGCGCTCGACGCCGAGAAGGGCAAGGCGCTTGCCACGGACCTGATTGCGCTGATCGGCGAATTCAACCGCGCCGACGACGGCACCATGGCGGTGCACAGCGAGTATCTCGAGGTGATCATCAGCAAGCGCTGACATCGACTCGGCAGAACGGGGGGTCGCGGCCGGTTCACTGGCCGCGACCTGCGCAAAGGAGTGCACAGCAATGCGCGTCGATTACCTCGAAGCGGGCGAATCCGGCCCGGTCGTCATGCTGGTGCACTCCAGTGTGTCTGGCGCGCGCCAGTGGCGGCGCCTGATGGAGGACCTCAAGGACCATTTCCGCGTTCGCGCAGTCAATCTGTTCGGCTACGGAAAGACGCCGCCCTGGCCGAACGAGAGAGTTCAGTCGCTTGACGACCAGGCTCGCCTTGTCGAAGCGGCGATCCCCCACGACGCACACGACATTCGGATCATCGGCCACTCGTTTGGCGGCGCGGTCGCCATGAAGACCGCGGCCCGGCTCGGCGATCGCGTCACCAAGCTCATCCTTTGCGAGACCAATCCGTTCCATCTGCTGGCGCAGGCCGGCCGCACGGAAGCCTTCGCCGAAGCGATGGCGCTGCGCGATTGCATCAAGGAATCCGGAGCGCGCGGCGAATGGTCAGTCGCGGCCGAGCGATTTGCCGACTACTGGAACGGCCCCGGATCGTGGCGCGACATGCCGGCGGAACGACGCGCGGCATTCGCCGAAGCGATCAAGCCGAACTTCCATGAATGGGACGCCGTCATGCGCGAGACCACTCCTGCGGCGCAATGGGCTGCGGATCTGCCCGCCGCAACGCTGATGATCACCGATCCGGAGACCGTTCTGCCGGTTCGCGAGATCGCCGCGATCCTGCGCCGCGCCTGTCCTCGCTGGAGTTATGAGGGCATCGCCGGAGCAGGCCACATGGCGCCGCTGACGCGCCCGGAGCGCGTCAATCCCATCATCGCGTCGTTCCTGGCGGCCTGAATGCCTTTGGCGTCGTTCAATCCGGCTTCAGGTTGCCGGCGCGGATCACCTTGCCCCAGTTCTCGGTATCGCTCTTGATCAGCGCCGCCAGCTCTTCCGGGGTGCTGCCGACCGGGGTGAAGCCGATCTGTGCGAAGCGCTCCTTGATGTCCGGGCTTGCCAGCGCCTTCACGAGCTCGCGATGCAGCACCGCGACGATCTCCTTCGGCGTCTTCGCCGGCGCGAACACGCTCACCCACTGATCGCCCTTGGTCTCGGCGAAACCCGCTTCAGCCATCGTTGGCACATCAGGCAGGGATGGCGAGCGCGCCTTGCCGGTCACGGCGAGCGCGCGCAGCCGGCCATCGAGGATGTGTGGCACCACGGGCGGCGTGGAGCTCAACACCGCCGGAACGTGGTTTGCGACGGCGGCCGCGACCGCCGGACCCGCGCCCGGATAGGGCACGTGCACGACTTCGAGGCCGACCGATTGCCCGAACTGCGCGCCGACGAGGTGCGTCACCGATCCGGCGCCGCCCGAGCTGAAAGTGAACCGCGCGCCATCTCCCTTGGCGAATGCAACGAACTCCTTGACGGTCTTGGCCGGCACTGACGGATGCACGGCAAATACCACATCGTTCGTCGCGGCCAGCATGACGAACTCGAAGTCCTTGAAGGGGTCGTACGCCACCTTCTCGAAGAAGATCGGATTGATCGCGAAGCTGTTGACGCTGAACAGGATGGTGTAGCCGTCCGGCGCCGCCTTCGCGACCTGCACGGTGCCGATGCCGCCGCTCGCGCCGCCGACATTCTCGATATAGAACTGCTTGCCGAGCTGATCGGAGAGCTTCTGCACGATGAGCCGTGCGAAAATGTCGGTCGGACCGCCGGGCGCGAACGGCACCACCACGCGTACCGGCCGTGTTGGATACGACTGCGGCCAAGCGACGCGCGATCCGCACGCCAATACCGCGCACGCCGTCAGAAAGGAGCGACGAGGAAGCTTCATGGCATTTGGCCCCGGGAAGCCTTCGCGACGGACTGTAGCGTAGCACTCCGCGCGGCGCTCGTCCTGTTCCCGGGTGCAGCCGCAAGGCTGAAAGCAAATGGCGGGGCCAGGCCCCGCCATTTTGTTTGAACACCAAGCTCCGCTAGGCCCCGATCAGCTTCTTCTCCAGCATCACGTGGATGCCCTTGTTGCCGTTGACCACCTGCGTGATGCGCAGGTCGGCGGCGAGCGAGCAGAGCGTGTAGGCCTGCTCGCGTGACAAGTTGGTGCGGCGGCAGATCAGGCTGATCATATCGCGCAACGCGATCACCACGCAGTCGTCGAGATCGGGATCGAACGCCATGGTCATGAGATGCGTCGGCGTCTCGGCCATCGGCCAGTCGAGGCGCATATCCTCGCGCAGATGCAGCTCGAACGTGCCGATCAGCCCGGTCTCGATCGCGGTGACGCAGACCTCGCCGTCGCCCTGCACGCCGTGCCCGTCGCCGACCGAGAACAGCGCGTCGTCGACCATGATCGGCAGATAGAGCGTGGTGCCGGCCACCAGTTCCTTGTTGTCGAGATTGCCGCCATTGCGGCGCGGCGGCAGCGTCGAGATCATGCCCCACGCCGCCGGCGGCGCCACCGCCATCACGCCGAAGAACGGCGCGAGCGGCAAATCGAGCCCCCACGGCAGTCGCCCGGTGTTCTCCTCTTTATCGAGCGGGATGTGAATTAGCGTAGGAGTGTCGAAATCGTCCGGCAGTGCGCCGGCGAGCGGGCGGATCATGTTGTAGCCCCAGTCATAATGGAGCTGGATGTCCTTGATCCGCACTTCGAGCACCTGCCCCGCCTTCGCGCCCCTCAGGGCGACCGGCCCGGTGCAGATGTGGCCTGGCAGCTTCTGCGGCACGCTTTTGTGGATCGCGGCCAGCGCCGGTGGCACGGCGAGCGGCGGCTTGGGCATCTGGCTCGCCATTCCCGACACGGTCGAGATCGTCACCGTGTCGCCGCTGTTGACGGTGACGAGCGGCCTCAATGCTGCGTCGAAGTAACCCCAGTGCACTGTGTCCGGCGCGGCGTCGAGCCGATGGTTTGTCATGTGGTCCCCGCAAGTTCGCCCTTTAGTCACGCATGATCTTGTCCGAAAATCGGTGCTCATCCCCGATCAGGTCGAGGACACGCTTTTTGGGATCATGCGCTACCATTTCTGAAAAATGAAAAACGCGCCAGCGCAAATGAAGGCGAACCCGACCAGATGATTCCAGCTGATCGGCTCTTTCAGATACACCAGCGAGAAGCCGGAGAACACGAGCAGCGTGATCACCTCCTGCATCGTTTTGAGCTGCGCCGCCGTATAGACCGCGTTGCCGTAGCGGTTCGCCGGAACCGCGAAGCAGTATTCGACGAAAGCGATGGCCCAGCTTGCAAGGATCACGCCCCACAGCGGCACTTCCTTGAAGCGCAGGTGCCCGTACCACGCGAAGGTCATGAAGAGGTTGGAGCAGAACAGCAGAAGGATCGGCAGCAGGTAGGGTGTCGAAAGATGGAAGGGCATGATGTGAATCGTTGGGCAGGTTGGATGGGCAGCCTGTCTAGCAGGAGAAGGGTCCCAGTCCATCCCGGACATCGGCCATGAAGAAGTTCAGCGCGCCGAGCGCGGGCAGCGAACATGTTGTCACGGTGAACCTGATCCCTTCGGCACGCGACATAGAATCTCAGGAGCCGCCATCAAGTTCCGTGGACAAACGCATAGGAACCATTCGCATTTGCTTTGATTAAGTCTGCAAAAAGCAGGTCCGGGGCCGCGATGATTGTCGAGTACCTCAGAAATCAAGCCTCCCGTTGCATGAGGCTGGCGCGTGTCTGTTTCGATCTCGAAACGGCGCGGCAACTGCGGCTGCTGGCCGAGGATTTGAAGGCCAAGGCCGACGAGATCGAGGGCAAGCCGCGCTCGCAATCGCGCACCATGCAGCAGCAAGCGATGCAGCAGCAGCAGCAGCAAGGCGACGACGAGGCGTGACCTCAGCGCGAGTTCCTCGCCGAAGCAGTCGGCGATTCGCTCCGTCGCAATTCTGCGCCAATTTGGCTATCAGCTTGACGCCAAGGGGAGGCCTGCCCATGCGAGCGTTCGCTCTCGGCATCATCATTGCGGGATTGATTGCGCTTCCGGCAAGCGCGCAGCAGACACTGCCGCGCCCGGGCCAGACGCCGGCGCAGAAGGGGACCGCACCGCCGCAGGGTCAGAAAGGCGCGCCGCAGCAGGCACAGCAGCCACCTGTGGCGCCGCCTGCACCCTACGCGGTGCTCAAGGTCTCTCCGCCGAAGCCCTACAGCGATCCCGCCCTTGCGGCATTCCGCAAGGAACTCGCGGCCGTCGCGCAAAAGAAGGACCGCCCCGCGCTCGCCAAGCTCGTCATCGCGCAGGGATTCTTCTGGCTGAAGGAACAGGGCAACGCCGCGGGGAAGAAGACCGGCATCGAGGCGCTTGCGACTGCGCTCTCCCTCGCCGCGAAGGACGGCTCGGGCTGGGACACGCTCGCCGAGTTTGCCGCCGACGAGACGGCCGCGCCCTACCCTGATCGCCCGAACACGGTCTGCGCGCCGGCGGGACCGGAGTTCGACGTTGCCGCGCTTGAGAAGCTCGTCGCCGACACCAAGACCGACATCGGCGATTGGGGTTTCACCTCAACGGACGGCGTCGAGGTGCGCGCGACCGCGAGCCAGAACGCGCCGGTCGTCGAGAAGCTCGGCATGCAGTTCGTGCGCGTGATGCCCGACATGGCGCCGAATGCGAGCCAGGATTTCATGCGCGTCGTCGCGCCGAGCGGCAAGGTCGGCTTTGTGCCGGCCGAGACCATCAACCCGCTCGGCTCGGACATGCTCTGCTACGGCAAGGACGCGGGCGGCGCCTGGAAGATCGTCGGCATGATCGGCGGGGAGTAGGCGGCGCGTGCGCGCCAGCCTTCAACTCAGTCCGGAGCAAAACCCGCGCCGATCACCGTAGTGGGATTCTTCCCGCACCACGTGCTGCCGCGCCAGAGGGAACACGGACCTTCCGACCCGAAGTTCCGGCTGCTACGCTCACCCCCTAAGCGATCGCTCGCGAACAACGCGCGCGGGGCGGGCAGAAAAAAAGGGAGGAAACGCCGTGAAGTCTGCACTCAGGGGATTGCTCGCAGCGGCGGGCATTGTCGCGCTCGCATCGGGCGCGCTGGCGCAGGACGTACCCGCGCCGGGAAAGAGCGCGCGCATCGATGCGATCAAGAAAGCGGGCGTGCTGCGCGTCGCCGTGCTCGCCAACGCGCCGTGGCTGGTCGAGAACACCACGGGTGGCGGCGAGCACTGGTCCGGCCCCGCATGGGACCTCGCGAAGGAATATGCCAAGCGCCTGAACGTGAAGCTCGAGCCGGTGCTGGTCTCGCACGAGACCAAGGTCCCGGTGCTCGCATCGAACCAGGTCGACATCTCGATCACCGCGCTGGCCGAGACGCCGGAGCGCATTCCGGTGGTCGATTTCATTCTCTATTCGAACACCAGCGTCTGCATGTTCGGCCGCGCCGACAACGCGAAATTCGCGAACGCGAAAAGCGTGGACGATCTCAACTCGCCGGACATCACCATCGCGTATTTCATCGGAGCCGCCGAAGAAGGCTGGGTCAAACAGCGATTCCCCAAGGCGAAGCACCTCGGCGTCGCCAATTCGGGCGCGACCGCTCCGCTCGAGGACGTGATGGCAAAGCGCGCCGACGCCGCGCCTATCAACCGCATCCCCTATGTGCCGATGGCGCGCAAGGTGAAAGGCCTCGCTTCGCTGCCGAAGGAGAACAACTGCCAGGGCTCGACCGAAAAGGCGCAGCCGGTCGGCATCGCGATCGACAAGAAGCAGCCGGAATTCCTCGAATGGGCGCGCGCGGTCGAGAAGTCGATCCATCCGCAGCTCGTCGAGTCCGAGCAGAAGGTCATCGACACGATGAAGTGACGAACCACTCCTTCTCCGCTCGTCCCCACGGAAGCGGGGACCCAGGGCCAAGAAAGAAAGAACTGGATGCCCGCTTTCGCGGGCATGAGCGGAAATAGGGTGGTGTCGCGATGGACCTTGATTTCGAACCGGTCTTCGACAGCGCGCAGTTCCTGATCGGCGGGATCGGGCTCACCCTCGCGCTGTCGGCGCTCACCATCATCACGAGCCTCGCGCTGGGCGGCGCCATCGGGCTCGCGCGCTGCTATGGGCCGGCCTGGCTGCGCATGCCACTCGTGTTCTACATCGACTCGATGCGCTCGGTACCGGTGCTGGTCGTGCTGGTCTGGACCTACTTCGCCCTCCCCTTGCTCACCGGCGTGACCCTGCCGCCGTTCTGGGCGGCGCTCGTCGCGCTCACAGCGCACATCGCCGCCTATGTGGCGGAGATCGTTCGCGCCGGCGTGAACTCGGTGCGCGCCGGGCAGTCACGCGCCGCCTTCGCGCTGGGCATGTCGCGCGCGCAGGCGATCCGCACCATCATCCTGCCGCAGGCGATCGTGCGCATGCTGCCCGCGTTCGGATCGATCCTGTCGATCACCATCAAGGATACGGCGATCGCCGCGGTGATTGCGGTGCCTGAATACATGAACCGCTCGCAAACCGTCGCCGGGCAGAGCTTCCACCCGATCGAGGTCTTCACCGTCGCGATGGCGGTCTATTTCGTGATCCTGTTTCCCGTCACCCGCGTCGTGGACATGGTCTACGGGCGGCTTGCGCACCTCGGCCGGTCATGAATTTCGACTGGTCGGTGGTCTGGCGCAATAGCGATGCCCTGATCGAGGGCACGACCCTGACGATCCTGCTCGCCGTGACCACGATGGCGATCTCGATCCCCGGCGGCATGGTGCTCGCCCTGATGCGGCTCTCCGGCGTTCGTCCGCTGGTCTGGGCGAGCGCGGCGTTCACGGAGCTGTTCCGCAATCTGCCGCTGATCCTCGTGATCTACACCGCCTATTACATTCTCCCCGTGGCGACGGGCCTGAGCTTCTCGCCCGTGGTCACCGGCATCGTGGCGCTGAGCCTGAATGTCTCGGCCTACAATGGCGAGACCTTCCGCGCCGGCATCGCGTCGATCCGCAAGGGACAGAGCGAAGCCGCCTATGCGCTCGGAATGACGCGCTGGCAGACGACCCGCGACATCGTGCTGCCGCAGGCGGTGCGCCGCGTGCTGCCGGTGCTGGCGAGCACCTGGGTGTCGCTGTTCAAGGATACCTCGCTGGTGTCGGTCATTTCGGTCGGCGAGCTTGCCTACAATTCGATGCGCCTGCGCGCGCAGACCTATCGCGTGCTCGAAATGCTGACCGCAATGGCGGCGATCTATTGGATGCTCGGCTATCCGCAGGCCAAACTCGTCGACTGGATCAACCGGCGCTACGCGGTGACGGAATGAGTGCCGACGGAAAAAGTGGCCGTCGCGGCGACGGGACCGTGCCGGTCCTCGCCTATCGCAAGATCGGCAAACGCTTCGGCGACTTTGTCGCGCTCGCGGGCGTGTCGGCGGAGGTCCGCAAGGGCGAGGTCGTCTGCCTGATCGGCCCCTCGGGATCGGGCAAGTCGACGCTTCTGCGTTGCACCAACGGACTCGAACTGATCGACGATGGCGAGATCGCGCTCGACGGTACGCCGATGCCGCGTGACTGGAACGGTATGCGGCGCGTGCGGCAGCGCATGGGAATGGTGTTCCAGAATTTCGAGCTGTTCCCGCATAAGACCGTGCTCGGCAACGTGACGGTCGGGCCGATGACCGTGCTCCGCATGCCGCGCAAGGATGCCGAAGCGCGCGCGCATGATCTGCTCAGGAAGGTCGGGCTGGCCGAGAAGGCGCCGAGCTATCCATCGCAATTGTCGGGCGGCCAGCAGCAGCGCGTGGCGATTGCCCGCGCGCTCGCCATGGAGCCGGAGGTGATGCTGTTCGACGAGCCGACCTCCGCGCTCGATCCCGAGACGATCGGCGAGGTGCTTAACGTCATGGCGCAGCTTGCCAAGGAAGGCATGACGATGGTCGTCGTGACGCACGAGATGACCTTTGCCCGGAGGGTAGCCGACTGGGTGATCGTGATGGACCGCGGCGCGATCATCGAGCAGGGGCCCTCGACGCAGATCTTCGACGCGCCGGCGGTCGAACGCACCCGCGACTTCCTGAGCCATCTCGGCTGGTCAGGTTGAGCGGGCGGTTCACGTTAACACCGCCTCCGCCGCTTTATTCCAGGTGCGGCATTGCGCGCTTCAAGCCAATGTGACTTGAGCACGGCTGCGTCCGCCGCGACCATGCCCGCCTCTGACGCTCACGGGGAGACATTCCATGCGTATCCGACTGATCTTGCTGTCACTTGTGCTTGCCACGCCAGCGCTGGCGCAGCAGCCGCAACGGCCCACATTTGCGACCACCAAGGTCGACGGGACCGACAACGTCTACATCTTCCGTTACCAGAACCATCAGTCGATGTTCGTGGTCACCGATGCGGGCGTGATCGCGACCGACCCGATCTCCTATGGCCGGCCGCAGGCAGCCGTGACCTATGTCGACGAGATCAAGAAGGTCACCAACAAGCCGATCAAGTACCTGATCTACAGCCACCATCATTACGACCACGCCGCGGGCGGCAAGCCGTTCAAGGATGCGGGAGCGAAGATTGTGGCACATAAGAACGCGACCGCGCGGCTGAAGGTACTCAAGGACCCCGCCACGCCCGCCCCCGACGAGTCGGTCGGCGACAAGCGCGTGCTCAAGCTCGGCGGCACGACTCTCGAGCTGCACCATGTTGGACGCAATCACTCCGACTCGTCGCTGGTGATGTTCCTGCCGAAGGAGAAGATCATCTTCGCGGTCGACTGGAATTCGCTCGGCGCGGTGCCGTCGCGGCTTGCGGTCAATGATTCCTATCCGACCGAATGGGAGGAATCGCTGAAGAAGACGCTGGCACTGAAATGGGAGCGTCAGATCCCGGGTCATCCTGGGCCGAACGACCGGCTCGGCACACGCGCTGACATGGAGCAGCAACTGGCGTTCATGAGCGAACTGTCTGAGTCGGTGAAGAAGGCTGCGGATGAGGGAAAGTGCTTCGATCCCGCCGCCAAGGAGGTCCGTGCGCCCAAGTATGCGACGCTCGCCGGCTACGAGCAGAATATCGAATGGCTCACGCACCGCTGGTGCGGATATTGGGGACGCGGCATCTGAACATCGCTACACCGAGGAGAGTCTGAGGATCACAGATTCAATGCATATCGACCGGGATCGGCACCGTGAGGTCGATCTGCGCGCCGGGCATTGTGGCCGGAGGCGCTAGGGAGGTGAACGCGCTTCCTTCCTCTGGTCACGAAACGAAAACGGCGGCGCTTCGGCGCCGCCGTTTTTTTGCGAATGCAGGTCAAGCGCAGCATCTGCTCTCGCAAAGGCGAGGTTTGGCTACTCGGGCCAGGGTGTGACAATCCGGACAGAAACGCGCATCGCGGAGGCCGTGGCTAAGCGACAGCCTCTCTCCGGAGCGATTTCATCTCACTCGCGTTCCCGAACAGCACGACCGATGACCTGGTTGCCAGCGCGGTTCGGATACCCTCAATTTCGGCGAATAGAGGCAACTACTTCTTCTTGTTCTTGCGCTTTTTTTTGCCAGCAGACTTCTTGTAATTCCAACTGATGCCCCGGCATCCCTGCGGGGTCATCATGTAGCCACGCTCGCAGCCCCCCGCCACGTTTCCCTGGACCTCTACGACGGACGACGTTTGCTTCGCCGCTTCGGCAAGCGGGGCAGCAGTGACAGTGAATGCCTGAGCAGACGACAAGGTCGCCAGGCTCACGCCTGCAGCAAAAATAGTGGCAACGAGCGCTTTCATCCCGTTTCTCTCCTGTCTTGTCGGCAAATGTGTTTTTCATTTTGGCGCGGACAGCAGACCGCCCTGGCTGGCGGGCTCACCTTTGGCGCGCAGTTTGGTGATATTAACACCGCCTGCGCCACGATAGTCCGCTCTGGGCCGGAAGACGACGCAGCGGTATCGGGCCACGTCCGCGCTACCGCCGAACGCGGGACGTTTCGGCGCGTTGAGCAGCAGATGCCTCAATGCATA
>Ga0207706_10002492_pt1 | contig 17939 bp, 15 predicted proteins | sample KBSC53metaG_FD_184318 | JGI IMG/M metagenome (GOLD analysis project Ga0207706, IMG submission 184318) | Corn rhizosphere microbial communities from Kellogg Biological Station, Michigan, USA - KBS C5-3 metaG (SPAdes) (version 2) | ecosystem: Host-associated > Plants > Roots > Rhizosphere > Soil ... | reverse complement strand
GCCCTTTACCCAGCGCAGCGACGACAAGTCGGGCTTGGGCCTCGGACTTTCGATCGCGCGCGAGAGCATCGAGGCCGATGGTGGAACGTTGAGCGTCCGCGACCTGCCGGGAGCCGGCTGCGTGTTCACCATCTCGCTTCCTCGGCACTCGGTTCCATGAGGGCTGCCACAGCGTTTCGGACGCGGCAACTCGCATTCGGTTTGCTCCTGGGACAGCTCGGAGCTTCACTGCTGCTCCTGAGTTCCGTCGCCCGCATCCTGGTCTTCCTTCTTCCGCGAACGGTCGCCATGAACGTCGGGCGCTCGGCGGTCTCCTTCATCTACCGCTGTTGCTGGGCCAGCGCGCAACGGCTCGGCCTCATGCGCATCGATGCAGATGCCCTCGATGTCTTGCGCGGCGAACGGCGCGGACTCATCCTTGCCGCGAACCACCCGACGATGTTCGATGCCATGCTCGTCGTGGCCCACCTGCCGCGCACCGTCTGCGTGATGAGGTCAGATCTCATGCGAAACGTGTTTCTCGGCCCCGGAGCTCGCTTGGCGAGCTACATCGGCAACGACAGCGGGCGAAGCGTGGTGCGGGAAAGCGTCGCCGCGCTGCGTGAAGGTCAGATGCTCGTCCTTTTCCCCGAGGGCACGCGTACCTCGAATCCACCGGTCAACGCATTCAAACCCGGCATCACGCTGATCGCGAAGTTGGCGGACGTGCCGATCCAGACGGTCCTGATCCGCTGCGAGTCGCCCTACCTACGGAAGGGCTGGCCGCTGCTCCGGACACCCCCGCGCATGGTCGTCATCCGGGTCACGCTGGGACAACGGTTCCAGGCCAGCGAGGACTGCCGCGGAGCGCTGCGTCGGATCGAGGCCTATTTCGCCGTGGAGCTCACGCCGCCCGGCTGAGCGACTCGGGTGTCTTAGTGCCGTCGTCCACCCGCCGTCCGATCGAGCAGCTCACGGCACCCTCGCGCTCGAGCGTCCTTGGCTCCTACAGCCTGCGCGGGCGCTGAGTCCCATACTGACACTGCGACAACGGGAGCGACGCGATTGGAGCCTAAGGACATTCTGGGCCTATACGAGCGCCTCAAGAGGGAACTCGCGATCGCCTCTGGAGAGCGCCCATGGCGACCAGGACGCATCGACAGACTCGCAGCGGAAATCGGCGATGCCGAGAAGCGTTTGCGTACGTCCGAGGCAAGCTGCCAGGGGGACGTTGCGTAGCGGCCCGCACTTCTTCCTGGCCACCGTCGTCTACGCGATCGGGTTCATTGGCAACCTGCCGACGATGGGACGGCGGGCGCCCCGGCACCGCTAGCCAAGGCGCTCATCGTGAACCTGCTCCTGCTCGGCTAATCAACGAGCCAGAAGATCAGCGCTAGGACGACAAGAATCGAGAGCAACGTACTGACGACCCTCGATGCAGCGAACGAGCGAACTGCATCGGCGTTGCATCGCAGATCGAAAAAGCGCCCCCGGACCGCGTCGCAATTTTCAGCATGTGCACGGAGCGCGTCCAGGTCCTGGGGTGTCGTATGGGCGGGGTCACGATGTGCTGCAGTGGATGACCCGCGACCGACACCGGATTTTGCGATGGGATGGACACTCACTCCGGCACCTTTGCGAACATCGCATTGGCCCTCTCCCGCGCGTACTGATAGGAATGGAAAGCGACCCGCGGCTCGCCATAGATCATCGGCACCTCGCTGCCGCGACGGGTGTACTGCGCCATCAGCTCGTGCGCTGACGAAGTGACGCCGAGCTGCTCGAGAGCACGATCGACGAGCTGCTTCGCATGGTCCAGAGCCGCCTCCGCGTTGTCGAACTCTCCTCGATCCAACCGCGCGGCGCCTTGGCCCGCGCTCGCGTTGTTGAAAGAGACGATGTGGTAGCGAGTCATGAAAGGATATGCGTCAACGGCACGGGCGCGGCGAGCCCGACGGGTTCACGAGCCGGCCGACGCGGCGTCTGCGCCACTACGGCCGTCCAGGCCTGAACAACGATCCACCAGACCCTGTGGCGCGCCCCTTGGCTCGGTGCAGTATGGACCGATATTGCCGGAAAGCAACCGGGCTCGTCGGACGCTCGCTTGCGGGCGCGCGTGCGTCAGCACGGTTACGCTCCACGGCTCCTACCGATCGCCGGCCGCGCTGCTCGATTCGCAAGACGGCTCGGGGATGAGCCTAGAAAACCTCACGCGCCGGCCATTAGTCGCCGATGCAGGCCAAGTAAGGAGGATTCGCCACAGGCGCTAGTTCACGAGGCGGGCCGCGGTGTTGACTTCCGCTCGCCTCCTGATCTCCTTGGCACACGCCTTCATTTCGGCTTCCTTGAAACCTGGCTTGACGGCCAGACTCATCGATTCAGCGGCCCGTTCGAAAGCTTGGTCGTCGTTCAAGGCCGATAGAACCCCGACCGAAAACTTCGGCGACCCGCGCCACTGTGCGGTCACCAGGTTGCCTTCCCGCCACAGCACCAGATCCTTCAGTTCGGGTAGCGGCTGGTGCGGGTTGAACACCTCGGTCGGCTGAGGCGTGCCCTTGTTCTTCATACGAACTCCGGTTGCAATGCTTGCGGAACGGTTGAGCTGTACTGATTCTGGCGTCTGGGCGCGTTCTGCGCGGATGAGGTCGCGCACTCGAGCGCTGATAGTCGAGCCGAATCCGCACGGCTCCAAGCTTCATACCCAGACGAAGCATGCGATGAGGCCGGCGCTGAACACGAATGCGAACACGGTTGTCATTTCGTCGTTGCATCTCGAACCTACCACTTCTCGCCAATGGCAGGGTGCCAATCGCTGCTGTTGTGCTCGCAACTTCGACAAAAGAGCGGTCTGGCAACAAGGCGGTAGCAGCCATGGACCCGTCGGGCAGCACGTAAAGGTCCAATGGTCGACCAAGTTCGGTTGCTCCACCGAACAGCTGAGGGCCGCGGTGACGGCGGTCGGAAACGTGGCGGCCGATGTCGCAAGGCACCTCAGCCCTGCTCCCCACCCTGACGTCGGTCGCGCCGCGCTCCGAGGCGCATTCGGGCCGAACATGTCGGAGCCTTGAGCGGGAGGGCCCCTCAACGATTTGCCGAGCGACGAAATTCAGTTGGATTTCGTCGCCGAGCGGGCCATCGAGTCTGCCGACATGAGCTTCATGACCGGCTTCCTTCACAGCCGTGGCTGCAACACCTGACGCCCAAGGTTCGCGCCTTGATCGATTTCCTCGTGGACGCTCTTCGCGTGCCCAATGGCCGGTTTGACTTGCGACCTCCCGCGGCGTCCTCAATGCAGCTTCACATGAGGCTCGGTGCGCTGCGTGATCAGCCGCGCCAGGGTGTTGAGCGCGACCTTCCAGAATCCGTGCAGCGCTAGCTCGTGCATCTTGTAGAGCGATTCGTACATCAAGCGCGCGAAGTACCCTTCGAACATCAGGTTGCCGCCGACCAGTGCGCCCATCATGTTGCCGACCGTGCTGAATTCGCCCAGCGAGACAAGCGAGCCGAAGTCCCGGTACCTGTAGTCGAGCAGCGGCTGGTTCGCCAGGCGACGCTTGATCTGCTTAACCATGTGCGAGGCCTGCTGATGCGCAGCCTGCGCGCGGGGCGGGACGAGTGTCTTCTTCTCGGCCCAGTCGCAGGCGGCGCAATCGCCGATCACGAAGATGTCGTCGTCGCGTGTCGTCTGTAGCGTTTGTCGCACAACGAGCTGGTTGATGCGGTTGCTTTCGAGTCCGGCGAGGTCCTTCAGGAAGTCCGCCGCCTTGACGCCGGCGGCCCACACGACCAGCTCGGCCGGAATCACGCGACCGTCGGCCAGGCGCACGCCATCGGGAAGCACCTCGGCGACCTTGGCGTCTGTGTGTACGGTGACGCCGAGCTTCTGCAGCAGTGCCAGCACCGACGCCGAGAAGCGCTCGGGCAGCGCCGGCAGCACGCGGCCGGAGGCTTCGATCAGGTGCAGCTGGAGATCCTTGTCGGCGTCGATCCGGTCGAGCCCGTAGGCGATCAGCTCGCGCGTGGTGCGATGCAGTTCGGCCGAGAGCTCCACGCCCGTCGCTCCGGCGCCAATGATCGCGACGTGCAACTGCTCGGGCCGCAGCGGCTCGGCTTGCGCGTTGGCGCGAAACGCCGCGTTGATCAGGCGGCGGTTGAAGCGCCGCGCGTCTGCGGCGGTCTCCAGCTTGATCGCGTGCTCGCTCACGCCGGGGGTGCCGAAGTCATTGCTCTGGCTGCCGATCGCGATGATCAGCGTGTCGTAGCCGAAACGCCGCGACTGCGTGACACGGCGGCCTTCGTCGTCGAAGAAGCCCGCGACGAGCACCTCGCGCGCTTCGCGATCGAGTCCGACCATCTCGCCGATGCGGTAGGAGAAGTGGTGCCAGTGCGATTGGGCAAGGTAGTCGACGTCGTGCGCGTCGATGTCCATGCTGCCGGCTGCAATCTCGTGCAGCTTGGGCTTCCACACATGCGAGCGGTTGCGCTCGATCAGCGTGACGTTGGCGCGATTACCCTTGCCGAACTTGTTGCCCAGCGTCGTCGCCAGTTCCAGCCCCCCCGCGCCACCGCCGACAATCAGGATGCGGTGCGGACTCACAGGCGCATCACGACCAAGCGTGTCAGCCGAGCACCAGCTCGCTCAACAAGTTGGCGCATACCTTGACCGAGCCCAGCACAGCTCGCGGATGACTGCCAGAAAGAGAATGGACTCAATCACTGGATCAACCCCATGACTGAAGTGCGCCCAGCAACACCGGCCTGACGAGGTACCCCTTTTTTTGCAGACGACGCATTTCGACAAATGGAATGTAGATCGCCATGTCATCGAGGATGCTCGGCTTAGCGACCCGCCAATATTGCCTCATAAACGGCTGTCTTCACAGCCGTAGCTGCGCTGTTCCCTGGAGCGGGTGAAGGGAATCGAATGGTCACCCGGATGCCGCGCCTCCCTCTCAGCTCTTCCGACGGCTGAACTGCGGGTTGAAGCGAGCAACGACTGGTCCATCCGCGCGCCAGGAGTGACAGTCGTCGACGAAGAACGGCTTCTCCGTCAAGGCGGGATCTGGCGTCAGGGCGACCTTCCCCTCGGGATCGTGCCCGAACGGCAACGCCTGGTGCACCACGGTCGCCATCGGAGTAAGCACCTCGTGCACGTGGGTGCAGCTGAGACCACGACTAACCCGCGCCCAGGGTTGGGATGTACGGCCGTTTTCGACCCCGTCGCGGCACGCCTTCCCTGAACACCTCACCCCGGATCGGTTGCTTCGTCATCGGGCGATCTCGAGTTCGACGACCTTGGCGAACCATGCGATCCCTTGCGCCAACGCCCGGTCGTTGAAGTCATACGACGGATGGTGCAGGGGCGGACTGTCGGTGCCGCGCCCTCCTCCCTGCCCGAGCCACAGGTATGCGCCAGGAATCTTGCGCAGCATGAACGCGAAGTCCTCCGACGTGAATGCGGGTGTGGCGGCGACACCGGCATCGAGTCCCGCCGCGCGGGCGGCCGCGAGCGCGACGCCGGCTTCGCGTTCGCTGTTGATCGTGGCGGGGTAGTAGCGCACGTACTCGACGTCGATCGCCGTTCCGCTCGCGCGCGCGGTTCCGGCGGCGATGTCGCGGATCGCGGCTTCGATCGTGTCCTGCACATTCTCGTCGAAGCTGCGCACGGTGCCCGTGATCTCGACGGCCGAAGGCAGTACGTTGTGCGACTGGCCACCCGAAATGCGCGTCACGGAGAGCACCGCACTTTCGGTCGGCGGCAGGCGTCGCGAGACGATGGTGTGCATCTGGCACACGAGTTCGCTCGCCGCGAGCACGGCGTCGGGCGTTCGATGCGGTTGAGCGGCATGGCCGCCACGGCCGCGCACGACGATGTCGAAACGGTCGGCAGCGGCCATGATCGGTCCCGGGCGCGTCGCGGCGCTGCCGAGCGGCAGGTCGGGCCAGTTGTGCAATGCGTACACGGCGTCGCACGGGAAGCGGTCGAACAGCCCGTCCTCGATCATCGCGCGCGCGCCGCCACGGCCTTCTTCAGCCGGCTGGAAGATGAATCGAATCGTGCCGTCGAAGCGTCGAGTGCGCGCCAGCAGGCGCGCAGCGCCCAGGAGGATCGCGGTGTGGCCGTCGTGGCCGCAGCCGTGGTGCACGCCCGCGATGCGGCTGATGTGGGCACGCTCGCCTTGCTCGAGGATGGGCAGCGCGTCCATGTCGGCGCGCAGGCCGATCTTGCGCTGGCCCAGTCCGTACGACAGCACGCCGACGACGCCTGTGCCAGCGATGCCTTCATGCACTTCGAGCCCGAGTTCGCGCAGTGCGCCCGCGACAATGCCTGCCGTGCGGTGTTCGGCGAAGGCCAGCTCGGGATGCGCGTGCAGGTCGCGGCGCAGCGCAACCAGGTCCGGCAGCAGCTCCGTGACTTCGCCGTGCATCAGGTAAGTCTCCGGCCTTCGGGTTGCGGTGCGCCGTAAGCCATCGGGTCGGTCAGGAGCCTCGTGCCTCGCGCGCGCTCGACAGGTACTGGCCCGGTGTCATGCCGCACCAGTTCTTGAAGTGGCGCGACAAGTGGCTCTGGTCGTAGAAGCCGGCTTCGCTCGCCACCGTGGCGGGCGGCATGCCTGCGCGGATCAGTGCCTGGGCCAGTTCCACGCGCAGCCGGCAGATATAGCGGTGCGGCGACAGGCCCATTTGCTGACGGAACACGGTGGCGAAGCGCCACACCGACAGACCCGCCAGGGCCGCCAGCTCCGCGAGGGAGAGCGGTTGTCCGAGATGCTGCTCGATGTGCTGCAGCGCTCGCTGCACGCCTTCCGACGATCGCGTGGTCACGCCGAGAGGTTAAGCGAGCCTGCGCGAAACATGCCGCCGCAACCCGGCCCTGCGCCAGCAGTAAATGTCGAATTGCGCCCTCAGGAGGGCGGCTGCACCAGGCGCTCGATCGGATAGAAGTTCTTCACGAACGGAGTCTTGATGACGATGTAGCTGAAATACTTCTCGATGCCGATGTTCCGCTCGAGCAGGCCTTCGATGATCGACTGGTAGTGGTTGACGCCGCGCGTGACGAACTTCAGGAGGTAGTCGTATCCACCGCTCACCATGTGACATTCGACGATCTCGTCGATCGGCCCGATGCTGGTCTCGAACTTGACGAAGTCGTCGCGTTTGTGGTCCTGCAGCGTGACCTCGGTGAAAACGAGCAGCGTGTCGCCGAGTTTCTCCAGCCGTATCTGCGCACCGTAGCCCGCGATGTAGCCGGCCTGTTCGAGCCGCTTCACCCGGACCAGGCAAGGGCTGGGCGAGAGGCCGACGGCATCGGCGATCTCGACGTTGGTCGCACGTCCGTTCTTCTGAAGGTGGCAGAGGATGCGCAGATCGAGGCGATCGAGCTTGGGGTTGCCGGCGGAGGCGGTCATCGCACCTTCTATGCAACTTGCGCGCTCTCGTCAAGCGCCAAGCCCCGACGAGTCGAGCGTCAGGCCACTGCGCGTCGCACTTCCGGCTGGTTGAGCACCGCGTCCAGCGTGCGCTGCAGGCGCTCGAACATCTCCTCGAATTCCACCGGCGTGAAGCACAGAGCGGGCGCGAAACCGAGGATGCCGTCGCCGAAAGCGCGGAACACCAGGCCGTTGCGATACCCGGCCTCGGCGAGGCGGTCGGGAAGCTTCAACGCAGGATCGAACCGGGCCTTGGTGTACTTGTCGCCGACCAGTTCCAGTGCGCCGAGAAGCCCGCGCGAGCGGGCATCTCCCACGAGTGGATGGCGCAGCATGGCCTGCAGGCCGGCCTCGAAGTGCTTCGCGACCGACTGCCCGTTCGCGAGTATTCCGCCCTCTTCATAGAGGCGCAGCACTTCAAGTGCGACAGCGGCGCTGACCGGATGCGCGGAATAGGTCGCGCCGTGGCCGACCACCGAGCCCGCCGGCGTGCCGTCGGCGATGCCCTGGTAGACACGCTCACTCATCAGCAGCGCGCCCATCGGCGCATAGCCCGACGTCAGGCCCTTTGCGACTGTCATCAGGTCGGGTGACACGCCTTCGGCCGCACACGCGAACATCGGCCCCGTGCGGCCGAAGCCCGTGATCACCTCGTCGGCGACGAAGAGGATGTCGAGATCGCGACACGCGTCGCGCATCGCCTTGAGCCAGCCGACCGGCGGGACGATCACGCCGCCCGAGCCCTGGATGGGTTCGCAGAAGAACGCGGCGACGTTCTCGGCGCCGAGTGCGTTCACCTTCGCACGCAGCGATGCGACCGAGGCGTCGATCAGCGCCTTGGCGTCGGCACCTGCGGGATGGCGATAGGCATACGGTGATTCGATGTAGTGCTGCTCGGGACGCGGCAAATCGAAGCCGCGATGGAACGCGGGCAGCGCCGTCAGGCCCGCGCCGGTCGACGACGAGCCGTGGTAGCCGCGCTCGAGCGAGATGAAATGCTTCTTCGTCGGCCGGCCGGTCGCGTTGTAGTACTGCACGATCAGGCGCACGGCGGCATCCACCGCTTCGGAGCCGCCGAGCGTGAGGTACACGCGACCCAAGCCCTTCGGGGCGATCTCGGCCAGCTTGGCCGCGAGGCGGATCGCCGGTTCGCTCGAGTAGCCGAAATAGCCCGTCGCATACGGAAGCTTGCGCATCTGGCGCGCGGCGGCTTCGACCACGCTCTCGTGTCCATAGCCGATGTTCACGCACCACAGGCCGGAAAATGCGTCGAGCAGTTCCTTGCCGCTTTCGTCGCGCAGCCAGGCGCCGTGCCCGGAATGCAGGATAGTGGCGCCGCGCTGTTCGTGGCCGCGCCAGTTGGCCACGGGGTGGATCAGGTGCGCTCGATCGAGTGCGACGAGCGATTCGGCAACGGAGGCTTGGGTATCGGTGATCATGCGTCAAGCTTAAATGCGCCGGCGCAGCGGGTGATGCGGGTTCGCGCCATCGCCGCGCATGACCATGCTGTTGTTGCTGCGTTGCCGGTAGAAGATTTCGAAGCTCGAGGAAACGCCAAGCCGTCCCCAAGTTTCCTTGACCCCTCGGGAGGCCTGCGCGCAGCGGCAGGTTCGGGGCGCTCAGTAGCCGCGGCTGCGGTCCACCAGGCCAAGCATCACCTCCCCACGCTCGTAGCGCGCCATGTTCGCGAGCACGGCTTCGACCGCCGATTCTGGCTGTGTCGTGCTCGCGATGTGCGGCGTGAGCCAGATCTTCGGGTGGTGCCAGAAAGGATGGTCTTGCGCCGGCGGCTCGGTTTCGCACACGTCGATGATCGAGGCGCGCACGTGGCCGCGGTCGAGCGCCTCGAGCAAGTCGGCTTCGACCAGGTGCCCGCCGCGCCCGACGCTGACGAGGGCCGCGCCTTCGGGCAGCGTGTCGAGCAAGTGCCGGTTGAGGATGCCGCGCGTGCTGTCGGTCAGGGGCAGCAGGCACACGAGGATGTCGGTGCGAGCGAGGAAGGAATCGAGATCGACCCGGCGGTTCCAGCCGACGCAGTCGAAACCGAGCGAACGCAATCGCTCTATCGCCGCGGTGCCCAGCAGGCCCGTCCCCATCACGCCGACGCGGCTCGCGCCGGGCGGACGCACGCGATGCTCGCGCCAGACGCGCTCGCGCTGCTGCGACAAGTACATCGGCATGTCGCGATGCAGGGCGAGGACCGCGAAGCTCACGTACTCGGCCATCGTCGCGACGAGCGCAGGCTCGATCATGCGCACGAGCTTCACGTCGTCAGGGATCTGCGCGAGGTTCAACTGGTCGACGCCCGCGCCGACCGAGAACAGCACCTCCAGATTCGGAAACGTCGCCGCGAGATCGTCCGGCGGCAACCACGCCGCGAGGAAGCGGACATCCTTCGGGTCCCCGACATTCGGCCACACGCGAAACGGAACTTGCGGAGCCTGTCGCGCGAACAACTGCACCCACAGGGCTGCGCGGTTCGGGTCTGCCTTGTAGACGAACGCCATCCTCAGCCGCCGCCAGGCCACGCCAAGGCGGCTGAAGTTCCCTCGGAGGGAAGCGCAGGCGCCCAGCGACAAGCGTGGGGGCACATTGCCTTCAGCCCATGGCCTGATTCACAAGCGCCCAGCCGCCGCGGCTGAAGCCCCGCTCGAACGCCGCGCCGCGCACCATGCTCGTCGCCATGCCGACGCGTTCGAGGCCGACCGATTCGAGCCATTCAGGCAGGCCGCTGGCCGCATCGACGTCGATGCGAAGGAAGCGGCCCGCGTGGCGGCTGCACCAGTAGCCGATGAGCGCTTTTGCGCTTTCAAGATCGGGCGCGACGACGGGGCCGATCGCGTGTCCGCGACCGAAGCGGCGCACGATGGAAAATCCAACGGCGTCGCTGCCGCGCGCGAGCACGACGGTCTCGCCTTCGGCCAGCAATTGCCGGATCATCGCGTCGCGCGGCATGCCAGCGGCTTTCGCGTCGAGCGCGATCAATGCCTTCGCGTCGCTGCGCCCGAGCGGGCGCAGGCGTTCACCTTCTGCGAGCGCGACGAGCTGCGCGGGCATCGCGAGGCCCTGGTGCTGGCGGATCTCGCCCGTGATGCGAAAGCCCATGCGTTCGTACAGGCCCCGGCCCTCGGACGTCGCGTGCAGCAGCACGGCACGATCGTCAAAGCCTTTCGTCAACGCGTTCATCAGGTGCTGGCCGATGCGGCGGCCTTGCACGGGCTGAGAGACGATCACCATGCCGAGGGTGGCGTGGCGCTTGCCCCAAAGCCAGCGGATCGCGGTGCCGATCACTTGCGAATCGCGCACCGCCACGAAGCCTTCTCCGTGCGCGAGGCAGAAGCGCCAGTCCTCGACGCGGTGCGGCCATTGCATCTCGCGCGTGAGAGCTTCCGCGGCCGCGAAGTCGCTGTCCGCGAACCGGCGCAGCTGCACGCCGTCCGGCAGCGCCGGGGCCGTGCTCGTCGCGAACGGAGTGGAAAGCGAACTGTGGGCCATGGAATCTCCGGAAAGGCGCGTCATGCTCACCCTTGAGCCGGCGATCTTCCCTGCGCCGACGGAGGCGCTCTAGGACATTCTTGGCGCGCGCGCGGGCTTGCGCCAATTCAGCACAAACCGGTTCGCGCCGATGCGACATCCGGCGTTAATGCGCCGCGGCCCCCGCCGAACCGCAACATCTGTTGAATCGCGCGGCCTAGCATTCACCGCATGCCCGAAGCCGATCCGCATCGCCTCGACGTGCCGCAAGGCCACTACATCGGCGGCCGCCTGGTGCGCAGCGCCGCGGGAACGCTGGACGTGCTGCGTCCATCCGACGGGCAGCGCTATGCCGCGCTCGATGCCGCGGACGCCGCGGTCGTCGACGAAGCGGCGCAGAACGCGCATCGTGCGTGGCGCGAGAGCGCCTGGGCAACCGGCGCGCCGCGCGATCGTGCGCGCGTGCTGTATCGCTGGGCCGAGCTCATCGAGGCCGATGCGCGCGCGCTCGGCACGATGGAGGGTATCGGCTCGACCCGCCCGGTGCGCGATGCGATCGCGTGGGACGTGCCGTTCACCGCCGAGGCGATCCGCTTCTTCGCCGAGTACGCCGACAAGATCGGCGGCGACGTCGCGGCGACGCGCAGCGACCATCTCGGCATGGTCGTCGCGCAGCCCTATGGCGTGGTGGGCGCGATCGCGCCGTGGAACTTCCCGCTGTCGATGGTGTCGTGGAAGGCCGGGCCGGCGCTCGCCGCAGGCAATGCGGTCGTGCTCAAGCCGTCGGAGATCACGCCCTTTACCGCAGTCCGCCTCGCGCAGCTCGCGGTCGAGGCGGGCATGCCGCCCGGCATCTTCAACGTCGTGCAAGGCGATGGCCGCACGGCGGGCGCGGCCCTGTGCGCGCATCCGCTCGTCGGCAAGATCACGTTCACCGGATCGACCGCGACCGGCGCGCAGATCATGAGCGCGTGTGCACAGAACGGACCCAAGCCGGTGACGCTCGAGCTCGGCGGCAAGAGCCCGCAAGTGGTGTTCGACGACATCCCTGACATCGGTCGCACGGCCGGCATCGTGGCGCGCGCGATCACGACGAACGCCGGGCAAGTGTGCGTCGCAGGATCGCGCCTGATCGCGCACCGCCGGATCGCCGACGAGCTGGCCCAGCACATCGCCGAGCAGTTCGCGCAGCTCAAGCCCGGGCCGACCTGGGACGACGGCGCGACGCTGGCGCCGATCGCTTCGCGCGTGCAACTGGCGCGAATCGAAGGCATCGTGCAGCGGGCGCGCGACGCCGGCGCTCGCGTGCTTTGCGGCGGCAAGGCATGGGGCGACAGCGGTCACTACTACCTGCCGACGCTGCTCGCGAACGTCGATTCCGCCAATCCCGCCGTGGCCGAAGAGATCTTCGGCCCCGTGCTCACGCTGCAGATCTTCGACGACGAAGAGGAAGCCTTCGCCCTCGCCTCGCACGAGTCGTACGGCCTGGCTGCGGGCGTGCACACCTCGAATGCGAGCCGCGCGATGCGCGCCATGCGCCGCATCGATGCCGGCACGATCTGGATCAACCGTTATGGCCGGACCTCCGATTTCGTCCTGCCCACCGGCGGCTGGGGCGCCTCCGGCATCGGCAAGGACCTCGGCCGGCAGGCGGTCGAGGCGAATCTGCGCTTCAAGACCGTGCTGATGGACTTCTCCGCCGCCTGAACCACCTTTCCTGGAGACCGCATTCATGATTTTCCGACCCAAGTACATCACCTTCGACTGCTACGGCACGCTGACCTACTTCCGCATGCACGAGATGGCGCTCGACATGTACGAAGGCCAGCTGCCGACCGAGCAACTGCGCCAGTTCGTGCGCGACTTCAACGCCTACCGCCTCGACGAGGTGATGGGCGACTGGAAGCCGTACGCCGACGTCCTGAAGTCCGCTCTGGAGCGAGCGTGCAAGCGTCACGGCCTGAAATACCGCGACGAGGACGGGCAAAAATACTACGACGCCGTGCCGACCTGGGGCCCGCACACCGACGTGCCGCACCCGCTCACGCGGATCGCGAAGCACATCCCGCTGGTGATCCTGTCGAACGCGATGAACGAGCAGATCCACTCCAACGTGGACAAGCTAGAAGCGCCTTTCCACAAGGTCTACACCGCGCAGGACGCGCAGGCGTACAAGCCCCGGCTGGCGGCATTCGAGTACATGATCGACCAGCTCGGCTGCGCTCCCGACGACATCCTGCACGTCTCCTCGAGCCCGCGCTACGACCATTTCTCGGCAAACGACGTGGGCATCAAGAACAAGGTGTTCGTCAACCGCGGTCACGAGCCGACGCCCAACGCGGCGTACAGCTTCACGGAGATTCGCGACATCAACGGACTGCCCGCGCTCGTCGGCCTGTAGGTTGCCGCGCCGCGCTTGACCCTGGATCCAGACGCTGCCCCCGGCGCAGCCGGGGACGCGACGGCGCCTATTTCAGCTCGGCCTCGACGGCATCCGCCAGCTGCGCGAGCGAGGTGAAGTGCCAGTCGGGCTGAGTGATCGCGTTCACCGCCAGCGTGCCGCCGAATCCCTTCTGGCCAGCACGCCGTTCGATCCAGCACGTCTTCCAGCCCATCCGCTTGGCGATGCCGATGTCGTGGTACTGGCTCTGCGCGACGTGCAGGTTCTCGGCCTGGCTGATCCCGTGCTTGGCGAGCATCGCGCGGAACCACTCGAAGTACTTCGGGTCCGGCTTCTCGGTGCCCGTGTCGTCGCTCGTCACGGTCCAGTCGAACGGCATCTGGAGCGTGCGCTCGAAGTTTCCGACGGCCCAGCGCTGCGTGTTGGTCGTGGCGACCAGCTTGAAATGCTTCTTGAGGCGCTGGAGCGCGCCGACCGAGTCGGCAAAGGCCGGCCACTGCGCGACCGACTGGCGAAAGCCGATCGCGGCCCTGTCGGTGTCGGGCAACGCGAGCTTCGGCGCGAGCTTGCGCCACACGCGCTCGAGGTCATCGGGGTAGAAGATGCTGTCGTCGACCGCACGCTCGGCGCGGTACGCGATCAGGAATTCTTCATCGCCCACCGGCGCATTCGGCGCGACGAGGCGAAGGTAGTCGAGCATGCCGCGTTCGAAGTCGATGAGCGTACCGACGACGTCGAACGTAAGGGCCTTGAAGGTCAGAAGCGGCATGGCGGTGCCTGGGCGATGAGTGGATGACGAGGAGAGCTTAGGACGGCCGGGCGCGACGTTGCAGCGTTTGCCGCCCCTCCCCACCGCATTCCGTAGCGTTGTTGCCCGCTCTACCGCATGTCGTGCCGGACGACAAGTTCGTCCAATCGGGTTCGCCACGCACGCATGAAGATGCAGCCACGTCGACATGCCGGGCGGGCCTGCGCAAGGTGCATGTAGCGTTTTCCCCGAGTTGAACGGCGGTCCCGCACACCATGCCGCACGGGATTCGCAAAACCGCAGCTTTGACCAAGCGCTGGCGCCGGATCGAGATTTATCGATGACGGTGCGGTGCTCCAATGAACCCACGATGAAGCTCGAATCGCTCTGGACCGACACCGTCGCGCCGTTTCCCGGGCGCAGCGATCCGCTGCCGGCGAAAGTCGACGTCGCCATCGTCGGCGGCGGCTTCACCGGACTTTCCGCCGCGCGGGCGTTCGCGCGGCGCGGCGCGACGGTCGTCGTGCTGGAAGCAAGCGCCATCGCGGCCGAAGCATCGGGTCGCAACGGCGGCCACGTCAACAACGGGCTCGCCGTCGACTACCCGCAGCTCGCCGCACGCGTCGGCAAGGACCGAGCGTGTGCCTGGTATCGCGCATACGACGACGCGGTCGACACGGTCGAGCGAATCGTGCAGGCCGAGAAGATCGACTGCGATTTCGAGCGTCGCGGCAAGCTGAAACTGGCGGCACGCCCCGCTCACTACGAGAAGCTGGCAAGCAACTTCGAGCAGTTGCGGCGCGAGGCCGACCCGGATGTCGAGCTGATCCCACCCGAGCGCATCCAGGACGAAGTCGGCACCGACGTGTACTGCGGCGGCTTGCTCTATCGCAAGAGCGCGCAGATGCACATGGGCCGCTTCGGCCGTGGCCTCGCTGAAACCGCGGCCAAGCACGGAGCGATGATCCACGCCAACACGCCGGTGCAGCGGCTCGAGCGCGTGAACGGCATGCGCTATCGCGTGCACACCGATCGCGGTGTGGTGCAAGCGGGCCAGGTGCTCGTCGCCACGGGTGCCACCCGCCACGGTTCGGTGCCGAGCTTCTGGTACTGGCGACGCCGCATCGTGCCGATCGGCAGCTTCATCATCGCAACCGAACCGCTGCCCTCGGACCTCGCGGCAGGGGTGCTGAAGCAGCGCCGCACGTACACGACGACGGCGAACCTGCATAACTACTTCCGTCTGACGGCAGACCACCGCCTGGTGTTCGGTGGCCGCGCGCGCTTCGCGCTGTCGAACCCGCGCTCGGACGCGAAAAGCGGCGAGGTGCTGCACCGGCAGATGCTGGCCATCTTCCCGCAGCTCGCGCCCGTGAAGATCGCCTACTGCTGGGGCGGCGAGGTCGATATGACCCGGGACCGCCTGCCGCACGCCGGCGAGAAGGACGGCCTCTTCTATTCGATGGGCTACAGCGGGCACGGCACGCAAATGTCGGTGCACATGGGCGAATGCATGGCCCGCGTGATGGCCGGCGACGCGTCGGCTAACCCTTGGCGCGACAACCCCTGGTCCGCGATTCCCGGCCACTTCGGGCCACCCTGGTTCCTGCCCGCCGTGGGCGCGTATTACCGGCTCAAGGACATGCTCGCCTGAGCCGCCGACTTCCCAACCTGGCAACCTGGAGACACAGAGATGCGTGAACGCAAAGACCTCGAGGCGATGATCGGCCCACAAGAGAGCACGCGCATCCACGACGCGCTGCAGCGCGGCGCGAGCCGCCGTGACGTGCTCGCCATGCTCATGGCGGGCGGCATGCAGGCCGCGCTGGCGGGAGGCATCGCGTCGGTTGCGGCGAGTGCCCACGCAGCCGAAACGCCGAAGAAGGGCGGGCGCATCAAGGTCGCGGGTGCGACCGCGGCGGTGAGCGACACGCTCGATCCGGCGAAGCAGTCGAACCACACCGACTACATCCGCGGCTTCATGTTCTACAACGGCCTCACCTACCTCGACGGAAGCCTCACGCCGCAACCGTCGCTGGCCGAGGAGTTCACGACCAAGGACGCCAAGACCTGGGTGTTCAAGCTGCGCAAGGGCGTGACCTTCCACGACGGCAAGCCGCTCACGCCGCAGGACGTGATCTTCTCGATCATGCGCCACAAGAACCCCGCGACGGGCTCGAAGGCCAAGGTGCTGGCGGACCCGATCGAGGAAGTCACCGCCTCCGGCCCGAACGAAGTGACGATCCGCCTCGCGACGGCGAATGCCGACCTGCCGGTGGTGCTGGGCACGTACCACTTCCACATCGTCAAGGACGGCACGACCGATTTCAACGCAGGCATCGGCACCGGTCCGTACAAGGTCAAGGAGTTCAAGCCCGGCGTTCGCTCGATCGCCGTGCGCAACGACAGCTACTGGAAGCCGAATCGCCCTTACGTCGACGAGATCGAATACGTCGGCATCGGCGACGAGACGGCGCGGATCAACGCGCTGCTCGCCGGCGAGCTCGACCTGATCGGCTCGGTGAACCCACGCTCGATCGACCGCATCGTCGCCACCGGCAAGCACGCCATCTTCGAGACCAAGGCAGGAACCTACACCGACCTCGTGGTGCGGCTCGACAACTCGCCCGGCAACAACCCCGACTTCGTGCTGGCGCTGAAGAACCTGTTCAACCGCGAGCAGATGGTCAAGGCGATCATGATCGGTCGCGGCGTCGTGGCCAACGACCAGCCGATCGACCCGACCAACCGCTTCTACTTCAAGGGCCTGAAGCAGCGGGCCTACGACCCCGACAAGGCGAAGTTCCATTTCCAGAAGTCGGGCATCGGCAGCACGACGGTCCCCGTGGTGGTGTCTCCCGCCGCGACCGGCTCGGTCGAGATTGGCCTGGTTCTGCAGTACGCCGCCAAGCAGATCGGCATGAACCTCGACGTCCGCCGCATGCCGGCGGACGGCTACTGGTCGCAGCACTGGATGAAGCACGCGGTGGGCTTCGGCGCGATCAACCCGCGGCCCAGCGCCGACGTTCTGCTCACCTCGTTCTTCAAGTCCGACGCGCCGTGGAACGAATCGGCGTGGAAGAACGAGAAGTTCGACCAGCTGCTGGTCGCGGCACGCGGTGAACCCGACACCGCCAAGCGCGCGCAGATGTACGCCGACATGCAGGTGATGATCCACGAGGGCAGCGGCATCGGCATCCCGTTCTTCATGTCGAACATCGACGGCCACAACAAGCGGCTGAAGGGCCTGACGCCGATCCCGCTCGGCGGCATGATGGGTTACACCTTCGCCGAGCACGTCTGGTTGGACACCTGACGCATGAACCGCACGGTCCTGCGCCTGGTGGCGAGCCGCATCGCGGTTGGCCTGCTGTCGCTGCTCGCCGTATCGATCGTGGTGTTCGCCATCACGTCGGTGCTGCCCGGCGATGCGGCGCAAGAAAAGCTGGGGCAGGAAGCGACACCCGAGGCGCTGGCCGCGCTGCGCAAGGAAATGGGGCTGGATCGTTCGGCGCCGGAGCGTTACGTGCAGTGGCTGGGCGGCATGCTGCGCGGCGACCCCGGCATCTCGCCGGTGACGGGCGGCTCGGTGGGCGAGATGATCTCGAGCCGCCTGCCGGCGTCGCTGCTGCTGGCGGCGCTGACGGCCGCGCTCTCTGTTCCGATCGCGCTCGCGCTGGGCATCCTGTGCGCGCTGTGGCGAGGCTCGAAGTTCGATCGCATCGCGAGCATGACGTCGGTGGCTGTGGTGTCCGTGCCCGAATTCCTCGTCGCCACGCTCGCCGTGCTGGTGTTCGCGGTCCAGCTCAAGTGGCTGCCGGCGCTGTCGTACACGAGCGACAGCGCGTCGTTCGTCGACCTCATGCGCTCGCTCGCGATGCCGGTGGTCAGCCTCGGCAGCGTGATC
>Ga0207706_10002489_pt1 | contig 17951 bp, 13 predicted proteins | sample KBSC53metaG_FD_184318 | JGI IMG/M metagenome (GOLD analysis project Ga0207706, IMG submission 184318) | Corn rhizosphere microbial communities from Kellogg Biological Station, Michigan, USA - KBS C5-3 metaG (SPAdes) (version 2) | ecosystem: Host-associated > Plants > Roots > Rhizosphere > Soil ... | reverse complement strand
GTTTTAAAGATCGATATTATCATTTTTGTTTTGGGGTTCATGGTCCTGGGGATCCCTCGTCTAAGAAATAAACTTTTATTCCGGTTAAATAATACCATCCCGATTAAAGAGTGATTAAAAAAAAATCCCGCTGTATAGCGGGATCATTTATCATATCAGGGCTTCTCATCGCATTAAATACATTTTTCCGTATCCTTTATTAAAATACTTATCCGTATTATCGCCGGAGGCTTTGTATTTGTCAAGAGATTTCCCATTCAGATTTGTGACGACACGATACAGATAAATTCCATTAGCCAGTTTTTGCCCATACTGGTCGGTTCCATCCCATTTAAATTCTGTGATATTTCTTCCGATATGGAGGGGTCCAAGCTCGTCCTTTGTTATCTCACGTACAATCTTGCCGGTTATGGTCATGATCTCAATTTTGATATTCTGCGGTACCTCGCTACCGGTAAGTGTAAACACAAAAGCTGTTGAAGTTGTGAACGGGTTTGGATAGTTCAGCATATTTGAGATCATCGGCTTATTAATAATCTCAAAAGCGATCCGGTATTCGAAAGCCCCTGCCTTATTATTGCTTTCATCTTTCCCCATAATGATCAGTTCATACTGTCCATCCTCCGCGAAATAGGGAAGGAAATTGATGGCAGCAGTATTGTCATTGGTTGGAGGTGGGGCAGCTGGCGTAAATTGTAAGGTATCCATACTGCTAAAATAGAAATTATGAAGGCTTCCATCCGGGTATCGAACCTTTAAAGTAACGAGAGAAGTGTCACTGAGCACCATCCACTTTGCTTCATCTTTTAATTTTATTAAAATATGAGGTTTAGAAGACACAATATCGTTGTTCAGGATATGTTGCCCATCGAACGTTACATCCAAAAGCGGATTGAGACTGTCAGGTTTTACGTAAAAACTTTTGTACGCAAAATTATTAAGCAGATATTCTTCCGGCTGATCATTGTCCGGATTAAAATCTACATACAGATTATTAATGCCCGGCAGGGTACGCGTGTTAATCGTCGTGTTGATGATCAGGGTATCGTCCGATACCAATGGTTTCTGCCTGGATATTGGAATAATGTTCTGTACATTATTCCTGTCAGTTATGATCAATTTGACTTTCAAACTATCGAAGGGCAGATCGCTGACATTTTTAAAAGCAATTCTAAAATTTATTGGTTGACCTACATCAGCAGCAGTATCCATCTGGAAAGAAATATTTGGCGCTATCGCTCCTTCAGGAACTCCAACATAATTGACCCTCCAATAGTTAAGTTGATAAGGAGAATAGTTTGTAGTATCCACATTGCGCATTTTCAGTTGTAGATAAGGATAAGTAACTGCGCTAACAGCGGAAAGGTCGAAATCCTGCGATGATTGATCAATGCCCGGGTATAAAAGCGTTTCATTTCCTACCTCGTCGATTCCGTAAACATCGATCGTGGGGTTATCGCCAAGCGTTGTATCCTGTGAGCTTCCTCTCCAATGTAACTGCTTCCACTCCTTAGCGGGTCCGAGGAAGGGCGAAGTTATATAGCCAAGACTGTCAGGCGTTGTGAAATTTACATTCTGAAGGATCTTATCAAAGTTGCCCTGTGTAAAAACAAATTGAGGTTGAAAATTTACCGGGTCATTCTTCTTATAGACAAAGCTCCATGTCCGTGCGCGATTAAATGAATCTAAATCAGTAAACCCACTACTAATCAGTAGATCATACAAGGTGTTACCCACGCCATATCTTGGCTGATCCTGGGCCTTCCAGGTTGAGGGATAAACATTTCCGGCATCTGTCGAGGCTACATTGGCTCTGATAGCCACAAGAGACCCGTCTGGTACAATATCTTTTAGAAAAGTGTATGCGTTTCTTCGTGATGCTGAATCTGAATCAAGAAACTCAAAATTGTATTCTGTTCCTGCGTGACAGGCAGAATTCAGACTATTATATAATCCCTTGCCGCCGGAATAGATGTTTTGCATTGGTTTAGATGATCGCCCGTCAAACACGTTAATGATTAAGGCTCTTGCTGTACAACCACCAGCAATAATATCATTGTCGTTTATAGATACGGTAAAATCTTTTTGCTGTGTTGCCGCCGTCGGGAAAATGGCGTTTTTAATGGATATTTTATTTATCGTTGAATCAAATTTCCAGATCCGGCTCACTGAATCCAGCTCCATTTTTTGAAGGTCTGATCTCAAATGCTGAAAATAATGCGACTGGTTAAAGCCGGCATCACTATTAGCAAGATAAATAAATGAAAAGGTGCTCCATTTTGGTTCGCCTTGTGCGGGAATCTGCGCTACTCTCCAATAATAAACCGTACTATCAATAAAGGTCATCGTTGGAGAAAATTCCAATACTCCCCCGACTGAATTAATCACACTTGTGAGCTTAAGTGGAGAATTGAAAAGTTCAGTGGTATCAATTTCGATACTGTATTTTGATAAAGGTGCAAATGGATTAGCCGTTGACGCCGCCAGTTTTATATTTTGTTTGTTAACAATGGAAAAATTATAAGGATAGATCGGCTTTGCTGCATCGTCGTAGACAAATACGTCTTTGGTGATGGTATTGTTTGTTTCGTACAGTTCATCAACTTTATTATCAACGTCTATTGTTATCGTAATTCTGTTGAGCCCCACGTCACGATTGCCAATAATTGGAATTTTCAAAGACACGGAGTCAGCGTACCGGATTCCGGGAATTGTATCTCTTTGGATCACCTGTGTTAACCCGTTGGGATATGTGCGTTTTATTTCTATCACTATATTACTGTCCACTGCCCTTCCTATATTCAGCATTTGGGCGTCTATTTTGAAACTGGTTTCATCTACCGAAACAAAAGAAGGAGAAACTTTAACCAATGGATCCTCGATTACATAATCAGGTTTCGGCTGCGTATTGTACCTGAGTGCGGGGTCCCCGTTTAACGATATCTGTTCGCAGTGAACCCTGGCATAATAATCGAATTGCGTGGTGACGTCAAAGCTGCGCCGAATTGCTTCCTGCATTATTTCCCCGATCGTGTGTCCATACTTTGAAAAAGCGATGGCCCTGTAATTATTTGTATTAATTATGTCGAGGTATTGAACTATACCTAAACTTGTAGTGGCCAGGAAAGCAACCGATCCCCTGTTAGGAGTCAATACGAAATTTTCGGAAATGCTATTCCTTGTGAGAAGGCGGGTTTGGTCAAAAGTATAGAGGTTCCCCGCGTTGCATCCAAGTGCGATAAATATCGGGTACTTGCCCTGGTTGTCATATGCTGCCGGGTTATCAAGATTAAATTCAAGTGTTGAAGAAGAAGAGTGGCCGAAATAAAGTATCATGCTGAGACCATCTTCGAATAATTTTTTCAACTCGTCACTCTTGATCTGGTCTCCAACCGTAGTTGTCATCTTGTCAAAAGTACTTACATTACCGCCATACAAAGTGTCCGAAATAATGTCTCTGTAATATCCCATGATTTGCTCCAATATTGACTGTAACGATTCATCATCGGCGCCAATAACGTGAACAACATTTTTCATCCAGGCTTTATCAGCTATTAAAGGGGAAGAGATGGCCTGTGTGGCCTCGTACTCTTTCACTTTGTTCAAATAAACAGTGATCTCATCGGGAAATACGACCGAAAGACGACCAATAGGCACCGCAGGAATGGTATTAGGTGTACTGGTTGTAACATAACAACTCAATAAATTATCTGAAGCAGGATAACCAAATGTCGGAACAAGATTGAGTTTGCTCAGGTTATCTTTGGTGGCTTGAATGGCAGAGCTTTCATTGTTTCTGTATTCAACATAATTAACACCCTTGCCAATCAAAAAAGCAAATTTTGGCGGGGTTGAATAATTATTCAGTGCATAAAGAATGAAATTCTTAATAGAGTAAGGGTGTGATTTGATACCGAAGGCAAACTGATCAATAAGCTGATCTATATCGTAAACTCTGGCGTTATAACCGCCCCCGGCAGGTGAACTACGATAAGCTCTGTACTCATCCACAGGGTTGCTGCCGTTGCTTCCATTATACAGTACCGGGTTAGATATAATGAGATAATCTCCCTGTCTATCAACTGCTCCGTAATTAACAAAGTTTCGCGTTTCAAGAGTAGTAACGAAATTGATGTTTGTGTTATCCTCGCTCACCAAAACCAGTTCTCTGTCCACTGAAGAGGGCTCAAGAGCGATTTTTATCAATGATGGAGTTGAAATATCTGCAACATATCTTTTCTCGTTTGTGATATCATATAGAACAGGAGTCGCAGAACCACGATTAAAATTGGTTATTTCTATATAGTTTCCGTTTGTATTTGCCGGTAGTTTAAAATAGAATTTCTTTAAGTTGTCGAAATTAAATTGTCTTGGATAAGTCATTTCGTATTGTGCCAGCACCATTCTATCGGCAGCTGCTGTTCCATCATTAATAACGCTTACTAAAGCTGTCCCGGTGCTGATCGCCGAAAGCGGAAAAGGTGTTTGGAACTTGACATAATCGTAATAGTCCATGGTTTGTTGAACTACCTGTGTTCCATTGACCGTTACTCTGAATGATCTTTGGTTCACTGCGTTCCCTGCCGCATGAATGCTGAATGTGGGGTCAGGACCTGCAGTATACACACGTAAGTTGGAATGCGTAGTATTAAATTTCACTCCTGCAGTAATATCACCTGATGTATAGCCTTCATCCTTGTCATACGCCGAAGAATAAACATAGCTTTCCTGTACTTTTTGCGCATTACCTGTATTAATTCGCCCCTTCAGGTAGTTACCAAGTGTATACATGAAATAAGGCTCAGGCGAAAGTGTATTGCCTGCAATATTATTAACCGTGGTTACTAGTCTTTTATTAGGTGTTGTGGAGTTAGCTGTAAGAAAATAAGAAGCAGTGTCGGTTTCTAAACTCCAATGATCATTTAATTGGTAGTCGGGATCGAGATATAACTGCTTATCCGGTTTCCCGTCATTCATCTCTCCCCAAAATTCAATATAATCACTGCCTCCAAATGGCCCAGAAGTCACTGATGTATACAAAGAAATCTCTTTTCCATTTCTCCATAGCTGGAAGTTCTCTGCTGCAACATTCCCTAGACCAATTGAACTCAGTGTGGCCTGTGTAATCCGGTAAAGGCCAGTTGTACCCACTCTGAACTTATAGTAAGTCTTACTGTAATCTATCCATTCATTATTATATACCTGCGCTTTTATAAAAAAGCCAGCGCATATTAATAATAACAGGAATAAAATTCTTTTCATGTGGACCGGGATTTATAAGGTACAGGTTATTTTTTCTTTTTGTTTTTATCATTTATCAGATCAAGCTTTAAAGAAAATACATGCGTAAACAATGGATTCGATTGGTTAGCGAGATTGGCAAATGCATAGTCAATGGTTATGTTTTGGATCTTAAAACCCGCACCAATGCTGGGTTGGTATATCCAAACTTTTTTCTGGTTCAGTGTATCCCCGTCTGCAAGTGCCTTCTGAAAATTATTGATACCACCACGGAGGTAAAATATATTATTGATGTCTAACTCAAGTCCAAATTTGGGATCAATGCTGATCGGATCGCTGCTGATAACAGTATTCCTCTTACCATCAAAGGTGAGGTCAAAGTTTGCCTCAGCAAGCAAAGCCAGTTTATTGCTGATCCTGAAATCTCTGGCTGCACCGACAATCAACCGGGGCGCTGTCATTTCAGTTGATTTTACAGGAATATCGTTCTTCGTTAAATACAAGGCTTCTTTTTCTTTGTCAGTAAAACTAAATGACCAGGCATTGAATGTTGTTGTAATGTCTCTTGCCGTAATTCCGAATTTCCATTTTCCTTCAAACACCTGTAATCCTCCATCCAAACCAAAACCCCACGCTTTTGCAAATTTTCCAACGCTTCGATGAATGACCTTTGCATTCATTCCAAACTGTATGTGCTTATTTTCTGTTTCCTTTAATTTTTGTGCGAAAGAAAAAATAAACGCATAGTCAGCGGAGGAAAAAGATTGAATATTGTTGTAGTTGATCGAGCCATCTGGTTCAACAAGAAATAATGTATTCATTATATCGTCTACGGCAAACCGTAAAGCTGAAATGCCAATGACCCGTTTGTTATTTTGCACGGGGAAGGCGATACTTGCGTAATCATATTTTCCAATACCGGCAAAATATTCGGAGTGCATTAAATTCAAATTGGGATGATCTTTTACACCAACCAATCCTGCAGGATTCCAATAACCAGCCGTTCCGTCTTCAACCGAAGCTACTTGCGCACTACCCATGGCAAGTCCCCTGGCGCCTGCGCCGATATTCAAAAATTCATTGGAATATTTCCGGAATTGACCAAAGCAGGATAGCGACAGAATAGTCACTAATAGGGACAGGTGGCATTTGGATATTTTCATTACTATTTTCGGATAAGCGATTATTAAATTTGGTCTTCATAGGGAAGAGAATCGTCCCCAAAAATACTCTTCAGCCCTCGAAATTCATAGCTTAAAAGCCTTTTTATATAAGGATTGTAAACGAATTAGTTAGAAAAATATTGCATCTTTTTTCAGGGCTTTCCTTTCTGCCTTACTTTTGCGCAAATCATAAAAATGAGCCTGATAGAAGAATTACGATGGAGAGGTATGGTGCAGGATATAACGCCCGGAACCGAAGAACAATTGAACAAAGAAATGACCTCAGCATACATTGGTTTTGATCCAACAGCGGATAGTCTTCATATTGGAAGCCTGGTACCCATTCTATTGTTAGTGCATTTGCAAAAAGCAGGACATAAACCAATTGCTTTGGTTGGCGGCGCTACCGGAATGGTCGGGGACCCCAGCGGAAAGAGTGAAGAAAGAAATTTGCTGAGCGAAGAAACTTTACGCCACAACCAGGAAGGAGTAAGAAAACAGCTTGAAAAGTTCCTGAATTTTGATAAGAGTAAGCTGAATTGTGCTGAAATGGTCAACAATTACGATTGGTTCAAAGATTTTAGTTTTTTGAATTTTATTCGCGATGTGGGAAAGCACATTACGGTAAACTATATGATGGCAAAGGATAGCGTGAAAAAAAGAATGGAAGGCGATGCAGGAATGAGTTTTACTGAATTTACGTATCAATTGGTCCAGGGCTACGATTTCTATTGGCTATACACGCATAAGAATTGTAAGCTCCAAATGGGCGGTAGTGATCAGTGGGGTAATATCGTAACGGGCACTGAGTTAATTCGCCGAAAAGCAAACGGCGAAGCCTTTGCATTTACCTGTCCCCTGATCACAAAAGCTGATGGAGGCAAGTTTGGAAAAACTGAAAGCGGAAATATTTGGCTCGATCCTCAAAAAACTTCGCCCTACCAGTTCTATCAATTCTGGCTCAACGCAAGCGACACAGATGCAGAAAAATGGATAAGAATATTCACATTTCTATCATTTGAAGAAATTGAGAAAATTACAAATGAACATGAAGAAAATCCGTCACAACGGTTTTTACAACAAAGGCTTGCAGAAGAAATAACCGCATTTGTTCATGGCAAGGATGAATTAGAAAAAGCTGTTGAAACAACTAAAAGACTTTTTACTAACCAAACTGCTCCTGTTGAAAGCCTTTCTGAACAAGACCTGGAACAATTAGAAGGTATCATAAAAACGGATTTTGAAAAAATAAAACTTAATGCAGGCATTGATGTCGTGAGCTTCCTTTCAGAAACAAATATTTTTCCAAGTAAAGGCGAGGCAAGAAAAACTATCCAGGGAGGAGGAGTAAGCATCAACAGAAAAAAGGTTGACAGCATAGCAATGAAGGTTGACACTTCCTTACTTCTTCATGAAAAATACATACTCGTACAAAAAGGAAAAAAGAATTATTATTTGGTGAGGATGGGGTAACACTACATTATTTTTATCTTTCCCCACATTTCGTCGGCCACGAGCTGATTTCCTTTAGCATTTAAGTGTACCCTGTCTCGTGTAAGAATACCCTGCTCTTTATTCTCGGTATTATATTGCTTATTATAATCAAGAAATTTTTGCCGGAGATCAACGAGGGGTAAATCGTTTTGCGTGGCCAGATTCCGGATGATCGCGGAATATTTATTCAGGTCGCCATCCTGTTGATTTGTAAAATCTGTCTTCTCCCCTATTACTGCCGGAGTACAAAGAATAATTCTTATATTTCTTTCCCTCAATTTTTTAATGATAGCATTGTAGAACTTTTCGAATTTATCAGGATCAGTACCTGTGCCATAGGAAACCTTGTGCCACACATCATTCACTCCAATATAGATCACAACGACATCCGGGTTTTTTAACAGCACATCCGAATCCATTCTTAAATAAAGATCATATACCTTATTTCCGCCAATACCTGCCCCGATAAATTCATACTGTGAAGACTTATTTTCAAGTCTGCACATACTATCAATGCGATTAACATAGCCGCCCGGTTCTACTCCCTGTTGCGTAATAGAATCACCGAAAAATATTACCCTTTTCTTTTTCTGTGGCATAAATGCAATTAGTAAAACGATCGCAGGTAAAATTAGATATCGCATATAAGGATTTATAAAAAAACAAAAAAGCACCCAGGAGCTGAGTGCTAAATTTATTAATTATTCATCATTGTTTATTCCACTTTTACCTGTTTCCGGATCAACGCCCCTTCCCTGACCTCCATCAGGAACTTCCTTTCATGCAACCAGTAACCATTTCCTTTTTCACAAAAATGTACTTTCAGATTTTCAATGCTTATAGGATTGCCATCAGGTATGTCGGCAATATTGCTGTGGCCTATTTCATGACCATCGATAATGATCACTAACCCGCTGCCAATCGCTTCCATCTTATTTCCTTCAAGTATCAGCATGCCCGTATCTTCTCCTAAACCGATGCCAATGCATTGAGGATTGGTTGCTATCGCCTGTGCCAACCTGCCAAAACGCCCCCGTTTTTCGAAGTGAGAATCCACAATTACATCGTCAATAAAACCAAGACCTGTGGTGATCTTTACTTCACCTTTCAGGTGAGCCTGTGTAGCGTTGCCTTCGTAGATCATTGTATTGCTCATGGCCATTGCTCCCGCACTGGTACCTGCCACTACAAAATTTTCATGTTGATAGCGATCCAAGAGAATATCCAAAAAATTGGTGCCTCCAAATGTCGCGCTCAGCCGCAACTGGTTGCCGCCGCTGAACATCACCGCATCGCAATGACGGATACGTTCCAGGTATTCATCTTTCACAGCATCCTGGCGATTGCGAATATGCATCAGGCCAACATTCGTACAGGAAATTTTTCCGAAAGCATTCAAATAATTTTCCCCGACTTCATTGGGAATGATCGAAGCGGTTGTGACGATCTCTATTCGTACCGCGGGTCCGCCGGCCTCCTCTACAATGCGGCGAAGAATACCCAATTCAAAAAAATTGAGATTGTTGCGTGAGATTTGCCCTCTTTCTAAATCAGTTCCTTTATCCTCAGCTCCTCCAACGGCTATCAGTTTTCCTTTAGGATTCTCCATTCATTCGGGTTTGATTAACGACAAAAATAATCGAAAACAGTTTAACGAAGAGATGGTTTAACGAAGTATGTGAATAAGTGGAGAAGATTTATCTGCTCTTCCAGTTTTGACTAATATAGAATACGATGATACCTCCTGCCGCGAGCAAACTACCCCATAAAGCAAACCAACCAGTAGAGATAAGCAGAAACAACCAGATACAAATAGAAAGCACGACAGGAACGGGATATAACCACATTTTAAAAGGAAGATTTTTTGTCCCCAGCCTTTCCCTTAGCAACACAAGGCCAACCGACTGTCCAATAAATTGAATGATGATTCGCATCGCTAAAATAGAATCAATTGCCTTTTCCAATCTAAACAGCAAGCTGAATATAAATCCCAGAGAGCACAAAAAGATCAGGGAGACATATGGAAAATCCTTTGTGGGATGAAGTTTTGAAAATAGCTGAAAAAAATTTCCATCCACAGCCGCTGCATAAGGGATCCTGGAATAACCCAGCACCACAGCAAACAAAGATGCTAATGCGATCCACAATATTAAAACTGTAATGATGATCCCTGCGGTGTTGCCATAAATCCGTTCCATAAAAATGCTCACTAAATGCTTCTCACCAGGCTTTATCTCCTGCCAGGAGATTACGCTCATTACACTTATATTCATCAGCAAATAAAGCACGGTTATCCCGGCAATGGATATAAACATACTCCCCGGAATGTTTCTTTCGGGTTGTTTTATCTCTCCCCCGAGATGACAAACGTTATAATAACCCAGGTAACTATACACCGTTTTTACAGACCCCTGCCCTATTGCCGCCCAGAAGGCATATTGAAAGAAAGACTCTTCACCTATAGGGGCCAGGCGGACTGAATGTTGAGCATGAGAAAAACCACTAACTATGATCCACACTACGGTTAAGATCACGACTATCCAAAGTGCTACTGAAATTTTTCCGATGGTTTCGATCTTACGGTAGAGCAAAATAAAAACGATGATGACCACTCCGCCTGAAATCAATTTTTGCTGCAACCAATTCATGTCAATGATGTAAGACAAATATTGAGCAAACCCGATCGCACCAGAAGCGACTACCAGCGGAGCCTGGATACAAGTTTGCCACACAAATAAAAAACTCATGAACCTTCCCCATTTCTTACCATACCCGATACGGAGAAAATTATATGAGCCCCCAGCCAAAGGATAGGCGGCTCCGAGTTCGCTCCATATCATTGCATCGACAAAAGCAGTGAAGGCCCCAAAGATCCATGCCCATAAAAACAAACCATTGTGAAAATAACTCACGACAATTGGCATCACCACAAATGGTCCGATACCTACCATATCGATCATATTAATAGCTGATGCCTGGAGTAAATTTATTTTACGGGGAAGGGCCAAATAATTTTTGTTTGTGGTTACCCATTAACCTTTTGCAAAAGTGGTAATTCCTTCTACCAACAGATCAAGATTGCCGATCGTTGTGTACACATTGGGCGTAATACGAACGCCATGGATATTCTCCCATTCAATGCTGACCGTATGAATTTTATACTTATCAAAAAGGAATGCTTCAAGATCAGCAGGCTTTTTCCCTTCAATGCCTACATTGCCAATAGCGCATCCCCATTTTGGATTTAGTGATGTATTGATCTTTACCGTTGGAATATCTTTCACTTTTTCCATCCAGTAATTCTTTAAATACCATAAACGCTTTTCTTTTCTTTCGCTGCCGATCATTTCATGAAACTCAAGCGCTTTTCCGATCGCTTGTTCAATAAAAAAGGGTCTTGTTCCAAGATTTTCAAATTTGCGGATGTCATCCTTTAATGGATCATCGCTGGTGGCAAACAACGGATAAATATTCTTGATCTTTTCTTTTTTTACATACAGCAGACCACTCCCAATTGGCGCGTACAGCCATTTATGTAAACTGCTGGCAAAATAATCGCACCCAAGATCAGGAATTTTGAAACTAAAATGAGCGAAACTGTGAGCTCCGTCAACGATTACTTCAATTCCTCTTTTGTGAGCTTCATCTGCAATTTTTCTTACCGGGAGTATCTGTCCGTTCCAGTTAATAATATGAGTAATGTGAACGAGCTTTGTTTTTGGAGTAAACGCTTTTATATATTGTTCCGCCAAATAGTTTTCGTCTTCACTTGGCAGGTCAAGGCTTATCCAGATCATTTTTATCCCATCGCGTTTTTGTCGCTGGTTGTAAGCATTTACCATGTTGGGATAATCCTGCCTGGCCGCTACTACTTCATCGCCTGGTTTTAATTGCAAACCGAAGATCACTGTTTCCAGTCCTTCAGATGAATTACGATTAATGGCGATCTCCCCTGCATCACAACCAGCCAGTTTAGCCAGGTTCCTTCTTAATGGTTCGCGTCCCTGGTCAAGAATTCGCCACATATTATAGCTTGGTGCTTCGTTGCTGTAATCATAAAAGCGTTTTACAGCTTCCTGAACAGGAATAGGTGCGGGAGAGACCCCGCCATTGTTCAGATTGATCAATCCGGGTGAGCCGGTAAATGATTGCTGAATATAATACCAAAAATCTTCGTCAACTGCAAGATCATTTGGCGAAATACTCTCTGATTGCTTTAATACTCTTTCGAGATTTCGACTCCAGGCAGGTTTTGCAATGGAGGCAAAAAAAACGGTAGCAGAAAGCGTTCCTGCTTTTTGTAAAAAGCGGCGACGATTCGGAACTGGCATGACGGTCAATTTATATTAAATGTAGTTAAAAATGAAGTGAGTGAGTCAGGAAGAGTCTAACAGTGCGAGCAACAAGAGAAGGCCCAGAAAACAAATAAGTATTTAACAGAACCATTTATACAGTCCGTTGATCATTCAAAATGTTTTTTAAGTATATACCCTTTTTCTTTGAGAATTTTTTCTTTTTTGAAAAATTCGACATCCGCTGCCATCATTTCCTTTACCAGCATGCCCAGGTCATATTTGGGTTGCCATCCAAGCTTTGTTTTAGCCTTGGTTGGGTCGCCAATCAACAGATCGACTTCAGTAGGCCGGTAATATTGTGTATCAATAGCTACTACTTCTAATCCCTCCTCCAACTGATGGTCGGGATCAGAGCAGGACACGACATAACCTTTCTCATCAGCACCTTTTCCACGAAAAGCGATCTCGACCCCTACTTCAGCAAATGACAATCTCACAAAATCCCTTACACGAGTTGTAACGCCCGTCGCGATCACAAAGTCTTCGGGAGTTTCCTGCTGCAGCATCAACCACATGGCTTCTACATAATCTTTAGCATGACCCCAGTCACGCTGTGCATCGAGGTTACCAAGAAATAATTTGTTTTCTAATCCCAGGGCAATTTTAGCCACTGCGCGGGTGATCTTGCGGGTTACAAATGTCTCCCCCCGCAATGGACTTTCGTGATTGAATAAAATGCCATTACAGGCAAAAAGATCATAAGCTTCTCTATAGTTAACAATGATCCAGTAAGCGTACAATTTTGCCACACCATATGGGCTACGCGGATAGAATGGGGTTGTTTCTTTTTGGGGTATTTCCTGCACCAAACCATACAACTCCGAGGTAGAGGCCTGGTAAAGTCTTGTCTTCTTCTCTAATCCTAATATGCGGATGGCTTCCAAAATTCGCAGTGTCCCGATACCGTCAGCATTAGCTGTATATTCAGGATTCTCAAAACTCACTTTTACGTGGCTCATGGCGCCGAGGTTATATATCTCATCCGGCTGCGTTTGTTGAATGATCCTGATAAGGCTAGGGCCATCCGTCAGGTCACCATAGTGTAATTTGAATCGGACATCTTTCTCATGTGGATCCTTATATAAATGATCAATACGGGCGGTATTAATAAGAGAGGATCGCCTTTTGATGCCATGCACCATATAGCCCTTCTCAAGTAACAGATCAGTTAAATAAGCTCCGTCCTGGCCGTTAACTCCAGTAATCAATGCTGTCTTCATAATAATTTATAAAGGAAATGATTTATTAGGCAATTTGCAACAATTTTTGATTTGCCAAAAAATCATTATAGGCTTGTTGAATTCCCTCTTTTAGTTCCGTAACGGGTTTCCAGCCGAGAGCGTAGATACGGGAACTATCCAGTAGTTTGCGCGGTGTGCCGTCTGGCTTGGAGTGGTCATATATGATTTCACCTTCATAACCGATAATATCTTTGATGATTTCGGCAAGTTCGGAGATCGTGTAATCTGTTCCTGATCCAACATTAATTATTTCTTTCTCATCATACTTCTCCATTAAATAGAGACAAGCATCCGCAAGGTCATCTGCAAAAAGAAATTCCCTGCGCGGTGTGCCAGTTCCCCAGATGGTTACCTTATCGTGATTTTTAAACTTAGCCTCATGAAATTTTCGGATCAACGCAGGTAACACGTGGGAATTTTGCGGATGATAGTTATCCCCTATCCCGTAAAGATTGGTTGGCATTACGCTGATAAAATTGGCGCCGTACTGAATTCGATATGCTTCGCAAAGTTTGATGCCAGCAATTTTAGCAATAGCATAAGCATCATTGGTTGATTCCAACTCTCCGGTCAGCAAATATTCTTCTTTTATAGGTTGGGGAGCAAATTTGGGATAAATACAGGAACTGCCAAGAAAGAGTAATTTTTTGACACCCGAATTCGCCGCAGCATGAATAATGTTTGCCTCGATCATCAGGTTGTCATACAGGAAATCTGCTTTATAGTTGTTATTGGCTAAAATACCTCCGACTTTAGCCGCTGCCAGAAAAACGTATTCTGGTTGATACTCTTTGAAAAAATTATCAGTCCCGGTTTGATTTCTGAGATCTAGTTCAGAAGAAGTCTTTTTGATGAAATTTGTGAAGCCTTTTTTCTTTAACAACCGATCAATAGCAGAGCCAACCATTCCATTGTGTCCTGCAATGTAGATTTTACTATTTAAATGCATATTTAAAGTAAGACAATTTTGTTTTGGGAGCAATGGTTTTAACCATCACATCCGCATCTGTAGTTTCCAATTCAGCAACCATCATATATCCCAATGAGGGAAGTTCGACCTTGACGGATTTATTTTTCAGTGCAATAACACCATTTCCATATTTCTTGAATGAGTCAGCATCAATTGGCTCCGGCTCATTCATATCCACCTGGATTTTCTCTAACCGGATGTTGCTATATTCATCAAGAAATTGTTTGATAGCCTCAATTTCCGAGTCACGAATAATTGCTGGTCTGCCTAACCAATACACAAAGTTAATCACTCCATCTATTTGTTTCAGGGATAAAAGTTCACTTTCCGTGATCTTTATAAATACGAAATAAGGAAATAAAGGTTCATTCACCAGTTTTTTCCGGTCGCTCCACTGCCTCAGGACCTTATTAATGGGATAATAGTTCTCAATTTTTTTGCGTGTCAAGATTTCTGTCACCCTCTTTTCGAACCGTGGTTTTGTGTGGACCGCAAACCATTTTTTGTTCTCATCCATAATCAGCGTTAAAGTTTACATTCCTACAATGAGCAGGAAATAATTTCTGCTGGTTCTTCACAGTATGGAAGTTGCACCTTAACTGATTTGTATACTAACGAATTAGATTCTATCAATCAGGATACCGATCAACAATCTTCATTGGGGGTATGGATGTGAACATTGACCTTGCCTCTACCTATAAATATCTCATCATTTTGAAAATCTGAGCTTATATTTTCATGAGTATTTATTAGCACTACCAGAAGAAAAAACCAAAGGGCTTAACGAAGGATGTAGGAGACGTTGGCTTACGAAGGATTAGGATAACGTCTGCAAGTTTATTAAAATAATTTCACAAATGCAATATTGTTATCAACACGCAATTCTCTATTGCTTAATAAAGATCTTTTAAACTCCAGGAACGTTGGTGCTAAGTTCGGGAAAAAAAACTTTCCTTAGCTATCGTATTTTTACTTCTCTTGAAACATTTTATCGGATTGAGCAAACTTACCTAAATGGAATTTGTCTTTTTGAGCACAAAAGCGGCATCATTTCATCGATGACCGGCCTTATTTACAGGTTTATAAGGGTCCTTTAAACAATTGGGGTTAAAAATATTTTTTTCTGGGCTCAGTAACAAAATCGAGGGAATGAATCTCTTTCTGCACAAACAAGCCATCCCATTTGGAAGTTTCGTTTAATTTTATTCCAAAGCATTGAAATGGCGAGGATAAAAATTGAATTGCCCGAGAAATTTTCTTTTGAAACTATTATTCCTATCCGGATAACGGATCTGAACTATGGCAATCATGTGGGCAACGATACCATATTGTCTATACTCCATGAAGCGAGGGTGCAATATCTGAGACATTATGATCTTGAGGAATTAGATTTTGCCGGGGTTGGTTTGATCATGAATGACGTGGCTGTTGAGTTTAAAAATGAAATATTCTATGGCGAAAAGATCATAGCTTCTGTTACGGTCAGTGATATCTCCAAATTTTCTTTTGATGTGTATTATAAGCTCGAAAAGGAAAATAATGATAAAAGGATCCTGGTTGCCCTTGCTAAAACAGGAATGGTATGCTATAATTACAGCTCAAAAAAGGTCGCGGCAGTACCGAAAGAAGTGAAAGATAAATTAGGATAGATCGATTGAAATTATTTATTCCGGGACCTGGTTCCATATCTTCCAGCTTTCTTCTGCCTGGCAAATGAGCATATCGTAGCCATTTTGAATAGTAGCTCCTTTCTCTTCCCCTTTGCTAAGAAATAAAGTCTTTGGAGGATTATAGATCAGATCAAACAAAAAATGGTTTGGAGTAATCGCTTCGAAGGGCAAAGGTAGAATTTCTTTGACTTTTGGATACATACCGACGGGCGTTGTATTGATGATCAATCTGGTTTTTTCCAGAACAGATGGGGTAAGCTGCTCATAAGTGATGTTATTTTGCGAGCGTCTACGGGAAACATATGTGTAATGAATCCGATTCTTTTTCAAAACAAATTCCACCGCTTTGGCTGCTCCACCTGTTCCCAATATCAAAGCATTTTTATGCCCGGGCTGAAGTTTAGTAAGGAGTGATCTCTCGAAACCGATGACATCAGTATTGAACCCGAACAATTTTCCATTCAGTATCTTAATACAATTACAAGCACCCGTCTGTCTTACCAGCTCATTTTTTTCATCCAAAAACGATAAAACAGATTCTTTATAGGGAATGGTTACATTTAACCCTTCCAGGCCGGGATGATCTCCAATGATCTTTGGCAGCTCCTTGATATTTGCCAATTGAAAATTCTCGTACTGGCAATCTTCAACTGCTTCCCTCTTAAATTTTTCACCGAAATAATCTTTGGAGAAAGAATGTGTTAATGGATAACCGATCAGTCCAAACAGGCGCATTAGCTCTTGTCATTTAAAAATAAACTGAAAGTATCCCCGCGTAAACCGATGCGCATAGATTCAAGAGGTAATACTTCTGAGGGGGCTATGTTGCCAAGGTTTACATTGCAACCTAATAGTTCAATAAAATAAAGTTGTTGTCCTTTCTGAGGAGCTTCCCAAATAATCTTTTCTTCCGGTATTTGTGTCAGAATTTCCTGTACCAGGCCTTCTCTTACTTCGCCCGATCCACGATAAATGCCCACATTACCTGACTCCCTTGCTTCAGCAATTACATAACTCGCACCGGCATTCAATTCAGCCCGCATAAGTTCGATCCATTTATAAGGAGGAATAATATGCTCAGCATCCTTACTACCGACCTCACTCAAAACAATTCCATACTTCGTAAGCTTTTCAATATATCCGCATTTTTCTGCATGGGGAATGGTTATAGATCCGTCACTAACTTCCATATAGCGTATGCCAAAATCCTTACAAACCTGTATGTAATCATCAAATTGATTACGAATCAAAAAAGCTTCAAATAAAGTACCCCCAAAATAAACAGGTATGTCTGCAGAACTGTATATCTCAAGTTTTTCTTTGAGGTTCGGGGTAACAAAAGAAGTTCCAAAACCCAGCTTCACTATATCTACATGGGGACGTGAGACGCTTAAAAAGTTTTGAGCTTCGTTTACGCTTAACCCTTTATCCATTACCATGGTAAGACCTGCAGTTCTTGGCTTTTGATGCCGATCGGGAATTTGTGTCAGATTAAAATTCATCACCAGTGACTTTTTTAAAGCGGCGCAAAAATAAGGAAGAAGACTGAAGACGCAAGTGAGAAGAATCAGGGCTCAAAATTCGTTTTAAATTGATTTGTTTCTTTTGAACTTTGCCAGTATATCGACCACCTGCTGATTCTGAAGAATGGATGGATTAAGTTCAACAAATCGTTTTAAAAGCTTGGGTGCCTTTTCCATGGCCCTCTCAAGGTAAAGGATCGCTTCCTTTGATTTTCCCATGGCAAATAAGATATTACTGAGATAGAACATAAATAATGGCTTACCCTGGGTTAAATGCAGGGCTGCCAGTACCTG
>Ga0207706_10002484_pt1 | contig 17979 bp, 18 predicted proteins | sample KBSC53metaG_FD_184318 | JGI IMG/M metagenome (GOLD analysis project Ga0207706, IMG submission 184318) | Corn rhizosphere microbial communities from Kellogg Biological Station, Michigan, USA - KBS C5-3 metaG (SPAdes) (version 2) | ecosystem: Host-associated > Plants > Roots > Rhizosphere > Soil ... | reverse complement strand
GGATCGCGTCGAGCAGCGAGGTCTTGCCGTGGTCGACGTGGCCCATGATCGTGACCACAGGCGGACGCGGCTGAAGCGTGTCTTCGGCATCGACGTCGGTTGAGGTGTCGATATCGATATCGGCTTCGCTGACGCGATTGATGCGATGGCCGAACTCTTCGATCAGCAGCTCGGCGGTGTCCTGGTCGATGGTCTCCGTGATTGTGACCGGTGTCCCCATCTTGAAGAGGGCTTTCACAAGGTCAGCACCGCGCTCGCCCATGCGCTTGGCGAGCTCCTGGACGGTAATCGCCTCCGGAACATCGACGTCACGGACCTGCTTCTGCTGCGGTCCGGCCTCCATGTGGTGGCGCTTTTCCTTCTCGCGGGCTCGGCGGAGCGCCGCCAGCGATCGGGCGCGACTGTCATCCTCGTCGCTGAGGGCCCGGGTGACCGTGAGCTTGCCGCGCTGGCGATGATCGTCGCCGCGCCCGCGCGTCGGACGCGCAGGCTCGGGCCGGCGTGGAGCAGGCGCGTGACCGCCCGGACGGCGGACGGCACGGTCCTCTTCTTCCTCGATCACCGGAGCTGCAGGCTCGACCGGCGCGTCAGCAGCACCCCGCGCCTCTTCCTCGGCCCGCTGGCGAGCCTCTTCGGCAGCCTGTTCTTCGGCCTTGCGATTCTCTTCGGCGCGGCGGCGCTCCTCGGCGCTCGCGTCCTTCAGCGCGCGATCTTCACGTCGACGGGCTTCTTCGAGGGAGGCGAGGCGCGATTCCTCGGCCTCGCGAAGCAGCTTGGCCTGCATTTCCTTGCGCGCGGAAATCTCGTCGGCAGCAGAAGGCTTGCGTGCAGCGGGAGCGGGAGCGGCTGGCTTTGGTGCCGGCTTCGGGACCTCGGCAACTGGCGCGGGCGTGGGCTCGGGCGCGGCAGGAGCCTCGCCCGGGCGGCCCAGGATGCGCCGCTTCTTCACCTCGACGACGACCGTGTTGGAACGGCCGTGGCTGAAGCTCTGCTTCACCTTGCCGGTCTCGACCGTGCGCTTGAGGCCCAGCGGAGGCCGGGTGCCAAGCTTCGGTTTTTCGGTCTGGTCTGCCATTCTATTCCTTCGTCAAATCTTCGTCAGCCGAAACGGTCCCCAAGGCGGGTCCTCCGCCTTCAAGACCTCGATCGGGGCCATTAAAAGCCCGCCACCTGGCAAGCGCGTGTTGGACACGCGAAGCGGCAGCGGGATCAGTCAGCGCGACATGTACCACATTCTCGCGCCCAAGTGCCATGGACAAGATAGTGCGGTCCAAGGGGAATATCACCCCCTTTGCATCTCCCCCGCCGACTCTCCACGCCTGGTCGAGCTTGCGGCGGCCGTCTTCGCTTGCATCGGCGGCGTGGATCAGCAGCGCGACCTTGCCTGAGCGGGCGGCATTCTCGACCTTGTCGGCGCCGTTGATGAGGTTGCCCGAGCGCGCCTCCATGCCGAGGCGATCGAGCGCCGTCTGGCGAAGCGCCGCCTCCGTGCGCTCGCCGAGATCGGCCGGGACGGTGACCTCGTTGGTCTTGAATGCGCGTTGCAGCGCGGCCTTGAGCTTGCCCTTGGCATTGGCCGCGTCGACCTCTGGACGGGTCACGCCGATCCAGGCGCCGCGGCCAGGCGCCCTCGCGCGGACGTCGGGTGCAACCGATCCGTCAGGGCCCAACGCGAGCCTGATCAGCTCGCCCTTCGTGCCCTTGCGGCGGGTGAGTATGCACGTCCGTTCCGGAACGTGCGCGTCCGGTTCGGCTAGTTCAGCCGTCTCATTCTGAGGATTCCGCATCGGCGGCCTCCTCAGATTGCGGCTCGTCCTCGAACCAATGGGCCCGGGCAGCCATGATGATCTCGTTGCCCTGTTCGTCGCTGAGGCCGTACTCGGCGAGGATTCCGCCCTTGTCCTCCGGCCGGTTGCTGGGTTCGCGCTGGCGACGCTGCTCCGGCCGTTTCTTCTGCACCAGCTCGTCGGTGGCGAGGTCGGCAAGGTCGTCGAGCGTCTTGATGCCCGCCTTGCCCAAGGTAACGAGCATTGCTTCGTTGAGGTGCGGCATTTCCGCTAGCGCATCTTCGACGCCAAGCTTGCGGCGCTCCTCGCGGGACGCGGCTTCGCGGCGCTCGAGCGCCTCGGAGGCGCGGTTCTGCAACTCCGACGCGATGTCATCGTCAAGGCCCTCGATCGAGGCGATCTCGTCGACTGGGACGTAGGCGACTTCCTCGAGGCTGGTGAAGCCTTCGGCGACCAGCAGCTGCGACAGCGTCTCGTCGACGTCGAGCTCGTTCTGGAATAGCGCCGAACGCTCCACGAACTCGCGCTGGCGCTTCTCGCTGGCGTCTGCCTCCGTGAGGATGTCGATCTGCGACGCCGTCAGCTGGCTGGCGAGACGGACGTTCTGCCCGCGGCGGCCGATGGCGAGGCTGAGCTGGTCATCGGGGACCACCACTTCGATCCGGCTCTCTTCCTCGTCGATGACGACGCGGCTGACGGTCGCCGGCTGGAGCGCGTTGACGACGAAGGTCGCGAGGTCCTGGCTCCACGGAATAATGTCGATCTTCTCGCCCTGAAGTTCCTGGACGACCGCCTGGACGCGGCTGCCCTTCATGCCGACGCAGGCGCCGACGGGGTCGATGGAGCTGTCGTGGCTGATGACGCCGATCTTGGCGCGGCTGCCCGGGTCGCGAGCCGCGGCCTTGATCTCGATGATGCCGTCGTAAATCTCCGGCACTTCCTGGGCGAACAGCTTCTTCATGAACTCGGGGTGCGCACGCGACAGGAAAATCTGCGGGCCACGGGCCTCGCGGCGGACGGCCATGATCAGCGAGCGGATGCGGTCGCCGACACGGACCATCTCGCGCGGGATCTGCTGGTCGCGGCGGATGACGCCCTCGGCGCGGCCAAGGTCGACGACGATGTGGCCGAACTCGACGCGCTTGACGACGCCTGTGATCACTTCGTTGGCACGGTCCTTGAACTCCTCGAACTGGCGCTCGCGCTCGGCATCACGGACCTTCTGGAAGATCACCTGCTTGGCGGCCTGGGCGGCAATGCGCCCGAATTCGATCGGCGGCAGCGGGTCGACGATGAAGTCGCCGACAGCGGCGCCCTTCTGAAGCTTCTGTGCGCGGGTCGGATCGATCTGCTTGAAATGATCCTCGGGCTCCTCGACCACTTCAAGGACGCGCCATAGGCGAAGGTCGCCGGTGTTCGCATCGAGCTTCGCGCGAATGTCGTTCTCGGCGCCGTAGCGTGCACGCGCGGCGCGCTGGATCGCGTCCTCCATCGCCTCGATGACGATGCCCTTGTCGATCAGCTTCTCGCGCGCGACTGCATCGGCAATCGCGATCAGCTCGGCCTTGTTGGCGCTGACGGCAGCGGGTGCGGCGGTGGCCATGTAACTTATTCCTCTATCGTCTGAATTGTATCGGCGCCTTCAGTGCTGAGCGGCGCGGTGGCGTTGATAAGCTTGTCGGTCAAGAGCAGCTTGGCCGACGAGATGTCATGAAACTGCAGGGAGTGTGCGGCGCCGCTCTTGTCGGTGAGCTTCACGGTTTCGCCGTCCAAGCCGTCCAACTTGCCGGAAAATTGCTTGCGGTCGCCGCGCGGCTCCTTGAGCGAAATCCGCGCTTCGTAACCGACCCAGTCGGCATAATCCTTGAGCCGAGTCAGAGGCCGGTCGATGCCCGGCGACGAGACCTCCAGCCGGTAGCTGCCCTCGATCGGGTCGTTGGAGTCGAGCCACTCAGAGAGCCGGCGCGAGATCGTCTCGCAATCGGTAAGGTCGAGCTGCCGCGTGTCGGGCCGCTCGGCCATCACCTGGAGGGTCGGGTCGGACGTGCCGCCGATCATCGCCACGCGCACGAGGTCGTAGCCGAGGCTCTTCACCTCGGGCTCGATCCGCTGGGCGAGACCCGCAACGTCGGTCAGCTTCGTCACTCCTGTGGAACTCAAACGTCTCTCGGACCGGAGCCGTAGGGCCCCAGCCTCAGGCATCTAGCGATGTCAGAGGAGAGAGCCGCGATATAGGCGGGAGCGCGAACACTGGCAAGGTGAACCTGAGCGGCGTAGCTTCGGCAGATGATTGCTCTGGCATTCTTCCTCGCCGCTGCTGCCGCGGACCCGATCTCCGGCACGTGGGAGGGCACTTCGCTATGCCAGGTGAAGCCGTCCCCCTGTCACGACGAGCATGTGATCTATCGCGTCACCGAGACCTCGGTGAACCAATACCACTTCGACGCCTACAAGCTGATCGACAGCAAAGAGGTGTTCATGGGTGCGATCGACTTCATCTACGATCCGGCGCGGAGTGAACTCAACGCGACGATTGTCGGCAATCGCGGCTCGGCCACCTCACGACTTGCACTCACAGCCCGTCACCTGAGTGGGAGCATGACCCTTGCAGACGGAACGCTCTACCGGCTCATCGAGGTCGACAAGCGCTGAGCGCGCGATTTTCTTCACGAATGCGGATCGTAAGCAGCAGGGCGTTCAACAGGCTGAACGCTAGGGCCGTGCGCCACAGCCCGAAAACCAAGGGCAGCAGCGCGATCTCGGCGATCACCACAGCATAATTCGGATGATTGAGCAGTCTGAAAGGGCCGGTTCGAACCAGCGTCTCGCCCGGAACCACGATGATTCGCGTGGTCCAGCGCTTGCCCAGCGTCGACAGCACCCAGAGGCGGCCAACCTCGACAAGCAGGAACGCCGCGAGCAGCGGGACGCTTACCGGCCGGTCGAGCGCCAGCAACCACAGGGCCGCCAGCCACGCCGCGTGGAGGGCGACGATCAGTGGATAATGACGGGGAGAGACCTCATGGCCGCCCGCGGCAAGCAGCCGTTTGGTGTTGGCGCGCGCGACCGGCAGCTCGACCAACCGCTCGAGCGTCACCAGCGCAAGAATTGCGACGTTGAGGATCACGCCGCTTCGAGCAGCAGTCCGCCGCAGGTGAAGCCCGGGCCGAAGGCAGTCATCAGCACCTTATCCGGCAATCCGCGCTCCAGCAGCCGATCGAGCACGAACATGACCGTCGGCGCGCTCATGTTGCCATAGTCGCGAAGCACCTCGCGCTCCAGGTTAAGCTCTCCCTGGTTGAGGCGGAGCGCACTTTCGATCGCGTCGATCACCTTTACGCCGCCGGGGTGGCAGCAGAGACGCCCTATTTCCTCACGGACGATTCCAAGCTGGCCGCACATCTCGTCGACCGTCTCGGCGAGGTGCTCATCAATGAACGGGGGGATAGCTCGATCGAACACCACCGCCAGGCCCGGGTCCTCGACGTCCCAGCCCATGATCCGCAGCGTGTCGGGGAACAGCTTCTCGGTCGAGCCGGTGATCCGCGCCAGGCTATGGTGGCCGCTGGTCACGACCGCGGCCGCTGCCCCGTCGCCGAACAGGGCCGTGGCGACGATTGCCGCCGGGTCGTCGCTATCGAGGCGGATCGAGATCGAGCAGGTCTCGACGGTGACGAACAGCCAGTGGCTTCCCGGCTCTGCAGCCGCGAGGCGTGAAGCGAGAGCAAGTCCGTTGACGCCGCCGGCACAGCCGAGACCGAATACCGGCACCCGGCGCACATTGTCGCGGAAGCCGACCTTGGCTGCGGCTCGGGCTTCGAGGCTCGGCGTTGCGATTCCGGTCGTCGTCACGGTGACGACGCCGTCGATCTGGTCAGGGGTCAGGCTAGCCTTTTCGATGGCTGCGGTGGCGGCTTCGATGAACAGCGCCTCGGCCGCTTTCAGGTAGACGGAGTTCCGGTCATTCCAGCCGTGAGGATGCGAATACCAGTCGAGTGGAGCGGCAATGTGGCGCTTGGCGATTCCGGCGTTATCGAACACGCCCGACAAGCGGTCGAACAGCGCCTTCCTGCCGCCGAACGCCTCGCGGGCGAGGGCCTTGGCGTCGGCCTGTTTGACCACGTACGGCGGAACCGCCGTGGCGAGTGAGAGTAGGCTGCACGGACGCATGGGGACGGTTACCCTTCTTCGACTTCATCATCGCCCCCGCGATGTACGCAGCACCTGTATTGAACATTACGCCAATGGAACAGTGAGGATGTCCCTGAGATTAATCAACGTCGCGCTCGCGCTTGTACTCGCTGGCTGTGGCGCCTCGCGGTCGACGGATGCGAACGCCGCATCGCCCGGTCAGTTCGCCATTGCCGATGTCGCCACCTTCAACTCGCCCTGGGCGATGGCGTTCCTGCCGGGCGGTACGAGTGCCGTAGTCACCGAGAAGCCCGGACGCATCTGGCTGGTCGGCCTCTCAACGGGCCGAAAGCAGCCCGTAGGCGGCGTTCCACGCGTCGTTGTTAGCAGCCAGGGCGGGCTTCTCGACATCAAGGTGAGCCCGACCTTCGCGTCCGACAAGCTCGTCTATCTGACCTATTCGGAGCCTTCGGCGAACGGCGGCAGTGGACTAGCGCTTGTTCGAGCGCGGCTCGCCGGGGCCAACCTCTCGAACCTTCAGCTCCTTTGGCACGATCCCGCCGGTGGGGAGGGCGGCCAGTTCGGCGCGATCGTCGTCTTCGCGCCGGACGGAAAGAGCCTCTTCCTCAGCAGCGGCGAGCGCCAACGCTTCACCCCCGCGCAGGACCCGAGCCAGCCGCTCGGCAAGATCCTGCACCTGACGCTCGACGGGAAGCCCATCAGCGAGCGTGCGGACGAGCGCCTCGGTGCCACTGCGGTCACCGTCACCGATCCGCCGCGCGACACTGAAGCGGCAAGGAGCGCCGAAGGGCGGCAGGTGCGCTGGCCGGGACCCAACCACACCCCCGCCGAGACATGGAGCAGCGGCCATCGCAATCCATATGGGCTCGCCTTCGATGCCGAGGGCCGGCTGTGGGAGACGGAGATGGGCCCGCGCGGCGGAGACGAGCTCAACCTGATCAAGCAGGGAAAGAACTACGGCTGGCCGCTCGTCTCGGAGGGCAAGAACTACAACGGCGTGCCGATCCCGCCGCATTCGACCCGGCCCGACATCGAACCGCCAAAGCTTTACTGGGTCCCGTCAATCTCGCCGACCAGCCTCCTGATCTACGACGGCAGGCTATTCCCCCAGTGGAAGGGCAACGGCTTCATCGGAGCGCTATCGGGAGAGGCACTTATCCGCGTGACCTTTAGCGGCGAGACAGCCGCCAAGGCCGACCAGTGGGACATGGGCGCGCGCATCCGCTGGGTCGGCGAAGGGCCGGACGGTGCGATCTATCTGCTCGAGGACGGCGACGGAGCTCGGCTGCGTCGCCTGACGCCGGCGAAGCGCTAGGCCACGATCGAGCGGATCGCCGCCGCCAGGGCATCGCAGTCGCTCATCCGGCTCGGGAGCGCCGGCGTGACGCGCACGCATGCCCCTGACGCGAGACCGTCGCGATAGACGGTGAAGATCCGGTGCCTGTCGAGCAGCGTCTTCGCGAGCGCGACATTGTCCTCGGTACTCGTCCTGCCGCGGATCCTGAACGACGTGATGGCACCGTGAAGGCTCGGGTCCTCCGGCGTGAGGATCTGGACCTGCGGGAGGTCGACGACCTGCTTCACCCATCGATCACGCAGCGCCCGAAGACGAGCCGCGCGCCGGGCGCTGCCTATCGCGGCCTGGAAAGCGAGCGCTGTGGGCAGGGTCAGCTGGGCAGCATAGTCCGGTGTGCCGGTATGGACACGTGAGCTGATGTCGCTCGGCCCGACGCTGGACTCGGATGGGTCGAGGTCGATCCGGTCTGCAGCGCCACGCCGGATATAGGCGGCTCCGACGCCGAGCGGCGCGCCGATCCACTTGTGGAGATTGATGCCCACGAAATCCGCGCCGAGGTCGGGGAGCTTGAAATCGAGCTGGCCGACGCTGTGCGCGGCATCGACGATGACATCGATCGCGCGGCCGCGAGCGAGCGCGGCAATATCGGCGACGGGCAGGACCAGACCGGTGCGGTGGCTGAGGTGCGTGACCAGCGCCATCTTGATCTTGGGGTTGGCATCGAACGCCGTGCGATAGGCGTCGATCAGCGACTGCCGTGTGGCAGGCTCGGGCAGGCCGATCTTGATCACGTTCACGCCTCGCCGCTGGCGCAGCGATTCCATGCTCGCCTGCATGCTGTGATAGTCGAGGTCGGCGTAGAGGACTGCATCCCCGGGCTGCAGGCGATTGTACTGGAGAATCAGCGCGCGCATTGCCTCGGTGGCGTTGCGGGCGAAGGCCATTTCCTCGGTCGCTGTTCCCATCGCCGTCGCCAGAGTCGCTCGAACTTTCTCGAGATCGTCCACCATGCCGCGACGCGCATAGTAGCTGGTGTCGCGGTTCACGCGCTCGACCTGGCGCCGGTACTCGGCAAGGACCGGCCGCGCCATCATCCCCCAATTCCCGTGCTCCAGCTGGATGACCTCGCGGGTCACGTCATATTCGCGTGCGATGCGCTCCCAGTCGTCCGTTGCGGCCGCGGCAGCGATCGGTGCGGCTGCGAAGGGCAGGGCGGCCGCGCCGAGCAAGGTCCTGCGGTCGATCTCCATATTTCCCCTCCGCTTACAGCCGGACGTAACGCAGATAATAAGGACGCCGGCCCTCCCGGCGAGACTTGGCACCGTAGCGCGTCTCGATCCAGCCGCCTGACGGTTCGAGGAAGTCCTTCGGCGTATTCGCACGCCATTCGAACTGGTCGCGGTGCCGCTGCATCACCATCAGCGACCAGGTGAGATAGGTCGGATCGTCGGTCGCAAGACGGAACTCGCCGCCAGGTTTCAGCTTGGCCGCGAACAGGTCGACCGGCCGGTCGTTGATCATCCTTCGCTTGGCGTGGCGCGCCTTCGGCCATGGGTCGGGGTGCAGCAGGTATAGGAAGCTCAGGACTCCATCTGAAGCGCGCTGCAGCACGTCGAGCGCGTCGCCGCGCCAGAGCCGAACGTTCGTCAGATGCTTGTCGCGGACATGGCCGAGAGCGGTGGCGACGCCGTTCAGAAAGGGCTCCGCGCCGATGAATCCGTGGTCCGGGAGCATGTCGGCGCGGTCGGCGAGATGCTCCCCCGAGCCGAAGCCGATTTCGAAATGAAGCGGCCGGTCTTCCCCGAAGAGCCCGGCCGCCGTGACCTCGCCTTCCGCCGGGACCTCGATCTGGGGCAGCAGTTTCTCGACCAGCTCCTGCTGGGCAGCGCGAAGCTTGTGGCCGCTCGACCGGCCATAGAGGCGATTGAGGGTCAGCGGATCGCCGGATTTGAACGCAGTCATGTGGCCCACGCGCCTAGTGATCTGATTAACTTTTGGGAACCTCTGTGGCGGTTTCCGCGTCCAAGGGACGGGGTGGGCTTTTTCGCGCGGATTTGGGTTCCGCGCCGCGGAGAAAGACCGATGGCAAAGCCAGTGGTTTCGAAGCGCGCGCCGAGGCTGCTGCACCCGTTCTTCATCTCGCTCGGCGGGACGCTGCTTATGGCGGCGCTGTTCACCGACTACATGTATAGCTGCAATTCCTTGATCCAATGGTCGAATTTCTCGGCCTGGCTGATCGCCGGCGGCCTGGTGTTCGCCTTGGTCGCCGTGATCTTCCTGCTGATCGACTTCGCGCTGGGGCGAGCAGGGCCGATCAGCTGGCTCGATTTCATTCTGGTCGGGGCCGCAGCCATCATCTCGCTCTTCAACGTGCTCGTCCACACGCGCGACGCGTGGACATCCGTGATGCCGACCGGGATCACGCTGTCCGTGATCGTCACCATCCTGCTGCTCGTCGCGGGAATTCGCGGCTGGGCGGTGACTATGGAGAGAGTTGTCGAGCGGGGAGAGAGCCGATGATTGGCTCCTTACTTCGTGCAAGCTCAGCATTCCTTGCTCTCGCCGTGCTCGGTGCGTGCAGCGACAAGGGCGGGGATCCGATGAAACAATATGGGCCGAACCCCTATCTTCCCGAGCCTCACCAGTACCTGTTGCCGCCGATGAGCGTGCCGAGGGCGGTCGGCTGGAAAGCTGGCGAGGCGCCCACCGTTCCTGCGGGTCTCAGGATCCAAACCATGGCGACGGGTCTAATGCACCCGCGGATCGTCTATCCGCTGACGAACGGCGACATCCTGGTCGTCGAGAGCAACAGCCCGGGTACCAAGCCGTTCCGTCCCAAGGATTACATCCAAGGCAAGGTGAAGGCGCGAGCCGGCGCGGGCGCCAAGGGCGGCAACCGCATCACGCTGCTGCGCGATTCAGACGGCGACGGCGTACCGGAGCTGAAGACGGTGCTCGTCGATCATCTGCACTCTCCGTACGGGGTCGCTTGGGTCGCGGGCACTTTGTACGTCGCGAATACCGATGCGATCATGGCCTTTCCGTTCACTCCGGGGCAGACAAAGATCACCGCGCCTGGCGTCAAACTCGCCGACTTGCCGGCTGGCCCGATCAACCATCACTGGACCAAGTCGTTGGTCGCGAGCTCTGACGGCTCGAAGCTCTACGTCGGCGTTGGCTCCAACAGCAACATCACCGAAAACGGGATGGACGTCGAGGAAGGCCGGGCGGCGATCTACGAGGTCGACCGCGTGACCGGCGCGAAGCGCGTCTATGCGACGGGCGTGCGCAATCCGACGAACCTCGCGATCCAGCCGGGAACCGGCCAGCTGTTCGCCATCGCCAATGAGCGCGACGAGATCGGTCCCGACCTCGTGCCTGACTATCTTACATCGGTCAGGGATGGCGGCTTCTATGGCTGGCCGTACAGCTATTGGGGACAGCACATCGACGTGCGCGTCCATCCCCAAAAATCGGATATGGTCGCGAAAGCGATCAAGCCTGATTACGGCCTCAGCTCGCATGTCGCCGCGCTTGGTCTCACCTTCAGCCAGGGTGAGACGCTGTCGCCGCAGTTCGCCAACGGCGTCTTCATCGGCGAGCATGGCAGCTGGGACCGCAGCCCGCTCAATGGCTATCAGGTGATTTTCGTGCCGTTCGTGAACGGCCGGCCCAGCGGGATGCCGATCCCCGTCGTTACCGGATTCCTCGCCGCTGATCACAAGACGGTTCGAGGCCGGCCCGTCGGCGTCGCACTCGACCGCACGGGTGCGTTGATCGTCGCCGATGACGTCGGCAACACAGTTTGGCGCGTGAGCCACACCGGCGCCCCGACTTCGCCTGCTATCACTCGGAAATAGGAGGAGAGAGAGACATGAACGGCAACGATGGTCACGGGCATCCCCGAAGCACGGCCCAGATCGGCGGCCATCCCATTCACCCAATGCTCGTCCAGTTCCCGATCGTCTGCTTCATAGGAACCCTCGTTACCGACTTCGTCTATGCACAAGGCGCAAACGCTGGCTTCGCGACCGCCTCGCGCTGGTTGTTGGTCGTCGGCCTGGTGATGGGCGCGCTGGCTGCGTTCGCCGGGCTCACGGACTTCCTTGGCGACAAGCGGATCCAGGGTGGCGACGCGGTCAAGCACATGCTCGCCAACGTCACGGCCGTGGTGCTCGAGGTAGTGAACCTCGTGCTTCGGCTCAACAACGATGCCTTCATCGCATCGACGGGCGTCTATATTTCAGCCGTAGTCGTGCTGATCCTGGCCTACAGCGGCTGGATGGGCGGCAAGCTCGTCTACAAGCACGGAATCGGCGTCAGCGACGGCTGATCGTCAGGCCGCCAGCGCCGCCTTCAGATCCTCCACCAGGTCGACCCGCTCCCACGGGAAGAGCTCGCCTTCCGGCTTGCGGCCGAAGTGGCCGTAGGCAGCGGTTGGCTGGTAGATCGGCTTGTTGAGCCCGAGGTGCGTGCGGATGCCACGCGGCGTGAGCTTGCCGAGTTTGCCGATGCGCCCGATTGCCTGCTCGATCTGGTCGTCTCCGACGCTGCCGGTGCCGTGCGTGTCGACATAGAGCGACAGCGGCTCCGAAACGCCGATCGCATAAGCGAGCTGGATGGTGCAGCGCTTGGCGAGGCCGGCCGCAACGACATTCTTCGCAAGGTAACGCGCGACGTACGCCGCGGAGCGGTCGACCTTCGTAGGGTCCTTGCCCGAAAAGGCGCCGCCGCCGTGCGGGGCCGCACCGCCATAGGTGTCGACGATGATCTTGCGTCCGGTCACTCCGGCGTCGCCGTCGGGCCCGCCGATCTCGAAGCTGCCGGTCGGATTGATGTGATAGACGGTCTCGTTGCCGAGCAGCCGCGCGGGCATCACGCGGGCGACGACGTCCTTCACGTAGGCATGGAGCTGCGCCTGCTTCTCGCCCTTGTCATAGCCCGGCTTGTGCTGCGTGGAGACGACGATCGCGGTCGCCTTGGCCGGCTTCCCGTCCTCGAAGCGGAGGGTCACCTGACTCTTGGCATCCGGCTCCAGGAATGGCGCGGCGCCGCTGTGCCGGTCCTTGGCCATCTCGGCGAGGATCTTGTGGCTGTAGTCGAGCGTCGCCGGCATGAGGTCGGGCGTCTCGTCGCAGGCGAAGCCGAACATGATGCCCTGGTCGCCCGCGCCCTCGTCCTTGTTCTCCCCGGCATCGACGCCCTGCGCGATATGCGCGGACTGCGGGTGGAGGTGGTTGGCGAAGTCGAAGCGGTCCCAGTGGAAGCCTTCCTGCTCGTAGCCGATGCGCTTCACGACGCCGCGCACCGCCTGCTCGATCTCTTCGCGGATGCCCGGCGCCCAATTGCCGTCCTGGTCCATGATGCCTTGCCCACGGATCTCGCCGGCAAGCACGACGCGGTTAGTCGTCGTCATCGTCTCGCAGGCGACGCGCGCTTCCGGATCCTTGGACAGGAAGAGGTCGACGATCGCGTCGGAAATCTGGTCGGCGACCTTGTCGGGATGACCTTCGGAAACGGATTCGGAGGTGAACAGGTACGAGCTGCGCATGGGCGAGGGCGAGTCCTCTGCAAATTAGGGATATAAGGAAAGCTTTATATGGCGCCTCTAGCGACGGCCGCGGCCGAGCACAATGCCGCCGAGCATCAGTGCGAAGCCCAGCAGTATCGGAATGAGATTGCCGAACCGCGCGAAGGGTGGCGGCGCCTTGGCGGCCGCGGGAAGCATTGCGTCGATCACTCCTGCGGTCCGCCACGGCAGCGACTTCACGACATGGCCCCGCGCGTCGATGACCGCGCTGATCCCCGTCGGCGTCGAGCGCAGCACCGGTATCCCCTCCTCGGCGGCCCGGAGCCGCGCCTGGGCGAGATGCTGCGGCGGGCCCCAGCTTCCGAACCAGGCGTCATTCGACGGGTTGAAGATGAACGCGGGCCGGTTCTGCCAGTCGACCACGTGGCCCGAGAAGATGATCTCGTAGCAGACCTGCACGCCCATCTTGCCGAAGCCCGGAAGGTCGATCGTGCGCGGACCAGGTCCCGCCGCGAAGTCGACGTCCCCAGGCGCGAGCCGCGACAGCCCGATCGTCGAAAGCACCGGCCGCATCGGCAGATACTCACCGTAGGGCACCAGGTGCGACTTGTCGTAGCGGCCGACCAGCTCTCCGGTCGGCTTCAGCGCGAAGACGCTGTTGGTCGCGCCGACGATCTCGCCGTTTCTATCGGCTACCAGTGCCAGGCCGCCGGTGACGAGCAGGTCCGTCTGTCCGACCGAGGTCGCTGCCCGCAGTCTTTCGAACGGGACCATCGCTCGCCGGATGGTATCGATCTGATCGATCTCGAGCGGCTCGACGACGGCCGCCTCGGGCCAAAGGACCAGGCGGTTCGTCCGAGCGTCTGCGCTGGTCGAAAGCCGGGCGAGGCGCTCGGCAGCCTGGTCGGCGAAACCCTTCCGCCACTTGTCCTCCTGACCAATGTTGGGCTGGACGATGCGGACGTTGGTCACTGTCAGCGGGTCGGCGGGCACCGATGAGGCGGGCAAGGCGGTCACCAGCGCCGTACCCCCGGCGATCAGTACCAGCGGTAGCCACCTCCGATGATAGGCGAGGAACAGCGCTCCGCCGAGCAGCACCGCAAGCCCCGACAGCCCGTATGTCCCGATCAAGGGGGTGACTCTGATCAATGGCGTCGACACCAAGGCCGCCGCGGCCGGGTTCCACGGGAATCCGGTGAACATCGTTCCGCGCAGCCACTCGGTCACTGCCCAGGAGCCGGCGAGCACCATCACCAAAGCAGTGCGGTCGGACCGGCCGAAGCGCCACGCGAGCCCGGTGGCCATCGCGGGATAGACGGCAAGGTAGAGCGAAAGCAGGACGACCGCGATGTAACCAAGCCAATGCGGCATCTTGTCCTGGAAGGTGAAGGCGAACTGGATCCAGTTGAGGCCTACCGAAAACTGACCGACCCCAAATGCCCAGCCGATGAGGAGCGCCCGGCCGAGAGTCTTCGTACGGACGAGCAGCTCGCACAGGAGTGCGAACGCCAGGAGCAGCAGCGGCCACAGGCCGGTGGGCTCAAAGGCGAAGGCCGAAGCGGCGCCGGCGAGCAACGCGTAAAGGACGGTCAGCATCTGGACGAGGCGCTAGCGGCTAAGGAAAGGCTCGACAATCTCGACTGTGCCGCGCAGGCAAAGCGCATGACCCTTCCGCCCTTCCATCTCGCCTTTCCCGTCGACGATCTCGCCGCCGCGCGCCGCTTCTACGGCGACTTGCTCGGCTGTCCGGAAGGCCGCAGCGCCGAACACTGGGTCGACTTTGACCTCTATGGCCACCAGATCGTCGCCCATCTCGCGCCCGAGCAAGCTCCGCGCCGCTCGACCAATCCTGTCGACGGGGAGGATGTACCCGTGCCCCATTTCGGTCTCGTGCTCGACAAGCAGGCCTGGGAAGGGTTGGCTGAGCGGCTAACCGACGCCGGCACTGAATTCGTGATCCCGCCGACCGTGCGCTTTGCCGGCCAGCCCGGCGAGCAGGCAACGATGTTCCTGCTCGACCCCGCCGGAAACGCGCTCGAATTCAAGGCGATGGCAAAGCCCGAAAACCTTTTCGCAAGAGACTAATCTCTATTAAGCTCCCGCTCGACCGCGTTGGGTGGGGGTGTCGTTGCGTAGTATTGCGTTGCGTATCGCGCGGGGTGACCGCGCCTCGTTCGTCGCTCAGGCGACGCTCTGGATTGTGCTCGGCTTCGTCCTCGCCAGCCTGCTCTTCAACGGCATCTCGAGCGCCCTTGGCCTGGCCTACCCATACAATTCCTTTCTGTTTCGGCCCGACGATCGGTTCGCCGACTTCTTCAAGATGTGCTTTTCCTATCCCGGCGCGCCGATCCATCCGCCGTCCGGCTTCTGGCGAATGGATGACCTCCTCGCTCATCACTTGGCGGAGGTGAAGGAGTACGAAGGCACCAACGTAAACCACTTCCACCAGCCGCCGATCCCGACCCTGCTGGCGCTCAGCGCGCGCTGGCTGATGGGCTGGATGGACCCCGTGCTGCTGTTCCTCGGACTATTGGCGGCGTCGTTCGCGGCGCTTTTTGCGACGGTTCTCACTGTGTCGCCCGCGAGCCGTGCCGGGGCTGCATTCGGCTTAGCGACAATCCTCAGCTATCCGGCGCTGCTCGCCATCGACCGCGGACACTTCTTCTCGCTGATCTGCGGCGCCCTGCTGATCGCAGCAACGCTTCGGACGCTGCGGGGCGGAGCCGATTTCTGGACGATCCTGATGTTCGCGATTGCGGTGAACTTCAAGCCGAACGCGGGGATCATCCCGTTTGTCCTGTTCTTTGGACGTCAGGGCATCTCTTTCAGGGGCGTCGTGCTGCTCGCAGTCCTGTCGGTCCTGCTCTTTGTCGGTACGCTCGGGATCGTACACCAGATCTACCCCGAATATACGTTTCAGCGCTTCCTGAGGGGGCTCGCTCAGTACGGGATGGCCTATGCTGGCGGCGAGAACGGATTTCTCGTTGGATCGTCTTTCTACGGCATGTTCCGGACGCCGCTCGGTTATTCGGCATGGATGGTTTATCCGCCAATGATCCTCGCAGCTGCAGTCCTTGCTCCGGCAATCTTGGAAGTGCGCGATGGGCGGCTTCGGCAATCGGAGTGCCTGTTCCTGACGCTGGCTGGCTATGTGTTCGGGAGCCACGTCTTCGCCGACTATCACCTGCTGGTCTTCATCATCCCGACGATCCTGCTGGCCCGGGAAGAGGGTTCATTGGACCTGAGCGGCTGGACGATCCTGATTGCCTCCAGCCTGATGCTTGCGCCCAAGAACTTCATCTTCTCGGTGCGCGGCGACATGGCCTGGTCGTGGCAGATCGTCGGCAACCCGCTGATCTTGCTCCTTGCCTCTCTGATCCTGATCTGGGCCGCCTGGCGCCGCAACGCGCTCGCCAAGGACCGGCCGGCAATCGAAGCGCCGGCTGCCGCTTAGTCCGAGCTTTGCTCGCCCGCCGGTGCGTGCAGCCGCACGCGGATGATCCGGCGCGGATCGGAATCCACGGCTTCCAGCTTCCAGCCTGACGGGTGCGTTATGCACTCGCCCTTGGCCGGGATGTGCCCAACCAGCAGGAAGATCAGTCCGCCCAGCGTATCCACCTCGTCGTCGTCGGACGACAGGCGACGATCCACGGCCTGGGCAAGCTCCTCGAGCTCGATCCGCGCGTCCGCTTCCCATAGGCCGTCCTCGAGCATGGTGAGCATGCCGGCCTCGGCCTCGTCATGCTCGTCCTCGATATCGCCGACGATCTCCTCGACCACGTCCTCGATCGTGACGAGACCCTCGGTCCCGCCGAACTCGTCGACGACGATTGCCAGGTGGATGCGCTGGCTGCGCATCCGCGCGAGCAACTCGATCACGCCCATCGATTCCGGGACGAACAGTGGATCGCGCATCAGGGCCTTCAGCGAGCGTTCGCGTGAGGCGTCGACGCTGGCCATGAAGACGTCCTTGATGTGAACCATGCCGATCACGTTATCCAGGCTCTCGCCATAGACGGGCAGGCGGCTGTGCCCTGCGTCGGCAAAGGCCGCGATCAGCTCTTCGAAGCTGATGTCGGATGGGACGGCGATGATGTCGCCGCGAGTGACCGCAATCTCGCCCGCTGTCTGGTCGCCGAAGTGCAGCAGGTTGCGGAGCATCTGCCGCTCGGGGGGCGACAGGTCACCGGCAACGGGGCTTGCGTCCTCGGCCTCCTCGATCGCTTCTTCGATCTGGTCCCGAAGCGTCGGCTCGCTGTCCTCGCCGAAGATCAGATGGCGCATTCCGCGCCAGATCCGTGACCCGCCGGCCTCGTCGTTGCGGGTAGCCATCAGGCGGCGACCTCGTAGGGGTTGGCGATGCCGAGCCTGCCGAGGGCGCGGACCTCGCGGGCTTCCATGTCGGCGGCTTCGTCGTCGTCGTGATGATCGTAACCCAACAGGTGCAGCGTTCCGTGGACGACCAGGTGCGTCGCATGATCCTGGACGCTGACGCCCTTGTCTGCAGCCTCGGCCTCGCAAACGCCGCGCGCCAGGATGATGTCACCGAGCAATAGTTCCGCATCGGCAAGCTTTGCCGAAGTCAAATCATCGCTTTCGGCCATTGGGAATGAAAGAACGTTCGTCGCCTTGTCCTTGCCGCGCCACTGGGCGTTCAGTTTTCGGACGTCATCGTCGCCTGACAGCCGGACCGAAAGCTCGACGGGGCGGGCGCCGGTCGCCAGCTGCGGAAATGCGCTTTCGGCGATCGCCGCTTCGGCGGCGCGGCGGACGAGCTGCTCCCAGGAGCTGCTACTGTCCCATTCCTCGTCGGCTTCGATTGCGACCTCCAGCATCACCGGCCGGGTCCCTCATACGCTTCGACGATGCGTCCGACGAGCGGGTGCCGGACCACGTCGGCAGCCGTGAAACGTACTGTCGCAACCCCCTTTATCCGTTCGAGCTTCTGGACCGCGTCGGCGAGACCCGACTTGCTCGGGTCGGGAAGGTCAACCTGGTGGGGGTCGCCGCAGATCACCATCCGGCTGCGCATGCCGAAGCGTGTCAAGAACATCTTCATCTGCAGCGGCGTGGTGTTCTGCGCCTCGTCGAGGATGATGAAAGCGTCGTTCAAGGTGCGGCCTCGCATGAATGCCAGCGGAGCGATCTCGATCTCGCCTGACGCGATACGCCGCTCCACCTGCTCGGTCGGGAGCATGTCGTAGAGTGCGTCG
>Ga0207706_10002483_pt1 | contig 17979 bp, 14 predicted proteins | sample KBSC53metaG_FD_184318 | JGI IMG/M metagenome (GOLD analysis project Ga0207706, IMG submission 184318) | Corn rhizosphere microbial communities from Kellogg Biological Station, Michigan, USA - KBS C5-3 metaG (SPAdes) (version 2) | ecosystem: Host-associated > Plants > Roots > Rhizosphere > Soil ... | reverse complement strand
CGTTGATTTCGGCGGCCATCGTCTCGCCTCCCGCACCGTGATCTGGGCGGCGGGTGTACAGGCCTCGCCGCTCGGCGGCACGCTTGGACAGGAGCGCGACCGGCAGGGTCGGCTGCCGGTGTTCTCCGACCTGACTTTGCCGGGCCACCCGGACGTCTTCGTCATCGGCGACCTCGCGCGCGTCGCACAGGGAGGGGGTCGGGGGACAGGGGGGCAGTCGCCTGCGGGAACAGTCCCCGGTGTCGCCGCGGCCGCTAAGCAGATGGGCCGCTACGTGGGTCTCGCCATCCGCGCTCGGCTCGCCGGGCGCGAGCCGTTAGCCTTCCGCTACCGTGACTACGGCACGCTCGCCACGATCGGTCGCAAGGCTGCGGTGGTCGACGTCGGGCCGTTCCGCATGAGCGGCCGCTTTGCGTGGTGGTTCTGGCTGACCGCGCACCTTTTTTTCCTGATCGGGTTCCGCAACCGGCTGGCGGTGCTGCTCAACTGGGCGCTGTCCTACTACAGCCGCCAGCGCTATGCGCGGATCATCGTAAGCGACGACTCCTGATCGACGGGCGCCTTGGCGCCGGTCCCGGTTGATTGGTGTAGATTCCGCCGTCCAACGGTCAACGGACCGTGGACCGACCATGAACGAAGACCAGCAACTGGTGCAGCGGGTGCTCGCGGGCGAGGAGCGGGCCTTCGACGCTTTCTTCGGCGAGTATTTCCCGCGCCTCTACCGGTTTGCCCTGCCACGGCTGAGCCGTGACGAGGACCTGGCCAAGGACGTGGTCCAGGCAACGCTTATCAAGGCGTTGCGGGGCCTGGCCGGATTCCGCGGCGACTCGGCGCTCTTTACCTGGCTGTGCCAGATCTGCCGTCGGGAGATCGTCGACCAGCTGCGCAAGCTTCGCCGCCGATCGGAGCAGGTGGTGCTGATCGACGACAGCCCGGAGGTCAGGGCGGTGCTCGAATCGATCGAGGCGCCCAGGTCTACCGAGCCGACGTACGCCCAGGACGCGGCGGAGCTTCACCGGATCGTGCACGCGGTGCTTGACCGCCTGCCCGCGCGATACGGGGAAGCGCTCGAGCTCAAGTACATCGAGGAACGGTCGGTCGAGGAGATCGGCGACCGACTCGGGATCGGGCACACAGCGGCGCAGTCGCTGCTGGCGCGCGCCCGCATTGCGTTTCGCGACGGGATGGAGGCCGTGTTCGGCGCCGCGGCGGACGACGTACTGACACGGTTTGGCGTATGAGGGACAAGCGATGAACAACGACCGCAACGGTCCGCCCGACGACGACGCGATCGCACGTCTGCTCAAGGGCGCTGGCGGTCGCGATCAGCCAGGTGCAGCGATCGAGGCACAGGTGCGCAGCGCGGTCGAGTCGGAATGGCGCCAGCTGGTGTCGGCGCGTCGACGCCGGCGCGACGTCACCGTGTGGGCCGCCGCCGCAGGCATGGCCGTGGCGGCGCTCGCCATATGGCTTGCGGTGCCATTGCTCGATCGCGCGCAGCCGGTGGTGGCCACGCTCGTGCAGTCGTCGGGTGTGGTCGAGTATCGAGATGGTCCGCGCGCTGACTGGGCGCCCCTCAGCGAAGGTGCCGCCCTCTCCTCGAGTCAGGAGATACGCACCTCGGGGTCCTCACGCGCGGCGCTCGAGCTCACCTCCGGGCTCGAGCTGCGGATCGACCGTGCGTCGCATCTCGTGTTCGACGAGCCCGATGCGGCGTCGCTGGAGCAAGGCGCCGCGTACGTCGATTCCGGCACTTCGCCCGGCGCGATTGCCAGTCGCTTTACGTTGCGCACTGCCGCGGGCACCGTCCGGCACGTGGGCACGCAGTACGAAGCCCGAGTGGATGCAAGCCGGCTTCGGGTGGCTATCCGCGAGGGCAGCGTGCGCATCGAGACCCCGGACGCTGCGGTGTCAGGCGTCGCCGGCGAGCAGATCCTTGTTGATGGCGGCAACATCACGCGCAGCGACCTGCCCGCGCACGACGCGGCCTGGGACTGGGTTGGTGCGGTGGCACCGACGTTCGACATCGAGGGACGGACGCTGGCCGAGTTCCTGCGCTGGGCGTCACGCGAGACCGGACTCGAACTCCTGTACGTCTCCGATGTAGCGGAGCGCGAGGCCGCCGGCACCGTGCTGCGCGGCTCGATCGAGGGTCTGCGGCCCGACGAATCGATTGCCGCCGTCGTCAGCACTACCGGGCTCATCGTCGACGTGCGCCCCGGTCGAATCGAAGTCCGCTCAGCATCCGCTCAACCGTAGGCCCTCATCCCTCGGTGGTGGGGAATCCGGGCTAATATCCGCGCGGTGAGATGCGTCGCCGCTGTCGCCTGTGCGCTGATCGCGCTGCGTGCCGGGTCAGCAGGCGCCGAGCCTCCTTATCGCGGTCGAAGCCTGTCCGATGTGCTGAACGATATCGGCACGTCCTCGATGCGGCTGGTGTACAGCTCCGAGGTCGTGCCGGCGCGTCTGCGTGTCGCGGTCGAACCGACGGCGTCAGCCGGTCCCGCCTTGCTCGAAGAGCTGCTTGCGCCGCATGGCCTGCGCGCAGAGCACGTGGGCGGGATCGTATATGCCGTCGTCCGCAGGCCGCCGCAACCCGCCACGGCGCCACCCGCTGCCGCTCCGGTTGCGCCGGTGCCCATCGAGGAAGTGGTGGTCGCGAGCAGCCGCTACCGGCTCGCGGACGAGTCGCTCCTCGAACGGTCGTTTCTCACGCAGGCCGAGCTCGAGGCGCTGCCGCGGCTGGCGGAGGACTCGCTCAAAGCCGTGCACCGCCTGCCAGGCGCCGCCACCAACGGGTTCTCTGGTCTCGCGTACATGCGGGGGGGCGAACAGTCCGAGACGCTGATCGTCTTCGATGGTCTGCCGATGTACGAGCCCTTTCACCTGCGCGTGCTGTCGAGCCCGGCCAGCATTCTCGATCCGCGCACGCTCGACAGCATGGACGTGTATGCGGGCGGGTTCACCGCAGAGTTTGGAGAACGCATGAGTGCGGTGATCGATGCGCGCTCGATCCGACCCGAGGCCGATCGCTACTACGAGGCGGGGCTGAGTGTTTTCTACGCGAATGCGCTGGCGTCTGCGCGCTTCGCCGACGGCCGCGGTCAGTGGCTGGCGTCCGTGCGGCGCAGCAATCTCGACCTCATTGCCGAGCTCGCAAAGTCCAAGGTCGGCGAACCCGCCTACGCGGACGGATTCGGCCGCCTGGACTATCGCCTCAATGACGCCACCGCCGCCAGCCTGCATATGCTGCTCGCGACGGATCGCTCATCGCTGAACGACAGCGATGAAATCGAGTTTACCGACGCGGACTATCGCAACACCTATTTATGGGGAACGCTCGATCACGAGTGGTCGCCCGCACTGCGAAGCTCGCTTCTGCTGTCGTACTCTGAAGTCACGGCGCATCGCAACGGCACGGTCGAGGATCCTGGCCGGCGAACGGGATTCGTCGACGACGATCGTGACTACCACGTCTTCGGCACGAAGCTGGACGGCAGCTGGACCTCACCGCGCTGGCTGCATCGCGCCGGTGTCGAATTCCGTTCGCTGTCCGCACGGTACCGCTATGCGAGCGAGGTGACCTTCGAACCGGGCTATCCTTTCCCGGGCGACCCGGGCGGGACGATCGCTCGAGACCTGCGGCCGACCCCGGACGGCAACCACTTCGCGGTCTATGCGTCGAGCCGGTTTCGCGTCACCGATCGCCTGGCCGCTGAACTCGGCGCCCGCTGGGACGAGCAGACCTACGGCGCGGACGCCGACGAGCAGTTCGCTCCCCGCGTCAATCTCGCATACGAGCTGAGCGGGGCGACGCGGCTGCGCGCGAGCTGGGGCGAGTTTCAGCAGGCCCAGAGCATCAACGAGCTGCAGGTCGAGGACGGCGTGGCTGCGTTCGGGCCCACGCAGCGCGCGGAGATGATCGTGCTCGGCCTCGAGCAGGAGCTTCCCACCGGGCTCGAGCTGCGCGTCGAGGCGTACGACAAGGACTATCGCGTGCTTCGGCCGCGCTACGAGAACCTGCTCGATCCGCTGTCGCTGCTTCCCGAGCTGCGCTGGGACCGCGTGCGCATCGCGCCGCAATCAGCGCGCGCCAGGGGCGTCGAGGTCCTGCTGTCGCGCAAGTCCGCGTCCGCCTGGAACGGCTGGCTCAACTACGCCTGGTCGACCGTCGAGGACCGCGAAGCCGGCGTCGACACGCGCCGCGGCTGGGATCAGAAGCATGCGTTCGGCGGTGGCCTTTCCTGGACTTCCGATCCGTGGATCGCAACGCTGGCCGCGACGTGGCACAGCGGCTGGCCAACGACGTCCGTACGCCTGGCCGAGCCGATCGACACGCCGCCCGAGGTGCTCATCGGCATGCGCAACGACGTCCGGTTCAAGGACTTCCAGTCGATCGACGCGCGGCTGAGCCGTACCTTCCAGCTCAAGCACGGTGAGCTCGACGCGTGGCTCGAGATCACAAACATGACGAATCGAAGCAACCCCTGCTGTGTCGAGTACAGCGTGCTCGATGGTCCGCCGCCCATGCTGTTCAAGGACGAGGATAACTGGCTGCCCATCCTGCCGTCGGTCGGAGTTCTCTGGCGGTACTAGCACGGCACGGTTAGCGTTTCTTCATCCGCAACACAGCACGAGTTTTTGCAGCCGGCCGGCGATGGACTACCATCATGCGATGCTTTGTCGCTGGCTAATCTTCTTAGCGGTGCTCGCCGGGTGCGCGACGACGGACAAGCGCATCACGCCGGCTCCAGTAGTCGCCGCGGAGCGCGCCTTCGCAGCGGACGGCGCGAAACGCGGCTGGGCCGCGGCGTTTCGCTCCTATGCCGCGCCGGAAGCGATCATGCTCAGCCCGGACCCCGTCAATGCGCACGAGAGCCTCGCGAAGGTCCAAGGCGATGGGGAGACGACACTCGACTGGCGACCCGCCTATGCCGGGATCTCGCGCACCGGCGACTTCGGCTTTACGACCGGCCCGTTCCTGATCCGCGGCCGCGAAGGCGTCGTCGGGCATTACTTCACCGTGTGGCGCCTGCAGTCCGACGGCACCTGGAAGTGGATCTTCGACGCGGGAACCGACGTCGTCGACACCTCGCCCGTCGCGCTGAACGAAGACATACCAGGTCTGCCGGTGGCGACGGCAGGCGCCGCAACCCCGCAGGCGGCTGTTGCCGATATCGCGGAGCTCGAGGCGAAGCACACCAGCTCCGCGACGCTGGTCAAACTGCTAGCCGACGATACGCGCGTACACCGGCCCTTCGCCGCACGCGGCATTGGCATCGCCGCGGCCGCGGCGCTCCTGGCTGCCGACGGCGCGACGAGCTTCGCACCTCTGCGGCGCGAGGCCGCCCTGTCGGGCGATATGGTCTTCTCGATGGGCGAGGTCCGCGATCTGCACGAGGGCGCGGAGCGCCTGCGCTATTACGCGCGAATCTGGCAGCGGCGCCCGGACGGCTGGCGGATCGTTTTCGACGAGATCGTCCCGCGACGCGGTTGAGCGGGCTTGCCGACGCTCGGCCCGGGTGTCTCGCTGGGCCGGTCACCACGATCAAGGGTCTTTGCGGGACTCAAGATGTGTGCCCCGCACAACTTGTCGGAGTACACCGCACGGTCGGCGGTGTCGCGGAATCGTCGCGGAGTCATGACTTCAGAGTGGTCCGCGACGTCTAGCTGCGGCCGCTCGAGCGTGCTTGCGGCCCACGAGACACCCGGTCCAAACGCCAGCTCGCCGAATTCCGCGATACCGCTGAGGGTGCGGTGCGCGCCGACAAGGTGTGCGGGGCACCCATCTTCAGCCCTGCAACGACCCGGCATCGTGGTACGCGGCTGCGGATACACCGCGGCCGCGCGTCGGCGAGCAGCCGCGACGGCCGAGGCGGCGAGTAAACGCCGCGTCAGAGACGGAGGATCTCCTTCTGGTCGATCGAGCGCTCGCGATGCAGCAGCAGCCACTCCGAATGCTCCTCGAGCGCCGCGTCGCCCAGGATCTTCAGTACGCGCCGCTGCTCCTCCTCGCTGTCCGTGTCATCGATCCGCCGCCGCGCATTGTGGAAGATCCGGTGCATGAACTCGTACTGCTTGAGCAGCTCCGCCTCGGCGGTGGCCTTCGCGTAAGCCTGGCGCACGCCGACCAGCAACAGCACACAACCGACCAGGTACACGAGCGGTTGACGGACTCCCGACGGTATCCCTGCTCCAACGAACAGCAATACCGCGAGCGCCGCGGCAGTCACCCACAGTCCGACCCGACCCATGCGCTGCGTCAGGACCTGGTGTCGTAGCCGCTTGGATGAGCCGCGTTCGAAGTAGCCGAGCTGGCCCGACGCGGGGTCCCCGATCCACTCGCGCACCGCGAACTCGAGTCCCTCGCTGCTGTGATCCGGTGCGACGTCGCATTCCGTGCCTGCCACACGCATGACGTTTCGGATCCATCCGAGCTCGGGATCCTGCATCTGCAGGAAGTTGTCATGGGCGAACTTGGAGACAATGCCGCTCGTAACACCCGCTGCAGCCCAATAGAACTGGACCCGAAGACCCTCCGCGAGGGTGCGGTTATCCAGGTACTTGCGCTGCCAGGCGCCGCGTTGCGCAAGGAAGTTGATCAACATGGCTAAGGCCATCGCCGCCAGCACCAGCAGGATGAATTTACGGTCGGATCTGAAATCCGTATACGAGAGATAAGCAAAGCCCGTCAGGAATACGCAGACGTGGGTTGCAAGCAGGGTGCGCTGTACGCGCTTCTGGAAGTGGATCGCGAGCCAGTCGGCCGCGCAGAAGAGCTGGTCAATGTCCCGCAGCCCCTTCGGCATCGTCGCGGCCTGCTCGGGCGTGAGCAGCGGGTACTTCCCCGCGGCGATGTCGTCCGTGTACAGGCGGATGTCGCCGCTGAACTCGTTGGTACGATCGAACACCAGGCGGTGTCGCGCCGGCAGCTCGGCGACACGCGGCAGGCGGTCGTCGGAGGTGAACCAGCTCGCCTCGAGCGCGGCGAGACCCGCTGCCGGAGCCCCGCCGGGCCGGTCGCGCGAGCAGACGATGTGATACACGAGGTCGCTCTCGTCGTCTGCGAGCACGAGCCTTCCCGCGGCGCCACGCGGTGTGAAGCCCGGCATCACATCGTCGTGATGGAAGCGCACGACCTGGCTGGTTCCGCCGAGCTGATCGGAATCCTTGCCGTCCCACAGCGCGAGCAGCACGTGACAGTGCGCGCACATGAAGACGCCGACCTGCGCGTACTGCCGCGAGCGGTTTGGTCCCGGGCCGGAGATGGACTCGACGCTGTTGCCCGGTGTGATCGGCAGCTCGAATACGTCCACGGCCTGGGCACACAGGCGCTCGAAGCGCTCCCTGGCCTCCGGTGTCACGAAATCCTGCAGATACAGCGTCTTTGGCATGGGCATCGTGACGGTGAGCGGAATGCCCAGCGCGAGCGCCTCCTCGGCCACGAGCTGGTCCGCGCCTTCGGCCAGCGCCGACATGACGCCGACGCTGCGATACGCGTAGCGATGCTGCAGCTCGCGGAGGAAATCCTGGACTCGCTGACGGATCTGCGGGATCTCCGCGGGCAGGAGGTCGCGGTGCCCGGTTACCGCGACGACCAGCGGTACGGCACCGCCGCGTGCGGACGGGATCGGCTGGTCGTGGCTGATCGCCTCGGGCTCAGGTTCCGCTTGGCGGATCGCTGCGCTGCCGGTTCGATTCACGCCGGATTCGCCAGTGCAAGCCGGATGCGCCGGTTGTGCCGTCCCTTGTTCTCGACCTTGACGATCCGCACCGCGCCGGACTCGGCCGTGTTCGACAGGTGCGTACCACCGCACGCCTGGCGGTCGAGGCCCTCGATCTCGATGATGCGGATGCGACCGTCCGCTGTCGGCGGCGGCGCCACGGCGGCACTGCGGATCAAGCCCGGGGTCGCGCTCGCCTCGGCGGCGCTGACATAGCTGGCCTGCACCGGCAACGCGGCGCGTATGACCTCGTTCAACTCCGGCTCGAGACGACGCAGCGCGTCGTTGTCCACCTCCGGCAGATCGAAGTCCATCCGAGCGGTGCCGTCGGCTGCGATCTGGGCTCCGGTCACGAGCGCACCGTCGAAATGCCGGAATACGAGCGCGTTGAGAATGTGAGTATCGGTGTGCAGCTGCGCGACGCGCAGACGGTGCGCCGAGTCGATCGTCACATGCACCGGGCCGCTCACTTCCAGCGCCGAGTCGAGGACATGCCAGTAGCGACCGGCTTCGAGTGACACGTCGACGATTGCGGCCACGCCGTTCCCGAACGTGACCCGCGCCCGGTCGGAGACCTGGCCACCGCCGCCCGGGTGCAGCAGCGAGCGGGCGAGCATGATCGCGCCGGGGCGGCTGTCCACCACCTCCGTGTCGAACTCCAGCACGTCCGGCTGCTCGTGATATCCGTAGACCGTCAAGTCGACCCCCTTGCCCGGAACCGGTCTCCCGATGCCGGCGAAGTGTAACGCCGCTCCGCGCGGGGTCTAGAGTCGCGCCGTAGGCTCGATGTGCCTGCGCCGGTACTCGGCGAACCGTCGCTCGATGTCCTCGCGGGTAAAGCCGAACTGCTCCATCGAGTACGCGTGCTTTGGACGACCTTCGCGCGGGTGCGAGCTCATGTACTCGCCGATCTGGCGTCGCGCGGTTTCCGTCATGGGCAGCCCGATCTGACCATAAATGCGCTCGACCACGCTCTCGGGGTCCTTGACCGTGTCGCGGAAGTCGATATCGATGAACTTGTCCGAAGGCAGCGTGTCCCGGACGGCAAGACAGCGGTTGAGATCGTGCTCGAGCGTGCCGCTCGTCTGCCGACCCGCCTCCACCGGATCGGCGGTCTCGCCGACGCCGCGCCAGAGCTCGTAGATCATGCTCGCATACGACGGGATGGTCGCCAGCGGGTCGCGGTGAGTCTGGGCAAAGGTCGCGTCGGGGAAGATGTCGACGATCTTGTCGACGTGGCCCAGGTGCATCGGCGTCTTGAGCACCCAGCGCTCCGCAGTCACACCGCGCCGTCGCTTCTGCCATTGCAGGAGCTGGATCGTTCGGTACCAGTAGTCGTACGCCGGCCGCAGATCCTGTGTACGCAGCCACTCGTAGTAACCGGGAATGCAGGCCATGGTCTCGCTGGTCGTGCTGAGCAGCGTCTGGTCCATCAGCAGGATGTCCTCGTCCGCCCCCATCGCGTCGAAGGGGTGGATACTGAGGAGATCCGGGTTCGCCTCGAGCATCGCGGCGACCTCGGCCTTGGCGACCGCGATGCGCTTCGCGCCATCCATGTCGTCGGGCGCGGGCACCGGGAAACGGCACTCCCACCAGGCCGCGGAGTAGAAACGCTTGTCGGCCGCGATCAGGCGGTGCAGCAGGGTCGTGCCGGTGCGCGAGAGACCCAGGATCACGAGCGGCGGCGGCACCCGCTCCTCGAGGATCTCCGGATGGCGCCGCACCCAGTCGCGACCGCGCAGCCGCGCGATCAGGATGCCGTGCAGCCGTCCGGACCAGAAATAGCGACCGCCGGGCGTAAGTCGGGCTTCCTCGCGCAGCGCGCGCGTAAGAACGCGCAACGGTACCTCGATGTCCGGCTCGTCGAGCTCGGTGAGACCCGTCTCCGCGCGCGCGTTCGCGATCAGCCGGTCCGGGTCGAGCGTGGGCTCCCCGCTCATCGGGCACCGCTCCCGAAAATCGGCCCGATGCCGTTTTTGGGCGACCCAGCTGCCGCCGGCACGGCCGCCTCCGAAGATTGGCTTCGAGCCAGTTTTCGGGCGAGGTGCTTGGCGGCCTGCCAGGCAAAGGTCATCGCCGGGCCCAGCGTCGCACCGGGACCGGGATAGGTGGGCAGGATCGCCGCGGAACAGTTGCCGACGGCGTACAACCCCGGGATCGGCATTCCGTCCTCGCGCAGCACCTGCGCATTCGTGTTGGTCGCGAGACCACCGTGGGTGCCGAAGTCGCCTGGCTCGATCCGCATCGCGTAATACGGCGGCTCGGCGATCGCCGCGAGACAGGGATTCGGCTTCACCGTCGGGTCGGCGTAATACCGATCGTACTCGGCGTCGCCGCGTCCGAACTCGAGATCCTTACCGGTGCGCGCGTACTCGTTCATCGCCGCGATGGTCGACTCCAGGCCGACGGGGTCGATGCCGGCCGCCTCCGCCAGCGCGCGCACCGAATCCGCCTTCGTCAGGAAGCCCAAGCTGAAATATTCCCGCGGGATCTTCTTGTCGGACATGAACTTCGTCGGGAACAGCGGCCCCACGAAATAACTGCGGCGGAAGCGTGCGTCGAACACATGCCAGGTCGGCGTCTGTGGGTCCTCGGGCGTGTGACGCCGGAAGAGCTCCAGCAGATACGTCAGATAGTTCTGCGACTCGTTCGCGATGCGCTTGCCGCGTCGATTGACGACGCAGCCACCCGGATAGGACTTATCCATGATCGCAAGCCGCGGCACGGGCTCGCCCGGCACCATCACTGTGGTGCACCACCACGCACCATCCATCAGCCGCGTGGCGGCACCCACCGCGATCCCGGCGCGGATCGCATCGCCCGTGTTGGTGCCCGCCGCGGCGCTCCAGGCCGTGTTGGTCGGCGGCGGCAGATAGCGCTCGCGCATCTGCTGGTTGTGCTCGAAGCCGCCGGCGGCAAGCACCACGCCGTGTCGCGCCCGTATCGTCCAGGGCGCGCCGTCGCGCTCGACGCGCGCACCGGTGACGCCGCCCCGGCCGTCTGTCAGGAGCTCGCGCATCGACGTCGACAACCAGAGCGGAAGTCGGCGGTCCTGCATCGACCAGCGCAGCCGTGCGATACCGGCCGACCCGCAGGTGAGCCGCCGCGACCGCTTGTGCGTGAGCGCCCACGGCAGGTCGCTGTAGTGGTTCCACACCATGCGCGCCGCCAGCTTCTTCCAGCCCGGCGACTGCATCATCAGATCGTGCGCCTCGACCTGCGTCATCGAGATGCGATCCATCATGAAGATCATGTGGTGCGTGTCGCGGAGAGTCGGGCCGTCGGCGCCCAGCACGTCCCGGTTCACCGGCACCGGCTCCATCGACCGGTGCCCGCTCTTCGCACCCGGCAGAAAGGACCAGTAGTCCGGGTAGTGTTCGAGCGACGCGTATCGCACGTGCGTTCGCTCGTGCAGGAAGTCGATCACCTTCGGGCCTTCCCGGAGATAGGTCTCGATCATCGCGTCGGGGACGGCGCTCTCCGGAATGGTGCGCCGCAGGTACTCGCGTGCCTCCTCAAAGCTGTCCTTCGCCCCAGCCGCCACCGCGTAGCGGTTGCAGGGCATCCAGACGCCACCGCCGGAAGTGGCGCTCGTGCCACCGTAGAGCTCGCTCTTCTCGACGACCAGCACGTCCTTCAGCCCGAGCTCGTACGCGCACAGCGCAGCCGTGAGCCCGCCGTTGCCCGAACCCACCACCAGCACGTCGACCGTCAGTTCGCGTTCGCTCATCGATTCCCGCCATTACCTCGACCCACACCCCGCCCCGCGCCCGTGACGAGCGCGCCCTCGCCCTCGAGGTGACTCATCGCGTGGTCGCCCGGGCGATCGCCTCGCGCCCCGCGGCGTTGGCCAGATAGTGCGCGGTGAGCTTCGGCGCCGACTCGAGCGCCTCCTGGATTTCGTAGAGACGCTTGTACGTGGATGATTTTATCCGCCAGCCGTCGGCCTGCTTGACGTATTCGTCGCGATAGAGCGCGCTGCCAGTCGTGACGAGCTTCTCCCGCAGGTTTATGAAGACGTCGGTGAGGTACCAGATGCCCGTGGCAGAGGTCGGCGTCAGGACTTCGATCTCGGGGTGATGACCCGTGTGACACGCGACCGCGTATTCGTTGAACGCGGCCGCGATGGAGGCGAGCATCGCCTCGCGGCCTTCGACCTGCCAGCGGTAGGTGCCGCCGTGATAGTCGATGTGCACGTCCTCGGCGAGCACACCTCGCAGGAGCTCGATATCGGCCGTGTCGATCCCGCGGAAATAGCGGTACTTGAGCTGGCGGATACGCTCGATGTCTTCCAGGTACATGCTCACGTTCTGCCCCCTTGCACCAGACTTGCCAGCTTGACGACCCGGCAGCGCGGCTGTGGATGCGTTTTCGCGCGCGTCCAACGCAGCAGCATGGATCCGCAACCGTGGCCCGCGGTATCCATGTAGTTGCCGAGACCAGGATCGCGCGCCGCAATCACGAAAGTCAGCGTTCCATCCGCGTTGTATTTCGCCGTGCGCTTGTTCCAGCACGCCGGCAGGAAGCGATAGTCCAGCGACTCCATCCAGTAGTTGTCGAGCTGGAAGTTCCAGATCTCACACTCGGGCACTTGCGTTTCGATCACGAGCGCCTCGTCGGCGGCGAGCTGCCAGTAGCCGTGCAGGTAGTAGATGAGCGGATCGCCACCGGTGCGGTAGCAGGTTTCCTGCGGGAAGGGTGCAAACGCGTTCGGGTACTTGCGGAACTCCTCGACCCAGTTGACGAAGGTGCGCGCGGTACCGGTGACGAACGCCGCGGCGGACGCGAGACCGCGATCGAGTTTCTGCGGCGTGAGCGGCTCGGGCTTTTCCGGGCCGCTGACGCGCTCGATGCGCACGTCGGCCGCGACCTCGTTCGCCCGGTCCAGGAACGTCTGGCGCACCAGCAGCATCGAGGTGTCGGCGGCGAGCGGCAACCAGTTGCCGGGTTTGCGTTCGCGGCTGACCGAGACTTCGAAGCTGCCGTCCTTGTCGAAGACCATCTCCGCGGCCTCGAGCTCGCCGGTCGAGGCCATCGTGCCCTCGGTCGCATATCGGTTGGCCTTGGTGCCGAACGACAGGTAGGGGACGGTGTTGCGCCGGCCCCAGATGCGGTACTCGCGGTCGCCTGCGATTGTGGCGTTCTGGTACAGGTTGTCCGGGTTGTCGCCACCGATCTTGCCCGTCGGATGGGAGGCCGCATAGAAAGTGGGAAAATCCGGGTCGGCGTGCTCGAGCATCATCTCCAGCCCGATCCGCGTGAGACGCGTCAGGTATCGGTAGCCCTCGGCGCGGTCGATCGGTGAGGCGGGTGTCGTGCGCGCGAGCACGATGTCGCCTGCGGCCTCGAGCGCGCGACAGAAGTCGCTCCAGCTCTGACCTTCCATGACCCGCGTCTGCGCGTCTATCAGTTTTGCTGCGGTATTCATCGTCAAAACCATCCCGTGCTCAGGGAATCCCACAGATCCATCGCCGGCGAGCTCGCGTCTACCTCGAGCAGTCCGAAGCGACCGCCATGAAACAGCAGCGGGGCGCCCACGCGGCGATCGACGCCGACGATGCGGCCGAGCACGATGACATGGTCACCGCCCGGATGCAGCTCCTGCACGACGCAGTCGATCCGGCACAGCGCGCCCGGCACATTAGGCGCGGGCCCGTGCTTGCCGGCGATCGTACCGCTCGGGTACTTCTCGCCTCCGCGTGTCGCGAACCGCAGCGCCACGTCGCGCTGCGCGGCGGTCAGGACGTGCACCGCGAAATCAGCGCCTTCGACGAAGGCCGGCACGCTCGTGCTGTCACGCGCAATGCACCAGAGTGCAAGCGGCGGCGACAGCGACACGGAGGTAAACGAGTTTGCCGTAACGCCGATCGGCCCGCCGTCCGGCCGCCGCGCCGTGATCACGGTCACCCCGGTGGCGAAGGTCCCGAAAGCGTCGCGCAGTTCCCGCGGTTCGATCGGCCTGCTCACGGTCCTCCCCGGCATGTCGAGAGCGCAAGTGTGCACCGGTCGACGCCCCTCCGCTCACATCACCCGCGCCGGGTGCGGCACCCGCGGCGCGCCGAGCGCCTCGCGGTAGGACGGCGGCTGGCGGTCGCCCTCGTCCCGGATACCGTATTCCTGCGCGAGCTCGGCGGTGATCAGGGTCTGCCCCGAGCGGCTGGCGAGCTTCGGGTCGCGAGCGAGCGCATAGAGCACGCGGCCGTTGAACTCGGGCGTCTCGGCCACCGCCATGAACCCCGTGTACTGCTCGGGCTTCTCCTCCACCGCGATCACGGAGCGCTCGGTCTTCTGCGGGCCGAGCCAGAGGGAGACTGCCGCGACGCCGGTGTTCTCGAGATCGACCGCCATGTCGGCGGCCAGCTTGTCGACACCCGCCTTCTGCGCACCATACGCCGGGCCGTGCATGTAGCAGTTCCCGCCGAAGGACGAAGAGAACGAGATCAGCCCGCTACCCTGCTTCACCATCACGGGCGCGGCGTACCAGCTCGCAACATAGGCAGAGCGCAGTCCTACGTCGATGATCCGCACGAACTCGAGCGGCTTCTCCCAGAACGGGCCGGGCTCGACCAGCCGGTCGTGAATGTAAGTGGCGTTGTTGTGGAGGATGTCGATGCGGCCTGCCTCGCGCACCACGCGCTCGATGAGCGCTCGCAGGTCATCATCCCGCGCCGAGTCGCACACCGCCGCGATGCCCTTGCCGCCGGCGCGCGTCACGGCGGCTGCGGTTTCCTCGAGCGTCCCGGGCAGATTGCGTCCCAGCATCTTGCCGCCGCTCGCGCTCTTTTCGCGGCCGGTGACATAGACGGTCATCCCCTGACTGCCGAGGCCGATCGCGATGCCCTTGCCCGCGCCGCGGCTCGCGCCCGTGACGATGGCGACCTGCGGCCGATGCTCACTCATGCTTGTGCTCCAGGTTGTTGGTGCCGGCCGGGGCCTGCGCGAGATCGAGAAACGACGGACGTTCGCCGCCGCCGTGGACCGCAAGCGCAGCGCCGCTCACGTAAGCGGCCAGGCTCGACGCCAGGTACACGCAGGCATCGGCGATGTCCGCGGGCTCGCCCATGCGTCGCGCGGGCAGGCTCGCACCAACACGCGCGAGCCCGGCCGGTCCGCCGTAATGCGCCTCCGCATTGCCGGTCGCAACCAGGCCGGCGATGATCGCGTTGACTCGCACCTTCGGGCCCCACTCCATCGCGAGGCTTTGCGTGAGATTGAGAAGTCCCGCTTTCGCGGCGCCGTACGCGGCGGTACCGGGCGAGGCGCGCGTCGCGGACACGCTTGCTATGTTGACGATGTTGCCGCCTTCGGGCTGCACCTGCATTCGTGTATTCGCTGCCTGCGCACAATAGAAGGCCGCGGACAAGTTGAGCTCGATGATCTTGTCGAAGAACCGCGTGCTGTGCGTCGCCGCCTGGGCCTGCGGCGACCCGCCGGCGTTATTGACCAGCACGTCGAGCCGGCCGTGCCGCGCGATCACCGCCTCGATGAGCCGGGCGACGCCGCCGGCGTCGCGTACATCGCAGGGCTCGAACCCGGCCGTCCGAGCGCCCGCGGCCGGCGGCGAGGCCGGCACGTGGCGTGCGCAGACGAGAACGTCCGCGCCGTGGGCGAGAAAGCGCTCGGCGATCGCCCGGCCGATCCCCTGCGTGCCACCGGTGACGAGCACCGCCCGACCCGAAAAATCGAGTGCCTTGGACAACGTGGCCTGTCGCAATCTGCGTAGAGGTTTGCTACTTTACCTACGAACATTGAAAGGTCAACCGCCGTTTGGACTACGTTTCGCGGATTCATAGGGCCTGTTGACTGATGACCCTGCAGGACGCCGACGAGCTCACCATCCCCGGAATCCTGGCCCGCGCGGCGCGCCGTCATGGGGAGGCGACCGCCGTCGAGGACGGCTCGTTCACTCTGAGCTTTGCCGGTCTGGAGGCGGCGAGCCTCGAGGCGGCGGCAGCCTTTGTTGCGGCCGGCGTTCGCCCCGGTGATCGCGTGGCGATCTGGGCGCCAAATCAGGCGGCCTGGATCATCGCGGCCATCGGTGCGCAGACCGCGGGCGCCGCGATCATCCCGCTCAACACCCGGCTCAAGGGCCGGGAAGCAGGCGACATCCTGCGGCGCGGCCGCGCGCGGGTACTCCTCACGGTGGATGAGTTCCTGGGCACCCGCTACCCGGAACTGCTGGACGCGGAGGACCTCCCCGATCTGGCGCTCACCGTGCTCTTCGACGCCGCGACCGTCCCCGAGACCGGCCGCGCCCGGCAAACGCAGGCTTGGCGCGATTTCCTGGAACGCGGTCGCGGGATCCCGCACGACGAGCCGCTCCGGCTGCGCGCGACACTCCGCGGCCAGGATCTCGCCGACATCATGTTCACCTCCGGCACGACCGGCCGGCCGAAGGGCGTGATGTCCGCGCACGAGCAGAACGTCCGTGCCTTCACGGCGTGGAGCGAGTCCGTGGGCTTGAGGCGAGGTGACCGGTACCTGATCGTCAACCCGTTTTTTCATGCCTTTGGCTACAAGGCGGGCTGGCTCGCCTGCTTGATCACCGGTGCGCGTATCTCGCCGCTCGCCGTGTTCGATGCAGGCGCGGCGCTGGCGCGCATCGAGCGCGAACGGATCACCGTGTTGCCCGGGCCGCCCACGCTCTTCCAGACCCTGCTAGCGCACGAGGCGCTGGGGCGGCACGACATTTCGTCGCTCCGGCTCGCTGTCACGGGCGCGGCCACAGTACCGCCGTCGCTGATCGAGAAGATGCTGAGCGTGCTCGGCTTCGAGACCGTGGTCACCGGCTATGGGCTCACGGAGAGCATGGGCATCGTCACCATGTGCCGTCCCGGCGACAGCGTCGAGCGCATCGCGCTCACCTGCGGCGTGCCGATTCCCGGTGTCGAAGTGCGTTGCGTCGACGAGCAAGGCCGCACGGTTGCGCGCGGTGAGCCCGGCGAGGTACTCGTGCGCGGCTACAACGTGATGCGCGGCTATCTCGATGACCCGGTCGCAACCGCAGAGACGGTCGACCCGGATGGCTGGCTGCACACCGGTGATGTCGGCGTGCTCGACGCCGAGGGGTATCTGCGCATCACCGATCGCCGCAAGGACATGTACATCGCGGGCGGCTTCAACTGCTACCCCGCGGAGATCGAGAAGATCATGGCGGCGCATCCCGGGGTTGCGCAGGTGGCGGTGATCGGCATCCCCGATCCGCGCCTCGGCGAGGTCGGGCAGGCCTTTGTGATCAGGCGTACGGGCACGGCACTCGACGAGGCCGGCCTCCTCGCCTGGTGCCGGGATAACATGGCCAATTACAAGGTGCCGAGGCGGATCGAGTTCGTCGATGCATTACCCACCAACGCTGCGGGGAAAGTTCAGAAGTTCGCGCTCCGAGGCGGGCAGCCCGCTGCCTGAGCTCACGCGCCGCCGCCCGATCGCGCTGGCTCGGATCGTGTTGCTCGCGACCTGCGCGCAGCTGACCTGTACCGGCACCGCCGCGACGCCCGTCGCAATGCCGGCGATCATCGACGATGCGGCACTCTCCCACGCAGTCGTCACCGCGCGGGAGCGCTTTCTCGCACGCCAGCCCTTCGACCGCTTCGATGTCACCGTGCTTCGCTTCGACGGCAGCGGTGGCTGGCGGCGCGGAAGCTTCGGCGGCAGCGCCCTCGCGTACCCCGCGAGCACGGTCAAGCTCGCATACCTCGTGGCAGCGGTGCATTGGTGCGCGGAACGCAGCCGGCCGCCCGATTGCCTCGACGCCGACGTGCGGCCGATGGTGGTCGAGTCGGACAACGTCGCGACCGGCCGGGTCGTCGATGCGCTCTCTGGTGCGCCCAATCTCGAGTCCGGCACGGATGCCGAGTTCGAAGCGTGGCTTGCCAAGCGGCGTTATACCGAGCACCTCTTGGCCGGGTACGGACTGCTGGGCGGTCAGCGCGTGCTCAACAAGACCTGGCCGACGAACTCGGGCGAGGAGCCGGTCGGCTTCGAAAAACTCTCGATCGAGCGCATCGGCCGCAACGCGCTGGCGCCGGACGATTCCGCACGGCTCATGCTCGCGATCGAGGAAGGCGTGATCGAGCCGCAGGCGACGAACTACATGAAGAGCCTGCTGCAGCGAGAGCGCTACGGTGGTCACGGCGGCTACGGTCGCGGGCTCCCGCCGGGCACCGACTTTCGCGCCAAGAACGGGCTTGCATACGACACGCTGGAGGAGATCGCCGCCTTCGCGCTGCCCGACGGTCGACGATTCGTGATCGCG
>Ga0207706_10002482_pt1 | contig 17979 bp, 18 predicted proteins | sample KBSC53metaG_FD_184318 | JGI IMG/M metagenome (GOLD analysis project Ga0207706, IMG submission 184318) | Corn rhizosphere microbial communities from Kellogg Biological Station, Michigan, USA - KBS C5-3 metaG (SPAdes) (version 2) | ecosystem: Host-associated > Plants > Roots > Rhizosphere > Soil ... | reverse complement strand
TGATTTCAAAAACTGATGCTGAACCTTAGAAACTAGGGCAACAATGATGCCACCAACCACTATAACTGTTTCGGTTGATTTTACGCAGGCTTGCTACATCCATGGCAGTAATCGAGTGCAGGGTTTAGCATTCACGAATTTTGAAATTCTTACTCCGACACTAGTGTTAGACGTATCTCGAGCGATTCAATTCGAAATTTTCTCGCCCCATGCATCGATTGCGATTCCGCGAATCCGGAAAGGCGGCTTTTGCGCATCTGCTGCGTTGCGTTTTATTGGCAATATTCGAGTTCTATACCGATTAGCTGACAATGACGTGAGTTTTACAAAAACAGTTGTCATCGAGTCCGCGGCGATTCTTACCATCTGTATGGCATACTTGGCAGAATGCCAGGTTTTCTCCTCGATGGCTCGGGATCTAACCATATTGCTGCGACAAAACAAGAACAGCACGAAGCAAAGCAGTCGCGCTGGCTCTGTCTTCGTCGAAATCGGCGGCCAAAGTTGCGCGGAGATTCCAGAGTACCGCTTCGCGCGATTGTAGCTAAAAGCCTGCATACTTCGGTCTCAATCGAGCGGAAATTCACGACTTCACCTGCCGTAAGCGATCTGATAACTACCCGACCGACTAAAGAACAGGCGCGGTGGCACACGGTTTGTTCCTATACCCAAGGTTGCTTGAGTCCTGGTTACATTCACCGCCGGTTTCCAGGCGTCCCTTGAAGCCCCAGTGGGCAGGAGTCGATGACTAAGAGAATGAAGTTTACTGCTGCCCTGGCCGTCGTTCTGGCGTCGAATCTTGCGTGCGCGTTTGCCAGCGATGCGAGCGAATCCACAAAGCAGTCAGCACGCGTCGTTGCGCGTTCCGCTGCGCCGGCGGCGCCAAAGAAATTGCAAGCTACGCGGCGCATGCTGATCGAGCGAATGAAAGCGTCTCGAGAATATCTGCGCGAGTCGCTACCGCACTACGAGCAAAGACTGGCGATGCAGACGGCCGAGGTTGAGAATAATCGCAAGCTATACGAACAGAATCTGATTTCGCAGCGCGAATTTGAAAATAGCCAGCAGGCAATGACCAACACGCAATTAGAGGCTGAGCGCATCCGCCACTGGATCGCCGAGGATGACGCCGCGTTGTCACTCGCTGAGAAGAACGCCCGAGCGGAGATCGGAGCGCTGCGCAGATTAGCGCCGAATGGTTACGAAGAAACTCCGAGCATTATTCGTTACCACGGAGTGACGCCGTGGTCGCCGGCGCTGATCGCCAAAGTCGCGAAATTTTTTCAAGCGCGCTTCAAGAAGGAACTGCCGGTGAGCGCCGCCGGCCAGTCCTCAACCCATGATCGTTTAGGCTATGACCACCGTGAAGCTGTTGACGTGGCCGTATCACCTGGGAGCCGTGAGGGCCGAGGCTTGATCGCATATTTGCGCCAAGCGCGTATTCCGTTTCTTGCTTTTCGCGGTAAGGTGGCGGGCGTATCGACTGGCCCGCATATTCATATCGGCATGCCGTCGCCGCGACTTCATCTGATCGAAGCCAACCAGCACGCCGTTGAAGCCGTCGAGTCAGTGCCAAGCGGCCAAGGCGGTTAAACGTCTGACTCCGCTGTCAAGATTCCAGCACCATTTTCCGAGATGGACGCCCTCTCTGACGCAAGGCAAGGGCGCGGCGTTCTAGAATCGAAGTTGCACGACCGTCTACCAGCCGTTAAACTTAGACAATCTCCGAGTCAAAGCTGAAGATGAAATCCAGGCGATCTCAGACGGGAGTACTCGATGCGTAAGTGGCTGATTGCCAGCTCAATATTACTCGTATTGATCGTTGTGGCATTTATTGCACTGCTCAATGTCAATGCGCTCATCGCTCGCAATAAGGGTTACTTGATCGAGCAAGCGGAAGGCGCATTGGGCCGCAAGATTTCAGTGGACCAAGTGCAAGCCACAATCTTTAGCGGCATCGGCGCCCGCCTCACGAATTTCGCCATGGCGGATGATCCTACCTACGCGAGCGGCGATTTTGTCCGGGCCAAGGATCTTCAGATCATCGTGAAGTTTTGGCCGTTGTTGAGGAAAAGCGTGCAGGTGAAACAAGTGATTCTGCACGATCCTGTGATCCAGATCGTCCGCAACCGAGATGGAAATTTCAATTTTTCGACGATCGGAAAAAAAGCCAAAGCAAAGAGAGACGAGCGCGAAAAAGAAGAGCGCGCGCCGAGAGAAGAGCAATCGGCTCTACTGATTTCGCTGGTCGATATTTCCAACGGCAACATCCGCTATCTCGACAAAAAAAACGGCACCGACATGCAGGCGAAACAGATCGATCTCAAGATCGAAGACTTCGATTTTGCCAAGCCGTTCTCCGTCAAACTCAAGGCAGCGATTTATGCCGACAAACAAAACTTCACTTTGAAGAGCACTATCGGTCCTATTGGTCAGCGCGTTGACGTGGCAAACATTCCTGTAGATGGAGAGATCGATATCGATCCGCTCAATATGACGCAGTTGCGAGCAACGTTACCGATAATGAAATCGGCTATGCCGAGGGAGCTCGATGTTTCCGGCGTTTATCGCGTCAAGGATCTCAAATTCAAAGGGACGCTCAACAATCTGGCGCTCGATGGCCAGCTCGAAGGGACCAACGGTGCGCTGCGTTACGGTAATGCTTTTCAAAAACCCGCTGGCGATCCACTAGCGTTAAATCTGGATCTCAGGCTTACCGGCAATAAAATTACCATCCGCAACGGCCATCTGAAGCTCCACTCGTTGGACCTGGCTGCGGCCGGAGACATTCAGACGGGGAATAATACAGTTCTTAACCTCTCGTTGGATTCCAAACCGGCATCCCTGGAAGGATGGGATCGGATTGTCCCTGCGCTCGCCAATTACCAATTGTCCGGAACCATGGATGTGAAAGCGAGTATACGCGGCAGCATCGGCAAAGGAGCCGCGCCACAGATTCAGGGGACCCTCGGGTTAAAGAAAGTGAGTGCCAAACCACCGAGTTTTCCGAAACCGATCGAGGACCTCGACACCACAGTCAAGTTTTCTGGTCAGAGAGCGGATATCAGCGATATGACTCTGAGCCTCGGAAAATCTCGGATTCGTCTCGCGGCCGCGATCGAGAAATTCGCTCCGCTGACGCTCTCGTATAAAATGTCGACGCCGGAGCTTTGGCCGGCGGATTACAGCACCGCGCTTACGGAGGAGCGTAAAGCCGACGTAATTCGGAACTTACAAAGCGCGGGGCAATTCAATATGTCCGCAAATGGAATGTCCTATGAGGGGAAGCTCAGCTCCAGCGAAGGCACGCTGTACAACGTGCCCTACAAAGCGCTCGATGCGGCGCTTTCGCTGGCAGATAAGGTGGCTAACATCAAAAGTTTACGCGTGAATGCGCTAAGCGGCGCATTACAGATCGACGGCCAGTACTCGTTCAAAGAAGCCGTGCCGCAATTTTCGATGGCATCGAAGGTCCAAAACATCGATGTGAAAGAACTTTACACGCTTCTCGATGCCAAGGCGGAGCGCGACATTCGCGGCCGGATGAACGCGGATATGAAGCTTGCCGGAAGCGGCAAGAGTTGGGAAGCAATCAAACCGACGTTGCATGGACAGGGTAACGCCGAAGTCGTCCAAGGCGCTCTGCTCAATTTCAATATTGCCGACAACGTGCTCACCGGAATTACCGGCGTACCTGGACTGACCAATGCGATCAACCCGTCGTTGAGAGCAAAATATCCGGAGACTTTCACGGCCAAAGACACCGAGTTCAAAGAGCTTAAAGCGAATTTCGATCTGGCAGACAGTCGAATGAACGTCAAAAACCTGCGCATGGCCGCGGCCGATTTCGTGGTTGAAGGAAATGGCTGGGCGGATTTTGATCGTAAGCTCGATTTTCGCGCCACTTTGAGTTTCTCACAGCGCCTTTCCGCCGATCTGAGCCAATCGGCGCGCGAGATCAAATATCTTCTGAATAACCAGGGCCAGCTCGAAGTGCCTTTTGCGTTGACCGGCAGGATGCCAAACGTCAAGCCTAAACCCGACACGCGCTATCTTGGCCAACTGGTGCAGCGCGGTTTTTTACGGAAAGGAAGCGAAGAGCTGCAGAACCGGTTTTTGGGTGGGGGCAAGGATTCCGCCGCGCAAACTGAAGAACCAACCGACAGTAAGAAAAAGAAGAAAAGCTCGACCGAAGATATGATTCGACGCGGGCTTGAAGGTTTCTTCAAACGCTGAGCAAGCGGACTTCCGGCGGTAATGCGCTGGCGTTTCAGCCAAGCAAGCGCGCGTTTATATAGCTTTGTAAGCCAACCGTTTCATTTTTTGCGTGTTCTTGCCCTCGATGCGCAGCAGACCGGTAGCGGCAACTCGTTTCGGCGAGTGCACGTCACCTTCATTGTAAATATGAGCCATGCCCGGTTTCAGTGAGTAGACGCGCGCCCGGCGGACCTTTCCAGGATTCCCCTCCGCGGCCGGTTCGACAATCTCCCAGTCACTCATTTCCGTCTCGCCAAACGCTTGACCATATATCGCCCAGGAGCTCCCATGATCATGCGGATTGGCTTCTCGCGCGTCACGGTTTACATGAGCGCAGACGCAGAAGCCTAGGTCGGGATCCTCGTAGACGACCTGCCGATCCGGTGTATTGTCATTGATGTAAGTGGCAATGAACTTGTCGTCCTTGAGTGCCTCCTGGACGAGATGGCGGACCCTCTCGCGTCCCGCCGGGCTGGGATCCTGTTTGAGAACTTCCTTAACGTCAGCCGCGAACGATTCGAGCGTAAAACCCATGACGAAGCTCCTTTCACGATTGTCCTTTAGTCGTGTTTACAAAATGGCAGAATCGGCGTCAATCGGTGTGCGGCGCTCAAATATATCTATTTGCGGCGCCAAATCTCGGCGACCTCACCTGCAGTGGCAATATCGAAATGAGTTTGCTCCATGAGTTTTAACGCCAGCTCATGCAACTCGCGGTTACGCGAGCCGACACAGTCTTTCAACACCACGATGTCATAGCCAAGATTGCGGGCGGTTCTAGCCGTGCCTTCGACACCACCTTCCGTGGCGACGCCGCCGATCAGGATCGTACGCACGCCATTGCTGCGCAGGATGAGATCCAGATCCGTGCCGACAAAGCCATCCGGGCGGCGTTTCTGGAAGACAATGTCCTTCGGTTGAGGCTTCAACTCTTCGACAATTTCGCGATCATGCGGGTCGTCCTTTTCCTTCAACAGCTGGTTTGGATCGGATGCCTTGGCGCGCTTCATCCGGACTCTTACCCATACCGGAGCTTCTTCTTTTATTAGATCGAAGCCGGTTTGCACTGAATACAATACAGGAACGCCGGCCTCACGGGCGCGGGCGGATAAGCTTTTCAGGTTTGCAAGTATGTCTTTGTAGTTGAAAGCGTTCGGTCCGATGGCGTATTCCATGTCCCAGATCAGAAGCGCCGAGTGTTTTGGCGCGACGATTTCTGCCAGACTGGCGGCAATTTGCTTTCCACCGATTTCAAACATGATTAACCTCCGCAGGTGGATTTGCCCGGAGCATACTCGCATGCATGCTCAGGCGTCAACGGATCGCTTCAACAGAGGATAATTCGGTGGAAGCGCGCCAATGGATGTAGTACGTATCTGTCTTTACTACCAGCCGAGGAGCACTCAATGATTTACACAAGCTTTCGGCGCGCCGTCATGATGAGCGCTGTTTTTGCAATCACTCTCACCGTGCCGGCCCGCGCACAGGATTTTTTCAAAGACAAGACATTGACTTTCATTGTCGGGTATTCGCCCGGCGGGACGTACGATCAATATACGCGGCTGCTCGCCCGGCACATTGGCAAACATGTGAGCGGCAGCCCGACGCGCGTTGTCGAGAACATGCCTGGGGCCGGTGGCATCATCGCCGCCAATCATCTTTACAACCGGGTAAAACCTGACGGCCTGACGGTCGCGGCTTGGGCGTCGCCGCTGATCCTGCAACAGATTATGGGAAACGAGGCCACCAAGTTTGACGCGCGCAAAGTCGGTTGGCTCGGCATTCCCGGTCCCTACGACACGGCTTGTCATTTCAACCAGCAAAGCGGGATCAAAACCGTGGACGACTGGTTCGCCGCGAAGCGGCCTCTCAAGATCGCTTCAATCGGCCCTGGCACAAGCCTGTCCGATGTTCCAAAACTGCTCAAAGCCGCGCTCAATCTGCCGCTGGAAATGGTCGAGGGTTACAAGGGCGGAGCTGAAGCGCGCTTGGCGGTCGAGAGTGGCGAGGTCGATGGCCTTTGCGCTTCCTGGCAGGCGACGAAAGTTTCCTGGCGCAGTCAGATGGAGACGGGAAAAATTCATGTGGTGCTGCAGGCGACGCTAAAATCCCACCCCGAGCTCAAGAAAGTGCCGCTGGCGATCAATTATGCGAAGACTGAAGAAGCGCGCACTCTGCTCCGGGTAGCCGACAATGTTCACGTTTATCAATTTCCTTTCTCGACCGCGCCCGGCACGCCGCCGGATCGGTTGCAGGTTCTACAACAGGCTTTCGTGAAAACGTTGCGTGATCCGGAGCTCATCACCGAGGCGAAGAAAGCCGATCTGGAGATCGCGCCGATCGATGGTCCAACCACGGCGAAGACGTTCAATGGTCTCTATGAGCTGCCGCCGACGCTGATTGCGAGATTGAAGGAGCTGCTGATTCCGAAGCGCTAAACGGAAGAAAAACAGCTCAAAGCGTTCAAACCGTTCAAGTGGTTCAATACATGAGGAGAGATTGACTGAATGAAAAAAGTGGTCGTGACCGGCGGCAGTGGCAGGCTCGGGCAGTTCGTCATCCGCGAATTGCTCGCGCACCGTTATCAGGTGCTGAGTTTGGACCGGATTGCGCCTCGGGAGAAGTTGTGCCCGAGTTGGCTCGCGGACTTGCGTCACGCAGGCGATTTATTCGAAGCTTTGAAAGGCGCTTACGGGATCGTTCACCTCGGCGCCTATCAAGCGCCGAATCTCGCGCCGGACACCGAGACGCTGAGCAACAACGTTTCGGCGACTTATAACGTGGCGCGCGCAGCGGCCGATATGCAAACCAAGAGAGTCGTCATTGCCTCGAGCACTGCCGCATTCGGTTTCATTTATGCAAAACAACTTTGGGCGCCGGAATATCTGCCCCTTGACGAAAACCATCCTTCCTCGCCACAAGACTCCTATGGTCTATCGAAAGTGCTCGGTGAGCAGATCGCCGATTCGATTGTTTCTGTGCATCGAGAGATGACGATCAGCAGCCTGCGTTTTCCCGGAGTCAATTTTGATCTATCGTACGAGAGTTTCAGAGAGCGGTGGCGTAATCCGCAAACGCGCGCTAGCGGATTTTGGACTTATATCGATGCCCGAGATGCCGCAATGACTTGCCGGTTAGCGTTGGAGGCGGAGTTCACCGGCCATCAGGTATTTATCGCGGCGGCGCCAAACAATTGCATGATTCAGCCGACGGCGGAGCTGATCAGAAAATACCTGCCGCGCGGTGCTCGGATAAAAAAAGCTGCCGGCTCACACTGGAGCTGTGTGGATTCGGCCAAAGCTCGGCGCGTTCTCGGATTCAAACCGGCACATGTCTGGCAAAAATATTACAAAGGCGATCCGGGCGAAGTCGACGGTGGCGCACTAGCTTTACGTTCGGTGCGATAAGTCTGATGGAACATGAATCGCCCGTTGTTCGGTGATAATTTACGATGGTGTCTCACGCGCCGATAAAATTTGGAATTTTCGATTGGATCGATCGCAATCGATTGCCAATCGACAAATTATATGAGCAGCGTCTGAAGCTCATCGAAGCTGCCGATCAGCACGGCTTCTACTGTTATCACATCGCCGAGCATCACGGCTCCCCCCTCAACATGACGCCTTCGCCGAATCTCTTTTTGGCCGCCGCCGCGCAGCGCACGAAAACGATTCGACTGGGCACGCTTGTTTACGTGCTGCCGGCTTACAATCCCCTGCGATTGGCTGAAGAGATTTGCATGCTCGACCATTTGGCCCAAGGCAGATTGGATGTTGGCGTCGGGCGCGGCATTTCGCCCGTCGAGCTCTCGTTTTTCAATATCGAAGCCGCGGAGTCGCGCGAGATGTTTCGCGAGGCGCTCGAAGCTGTGGTGGAGGCGCTATGCACGGGCAAATTATCGTACGTCGGCCGTTACTTTTCTTTCCAGGATGTTGAGCTTCAGATCGAACCGTATCAGCGTCCCTATCCGCCGCTTTGGTATCCGACCAACAGCACCGAATCGATGACGTGGCTTGCGCGACAGGGGCTGCACACTGTCGTGCACTATCAATCGATGCCGGTCATCCGTGAACTTTTTGATTTGTATCAGCGTCTCTGGAATGAGCATCGGAACAATGCTCAGCGGCTAAACGCCCATGTGACCGAACCGATCTATGGTATTTCGCGGCATGTGTATATCGGCAAGACCGACGAAGCGGCGTGGGAAGAAGCGAAGGCGGCGCTTGCAGATTTCAACGAGAATACGGGTTATCTGCAATCGCAACGAGGCGATAACAAACGGAAGGACTATCTCAACGATTTCGAAGCGCGCCGCGCCGAAGGTCTCTATATTGCCGGATCGGCTGACAGCGTACGCGAGCAAGTGAGACAGCACCTCGAGATCACCGGCAGCAATTACTTCGTCGCTTCGTTTGCCTTTGGCAGTTTGCCTCACGAACAGGCGATGCACTCGCTGCGACAGTTCGCGCAGGAGATTATGCCCGCCTTCGAACGGTAATGGCAGCGTTGACACGATTTTTATGGTCTCTACGCGGGTCGCGAAAGAACAAGCGGCTGCAACTGAGGAGGAATCATGTCGGCTCGAATCAGACACTTGGCACTCTATACCGAGAACCAGCAAGGAATGGCGTCGTTCTACAAATCCGTCTTCGGCATGAAGCGGATTACGGAGAGCTTCAATCAGCCCAATCACGGTCATATCAGCGATGGTGTCATCGGCCTGGCTGTCTTGCGGAGGAGGCCGGGTTTTCACGCGGCGCTGGATCACTTCGGGTTCGAGGTGGACGATGTCAACAGCGTCCTCGACAAACTCAAGAACAAGTATCCGAAGGTGCTGGTCACTAAAGGCTTGGAACAAGTCGCGTTCGCGGTGTTTCGCAGTCATGACCCGGCGGGGACACAATTCGATATTTCATGGAAGCAGCACCCGAAGGTACAGGAAGGTTATCGAGACGACGGTTGGCAGCAGGACAGGCAGATCAATCATATTGCGATCCGATCGTCGGACCCCGAGCAGGTGGCCGAGTTCTACCATGAAGTCTTTGATCTCAAGGAAGGCGAAAATTTGTTCGATGAAGACGCGCTCTCTGTGACGGATGGGACGGTCGATCTGATCATTCGCCGCACGAGTAATCACTCCTATATGAGCATGCGGGAGGGAATCGATCACTTTGGCTACGCCGTCGAGAGCATCGAACAAGTAAAGAACGACGTTGCTGAATTCGGCAGCACTCACCCCGAAGCCGCGCCAAAAGAATTGGCTGGCGGTGTGTTTGGGCACATTACCCAAGAGGATATTGATGGGTGCAAAATCGGAGAATACGCGATTGCCGATCCCGACGGACTGCTCGTCGATCTCTCGACGCGTCCGGCATAGTTCTTGTGGTGTGAAAAATCGGGAATTTAATACAGAGGCGCAGAGGCCGCAGAGATTTTCATTCGCTTTTGCTTTTCTCGGTGTCCCTCAGCGTCTCTGCGGTGAAGAATCCGAGTCTGCTTGCAAATCACTCGGCTTGGTACGATGCGCCGTCGCACATCCAAACTTCATTTAGCCTTCGTCCTGTTTGCTCTAGTTGGCTCTGTTGTTCACGCGCAGACGTTGACACCCATTCACATCGGCGTCTCGACAAATTCAGCCACATGGTTTCCCTTGTATGTGGCCTGGAAAAAAGGGCTGTTTCGCGAACAGGGTCTTGAGCTGTTGCCCGTATATATGCAGGCGCGGACGTCTTTGGCCGCGTTGGCATCCAAGCAGATCGGCTATATCACGCAAACCGGTTCTGCGATTACGGCGATCTCGCGCGGACTGCCGGCGCGGCTCGTCATGGTATTTACCGACAAAACTCATCACGTGTTGGTCGTGAAGCCGGAGATCACCTCGCCGTCCCAGCTGCGCGGCCATGTCGTAGCGATCAGCCAACCCGGTGGCACGGTACATCGTGAGCTACTGATGATTCTCGAGAAGTTTAAAATCGAGTCGAATGAAGTGAAGACCGCCAGCCTAGGAGATACCCGAACCGCTCTTGCGGGTCTCAAGGCAGGTAATGTTGACGGCGCAATGCTTATGACGCCGCTCGAACTCTATCTCGAGAAGGATGGTTTCAAGCCGCTGGTTTACCTCAAAGATATTCTGGAATATCCGCTGCTAGGAATCATTGTTCAGGCCGATTTACTGCGTGAAAAGCCCGACCAGGTGAAAAAGGTTCTCGCGGGCGCTCTACGCGGCATCGCGTTTACCAAGTCACGTCGTGAAGAAGTGGTTCCCTTGCTGAAAGAATTTATCGGCCTCGAAACTTTGGAGTTGGCGCAAAGAGCCTATGAGAAACTGAGAGACATCTGGCCGGATAACGGAATGCCGACCGAAAAAGGTTTGAAAAATGTCGCCAGCATGGCGGAAGTTCCAGTCGGTGTGCCGATGGAACGAATTGTGGATTGGACATTAGTAAAGGAAATATCAGCCGCGCGATCAAAGTGATGCGAGATGAAGACTAAAGGGAGGCGAGAATGAATCAGCGGACAGCTACTAAAAAGATCGACTTACCGCCGGAGCACTGGGATCGGCTATTTGCGCCGAGTGCATGCCTCGTCACCATTACGACCGTAGACAATGAAGGACGCATTAACGCGGCCTCCTTCGGAACCTGCGTGCGCGTTTGTCACGATCCTGTGTTTATCGCCTTTACGGTCGGCGCGCCGAAGGATACCTGCAACAACGTTCTCGCCACCCGCGAATTCGTCGTCAACGTGCCGCCGTTCGAAAGGGAGATTCTCGAAAAGGTGCGCGTCTGCGGTCTCGAGTTTCCCACCGGTGTGAACGAGTTGGAGAAAGCCGGGCTGACGGCAATTGCTTCAAAAGTCGTCAAACCGCCGCGCATCGCGGAGTACCGCAGCCACTTCGAGTGCGAGGTCGAATGGACGAAACAATGGCTGCATCGCGTGATGATCGTGGGCAGAGTCGTCGCGGCATCCGTGGATGAGGGTTGCGTCGATGGCAATGGCTATGTCGTCTGGGACAAACTCAAGCCGGCGCATTACTGTGGCCATGAATACAAAAATGGCTTTGTCGCGGCATATCAGAAAATGGATGTCGACATGATCTATAAGGAGCCGATTCCGCCGCGGAATTGATAAAAAGGTCTGACGCGACGTGCGCGAGGAAGCAACGGTGTCCTGTTGCAGTGGTGCAGAGAGAGGCAAAGAATCGTTGTCATCGCTTCTCCCTCGGAAAGTCCTGATGAGCTATGAGTCCTGAGTTTTGCTTCATCCGAACCTCAGTCCTCAGCACGCGCTACTCAGCACGGTCACTTGATCACCCGATCCGCCCGCGCCAGCACGTTGGGCGGAATAATAAGGCCAATCTGTTTGGCGGTTTTGAGGTTGATTACGAGCTCGAACTTTGTTGGCTGCTCGATGGGAAGGTCGGCAGGTTTTGCGCCTTTCAGAATTTTGCCAACTAACGCAGCAACAACCTGTACCCTTTCGGCGGCATTAAGTCCGTAAGACATAAGCCCCCCGACCTCCGCATCAATTCGCCTATTATATATAGCGGGAAGCCTGTTCTTTGCCGCAAGGCCAATGATTTGCTGTTGATAAGGATAAAAAGCTCCGGCTTCAATCTGCATGAGCGCATCGGCGCGCTGTTTTTTTGCTGCCGCTACGGCTTTCTCCAATTCAGCCTCTCCATCCACTTCAAATACTTGGAGATGCAAATCCAATAGCTGAGCAGCAACTCGAGCCTCTTCAATGCTCGTGCGCATCGCTATGCTCCGGTAAGCGAGAAGTGTCACGTAAGAAACCCTCGGGAGCATTTCCCTGAGTAACTCCAAGCGCTTGCCGCTCAACTCGGGCGCGAGATTTGATACGCCCGTGATGTTGCCGCCAGGATGGGCGAGACTCGCAACAAATCCTAAAGCTATGGGATCATTAACCCCGGACATTACGATCGGAATCGTTGAAGTCGCGTCCTTAGCCGCTTTGATATTAGTCGATCCACCAGCGACTATGACATCGACTTTGAGCCGCACCAGCTCGTTGGCGAAATAAACGCTTCGCTTGGCTTTTCCTCCCGAGGCCCGAACCTCAAAAGCGACATTTTTCCCTTCGACATAACCGAGATTGCGCAGTCCTTGTCGAAACGCCTCGGAGGGCGTTGACAAAAAACCGATCCGTGCAACCTTCGCCGATTGCTGTGCATCGACCCAAGAATAATGCGTCAAGAGCATGGCGCTCACGATCAGACCGACTACTGACCATTGACGACGATCAAATCTCATCTGACTACCCGATCCGCCCTCGCCAGCACATTCGGCGGGATTGGGAGGCCGATCTGCTTCGCTGTTTTCAGATTGATCACCAGCTCAAACTTGGTCGGCTGCTCGATAGGAAGGTCGGCCGGCTTGGCACCTTTGAGAATCTTGTCCACGTAAGTCGCCGCGTGTCGGTCCATCTCGCTGAGGCTCGTACCATAGCTGATAAGTCCGCCGTCGCGTTCGACGAGTGCCGGATTGAAATACATAGTCGGTATTCGGCTTTTTGCCGCAACCGCGGGGATCAGCCGTTGAATGTGCAGCGGGCCGTTGAGCACAGAAACCGCATCGGCATACCACTCGCGTAGGGCTTGGAATGCTGGCTCGATATCCTGTGCGGCGCGGATGTCTAAGTGCTGCGTCTGAACGGCAAGTGCGGAAGCGGCAAGCTGTGTTTCTTTCAATGCCAGAGCATTGCCGGGTATTTCAGAAATTCCGAGAATGGCCGCGCGTGAAAGCTTGGGCAGAATTTCTTTTAACAGTTCCAGTCGTTTCCCGCTTAACTCCCGAGCAAGGCCCGTTAATCCCGTTACGTTTCCACCCGGTCGAGCGAGACTCGTAACAAAACCTGCCCCGACCGGATCGCTATCGTTCGTCATGACAATGGGAATGCTAGCCGTTGCCGTCTTCGCAGGGCGAGTTACGGACGGAAATGCACTGACAATTACATCCACATTGAGCCGCACAAGCTCGGTTGCAAGCACCGGGAGGAGATCGAATTTTCCATCGGCGTAGCGGAACTCAATAACTATGTTTTTCCCCTCGGTATAGCCAAGTTCTCGTAGAGCCCGGCGAAATGCCTCGGTTCGCGGCATGGCCTCGGAGGCTGACGATGCGCTTATGTATCCTACTCGTTGTTTTCTCGGCTGCTGCGCCTCGGCGGAGAAGCAAAACACTATAAACAAAGCGGTTGGAAAAAGAACAAAAAGTGTTTTGTCACCGAATTGCCCAATCAAAAATACAAAATCTGAAATCCAAAATCGCATCACCGGATCACCCGATCTGCCCGACCTACCACATTCGGGGGAATCGTGAGGCCGATCTGCTTGGCGGTTTTGAGATTGATCACCAGTTCAAACTTGATCGGCTGTTCGACGGGTAGGTCAGCCGGCTTTGTCCCTTTTAGTATTTTGTCTACGTAGATAGCAGCGCGCTGAAATAGATCGGGAAAGCTCACGCCATAAGAAATAAGTCCCCCATTATTTACAAATTCTGGCGCGTTATAGATGACAGGAAGCCGATTGTCTATCGCGAGCGCTAGAAACTCTGCTCGGTGCGAATTGAGCATTGGACCTCCAACCACCAGGCCGGCGTCAGCATGGTCTCTAGTTGCTTGCTCGAATGCCGTCCGAATATCTTTCGGCTCCAATATGTCGTGATATTGGAAGCGTAACCCTAACGTTCGCGCACTAAGTTCAATCTCCGTTCGCTCAAGGATGTTTCCTGCATTGGTCGAAGTCCCGAAAAAAGCCAGGCTCAGAAGTTTTGGAACAACCTCCTTCAGAAGCTCTACCCGTTTGCCGTTTAGTTCAGGAGAAAGCGTTGACACTCCCGTTATATTCCCCCCGGGTTTCGAGAGGCTTTGGATAAATCCATTTCCAACAGGATCGCCGTCCTGCGCCATGACAATCGGAATGGTCGTTGTCGCTTGTTTTAACGATCGCGTAGCTGCTGTCGCTCCTGAGACGATGACATTTAGCTTGGAATTGACCAACTCAGCTGCAAGGGCAGGGAGCCGGTCTAACTTCCCGTCGGCATATCGTTGTTCAAAGAGAAAATTCTTCGCTTCTACATAACCAAGCTCGCGTAGCCGCAGCCTGAATGCCTCAAGCCGGTCGAAATTGCTGGCAGCAGAGGCACCAAACAAGATACCTATTCGAGCTGTCTTTACTGACTCGCCAAGTGCGGACGTGCAGAGCGGAAAGAGAGTAGTAAAAAGCGCAACAACGATGACGTTCGCTATCATCGGTATCCTTTTGCCCCTGCGATTATCATCGGATCACCCTATCCGCCCGCGCCAGCACATTGGGTGGAATTATGAGGCCGATCTGCTTGGCGGCCTTCAGGTTGACGACCAGCTCGAATTTGGTCGGTTGTTCGACAGGCAGATCGGCCGGCTTTGCTCCTTTCAAAATTTTATCCACGTAAATAGCCGAACGACGGAATAGTGACACGATATCCGCCGCATAGGACATCAGTCCACCACTGTCCACATATTCCTCATTAGGGTACATACCCGGGAGCTTGTGTATGGCTGCGAGCCGCACGATTCGATCCCGAAGGCGATCTAATGTAGGTACTTGTATTCCAACAAAAGCACCCGCGTGCTCTGTCTTCATCACGAAAAACGCGCTTTCGAGTTCATTGCCGGATCGCACTTCTACGGGACGAAGCTCCAAGTCCAACGCCGGCGCAGCCGTCGTAAGTTCTTTCATCTGGGGAGCGTGCCCGCCGGCTCCGGGGTCGGTAAGCACTGCGACTCGGGAAAGTTTCGCAACAATGTCCTTGAGCAACTCTAGGCGTTTACCTCCTAATTCTGGCGCAAGGTGAGTCAATCCCGTGATATTATTGCCTCCTGGACGCGCCAAGCTTGCCACGTAACCCAGTTCAACAGGATCACTGCCGTGCGCCATAACGATGGGGATCAGCTTAGTGGCATTTTTCGCCGCGCGAATTGCGGTAGATCCACCGGCAACAATCACATCAACATCCAACCCGACCAGTTCTCCCGCGAGTTTCGGGAGCTGGTTCAATTTCCCTTCGGCATAGCGCGGCTGGATCGTGACGGTCTGTCCGTCAACATACCCCAGTTCAGCGAGGCTTTGTCGGAATGCACCAATGCGGGCAGAATCAGAAGACGGGGAAAGTACCGAGAGATAACCAATAGTGGGAACTTTTCTTGGCTGTTGCGCCTGGCTAATCGCGCAAAACGCGAACGATATGGCGAACACGGAAAAAGCCAGCAGCCGTGAATTCTTCATTATGACTAGTTCAGGTCCTTTCGTGCCGTCACTTGATCACCCGATCCGCTCTCGCCAGCACATTGGGCGGAATCGTAAGGCCGATCTGCTTGGCGGTTTTCAGATTGATGACCAACTCGAATTTAGTCGGTTGCTCGACCGGCAAGTCAGCAGGTTTCGCGCCTCTAAGAATTTTGTCGATATAGACGGCGGCGCGCCTGTAGGTTTCAGCTGGGTCGGAACCGTAGGACATCAGACCACCGCTAAGGACGAATTCTGCCCTGGGGTAAATTGCCGCCAGTCGATTTTTTGTTGCGAGGTCCGCGATCAATTTCAAATTAAATTGAGCCAACGAGTCCTGTGCTACGGCAAGAGCGCCGCTACGCGTCTTGATGGCCTCTTTGAAAGCTCCCTCGTAATTGTCGGCGCTGCTCACTTCGATGGAATAAAGCTCCAGGCCCAATTCTTTTGCCGAGAGTTGACTCTGTTTCCACTGCTGTGCATTACCCGGATTCCGCGGATTCCACAGAACCGCAACGCGTGAGAGCTTGAGAATCGTTTCTTTCAGTAGCAGCAGCCGTTTGCCGGCCAGTACCTCCGAAATCTCCGTGAACCCCGTAATGTTTCCCCCGGGTCGCGCCAAGCTATCAACGATCCCAGCCGGAACCGGATCGGCTACGGCGGTAAAAACGATGGGGATAGTTTTGGTAGCGTTTTTGGCGGCTAAAGTCGCGGGCGTCCCAGGTGTTACAACGACATCCACGTTGAGACGGACCAATTCATCGGACAGCAGGGCGAATCGATCGGGTTTTCCTTCAGCGGATCGATATTCAATCGCTATGTTCCTACCCACAACATAGCCGCGTGCGCGCAACTCTCGTTCAAATGCCGCAGTGGCAAGACTCGCTCGGGGTCGGAAGCCGAGCCAGCCAATTTTGTAAACCTTGGCCGGCTGCTGCGCCTCGGCGGCTACGCTAAGCGCTAACACCACGGCGCCCAGGACAACGCCGATGAGTTTGAGCTTGCGTGCTTTCACTTGATCACCCGATCCGCTCTCGCCAGCACGTTCGGCGGAATGGTGAGACCGATCTGCTTGGCGGTTTTCAGGTTGATTACTAGTTCGAAGTTCGTGGGTTGCTCCACGGGCAGATCGGCGGGCTTAGCGCCTTTCAGAATTTTGTCGACGTAAGTGGCGGCGCGACGAAGCAGCTCGGCATAGTTCGGTCCATAGGATAGGACGCCGCCATCCTTCTCTGCATACTCTCTTGTGTCATAAATCACCGGCAACCGGTTTTGTGTCGCGAAGTCTGCGACTTGTCTTCCGTAAGCAAGGACCGTTGGGTTTGGCACCATAAGAGCGCCCGGCCGTTCCCGAATCGCGGACTCGAAAGCGCTCTCTAGCTCTTTGGGATTTCGAGCCTCCAGGGATTGAAGCGTGATCGCCAATGCCTGGGCTGCGCCCTGGACCTCTTTGAATCTGATTCTCGCGCCCGCATTAGCCGGATCCCAGATGTAGGCTACTCGTGTGACCTTCGGCAATATTTGTTTGACCAGTTCCAATCGTTTCCCATCTAAGTCAGGGGAGAAAGTCGTCAACCCCGTAATATTCCCACCTGGCCGCGCCAGGTTGGCGATGAGTCCGACGGCAACTGGATCTGCTACCTCTGCCATGACGATTGGGATCGTGCTGGTCGCGTCCTTGACGGCCTGGATTGCTGGTGTCGTTCCCGTAACGATCACGTCAACTTTGAGCTGGACTAACTCGGACGCGAGCACGGGCAACCGATCGCTTTTTCCCTCGGTGTAGCGATACTCAATGATGATGTTCTGGCCCTCAATATGGCCAAGTTCCCGCAGACCTTGCTGGAATGCCTCGATACGGTCTGAGTAGGAGGTAGGGGAGCCAGGAACTAGAAAACCTACTCGCGGAAGTTTCTTCGGCTGCTGCGCCTCGGCAAAATGGACAGTGGCGAAGATAAACGCTATTAGCACAAACAGAGTTTTCATGCGTGATGCCTTATCACTTGATTACTCTGTCCGCCCTCGCCAGCACGTTCGCCGGAATGGTCAGGCCGATCTGTTTGGCGGTTTTGAGGTTGATCTCCAGCTCAAACTTTGTGGCCCGCTCGACTGGCAGATCGGCGGGCTTTGCGCCTTTGAGAATCTTGTCGACAAATGTGGCGGCGCGCCGGAACAATTCGGTACCGTTCACGGTGTAGGTCATGAGGCCCCTGTCTTCAACAAATTCCGGTCTGTCGTATATGGGGGGAGCCGGCTTTTTACAGCGAGGTTTGCAACCTGTCTTCGATGAGAAGTGGTGATAGGGTTCGCCAGCACAAAGAGTGCGTCAGCACGGCCCTTGGTTGCGGCTCGGAATCCACCTTCAATTTCCTTGGAATCTTGTACGTCTACAAATTGAATCCGTATCCCGATTGGCCTTGCCGCAACTTCTATCT
>Ga0207706_10002481_pt1 | contig 17982 bp, 9 predicted proteins | sample KBSC53metaG_FD_184318 | JGI IMG/M metagenome (GOLD analysis project Ga0207706, IMG submission 184318) | Corn rhizosphere microbial communities from Kellogg Biological Station, Michigan, USA - KBS C5-3 metaG (SPAdes) (version 2) | ecosystem: Host-associated > Plants > Roots > Rhizosphere > Soil ... | reverse complement strand
GAGCCGGATCGCTGATATAAGAAGTGAACCCTGCAGAGTTTGATCTTTCAAATGAACATTTATTATTGGGTGCAGCGTATAGTTTTTTTATCTCTGTTTCTTTCGGCGGCCATGCGCTATAACTTTTCCAAACATTACTACCGGTTTGGAAGCAGTAAGCGTTGTCAAATTTTTCTTCACCAATGCCTTTTAACCAGTAATCAAACCATTTTTTCTGCAGGTCGCGAAAATATTCACCTGTCTTTACTTCGAATGAAATTTTTCCAAGACTATCTCCTTTTCCGCTAAACCAACCACCATGATTCCAGGGACCAAGAATAATGTAATTGCGATCAAAGGAATCCTTTGTCTCCAAATGGCGATACATCAATTGTGGGCCGTTCATGTCTTCCTGGTCAAAATATCCACCCACATGAAGCATGGCAGTTTGCGGATAAGGCACATATCCCATGGCTGATCTTTTCTTCCAGAAACTATCATAGTTTGGATGTTCTGTAAAATCATTCCATGTAGGCAACTGCTTGTGAAAGTATTTTTCATTTACATTTTGCAGTGAACCTAACTTCAGGTACCAGTCATAAAGATCAAATTGGGGGAAAGGGAAACTGCTGGTTTCTTTTTCATGTTCGAACAGATAAGAATATTCAAATCCATAACTCAAGCGGAACGCCCCATTGTGATGAAAGTCATCACCCAAAAACATATCGGCAGGAGTTGCTTGTTCAGATGCTGCCTTCAATGCAGGATGCGGATCAACCGACGCCACCATGGCAAGCCATCCATCGTATGACACGCCTCTTATGCCTGCTTTCCCATTATTGTTCGCAACATTTTTTACCAGCCAGTCAACAGTATCGTACGTATCTGTACTTTCATCGATGGCAGATGGATCGGTTTTGTGATACATCGGCTTGTTCATCTCCATTGTACCCTCGCTTTTAAACTTGCCGCGGATATCCTGGAAAACAAAGATGTATCCATCTTTTGCCATTTCTGCATAGCCCGGGTAGGGAGAGAGATCAAGGGTGTCACCCGCATTCAGAGCGCCATAAGGTGTCCGTTCGATCATGAAAGGAAATTTTCCCTGCAAACTGACGGGTGAGTAGATCACAGAGAACAATCGTACTCCATCCCTCATGCGGATCATGGCCGTATCTTTTTTGTACAGATAAGGTTGCGCATCACTTAAAAGCCCCGCAAACAGAAAAAGAAGGGAAAATATTTTTTTCATAACAGTTGTTTTCGCTCTGTTCGTTCTAAAACAGGTGCTAGGCTAAAGGAAAGAAGTTTTAAAGGAAACGGAGAGGATGGCTAAATATAATGATACTATTCAAGCTTTTTTAATTCACCTTTTTGTCCTGAGTTAATAAACCAGGCTTTTGTAACTTTTCCTGATTGATCCACTTCAAATTCTATTTGCCTGTCGGTGCCATCGGCATAAAAGAATTTTGTTTCTGATTCAGGTTTTAATTCTATATCCGGCGTGCCATCACGATGCCTAAAAAGTTTTCCGTCTTTTTTAATGAATACGAGCGTCATGAACGCGGAATACTTACCGACATAACGGTCAATTATCGCCGGATCTATTTTTACTTCTTTATGCTCATAGGGCATCAATAAAGGTTCACCCGCCAAAATGGATTCGATCCCGGCCACCAAAACGCCGGGACTGGTGCCATTGTTGGAAAGAAGAATGATCGTTTCATTGCTGTCAACCATCCTGGTGATATCGGTTGCATAACCCGGCCATCCTCCTGTATGTGAAATGATCTTCCCATTGTCTGATTTTTGAACAAAAACCCCGAAACCATAAAAGCTGGTTGAATCCCGGGGAGACATTTGTATTAATGGAGAAAGCATCTCATCCAGGGACACTTTGCTTACCAGTTTATTTCCGTACAATGCCTGGTCCCACTTAAACAGATCTCCTGTGGTTGTATTCACGCAACCATCTCCAACGATCCCATCCAGGTAATAAACATAGTCATATGTCGGTGAACTGTCTGGTAGGATATATTTCTTCAAACTATCGGAATAAACAAAACCCAATGCATAGTTAGCGGGAATTTTTCCAGTGCTTCGGCGGGTGTTGTAAACAAATGTGTGGGTCATTCCAAGCGGTTGAAAAATATTTTTCGCCATAAATTCATTATAACTCATTCCCGAAACTTTTTCAATGATCGAAGCAAGCAAGGCATACCCCGTGTTACTGTATTTCCATGCGGTGCCAGCTTTGAAGAACAAAGTATCATGCAATCTTTCCAGCATGTCAATGATATCTTTATTGAAAGCTATCTTTTTATGATCCCAGTTCTTTTCAAACTGGTCCTCATACGAGGGAAGTCCTGAAGTATGTGTCAGTAGATTTCTTACGGTGATATGATCATAGGGGAGGTTGGGGAAGAATTTTTTAATATTATCAAAATAACTGAGCAGACCTCTTTCCTTACAGATTATAATTCCCATTGCTGTAAATTGTTTGGAAACGGACGCCAGCTCGAAAACAGAACTATCATTTAATGGTCGTTTGCTATCATAATCTGCATAACCAAGAGATTGCTGGTAGACGATCTCTCCCTTTTTAATAACCATGGCATTGCCATTAAAGCGGAAATAATCATGTTGGCCCGTCATGAGCTGTTTCAGTTTTTGCGGAATTTCATTTTGCGCCATCGCTGCAAATGGAAATAATATTAAAATGATTAGCTTTCTCATACTGATCTTTTTTCGATGATGAAAAAAATTATCAATAAATCCTCAATTCTAACTTCTATCTTCTGTATCCTTATTGCAGAATTTAGAATCCTTCAAACAACCAATGCTCTGGTTTTGGCAAAGGTTTGCGTGGCAGCTTTTCATCGCGCATTGCTGTATGGTAGACAAATGAGGCGATCACTGCTGCTGCCTGTTTGAGATCATTAATGGCTAAATGATCATACACATCCATATTGGTGTGATGCGTGCGGGTGAGATATTCCAAAGGATCCTGGATGAATTCAAACCCCGGCATACCAGTGACGTCAAACGTATAATGATCGGTGAAACCGGTATTGCCGCTTTTCACCGCCGTCGCCCCGAGATCAGCAAAAGGTTCCAACCATTTTTCAAATATGGGTCGCAGGGCCTCATTTTCCTGCAGGAAAATACCTCTTACTTTTCCGGAGCCATTATCCAGGTTGTAATAGGCCGAAACTTTTGACTGATCCGGTTTTAATTCTTTGGTTGCGGGGTTGCCAAAATGATTTCTGACATAATTATATGAACCGAACAGGCCCTGCTCTTCCCCTCCCCATAAGACAATTCTAATTGTACGGCGCGGTTTTACATCAAGAGCTTTCAACAGCCGCACAACTTCCATCATCACAGTGCAGCCGGCTGCATTATCGGTGGCGCCGGTGCCACCGTACCAGGAATCAAGATGTCCGCCAATGATCACCAGTTCATTTTTCAATACAGGATCAGTTCCGGGTATTTCCGCTACCACATTCGATGCCTTCAGATCATTTGTATAGAATTTTGTTTTTATGTCCATATCAAGTTTTACGGGAATATTCGATTCCAGCAAACGCTGTACCCGCAGGAAATCTTCAGTAGATAGAATTATTTTAGGAACAACAGGATGACCATCTTTTTTATAAGAGTCAATGACATCTGCATGAACCGTCCCATCTCGTCCTCCGTAATCTTTTGCGACAATTGCTGCAACTCCTTTTTTCTGAAGTAGTGAGTAAAATCTTTCTTTTGCTTTTTCCACTTCCAAATACTGCTGCATTTCATCATAGGTACCCCAAAATTGTTCTTTCAGATTCACGAGATCGCTGTCGGCAAATCGTTTGGCGAAGGGTTGAAAAGCAGAACGAAGGGAAGTATCGTTGTCGGTTATCATTACGATCTTCCCTTTCAATATTGTTCCCATTTTTTCTACCGAGGCGGAATCCTGGGTGAGGGCAATCACAGGAGCTGACAATAATCCATTTGTTCCCGCAGACCATGCGAAAGGATAAGCGATGAATGATTGATAATAAGGTGCGGAAAGAGCTACATAACATTTTTGTATTTCCCATCCTTTGCCAAATTCACCCCAGGGTTCAGCGGCTGCATTAGCCAATCCCCATTTCTTAAATTCTGAAACACACCAACTGGTGGCACGCCTGTAACCCGGTGAATTCGTTAATCGTGCTCCGGAAACATCTGTAAGATAGTGAGCGATCATCGCCACTTGTGAGCGACTCATTTCTTCATCCCTGATCTTTTTTATCATTTCCATATCTACTTTTTCTTCCTGGGCATGTAAGGCGACAGGTAGTAGAAAGAGACTAAGTACAACCAATGTGAACGGCCATTTCATAAAAGAATGATTTTTTGTGAAAAAATATAATGAACAAACGCTAAATGAACTTTCAGAAAAATGAAGGCCTGCTTATTAACGGATGTGGAGTTTTACAACAGGTGGTCGAAGATCGTATTACTTTATTTTGAAACTCCCGGTCCATATAAAGCCTGGCCAGCCCTTGCTCCAGTATGTTTTTCATTTTCCGAAGTCACCACACCGTTTACAATTACGTATTGAAAACCCCTGGAATAGGCATGCGGGCGATCATAAGTAGAAACATCCTGTACTTTGCCTTCATCGAATATAACAATATCGGCGGCAAAACCTTCACGCAACAGGCCGCGATCATGCAGTTGGAATTTTTGCGCGGGTAATGAGGTCATCCTCCTGATCGCCTCTTCCAGCGATATGACATGCTGGTCCCTCACATATTCAGCCAGCACTCTTGCATTCGTCCCGTAACCTCGCGGATGAGGAACACCTGCGCCCAGCACCCTTATGCTGGCATCACTCGCAAACATGTTGAAGGGATACTGCATGATGCGTTTAATATCCTCTTCGCTCATACCATGAAACACCGCGCTGGCTCCTCCGTGTTTCATGATATCAACAATTGTTTCAGCCTCTTTTTCTTTCTTGTGCTTGTTGCCCTTCATCAGGTTGATCTGCTCAATGCTTTTACCATTGAAGGTTGTATCAAACTGGTAATTGGCAACAACAGCATAACTAAAATGCTTCAGCTTTCTTTTCTTTAATCGTTCCAGCATAGAATGGATCACATACTTTCTTGTGGCAGGGTTATCCAAACGTGCATTTATCGAATCCTGTCCATCAGCTAAGATCTCATCAGGGATTAATGTACTGATGGAAGTGCTGCTTGCGGTATAAGGATACTGGTCAATGGTCACTTCGATCCCTTCTTTTCTCGCAGCTTCTATCATCGGTACCGTTTCCTTGCTTCTTCCCCAATTTTGCTGGCCACTCAATTTAAAATGGGATATTTCCACCGGGATCTTTGCTTCGCGCCCAATGGTCAACGCCTCATTAATGGCATAAGTAACACTGTCACCTTCATCCCGCATATGGGTGGTGTAAACACCATTGTATTTTGAGGCCACTTTTGCCAGTTCAACTATTTCGGGTGTTTTTGTATAAGTGCCGGGTATGTAGATCAATCCTGTTGAAAGACCAACGGCCCCATCACGCATTGCCTTGTCAACAATATTTTTCATCTGTTCCATTTCATTGGAACTTGCGTCCCGGTTAGCCCGACCCATTACTTGCTTACGAACATCATTGTGCCCGATTAGTGTAGCCACGTTAATGGAAAGTTTTAATGAATCGATAAAATGCAGGTATTTTCCAATATCAGTATTTGATGAGCCGCAGTTCCCGGTAATACAGGTAGTAACTCCATCCATGATAAAATTAGTGGCGTTAGGGTCTTTTGTTTCATCTCCTTCCAAATGGGTGTGTACATCAATAAAACCGGGAGCGACAATCAAACCCGTTGCATCGATCGTTTTCTCACCAGTATAATTTAATTGCCTCCCTACGGCAGCTATCTTTCCATCTTTCACTGCTATGTCACCGTAATACCAACTGTTACCACCGCCATCAATGATCTTCCCATTGCGAATAAGTAGGTCACACCTGGTAGCAACCGGGTTTTTTTGCTGAGCGAAGAGAGTGAAAGGAAGAAGAGCGAAAAGCAGGATTGATTTCATCGGCACAATTTACACAATGAGCTTGTGCAGACTTCATAATAAGAGCAAAATCTTACGGGCTTGCAATGAACGCCAGAATAGTTTGTGCCGGTTTTCGAATTAATACTATATTCATAAGCCATTCCTATTAAAAATTTTTCCGTCTCCCAACTCTTGCGATCCTTAAAACCAAAACATGGCGTATGCCCAAAGTAATTATTCTCGGCGGCGGGGTAGCGGGAATGAGTGCAGCACATGAGTTAATTGAAAGGGGGTTTGATGTACAGGTCTTCGAAAGGAAGATCAGGCTCCCGGGTGGAAAGGCGAGAAGCGTCCCTGTTCCTGATAAGGACGCCGGAGTTAATTACAATCCCCTTCCTGGTGAGCACGGCTTCAGATTTTTCCCGGGATTTTACAAACATGTCATTGATACCATGCGGCGAATTCCTTTTCCCGGAAACAGGAATGGTGTCTTCGACAATCTCGTGCCCGCGCCACATGTAATGCTTGCAAGAAAAGGATACGAACCGATCGTTTTGCCAGATCGCTTCCCAAGATCAATTGACGATTTGAAGCTAATGCTCAATGCGCTTCATGCCAATACAGGGCTTACTCAGGATGACAAAGAATTTTTTGCAGGAAAGATCTGGCAATTGATGACTAGTTGTTATGAACGCCGGGAAAATGATTATGAGCGCCTTGGCTGGTGGGAGTTTACCGGTGCGGATGGAAGAAGCCAGGCCTATGCAGATCTCCTTGCAAGAGGACTTACGCGAACACTAGTCGCTGCCCGTGCAAAAACGGCAAGTACAAAAACTGGTGGAGATATTTTTCTTCAACTGATCTTCAATATGGCGAATCCTTCGGTGGCGACTGACAGGATATTAAATGGTCCCACCAATGACCGGTGGCTTCATCCGTGGCATGAGTATTTGGTCAGCAAAAGAGTTGACTACAGGTTCTTATCCGATGTTGTAAAAATTGATTGCGATCCGAAGAGTAAAAAGATCACGGGTGTTTGGGTACAAAAACTTAAAGAATCGAAGGGTCCCTTCGTTGAAGCCTTGCACCGATCGGAATTATCTCCACCGGAAAAATTCACTGCTGATTATTATATCCTGGCCGTGCCGGTTGAAGTAGCCGCCCCGCTTTTGATCGGCGATGTTTTGAACGGGAGAACAATTCAGCAGTTTACCATTGACACCATTGAAAACGCAATTAAGAAAAATACACTTGCCGATCCGGAAATTTCGATTCTCGATGTAACGAATGACGCAATTGGCAAAGCAGCCATTATGCAGGCAGATCCCAGCCTTTCGGGGATTGTGGAGTTATCGAATGATGTTTCATGGATGACCGGCGTACAATTTTACCTGAATGAAGTTGTAACACTCAACCAGGGTCACATCATTTTCTCTGACAGCCCGTGGGCGGTTACAGCAATTTCCCAATTACAATTTTGGAAAGACTTCGACATTAAAAAATATGCTGATGGAAAAGTAAAAACTGTTTTGTCGTGTGATGTTTCTGAATGGGATACTGTTGGAATTTTATATAACAAAACAGCGAAGCAATGTTCACCTGAAGAAATTAAAGACGAGGTCTGGGCGCAAATGCAACGGGCCCTTATTGAGAATGGAAAAAATTTGCTTGGAGAAAAACAGGAGTTGATCCATACATGGTTCATTGACCGCGACATAAAATTTGAAGGCGATTATGCAAGCAAAAACATGGAACCGCTTCTTGTAAACAAGGTGGACACCTGGCGCCTGCGGCCAGACTCCTACAGCCACATCTCTAATTTATTTTTCGCGGCAGACTATGTACGCACATTCACTGATCTTGCAACCATGGAAGGCGCCAATGAAGCAGCGCGGAGAGCAGTAAATAATATTATTGAGGCTTCGGGAATGGAAAAACCCCTTTGTAAGATCTGGAATCTTCATGAGCCATGGATCTTTCATCACCTGCGGCGTCGTGATTTTTTACGCTATCAAAAGGGGTTGGCATGGAATAAAAAAATCCCCTGGTGGGTGAGACTTATTTTAAGCATCATGAATTTTTTCAGGCGGTTATTTAATAAATAAAAAAGTACAGTTATGCCGGGTCATCTTTTTAATACCGAGAAGTATTCCGATTTTGTATTGATCACTTTTTGTGCAGGATGTTATTTATGGGCCATTGTATATATTATCGTGCTGCGTGACGTAATAAAGAAAAAAAACGCCGATGTTCCCATTATGGCAGTAGCCGGAAATTTTGCCTGGGAATTTTATTGGGGACTGGGCATTTTTATGAAAACAGACATGGGTTCTGTGTTGCAATGGGCATATTTTATCTGGTTCTTTCTTGATTGCTTTATTGTTTATTCTACTTTCAAATACGGATGGAAACAAGACGTTGTCCCTTCTGAAAAAAAGGACCACATTTTTGTTACGGCATTGTGTATATTATTATGGGGTGCCATTTTGTATTTCTTCATTCCCCAATATGATGATCATATCGGCGCATACACTGGTTGGATAGTAAATGTAAACATGAGCATGGCTTTTGTTCTTCAAAAAGTAAAACAACCTGAATTCGGCACAAATCGCTGGGTCGCTGTGTTAAAGTTTCTTGGTACAGGTCTTTGTACAACGGTTGTGTTTATTAATCTTTATCAAAACACAACATTGGTAGCACTGTGTTTTATATTTGCTGTTCTTGATATTATTTATATCTATATGGTCTTTACAGGACCAAAATACAATGCGACGGTTAAGGCAGTTCCGTCATAAAAAATTTGATGATAGCGGAAAATGTCATACATGAAGGGCCCGAATTCCTGGTGTACAAAGAGATGAGGAGAGATGTTCCCGCTCCTGTAGCCATCAAACAAATCAAAAATAAAGAAGCTCCTGCTGAATTATTACTGCAATTGAAGAACGAGCTGGAGCATACTCATGATTCAACCATACCCGGTGTAAGAAAAGCGATCAGGCTGGAAAATATTAACGGCAAACCATCACTGGTGATGGAGTATGTGGATGGTTTGACATTGAGGGAAGCTTTCTTTATAAAAGAACGTCCTCTCGCTGACTTTCTTAAAGTGGCGGCTAAAATTGCTGATGCAGTAAGCGAAATTCATCATCACCAGGTCATTCATAAAGATCTCAACAGCAAAAACATCCTGGTCAGCCAGGACCTGTCAACCGTAACCATTATCGATTTTGGAATTGCTACACGTTTCAGCCTGAAGTCAGAATATGCCATCAACCCCGATGGACTTGAAGGTTCTCTTGCCTACATTTCCCCTGAACAAACAGGTCGTATGAACCGGCCTGTCGATTCAAGAAGTGATCTCTATTCGTTGGGCGTAATTTTTTATGAGCTGGTAACAGGACGTTTACCATTTGAGGCTTCTGATCCCGCTGAGTATGTTTATTGTCACATAGCCCGCAAACCCATTCCACCTCTCCAGGTAAATAGTTCAATTCCGGAAATGGTTTCTGCAGTGATCATGAAACTGCTTGAGAAGAATGCGGAGAACCGTTACCAGTCCGCCAGGGGAGTAAATTATGATCTTGAATTAATGTTATTGCAATTGCATGAAAAGGGGGCGATTGGATCATTTCAACTCGCGCAGCATGACTTTACCGGTCGCTTTCATATTTCATCGCGTTTATATGGACGTGAAAACGAAATATTGTTTTTGACAAATGCATTTCACAGATCACTGAAAGGAGAATTGCAGGCTGTCATTGTATGTGGCTTCTCAGGGATTGGGAAATCTTCATTGATACATGAAATGTATCAGCCTGTGACCAAAGCCCATGGCTATTTTCTGGAAGGAAAATTCGGACAATTTCAACGCAACATACCCTACCAGGCATTTATCCAGGCATTCAGCAGTTATATAAAACATTTTCTTACCCGTGATAATTCATTGCTTGCCGAATGGAAACGCAACCTGAAAGAGGCACTGGGAGAAAATTTATCTCTGCTATTCTCGCTTATCCCTGATCTTGACCTGTTATTTGATGAATCGGAAATGCAGGGTTTCGAACACACGATCGAATCGCAAAGCCGTTTTAATTATTCGATCATTCAGTTCATCAAACTGATAGCCGGCAAAGAAACCCCGGTAGTTCTTTTTTTGGATGATGTTCAATGGTCAGACCTGGCGTCGCTTGATCTTTTGAAAGATATTCTAACGGATACATCCATCCAATATTTGACCATCATCATTTCTTACCGTGACAATGAAGTACTGGGTGATCATCCTTTAAGCGTAACATTAAATGAAGTAAGAGAATACAATACACAGGTACGACAAGCGAGATTAAAAGGTTTGACTGTTGGAGATATTGCACAATTATTGGGAGACACTTTCAATCAGCCGCCCGCAGAGTTGGGCGGTCTTGCTGACATCATTTTTACAAAAACAGAGGGGAACCCGTTTTTTATCAATGAATTTCTGAAGACATTGTATGCTCATGACATTATCAGGTGGAACGCGCCGGGTCACAAATGGGAGTGGGTGGAAGAGCGGATCAGCGAGATGAGCGTTACAGACAATGTAGTTCATTTCCTTAGTCAGAAGATCAAGGGCTTCCCTGCAGATGCATTGAAGGTGCTGCAATGTGCGTCCTGTATAGGACAAAAATTTTCTATTCGCAGTCTGGCGGGGATAATGAGCATACCTGTAGAGCCCGTTGTACGTACACTCTACGTTGCTATTAAGGAAGGTTATATTATTCCTTCTATTGCCAGTAAGATCACGGGTGGTCAAAACGGAACAGAAGCTCTTCCGTTTTCTGATGCAAGCTTTGCTCATGACCGTTTCTTACAAGCAGTACATTCAATGCTCGGTGAAGAAGAACGCAAACGAATTCATTATTCCATTGGAACATGGATGCTGGAAAATGAAAAGGCTGATGCTGATATATTTGAGGTGGTCAATCATCTTAATGAAAGCCGGTCATTCGTTATTTCGGCTGATGATAAGAACCGGTTGTGTCAATTGAATTATGAAGCAGGACAAAAAGCGAAGAATTCAAGTGCTTATGAAGAAGCACTTCACTATTTCCAGACGGCCGTTTCCTTATTGGCAAACGATATATGGGAAAGAAATTTTTCTTTTGCTTTTCAATTGTCACTAGCCCGCGCCGAGGCGGAATATCTCAATCTGCGTGTCAATGAAGCTGACCAGTTGTTTGATGGCCTGATGACGAGGGCACGTAGTAGACTGGAAAAAGGCTATGTGTATGAGAGAAAATTATCACTTGCAGTGGCATTGGGAAAATACCAGGAGGCACTTAAATTGGCATACGCGGCGCTCCAGTTATTTAATATCCGGTTGCCGCGCAGCAAGGCCGGAAAATATTTTTCTATCCTTAAAAATGTAGTGTTGATGAAATGGCGTTTTAGAAACGTCAAGCCCGAAGACTTGTTGAAACTACCTGAAATAAAAAATGAAAAAGAGAACCTGGTTACCCGTATTTTCAGCTTAGCCATTTCACCGGTTTATTTTTCCAACGATTTTGCGGCTTACTTTGCGACTTTTCTTTCTCTTGTTAATTACACGATCGTCAGGGGAAATTCAATTTCTTCACCGCATATTTTTGTGACCTATGGAATCATTGAAAATGCATTTTTTCAGAATTATCGCCGTGCCTATGCTGTTGGGCAGGTTTGTCTTGAATTGAACAGGAGAAATTTTTCGCCCAAGGTTCGGGGCCAGCTCACATCAAATCTTGCGGGTGGTATCTATCATTGGGTGCTTCCTCTTCGGGAGACTTTCGCAGAATTCTATACAGGTTATAAGCATTCACTGGAAGCAGGAGATTACAACTATTTGGCGATAAACATCAACCAGCACATTGCCACACAGATCAGGTCAGGCCGCAACCTGAAAATGATACTTGATGAATTTGAGGGCTACCGGACGTGGATCGAAAAAACGAATGACCCAAAAATGGTATGGGAGTTCAATCTCTACATGTTTTGCATGAGAGAGCTGAGGGAGAAAAATGAAAAGACAGAAACCAAATCGTTTGAAGAATCTTTTGTAAGAGAAAACCAGGCGGTAAAATTTAATCTCGGATATTTCTACACGGCAAGGAGCAGGTATTATTTTATCATGAATGAGCATGAAAAACTCAGGGAAGTGGCCAGGAAATGTATCAAACTCTTATTATTTTTCAATGCTTCACCCAGTCATGCCGACGCTGTTTTCTATTATTCTTTGTCAGTAGTGATGAGCTATCACCATTTTCCTGTTTACAAAAAACAAATTTTAAAACGAAGGTTAAGAAAAAACATAAGGCAATTTGAAAAATGGGAGACCATCTGTCCTCAAAACTTTTCTTCGCAATTGTTGCTGATCCGTTCGGGCTATGCAAAAATCAATAACGATATTACGGCGGCTATTGAGTATTGCCAAAAGGCGGCAACTGCTGCAAAAGAAAACCAGTTCACGCAACTGGAGGCCATCGCTAATGAATTGATGGCAAATATCTGCCAGGAAAATAACTTACAAAGAGAATCAGATCAATACCTCAAAAGAGCACTTCTTTTGTACACAAGATGGGGCGCAACGGTAAAAGTTGATCAATTAAAAAATAATTACCCGGCTTTAAAAAATATTGACACCAGGGAAGCCATCACCACCACTTTTACCGGGGAATTAAAAAAAGAAACTGTTCGCCTTAGCAGTGAGAACATTGATCTTTCCAGTGTAATGAAGGCATCTACAACAATAGCCGGCGAAGTAAGGTTCGATAGGCTGATCAATAAGATGATGGAGATCGTCATTGAAAATGCCGGTGCTGAACGCGGCTGCCTCATATTGGAGAAAGAAGGATTGATGATGGTCAAAATACCAAAGATCGAAGACAATAAAAGGGTCGATCTTTTTATCGGCATTCCGGAAGAATCAAATGATTTTTTCCCGCTTTCATTGGTAACCTATGTGTACCGCACAAAAGAAGAAGTAGTGATAGATGAAGCAGTGAATGATTTCCGGTTTTCAAAAGATACCTACTTACAAAAAAAGAAACCGTTGTCTGTCCTATGCATCCCCATCCTTCATCAAAATAAATTTGTCGGGATACTTTATCTTGAAAATAACCTGGCAACAGGTGTATTTACACATGAACGGTTGACATTGCTGAGATTACTGTCCGGGCAAATTGCGGTGTCGATCAACAATTCGATACTTTATGAGAACCTGGAACAAAAGGTTGCAGACCGGACTGAGGAAATAGTGCGCCAAAAAGATGTTATCGAATACGAAAGACAACAATCAGAAAAATTATTGCTGAATATTTTGCCAGAGGAAACCGCGATAGAATTAAAACGCACCGGTACGGCTCAACCCAAACGTTTTGAGGATGTGACGGTGCTCTTCACGGATTTCGTTGATTTTTCAAAGTTCAGTGAGCAGCTAACTCCCGACGCGCTGCTCGAAGCTCTTGGTTTTTATTTCGGAGCTTTCGACGACATCATACCCCGGTACAACCTGGAAAGAATCAAAACCATTGGTGATAGCTATATGTGTGCGGGTGGTTTGCCATCGCACGATGAAGAAAATACCGAAAAGACCGTGGCCGCAGCTATTGAAATGCGTGATTTTATTATAACAGCTAAACGGGAGCGGACAACTTCCGGAAAACCTTGTTTTGATTGCCGCATTGGTATACATACCGGGTCCGTCATTGCCGGAATTGTTGGAACAAAAAAGTTCGCTTACGATATATGGGGCGATACTGTAAATACAGCGTCAAGAATGCAGGAGAAGGGCGAGGCTAACCGGATCAATATCTCTGGGTCAACTTATGAAAAAATAAAACTACAATATAACTGTCATCACAGGGGTAAAATAGAAGCCAAGAACAAAGGGTTCATTGATATGTATTTTGTAGATGGTAAAAAAGATGATCGTTTTTACAAATAACTCAGCCACCATTTTTCCCTGTGTTTTTGTTTATAATCACTGAACCATTTGCAAATGGGGTATAAGGATAGAACGATACAGATCCAAATAATATACACGGTGAAAAGTGAATAACCTTCACCGGCAGCAATGAATTTTGCCGGCATTACCTGGGGATTCATTTTCAAGCCTTCCGCATAGGAATGTCCTCTCGCTAAAAAACAAATGGCAGAAATAAAATGGATCAAAAAGAAATGGAGCACATAATAAAGAAAGGGTACGCGGCCATACACTGTGATGAATCTTGTAAGCCAGTTTTTTTTATGCCCAACAAGAGCAAGAAATAGTATTCCAATGCCGACAGTAGCACACATGTACAATAAAGATGGCGGATATTTATGAACATTCATAAATGAAAGAAAAGTAACTCCGGCATTTCTCTGGGTTGACCATGGATCCGGATCGCCGTATTTATTGATGTATCTCAAAACAATAAAGAATGCGATCACGCCAAGCCCAAGCCAAAGAAGAACTTTCTTTCTTTGACTTCCCTCATATTGTACAAATAATTTTCCAAAACAATAACCCAGCATCATTAAACCTGCCCATGAAAGAAAGGGATAAAGAATAAGCAGGCTATGGTTATCCCATAATGGATAGAAGCCCTGGTGATGGAGCAGGTCATACCACCAGCCGGGACTTGATTTCAAATTTGCTTCAAGAAAATCAAGCGCGTTGTGACCAAGAACAATTATCAGCCCGGTAATGAGGATCGCATTGAAGGGCAGCCAGATCATCAGGCCAAGGATGATCATACTGATGCCGATCGACCAGATCGTTTGCAAGCCGATAATTGTATAATGACCATCAAAGCTGAAAGCGAAACCAATGACGAATATTTCAATGACCAGGAGCCACAATCCTCTTTTGATAAGAAATGTACTTAGCTGCTTTTTGCTTTTCCGGAGACTTTGAAAGAATGCGCCTGCACCCGCCAAAAAAACGAATATTGGTGCGCAGAGATGCGTGATCCATCTTGTGAAATATAAAATGGGAGTCGTAGTTGCCAGGTTCAATGGATCGTCTGTCAGGGCAGCTTTATGAAAGAAATCCCTGGTATGATCCAAAGCCATGATGATCATCACCAATCCTCTAAGCAGATCTATGGAATCGATCCTGTAAGAAGTTTTAAGAGGGGGAATAATTTTTAAAGGAGGCGCAGCAGCTAATACTTCCGGCATAATGGTTTGGTTTATCTTAAAGCTATAAAAATTAAAATACCAGCCAACAGAATTTTTTTAAACGGTTATCCCACGGATTGTCATTGGATCATTGGGGAGTGGCTGAAAAAAATTAATTTTAGTAAAACCGTTTTTTGAGGCAGGAACCAAATACTGAATCAATGCTCAATAAAAGTAAGCACCCCGGTCAAATTGCAAGAAGAAAATTTTTACAGGATACAGGTCTTTTTGCTTTAGGCACATCCTTGCTTCCATCGCGATTTTTTTCAGATGATGTACGCGTGACATCTGAGCCGGCGAAAATAGGATTGCAATTGTATACGGTGAGAGATCAGATCAAAAACAATATTGCGGACACCTTGCAAAGGATTGCCGCGATTGGCTTTGAAGCTGTCGAAACGGCATTCTGGCCTGAGAACATTTCGGTGAAACAAGCGGGGAAGTATTTAAAAGACGCGGGGCTTAAAGTATCATCAGCGCATGTCGAACTACCTATTGGCGATAAGAAAGGAGTGATGCTGGAGATCGCGGAAACTTTCAATTGCAAAAAAATGATCTGGCATGGATGGCCGGAAGATAAGCGATACAGTTCGCTGGACGGAACAAAGGAACTGGCGAATATTTACAATGAAGCCAATCATTTTGCCAAGTCGAATGGGTTGCAGTTCGGTCTTCATAATCATTGGTGGGAATACCGCAATAAAGTGGATGGGAAATTTGTCTATGAAGTTTTGCTGGAATCAGTTGAACCCGACATATTTTTTGAGATCGATACGTATTGGGTAAAGGTAGCAGGGCATGACCCCGCCGATATAGTCGCAAAATTCGGGAAACGTGCGCCATTACTTCATATCAAAGACGGTCCGGCACGATGGACTGATTCGCTTCCTTCAGATAAGCCGGAACCGATGACTGCAGTAGGCAAAGGCACTCAAAATTTTCCTTCTATTGTAAAAGCCGCAAATGGAAATACAGAATGGATGGTCGTTGAGATGGATGTTGTCGCTACCGATATATTTACTGCTATCCGTGACAGCTATGAGTATCTTACAAAAAATAAACTGGGAAAGGGATAGTTAAATTCTAAGGGATTGTGGCTTAAAATCCGATGGGTTTATTCAACACATAGGCACAGTAGGAACATAGGAACACATAGAATACAGTTCGACGTAAATTCTATCTTCCCGCTACTGTTAATGTAGTCCCACCATTCCTTTTACTGATTCAAATAATTTTTTTGAGTCATAGCCAATTCCATTTCTAAAAACGATCTCAGTGTTTCTTACTGCGTGAATGTCTTTTTGAATATCACCGTCGATCAAGACAAGGTCAGCTCTTTTGCCTTCTTCAATACTGCCGATGTCTTTATCACGGCCAAGGTATTCAGCGGCATTGAGGCTACAGATCTTTACAGCCATGGGTAATGAAAATCCTGCTTCCACTAATAACTCCAGCACATGCCTGTCCGCATACCCGGGAATCGTGCGACCGGCGCCGGTAGGATCAACTCCTGCCATCAGCTTGCCGCCCATTTCAACAAACTGTTTTTCCCAGGTCATTTCTTTTTTGAACAATGCGGCATCGGAAGAATCGTTTCCAGCTACATTATAATTTTTTTCAACGGCTTCTTTTATTTGGGGAGCAAGAGCCGCATCACCACCACCGGGGATCATTTCTCTCCCCGTATTCGGTTCAAATACCGGTAAGGTAGATGTAATAGTTACTTTTTTTTCGATCAGGAATTTCATCAGGTCTTTCATGGCCTGGCTATTCACATCGAGATTTTTTAATGATGGTGTTACGCTGCCAAAGGCACAAACATTTTCTTTTTTGCCCGTCACAAAATCACTGCTGGGGATAAAACCGTGTTCCAGGTTGTCAATGCCAAGCTCCGCGGCTTCACGATAAGTAAGTGAGCAGAGATGACCTGTAACTTTTAAATGATGCTGATGCGCAAGCGTTACCACTGCTTTCAGGTCATCTTTCGTAATGTCCATATATACTTTAAAAGAAGTGCAGCCTCTCGCTATCCAGTAGTTCACTTCTTCCGCAGCTTCTTCAGAACTTTTGATGAATTGTACTTCCGGTATCGGTAAAAATTCCCGCTCAATATATGGAGCAGTGACATCTATATCAGGCCCCGGCATTTGCCCTTTGTCGATCGCTTTTTTTATATTCAGATCAGTTTGCCCTTCAACGCTGCCAGCTGTCCTGATTGTAGTGGCACCACCGGCGAGATAAAGCCTCGGAAACGATATTGGCATTTCAACGCCGAGATAGTAGGGAGGCAACGACTCTCCATAAAACAGGTGCTCATGCATCATAACCATTCCGGGAATGATTGTTTTGCCGGTGCAGTCCAAAATCTTTGCTGAAGCAGGAATAGTGATATTCTTTGCATTTCCTGTTTTGGAGATCCTTCCCTTAATGATAATAATAGCCTGGTCATTTTTTGCGGGAGCACCCGTACCATCAATGATCGTTGCATGGATGAGTGCGACCGTGTCAGTATTAATACTCACAAATTGTTTTACCGCGGAACTTAATTGCTGCGAATATGTTTGCACGGATGACAGGATGAGGCTGAGTGAGAGACAAATGTTGAAATAAATTTTATGGTACATAATAGTCGTTTATAAGATGAATGTCCCTTATTGTTTTTTCATTTGATGCCATAGAAAAGCTACAGCAAAGCCCACCAGGACGTAGATAAGCAGCTTAATGATCCTGTATTTTGTTTGGTTGTTCATTCGTGGTCAAGCTATTAGTCGTTTTTTAAATGATATT
>Ga0207706_10002480_pt1 | contig 17985 bp, 16 predicted proteins | sample KBSC53metaG_FD_184318 | JGI IMG/M metagenome (GOLD analysis project Ga0207706, IMG submission 184318) | Corn rhizosphere microbial communities from Kellogg Biological Station, Michigan, USA - KBS C5-3 metaG (SPAdes) (version 2) | ecosystem: Host-associated > Plants > Roots > Rhizosphere > Soil ... | reverse complement strand
GGCGTATGCGTCACATCGGCACCGCGGATGTTGAAGGCCCAGGCGATCGAATCCAGTGCCGACAGCACCGCAGCGTCCGCATGATGCTTGGCGAGCCAGTCACCGATTTCGGTGCGCTTCTCCGCCGCGGACTTGCCAGCGTACTGATCGGACTGGACGACGAGATGCGCCTTCGAGGCCTCTGGACGGTCCTTCCAGATCTCGTCGATCGGATTCTTCTGCACCGGCACCAGCTCGGCGCCGCGCGTCGCGAGCGCTTCCTTCGCCTTCTTCACCCAGTCACGGGTGTGCAGCCAGGGATCGTATCCGATGCGCGCGCCCTCGGGGGCATGTTCCTCGAGCCACTGCGTCGTGCTCGTCTCCGGCACCGACTGGTAGCTCCACTGGTCGGCGCTGACCTGCTGGCGAACCTGCAGCGTGTAGCGGCCATCGACGAAGATCGCGGCTTCCTCGGGAAGCACCACCGCCGAACCGGCCGAGCCCTCAAAGCCCGTGAGCCAGGCGAGCCGCTGGGCGTAGCTTCCGACATATTCGCTCATATGTTCGTCGGTAAGCGGAACGACGAAGCCGTCGAGCTTCTCGGCTTTCAATTGTTCACGAAGTGCGGCGAGGCGGTCTGCATAACTGGACATGGGCGATACTCCCTGCTGTCTCAGCTAGTGCAAGGTTGGCTGCCGTTAAAGACCCGTTCGTCCGGAGAGCATGAGGAGGCCGGCGCTCGAAGGGGCGGAGCGCCGGCCGGCCAGGCCGTCAGAGCGACAGGATTTCAGACACGCATTGCTTCTTCGAATCCCAGAGGGAGTCGAACAGATCAGGAGCGACTTCGGAGTAATAGTCGCAGGCTCGCACCGCGAATGCCGTCGCGCTTCGTCCATCATCGTAAAGATAATGAAACCGCGTCGTCAGCAGGGAAACGCATTCGCCCTGGTTGGTCGGTGGCTCGACACCCGAGGCGACGTAGGCTTTGCAGTAATCCGGGATGTTGTTGTAACCGGCCTCGGCAGGTGTCGAGACCGTCATCTGTGCAGGAATCGCCAGCCCGAACGCGGCGAAGAACATTGCGACTCTTCTCATGGATTTTGCCTCCCGTTGCTTCTCAGGCCTGCCGAGAATAGCGTCGCTCATGGGCGCTCCACGGAAATGGTCTGAACGACGCTGCAGAAGGGATGAACCGCAGTCCCTGTGAACGTACGACCGGATAATTCGAACGAACGGCACGCCGACGGGCGAATCCTTGCTGCGTTCACCTCAGCAGCCGAGTCGCGGAACGTCGCGTTGCGCCGGATCACGATCATCGTCGTCACTTTGTTCTGGGTCGGTCAGTTCGGTGCGAACACGCTGTTTGCGCAGCTCACCTCCCCTGACGAAGTCGTGACAACCCTGTTCCCGCGCGCGCTCGTCTGCGTGGCAGGAGAGGTCATCTCCCTCGGCTGCATTGCGCTCCAGGATCGCTGGCGAGGGTCGCGCCTGGCTGTCCGGGCCTACTGGGCCGTAGGATTCGCGGTCGTCTCGGCGTTGCTTCTCGGCATCGCCAACCTGCTGATCTTTGAAGCGCTGCTGGGACCGCTGGGCACCTCGCCCTACTGGGCCCGGTTCTGGGCCAACTATCCGATGCAGGTTGTGCCCCGCTTGTGGATCTTCGGCGCCGTCTACGCGATGTCGCTGGCGATTTCCTACTCGGCAGACGTCCGCGAGCGGGAGGAGGAGATCGCCGCATTGCGGGGTCTTGCGCAGGATGCGCAGCTGCGTGCCCTCAGGAGCCAGCTCCAGCCGCACTTCCTGTTCAATGCGCTCAATTCGATTGCAGCGCTGATCCGCGAGGGGCGTGCCCAGCAGGCGGAGGACACGACGGAGCATCTGGCCGACTTCCTCCGGATTACGCTTTCGCTCGACCCGCAGCGGCTGATCACGGTTGCGGAAGAAACGTCGCTCCAGCGCATCTATCTCGACATCCTGAAGGTGCGCTTTCCCACTCGGCTGAACGTCGTCTTCGACATCCCGACGGACGTCGAACGAGCGCTCGTCCCGAACCTGATCCTGCAGCCACTCGTGGAGAACAGCATCAAGCATGCGGTCGCGCGAAGCACGGCGCCGGTGACGGTCCAGGTGCGCGCCAGGGCCGTTGGCGACCAGCTGCGGATCATCGTCGAGGACGATGGCGGAAACTCCGGCGACGCCGCTCAGGCGACTGGCAACAATATGGGCCTTTCGAACGTCGCCGAGCGGCTGAACGCGCATTTCGGCAATGATGCGAGCCTGTCGTTCGAGCCTCGCGGCGAAGGGGGCTTCTGCAACACCATCCTGGTCCCGCTGCGGAGACGACCGTGAACGTCCGCGTACTCATCCTCGATGACGAACAGCTGGCGCTCAGCCGCTTGTCCCGATTGCTGCAGCAGATCGAGGGAGTCGACGTGATCGGCGCGCTCGACAGCGCGAGCGAAGCGGTCACTGCGATTGAGCAGCTTCACCCGGACCTGGTGCTGCTCGACATCGAAATGCCCCAGCTGGACGGTTTCGACGTCGTCGAAGCACTGGTGAGGCAGTACGCTACGAGGGATGCGACCCCGCCCCTCGTTGCATTCGTGACCGCCTATCCGCAGTTCGCGCTGGAGGCGTTCGACACCGGTGCGATCGACTTCATCTGCAAGCCGGTGCGGCTGCCTCGGCTCGAAAAGACGCTGGAACGAACTCGTCGGGCGCTGGCCGCACGCGATGCCTTCAGGCGGTTGGACGCGCTTCGCGCGAACCTCACTGAGCTGCGCCAGACCACCGCCCATGTCGAAGAGCGCCACTTCTGGGTCCGGAGCGGCGGCGACCTTCTCAAGATCAAGACCAACGACGTCGAATGGATCGAGGCGGAAGCCTCTTACGTCCGCCTCCATCTCGGCGAACGCTCACATCTCGTGAGGAATGCGATCGGATCGCTCGCTGAGCAACTTGCGGGCGAGGGCTTCGTGCGAGTCCACAAGTCGGCAGTGGTCAACCGGAGGAAGGTGCTTCGGATCACCAATGCGACGGGGCGACCAAGCCTCGTCCTTGAAGGCGGGACGAAAGTTCAGATCGGCCGCAAGTACCGGACCGCGGCCGAGCATATTATCGAAGCGGCTTCATCGGCGGGGTCGAATTGACCAAAGCGCGGCTGCAATCGTGACCGAGCCGCACACAAGCCATAGCCAGCCGATGAGCAGGATCGGTCCCAGCGGCGCGTAAACGACCCCGTCGACCGCGTGCAGCGACACGGTCTCGACGATGAAGATGCCCAGCGCTGCGACGGTCGCGCCGGTAGCCACAGCGAGTGCTCGCGCCGGTGCGCGGCCGACCAGGGCGAAAGCCGCAAGCAGAACGATGGCGACGATGAGGAGGATAAGCGCGGCCTGGACCGGCCGGCGCTCGGGGAAGAGGTGGGTGGCTCTCAGCCCCTCCCTGAGGACGATACCGAGGCGATGCCGCGTCGAAGCCAGGATCTCGGCCGACAGCATGACGTAGATTGCGCCGATGAGCGCCCAGCCATTGCGGACTGTCGGACGCCGATCGGCGATCGCAGCAATGAAGGCCGCAATTGCCGCCGGAATGAAGGCGATGAAGCCTGCCGCTTCCGTGGAATTGATCTGCATGCCCAACCTGTCTACCCGAAGGTGAAGCGACGATAGCCTCGGCGGGGAGCGCAGGCGATGGCCGTTTACTGGGCATATCTCGGCTTCCTTCCCATCGCCGCCCTCTGCTTCGCACGACTGCCCCTGCGCACCGCGATCCTCGTCATCTTGGTCGGCGGATGGTGGCTGCTTCCGGTGGCGCGCTATGGGCCGGGGGCGCCCGGCACCAACTCGCCCTGGTGGATCACCGGCATCGCGCTGCCGTCCGACATGGCGGTGACCAAGGCGTGGGTGCCGCCGTTGGTCGCATTCGTCGGCGCGGCGGTTGCCGATCTCCGTTCTCTTCGCAACTGGCGGCCAAGTTGGATCGACCTGCCGATGGCGGGCTGGTGCCTGTGGCCATTCATCGACCACATTGGCTCCGCAAACCCGCCCGCGCTGCTGGCGAGCCTTTACGTGACAGGGGCGTGGGGATTTCCGTGGCTGATCGGCCGTGTCTGGTTTTCGGACGCCGGCGGAGCGCGAGCGCTCACCCGCGGCATCGCATTATCCGGTCTGGCGAACCTGCCGGTGGCGATCATCGAAGGGGTGCGACCGCCCATGCTGTACGGACTTGTCTACGGTCCCCATCCCTACCGCTTCGACGGCATCGATCGGTATGTCGGCTACCGGCCGATCGGTTTCCTTGAGAACGGTAATCTCTACGGCCTGTGGACGGCGCTGGCAGCCTTCGCGGCCATTTCGCTTCTCCAGGACAGGGAGACGAGCAGTAGAGGTTGGGTCGCCTTGGCCATCATTAACGTCATCGTCGCACTGGCCTCGCAATCCGTGGGCGCCATCATCCTGCTCGCGGTCGGTACGGCACTGCTCGCTATGTGGCGGTCGCGGCTGGTCATGCCGGCTCTCATCGGCGCAGCCGCTTTGGTGGTGCTCGCAGCCGCGATCTACCTCTCCGGCATCCTTCCGATACGAGAGCTGGCACACACTCCGGCAGGCGAACACCTCATCGGGCTCATGCGTTCGATCGGACGCGGCTCATTCTTCTGGCGCATCTCGCAGGACAACAAAACGTTAGGAACGATCACGTCTCATCCCTTGCTCGGCACCGCCCAATGGGACTGGTGGCGCCCGTATCACACCCGGCCCTGGGGGCAGCCAATCCTGCTCATCGGCCAGTATGGGCTCATCGGTCTGGTGCTGGCGTGGGGATCGTTGATCGCGGCCTGCGCGGTTGCGGTAAAGCGTGCGCGCGAGCTTCGAGGCGGAACGTTCGACCCGGCGCTGCCGCTCGCGATCATGGTGCTGCTGGCGCTAGCCGACGCGGCGCTCAACGCCTTCTTCTTCTCCCCGGCGATCCTTGCGGCAGGGGCAATTGCAGTCGGTCGAAAAGGGAGGGGCGCGACCGGGGTTTGGAGGGGAGAAAACCAGCGGTCGCGCCCACGGCTGCCGAGGGGGCGGGAGAGAGTCAGCAGCCGCTAAACAAGATCACAAAGCGTAGGGCCGCCTGCGGTCGCGCCGACGGACGCGTTCCGAAGCGAAGATGGCCGAAAAGACACTGGCGGTAAGGAGGCTTCCGACGAAGGCTCCGATTGCGGCAACAATGATCATGACGTTCTCCTAATGGGCTGCGCCGGGGTCGACGGCGTGGCGGGGTTTGGGGGCGAGCCAGATGATCGCGGCTGCACCCAGCAGGATCGCCGCGAACAGCGCGAACAGGTTCACGGTGGTGATGGCGTTGGCTTGGGAATCGACAAGCTGGCTGACGAACATCCGCGACTGCTCGACGCCGAAGCCGTGCGACTGCAGGACTTGCATCGACCCCTGAGTGTCGTTGAGCGTGCCGGTCAGTGAGTCACGCGCGGTCTGTGCCCCATTTTCCCACATCGTCACGCCGATCGCCGTGGCAATGGCTCCCGACATCGTGCGGAGGAAGTTCATCAGTCCGGCGGCCGACGCCATCTCATCGTCATCCACCGATCCGAGCGCGAGCGTGGTCACGGGGATGAAGAAGAAGGGCATGCCCGCGCCCTGAATCAGCTGCGGCAGGGCGAGGGTCCAGAAGTCCGAGCCGCTAGTCCACCAGAAGACGCGGGTAAGCGAGGTCACGGCCAGCCAGACGATGCCGCCCGATACGAGTATCCGGGGATCGACTTTCTGCGACAGGTACGCTGCGACCGGCGCCATGAGCAGCGCCGACATGCCGTTGGTCGCGGTCGCCCAGCCGGCCCAGGTCGCCGTGTAGCCAAGCGAGGTCTGCAGCCACTGCGGAATGATCACCAGGCTGGCGAAGAAGGCGCCGTAGGTGAACATCAGCGCGAGGACGCTGAAGGTGAAGCCGCGATGGCGAAACACCTTCAGGTCGACGATCGGATGTCGGTCGAACAGTTCCCAGGCGAGCAGGAAGGCGAAGGCCACGGCAGAAACAATCGCGAGCGTGACGATGAACGGATTGCCGAACCAGTCGCGCTCACGGCCGAGGTCGAGCATGATCTGGAGCGCGCCGACGGCAGCGACGAGAAGCGCGAGGCCGATGAAATCGATCGGCAACTTCTCGGTGATGGATTCAACCTTCCGCAGAAGGATGACGGCCGCGATCGAGCACAGCACGGCGATCGGCACGTTGATGAAGAAGATCCAGTTCCAGCCCCAATTGTCGCTGATCGTACCGCCGAGGATCGGGCCGAAGATCGGCGCGACGATGGTCGTCATCGCCCAAATGCCGGTTGCCTGCCCGTGCTTCGCCTTGGGAAACATGCGGAGGAGCAGCGTCTGGCTGATGGGCATGATCGGGCCGCCTGCGAAACCCTGGCCGATGCGGAACAGCACGAGTGCACTGAGGCTTGGCGCAACACCGCAAAGGAAGGAGAAGAGGCCGAAGCCGATCATCCCGGCGACGAACACCCGAACCTCGCCGAAACGGCGCGCGAGCCAGCCCGTCAGTGGCACGGAGATAGCCTCCGCGACCGCGTAAGACGTGATCACCCACGTGCCCTCGGTCGGGGAGATGCCGAGGCCTCCTGCGATGTGCGCGACAGAGACGTTGGCGATCGTCAGGTCGAGCACGACCATGAAGTTGCTGAGCGCGAGCACCAGGCCCGCAAGCAGCACGGTATTCCATGGCAGGCCGGTAGGTGATTGCGGCGCAGGCGCTGCGCTAGCCATTAGCGGTGACCCTTGCCCGACACGTCGACGGTGGCGTCCATCGACAGGCCCACGCGCAGCGGGTGCGACGCGAGCTCCTTCGGATCGAGCGCGATGCGCACGGGCAGGCGCTGCACGACCTTGATCCAGTTGCCGGTCGCGTTCTGCGCCGGGATCAGCGCGAAGGCCGATCCTGTACCGCCCGAAAAGCCGACGACGCGGCCGTGGAACACGGTCTTGCTGCCATAGAGATCGCTGACGAGGGTCGCCGGCTGGCCTGGGCGGACGCGGGCGAGCTGGCCCTCCTTGAAGTTGGCATCGACGTAGACGGTGCCGACCGGAACGATGGTCATCACCGGATTGCCGGCGGCGATGCGCTGGCCGACCTGAACCTGGCGATTGGTGACAACGCCGTCGATCGGCGCGCGGATCACCGTACGCGACAGGTCGAGACGAGCCTGGTCGAGCGCGGCCTTTGCCGCAGCGACGTCGGGGCTGCTGTCGATCGAAGTGCCGGCGATCAGCGCCTCGTTGGCCGCATAGCTTTCCTGCGCGGCGCCACGGCTGGCTTCAGCCTGCGCGATGGCGGCCTGGGCCTGACGAAGGTTGGACTGGGCCGCGACATAGGCGTTGCGATAGCTGGTCAGCTCTTCCTTGCTGACGAAACCGTCGCCCGCGAGATGCTCGCGGCGATCGAGATCGGCCCTCGACTTTGCGACCGCAGACTGGGCAGCCATGAACTGCGCTCGCGCCTGGCCGATGTCCGCTGCCCGGGCACTGACCTGGGCTGCCAGCGAGCCGCTGGTTGCCGAGGACTGCGCATACTGACGGCGAGCCTTGAGGTAGGCGGCTTCGGCCTTTTCGACCGCAAGACGGGCGTCGCTGTCGTCGAGGCGAAGCAGGATGTCATCCTTGCGGACGACCTGCGTGTTGACGACCGGCACTTCGGCCACCGCGGCCGACACCAACGGCGTGACCTGCGCGCTCTCGGCGCCGACATAGGCATTGTCCGTCGAAACATGGCCGCTGTCGTGAAGAGCGTACCAGCCGCCACCTGCCAGCAGGAGGCCCGCGGTAAGGCCGAGCAGCACCTTCTTGCGGCGCGGGTCGGCGCCCTTGACGGCTGCAGCCTCGGTTGGGGTCGGTTCTATCTGCTGGCTTTCGCCCTGCAGCATTTCCTGGGGATCGCGTTCGGCCATGGTCATTTCTCCGAAAGGGTGATTGGGCCAGCCGCGAAGCCGCCGCCGAGGGCGCGCACCAGCTGGACATCGAGGGTGAAGGAACGGGACTCGAGCTGCGCGACTGCGAGGCGCGCGTTCACGACGCTCTCCTCGGCCGTCAGCACGGTCAGGTAATTGGTGAGGCCCTGCTCGTAGCGACCGCGCGCGACACGCAGCGCGTCCTCGTACGAAGCCAGGGCGCTGCGAGATTCTGCGAGACGAACCGCGAGCTGTTTCTCGCTCGTCAGCGTATCAGCCGTCTCACGCAGCGCCTGAATGACCTGGCCGTCATATTGCGCGACGGCTTCGTCATACTCACCGCGGCGACCGCGGTACTGGCCCTGGAGCGCTCCGCCGTGGAACAGGGGCAACGTCACGGCGGGGCTCACGCTGGCGAATTGCGATCCGCTGTTGAACAGGTTGCCGAGGCCAAGCGCCTGGAAGCCGACGAGGGCTCCGATATTGATGTTCGGATAGAAGGCTGCACGCGCCTGCTTGATGCGCTCAGCGGCAGCTTCGACGCGCATGCGCGCAACGGCGATATCTGGGCGGCGGCCGATCAGCTCGATTGAAGCATCGGCGGGAACGCCCTGCGCCCGAAGCTGGCCGGGAGCCGGCCGCTCGATCGTGAGGGCGCGGTCGGGTCCCTGTCCGATCAGCGCCGCGATCGCATGCTTGTCGAGCATGATCGCTTCGTCGGTCGCGGCAAGATCGCTGCGGGTCTGGGGGAGCCGCGCTTCGGCCTGGCGCACCGCGTCGATCGTCTCGAGACCGGCGTCGTAGCGAGCCTTGACGAACTTCAGCGTCTGGCCGCGGATGTCGAGAGCGCGCTCGAGGCTGTCGCGCTGAGCGTAGAGCGCGGCGAGGTCGGAATATGCGGACGCTACGCCTGTGGTCAGAAGCAGGCGGGACTCGTCCACGCCAAAGCGCGCACCTTCTGCATCCCTGCGTGCAGCGCGAAGAGCAGCACGGTTCTTGCCGAACAAGTCGAGGTCGAAGTTGAGGCTGAGTCCGACCGTGCCGGTCGCATTCCAGCCACTTGGGACCGGCAGGCCGAGATTCCGGCTTTGCTTCTGATAATCGACCGAGGAAACTGCATCGAGGCTCGGAAGCAAGGCGGCACCCGCCTGCTGGGCGAGCCCTTGGGCGGTACGAAAGCGGGCAGCGGCAGCGGCGAGATCGGGAGAGCCCGAGATCGCCTCGCCGATCAGCTGGTCGAGCTGCGGGTCGTTATAGACTTTCCACCAGCCGTCAGCAGGCCATGCGGCGTTCGTGCTTGCGAGGGACTGCGCGGAAGCATAGCTGGTCGCAGTAGCGGGCACCGGCTTGGCGCCGAGGTCCGGCACTGAGGCGCAGGCCGCGGTCGCCAGGAGCATAGGCAATAGAATTCCTGCGCGGCCAAACCGCGTCGCCCGTGAGCGTCTCATCTGGAAGTGTGTCCCTTTTTTGCGCTTTTCGCGCTTTAACTGTACAGTACGGTTTAGTTACCGAGTCGACACTTGTCAACGCATAACTGAACTGTCATGTACAGTTATTATTTTTCAGGGAGTTAGCTAAGAGTGGCCCGCGTCAGGACCGAAGAGAAGCGCGACGAGATCGTGAAAATCGCAGCCGAGCTGTTCGAAAAGCACGGCTTCGAGCGCTGCTCGATGGCTGCGCTGTCGGAGCGACTCGGCGGCTCCAAGGCGACGCTCTACGGCTACTTTTCCTCGAAGGAGGATCTCCTTCGGGCCGTCCTCGACTGCGAGGTCGCGAAGGATGCCGACCATGTGATCCGCGATTTTCCGGCAAAGGAGGATCTGCGTGAGAGCCTGATCCTGCTCGGCACCGCTTACCTTAACAAGCGCATGTCCCCGCTCCCGCTGGCCAACTTCCGCATGGTCGCCAACCAGCCCGCCGGTTCCACCATGGGCAAGGATTTTTACCTGAATATCATCCGCCCCAATTTTCAGCGCCTCGCGAACAAGTTGGAGGAGCTGATGGATCAGGGGAAGCTCAGGCGAGCAGACCCCGAGGTTGCGATGATGCACTGGAAGGGCCTTTGCGACTGGGACTTCTTCGAGCAGCGCTTGCTCGGCGCCATCGAAGGGCCTGACCCTGTGGTCGTGAAGAACGTCGCTACCCTCGCCGCTGACGCCTTCCTCAAGCTCTATGGTGTGGAAGAAAAGGCCGAGCCGAAGAAGGCGGCTTCCGCTAAATCGTCGCCGCGCTAAGTACGACGGGCATGGACAAGCCCGTCGACACCCCCACCCCGCCCCAGGCCGAACAGCGCCCGCACAGCTACGAACGCCACGGCGTCACCATCGAGGACCCGTGGGCCTGGCTCCGCGACCCCAAATATCCCAACGTCGATGACCCCGATGTCCTCGACTATCTGAAGGCCGAAAACGCCTATTTCGAGGGATGGAAGGCCAAGCACCAGGATCTGCTCGACCAACTGTTCGAGGAGATGAAGGGGCGGATCAAGGAAGACGATAGCTCGGTCCCCATCCGCGATGGCGACTTTCTCTACTGGTGGGCGTTCAAGCCCGGGGCGCAGTACCGGACGTGGTATCGCAAGCCGGTGGGCGGCGGGTCGGATGAGGTTTTGTTCGACGAGCCCGTCGAAGCCGAAGGCCGCGATTACTTTCGCCTGGGCGCGTTGGAGATCAGCCCGGACGGCAAGCTCCTGGCGACGCTCGCCGACTATGATGGGTCGGAGCGCTTCGAGCTTCGCATCCGCGACCTCGCTACCGGCAAGGACATCGAGACGGTTACCAAGGTCGGGATCGGCCTGCCCGTCTGGTCGAGCGACAGCGCCGGAATCGTCTTCACCGAGGTCAACGACCAATGGCGGAGCTACCGGGCGCGCTACCACCGGCTCGGCCGCCCCGTCGACGAGGACATAACGCTCTACGAGGAAACGGAGGAGCTCGGCTTCACTGTCGGGCTCGGCAAGTCGCACGACCGGAGCACCATATTCGTCTCGACGGGCGACAATGCCACGACCGAGGTAAGGTTCGTTTCTGCCGACGACCCGTCGCCGCCGCTGACCCTCATCTCAAGGCGTCGGCAGGGCCGTGAATATCACGTCGATGCGGCGCACGGTAAATTCTGGATCCACACCAACGACGACCACGTAAACTTCCGTCTCGCGGTCGCCGACCCGGCTGACCCGGAGAAGTGGGAGACAGTGATCCCCGGTTCGGACCGTGTCTATCTGACGGGTGCGACCGCCTACCGCGACCATCTGGCGATCACGACCAGGGTCGACGGCCTCGATCGGCTGACCCTGCGAACCTACGAGGGACAGGAGACGCACATTCCCTTCGAGGAGGCGAGCTACAGCGCCTTCTTCATGGGCAATCCCGAGTTCGCGCCCGACTCCTACCGGGTGGGCTATACGTCGATGGTCACGCCGACGACGACCTACGACTATCACCCGCAGAGCGGCGAGCTCGAGGTGCTCAAAGTCCAGGAGATCCCGTCAGGCTACGACGCATCGCAATATGCAACCGAGCGGCTGACGATCGAAGCGCGTGATGGCACCAAGGTGCCGGTCTCGGTCGTCTACAAGAAGGGCTTTGAGAAGAATGGCGAGGGCAAGCTGTTCCTCTACGCATACGGAGCCTACGGAATCGCCATCCCGCCGAGCTTCAACTCCAACCGGGTGAGCCTGCTCGATCGCGGCTGGGCGTGCGCGATTGCCCACATCCGCGGAGGCGACGACCTCGGCTACCAGTGGTTCCTCGACGGGAAGCTCACCAAGCGAGCCAACACGTTCAACGACTTCGTCGATGTCGCGAAGGGCTTGATCGACGCCAAATTCACGCGGTCTGGACGCATCGCGATCAACGGCGGCTCGGCAGGCGGCGAGCTAATGGGCGCGGTCGTGAATTCAAACCCGGAGCTGTGGGGCGCGGTCGTCGCGGACGTTCCCTTCGTCGATGTGCTCAACACCATGCTCGACGACACGCTGCCGCTGACTCCCGGCGAATGGCCCGAATGGGGCAATCCCATCACCGACAAGGCCGCGTTCGACCTCATCCGCAGCTACAGCCCGTACGACAATGTGAAGCCGCAGGCGTATCCGCCGCTGCTGATCACCGGCGGCCTTACGGATCCGCGCGTCACCTACTGGGAGCCGGCCAAGTGGGCGGCGAAGCTTCGCGCGGCCAAGACCGACAACAATCCGCTGTTTCTAAAGATCAACATGGGCGCGGGCCACGGCGGCAAGTCGGGCAGGTGGGAGAAGCTGCACGAGGTTGCTGAGACCTACGGCTTCATCATGACCGAAGTGAAGTGACGAAACCGGTCTACGAAACCAAGCTGACCGCGGCACATGAGCACATCGACGAGCTCGGCCACGTCAACAATGCGGTTTGGGTGCAGTGGATCCAGCAGGTGGCGGTCGCCCATTGGGACGCCGTCGCCGACCCCGCGCATAAGGATGCGTACTTCTGGGTCGTCGTGCGCCACGAGATCGATTACCTCCGCCCAGCCCACGAAGGCGACACAATCACCGCGCGAACCTGGATCGGCGATGCGCCGCAGGGAGCACGATCCGACCGTTACATGGAATTCATTGGACCCGACGGGAAAATTTGCGTTCGGGCGAAGACCCAGTGGGCCATTATCGACAAAGCGTTGGGACGGCCGATCCGCGTCCCGGGCGAAGTCATAGCGCCCTTCCTGTCACGAGTGTAAGCAACCCGACATGTCTCGCCCGGTCTTCTACGAATATTGGCGTTCGTCCGCCGCATACCGCGTCCGCATTGCGCTCAAGCTGAAGGGCGTGGATTACGAAAGCCGCCAGATCGACCTGCGCGAAGGTGCGCAGAACGACCCTGAATATCGAGCGGTCAATCCGTTCGGACTGGTGCCGATGCTCGAGATCGACGGGCACCAGCTGACGCAGAGCCTCGCCATCCTCAACTATCTCGACATCCGCTATCCCAATCGCCCGCTGATCCCGGCAATGGCTGCCGAGCGCGCGCATGTCGTTGCGATGAGCCTCTCGATCGCCTGTGACATCCACCCACTCAACAACCTCCGCGTCCTCCAATATCTGAAGCGCGAGCTCGGCCATTCGCAGGACGAGGTGGACGACTGGTACCGGCACTGGATCAGCACCGGGCTTCCCGGCCTCGAAATACAGGCCAAGGCGCTGTCGGGCGCCTTCCTGTTCGGGGATAATCCGACAGCGGCTGACGTCTGCCTCGTCCCGCAGTTGTACAATGCGCGCCGCTTCGACGTGCCGCTGGATGATTATCCGACGTTGCTGCGCGCCGAAGAGAATGCCAACAAGCTGGAAGCCTTCCAAGCTGCACATCCGGACAAGCAGGAGCAGGCACAATGAATCGCGTGGCCAGCATCAATCGCGGCATGGACGACATGAAGCCGCTGGATTCGGTCGAAATCCCGTCGCTACAGGGCAAGGTGAGCCCGGAAGAGTGGGAAATCCGGGTCGAGCTCGCCTGCGCTTACCGTATGGTGGCGCACTATGGCTGGGACGACCTCATTTTCACGCACCTATCCGCGCGGATCCCGGGGCCGGAGCATCACTTCCTCCTCAACCCCTACAATCTCATGTTCGAAGAGGTGACCGCGTCGTCGCTGGTCAAGGTCGACGTCAACGGCAACCCGGTCGATCCGACGCCGTTCATCACCAACCCGGCAGGTTTCACTATTCATAGCGCGATCCACATGGCGCGCGACGATGCGCATGCGGTGATGCATCTGCACACCCCGGCGGGACAGGCGGTCTCCGCCCACAGCGAAGGCCTTCTTCCGCTGACCCAGACCGCGATGCTGATCCGCAACGACGTGGCGTTCCATGATTATGAGGGCGTCGCGGTGGATTTGAGCGAGCGCGAGCGGCTGGTTGCCGACCTTGGCACCAAGAACGCGATGATCCTTCGGAATCACGGCACGCTGGCGGTCGGCAAGAACGTCGGCGAATGCTTCGTGAGGCTCTATTTCCTCGAGCGCGCGTGCCAGGCGCAGATCATGGCGCTGTCGGCCGGCGATCAGGTCAACAACCCGCCGCAGGGCTCGCCCGAGGTGACTGCGCAGCAAGGCCAGGTCGGCGTCGCACTCGCCGCCAACCTGCTCGCCTGGCCGGCCTTGAAGCGGAAGGCCTACCGTATGGACCCGAGCTTCGCGACCTGAGTTGGCGGGCAAAGCAGCTTCAGTTTCGGATTATCGCGCGCTCGCAAAGGCGCGGCTGCCCCATTTCCTGTTCGAATATCTGGACGGCGGCTCTTACGACGAAGTGACGCTTCGGCGAAACGTCGAGGACCTGCAGTCCATCGCCTTGAAGCAGCGTGTGCTTCGCGACGTGTCGTCGATCGACGTTTCGACGGAGTTGTTTGGCAAGAAATGGTCGCTGCCCGTCGGCCTCGGGCCGGTCGGCCTCTCGGGGCTCTATGCGCGTCGCGGCGAGGTGCAGGCGGCTAAAGCCGCCGCCGCCGCCGGCGTCCCGTTCACGCTCTCCGCTCTCAGCGCCTGTTCGATCGACGAGGTCGCGAATGCAGCGCCGCTCTGGTTCCAGCTCTACATCGTCAAGGACCGCGGCTTCGTCAGCGACATGATCGCGCGGGCAAAGGCCGCCGGAGCCGGCGCGCTGTTTCTGACGGTCGACCTAGCGGTGCCCGGCACGCGCTACCGCGACTATCGCGCCGGCCTGTCGGGCTCGATGCGCGGCCCCGTCAGCCGGATGAGCCAGGTGCTTCGCCGCCCCGATTGGGCGTGGGACGTTGCCGTTCGCGGGCGCCCGATGACCATGGGCAACCTGGAGCCCCTCCTCGGCTCGGGCGCGGCTCTGTCGGACCTGATGGGCTGGGTCGCGCGCAACTTCGACGCCAGTGTCACCTGGAAGGATGTCGAGTGGGTGCGCTCGCAATGGAACGGGCCGCTGGTGATCAAGGGCATCCTCGATCCGGACGATGCGCGAGAGGCGGTCGCGAACGGCGTCGATGGCGTCGTCGTCTCCAACCATGGTGGCCGGCAGCTCGACGGCGCGCTGTCGAGCGCCCGCGCCCTGCCCCCGATTGCCGACGCCGTCGCAGGCCGAGCGGCAGTGCTGGCCGACGGCGGGGTTCGGTCCGGTCTGGATGTCGTGCGGATGCTCGCCCTCGGTGCGGACTTCGCACTGATGGGCCGCGGCTGGGCTTATGCGCTTGCGGCGCGGGGCGGTGCGGGAGTGGCACACGTCCTCAAGCTGATCGAGGCAGAGATGCGCGTGGCGATGGCACTCACTGCATGCACATCGATCGACCAGATCAACGAGCAGATCCTGGAGAAGAGCGGCAATCAGGCGACGTTTTGAAGCGCGTCGCTGCCTTCGCTGAATAGCTTATCGACGTCGCCCGCCGCCATCGGCTCGGCGAACAGATATCCCTGCACCGACGAGCAGCCATGGGCGCGAAGCTCCATCAGCTGCGCGGTTTCCTCGACGCCTTCGGCAGTCGTCTCCATGCCCAGCGTGTTCGCAAGCTCGGTGATCGCATGGACGATGGCGATTGCGCCCTCGCGGGTCAGCAGGTTCTGGATGAAGCTGCGGTCGATCTTCAATTTGTCGAACGGGAAGCTCTGCAGGTAGCTGAGCGACGAATAGCCGGTGCCGAAATCGTCGAGGGCAATCCGCACTCCCAGGCTTCGCAGCGCATGCAGCAGGCGAAGCGTCGTCTCTCCGCCTTCCAGGAAGATCGATTCCGTGATCTCGACCTCGAGGCGGTTCGGCGCGAGCCCGCTGTCCGCGAGTGCACGCAGGATGCTTTCGTTCAGCGCACCGCGGTGGAACTGCACTGCTGACACGTTGACCGCCACGCGCACGTGCTCCGGCCAGGAAGCGGCACGCGAGCAGGCTTCGCGGATCACCCAGGCACCGAGCGGGACGATCAGGCCGGTATCCTCGGCCACCGGAATGAACTCGGCCGGGGATACAAGGCCGCGCTTCGGATGGCGCCAGCGCAGCAAGGCCTCGAACGAGCAGATGCGATTATGCTCGAGGTCGAACAATGGCTGATAGAGGAGCTCGAACTCGTCTCGCTCCAGCGCCAGCCGCAGGTCCGCCTCGACCTGGCGGCGCTGTTGAGCGCGCTCGTTGAGGCTCTCCTCGAAGAAGGCATAGGTGCCGCGGCCCGCCTCCTTGGCGCGATAGAGCGCAAGATCGGCGCTGCGCAGCAATGCGCCGCCGTTGTCGCCGTCCTGCGGGGCAATGGCGATGCCGATGCTGGTCGACGGCGCGAACTCGTTGCCATCGATGATGATCGGCTGGGTGATCGAGGCGAGGATGTCGCGGGCGAGGCGGTCGATGGCGTCGCGGTCGTCGCCGACGGTCTGCAGCACCACGAACTCGTCGCCGCCGAGCCGCGCGACGAAGTGGCCGCGCGCGGCGTCCTGCACCCGCCGGCCGGTCTCCACCAGCAAAGCGTCGCCGGCCGGGTGGCCGAGCGTGTCGTTGATCACCTTGAATTGGTCGAGGTCGAGGCAGTGCAGCGCGAACAGCGATCCTCCGCCGGTCGCAACCCGGAAATGATGCTCCAGCTGCTGCTGGAACATGGTGCGGTTGGGCAGGCCGGTCAGCTGGTCGTTGAAGGCAAGCTGAGTGATGCGCTGCTCGCGCTCGACGATCTTGCCAACCATCTCGTTGAAGCTGTCCGCGAGCCGGGCAAGCTCGTCCTCGCCCCGGACCCGGACCTGGACATGCTCGCCCGCCGCCAGCCGCCCGGCTGCCTCGTCGAGCCGCGCCAGCGGCTGGGTGATCCGTCCCGCCGCCTTCCAGGTCGCGAACCCGACCAAAAGCAGGCCCAGCAAAGTCATGAAGCCAAGCGCGAGCTGCAGCTTGCGTGCATCGGCCATCGCCTGCGCCCTCGGATAAGCGAGCAGGAGGATGGCCCGGTCTCGATCGGCAAATACCGGCAGCGGCTTGGCAAGAGCGATCGAGCGGTCGCCGCCAACCGACATCTCGAACGTTGCCGCCTGACCGAGGTGTGCCTGAACGAGCGCCGCGGCCTGCGGGTCGAGCGCCGACATGCTGCCCGATGCCTCGGTCCATTTGCCCTTCGTAGAGGCAAGCACGGCGGCATGCAGGGGGATCGCCGAGAGATGCTCCAGGCCGCGCATTTCGCGCGGGTCGAGATCCGCGGCAAACACCACCCACCCGATGAGGACTGGCGCCATGATCGGTGCTGCGACGAGCTGGCGCGGCCGGCCGCCAAGCACGGTGACGCCGGTCAACCGCCCGTCGTCGAGCGGGGCCCACAGGGCCTCGGCCTCGGCGCTACTCACCGCCGGGTCGATGCTCGCGACATGCCCGTCAGCCGACACGATGAACGCGCTGCGCACCCGCAGTCGCGCGGCCGCATTGCCGAGCGCGGACTGGATCGTCGCCTTGTCACCGCTTGCAACCGCTGCGCGGAAGCCGAAGTCCCGGGCCAGCAACTGCGCCGCATTCTGGAGTTCGTGAGTCCGCTGCTGCCAAAGCTGGTCGTAGACCGCACCGCTCGATTGCAGCTGACCCTGCACTTCGCGCGATGCGGCACCGGCGATGAAGCTCGACAGCGCCGCCGAGACGCCGAGCATCGCCGCTGCAAACAGTAGTGCGAACTGAACCGTTAGTCGCGCGCTGAGGGAGCGGAATGGACGCATCCGTCAGTAATCCGTCATGGCCATCGCGGGCGGTGGCCGCAGCTTCACCTGGAAGCCCAGGTTCCGCTGCGTCGCGGCAATAGCCTGCTGGACCTGTCCACCGGGCGCCCGGAGGTATGGGTGCCACACGGCGACGCGCGTTGGCGCGTTCGGCGCGTCGGCGAAGGTGGCGATGCCCTGCGCGTTGGTGCGTGCCGTCCAGCCCGTGTCCGTCACGAAGATGAACGCGCTCATCTGGTCGTGGATGTTGCAGCCCAGCGCCACGACCCCGGGCTTGTCGAAATGGACGGTGCGCGACTGGTCCTTGGCGAAGAGCTTCAGCTCGAACTTCTTCGCGGCCGAAAACGAATAGACATGGTGCTTGGTAGGATCGAGGTTCGGGAAGGACACGTCGGCGC